>LNAP01003786.1_pt1 | contig 34323 bp, 35 predicted proteins | sample 602601 | NCBI WGS metagenome assembly LNAP01 (sample SAMN02440304, study PRJNA202911) | soil metagenome | biome: Subtropical and temperate rainforests or woodlands; isolation source: soil samples (1 kg each in a 20% v/v slurry with milli Q water) were... ...
CGACCCGCAGCAAGCCGGCGAGGATGTCGGCAACTGCGTCCATCGCCGCCGTGCCGAGGCCGAGCGTGGTGACGAACTGGGTGCCGACGCGCAGCGCATAGCGGCCGGGGCGGGTGAGGTCCGGGCAGGTGCCGACGGTGACGCCGTGCGGCTCCAATGCGTTGATGAGTTCGCGAGGGGGCATCGACGGATCGATCGGGATCAGCATCTGGTGGGTGAAGGAGGCCTCGGGCGCGATGACCGGCAGGTCGCGCGCGCGGCAGGCGATCACCAGCGCCTGTGTATTGGCGGCGACGCGCCGGGCGTAATCGGCGCCGCCCGAGGTCATCTCCTGCAATACGCGCAGCAGCGGCGGCAGCATGGCGGCGTTGGAGTTGGCGAGGAACCTGTCATCCAGCAGGCGCGCGAGCCTCTCGCCATCGGCCGGGTTGCGGCCGAGGATCAGGCCGTGCGGCAAGCCGGGAATGGTCTTGTAGGTCGAGGTGACGAGTACATCGACGCCGGCATCCAGCGGGTTCGGGTAGGTGCCACCGGCGATCAGGCCGGCGACGTGCGAGGCGTCGAACACGGTGGTGGCGCCGACCGCGCGGGCCGCCGCCACCACGGGGGCGATATCGTCCGGGCGCACCATGACGCTGCGCCCCAGCATGACGAGGCGCGGGCGGCGCTGCTCAACCATGCGGGCGGCCGCCTGCGCATCCAGACATAGATTGGCGGCGTCGAACGGCAGTTCGTCGCAGATGAGCCCGGCAAGATCCGGCGTGCCGCCGCCGCGCTGGCTGAGATGGCCGCCATGGGCGGGGGCCGGTGCCAGCATCAGGTCGCCGGGGACGGCGAAGGCGTGGAACACGGCGAGATTGGCGAGCGTCGCGCTCGGCAGGCGCGGCTCGGCCCAGGCGGCGCGGAACAGTGCGCAGGCCTCCGCCCGGATCGCGACCTCGAACTGCGAGACCAGTTCGGTGCCGGGCTGGTCCTTATGGAAGCTCGGGCCCATGGAGGGCATGAAGCTGAGCGCCGGCGCAAAAGCAGCCAGCACCGCCTCGGACGGCAAATTGGCGCCGGCATAGAGCACGAGGCGGCGGCGCCTCAATGTCTCGCTGTGGCTGAGCGCGGCGGCGAACAGGGTGTCGATATCCGTATCCATGCCGCCTCATAGCCGCGATTCGCATCGACGCCCATCCTCGCTTATGGCGGTGGCGTACAGGATTGTTATATAGCGCTTCATGAGCACCCCAGCGCCCGACGCCGCCACTCGCACGCCGCTGTTCTCGACCGACGAGGTCGAGCGCTATGCGCGCCATCTGGTGCTCAGCGAAATCGGTGGGCCGGGCCAGCAGAAACTGAAGAAGGCCAGCATCCTTGTGGTCGGTGCCGGCGGGCTCGGGGCGCCCGCGCTGCTTTATCTCGCGGCGGCCGGCGTCGGGCGGCTGGTGGTGGTCGATCACGACACCGTCTCGCTGTCCAACCTCCAGCGTCAGGTCATCCATCTGACCGCCGCCATCGGCCGGCCGAAGACCGAAAGCGCGGGCGAGATGGTCGCGGCGCTCAACCCGCACGTCGCCTTTGTCGGCATCGATGGCCGCATCACCGCCGACAACGCGCTGGCGATGGTCTCGGACGTCGACGTGGTGATCGACGGCTCGGATAATTTCGCGACGCGCTATCTGGTGTCGGATGCCTGCGTGCTGGCCGGGCGCACGCTGGTGACGGCGGCGCTCGGGAGGTTCGACGCCACGGTGACGACGATCCGCGCGCACGAGACGACGGCCGACGGCACGGCGAATCCGACCTATCGCTGCCTGTTCCCGGAGCCGCCGCCCGCCGGCACGGTGCCGACCTGCGCTGAGGCCGGCATTCTCGGCGCCATGGCGGGGGTGGCCGGCTCGCTGGTGGCGCTGGAGGCGATCCGCGCCATCGTCGGCTTCGGCGAGGGGCTGGTCGGGCGGCTTCTGATGATCGACACCAAGTCGATGCGCTTCGAGACGCTGAGCTATGGGTGGGACCCCGACAACCCGCTGACGGGGACCCGCCCCACCATTACCGACCTGTCGGGCCATAAAGCCTAAAGCGTCACAGCATCGAGGGCAGCACGCGGTCGGGCGGCCGGTGGCCGTCCATGAAGGCCTTGATGTTGACGATGACCTTCTCGCCGGTGTCGACGCGCGCTTCCACCGTCGCCGAGCCCATGTGCGGCAGCAGCACGACCTTGCCCTGACGCGCGAGCCTCAAGAGCTTGGGACTGACGGCGGGTTCCTGCTCGAACACGTCGAGGCCGGCACCGGCGATCTCGCCGGTCTCGATCATGCGAATCAGGGCGTGCTCGTCGATCACCTCGCCGCGCGCGGTGTTGACGATATAGGCGTCCGGCCGCACCAGCTTGAGGCGGCGGGCGGAGAGCAGATGATAGGTGCCCGGCGTGTGCGGGCAGTTCACCGACAAAATGTCCATGCGGGCCAGCATCTGGTCGAGGCTGTCCCAATAGGTGGCCTCCAGCTCCTCCTCGATATGGGCGGGGAGCGGGTGGCGGTTGTGATAGTGAATCTGCAGGCCGAAGGCGCGGGCGCGGCGGGCGACCGCCTGGCCGATGCGGCCCATGCCGATGATGCCGAGGCGCTTGCCCCAGATGCGATGCCCGAGCATCCAGGTCGGCGACCAGCCGGGCCATGCGCCGTCCTCGTTGAGCAGGATGGCGGCGCCCTCGGTGAGGCGGCGCGGCACGGCGAGAATCAGCGCCATGGTCATGTCGGCAGTGTCCTCGGTGAGGACGCCGGGGGTGTTGGTGACGGTGATGCCGCGCGCATTGGCACCCGTGACGTCGATATGGTCGACGCCATTGCCGAAATTGGCGATCAGCTTGAGATTGGGGCCGGCGGCGGCGATCACGCCGGCATCGATGCGGTCGCAGATCGCCGGCACCAGCACGTCGGCGGTGGCGACCGCCTCGGCCAGCTGGGCCTGGGTGAGGGCGACATCCTCGACATTGAGCCGCGCATCGAACAATTCGCGCATGCGCGTTTCGATCTTGTCGGGCAGCTTCCGGGTAACAACCACCAGCGGCTTCTTGCGGGCCATTTGATTCCCCGTTGGCGATCAAGCTCCCGTTAAGCTTGAGCGTTCACACTCGCGCAACGTCGGGACGACGCGTTCATTAGCAGACGGGTCCGCGAAACACAAAAATGCACCGATTCGCGGTGCACGCCGTGGGTCGCGGGCGCTTTGCTTTTGGCATCGGGCCTGCGGTCGACCAATAGGTGATTTTTACGATGTTGAATGTCCGGCTTCGCCGCTCGAAGCTCCGCACGTCCCGGTCCATCCTCGCGCTTCTTGCCTTCATCCTGGCTGCAAGCCCCGTCGTCGCCCCTTCACGGGCGCTGGCGCAGGCCGATACCAGCAGCGGGCCGGTGGGCCGCGCGACCGGCCTGCCGATACCGCGCTTCCTGAGCATCAAGGCGGACAAGGTGAATGTGCGCTCCGGCCCCACCAAGGACCATGGCGTCGCCTGGGTGTTCACCCGCGCCGGCCTGCCGGTCGAGGTGACGGCCGAATTCGAGACATGGCGGCGGATACGCGACGCCGATGGGGCCGAGGGCTGGGTCTACCATTCCATGCTGTCGGGCCGGCGCACCGCGCTGGTCAGCCCGTGGGCCAAGGAAGGACCGACCTCGCTCTATGCCGCGCCGGACAAGAGCTCCGGTATCAAGGCGCAGCTCGAGGCCGGCGTGCTCGGCAAGGTGGACCATTGCGATGGCACCTGGTGCCGGTTCTTCGACAACGGCTTCGACGGCTTCATCGAGCAGGTGAAGCTGTGGGGCGTCTATCCCGGCGAGAAGATCGACTAGGACGGTTCAACCCGCCGGCTCTCGATATAGCGCCGCTCCTGCGTGAGGCCGCCATAGCCATAGGCGTCGCCGCGCGCTTCCAGCACATGGATATAGCTCTCATTGTGCAGCGGCCCGAGCAGATCGGCCATGCTGGCAAAGGTGGCGGCCACGAACGCGGCCTTCTCGTCCTTGGTGTTGGTGCCCTCGGTCACGCGGATGTCGAGCCACAGGCCGGCGACGCCCTGTTCCGCCAAAGTGCGGCCGCCGCAGTACCAGATGGCAGGGTCGACGCGCTCGACCAGTACGGCGGTTACCTCAGGGGCCTTGCCGAGCCAGTCGGCCGACAGGCGCGAGGCGGCTGCGGCGATGCGCGGTTCGATGCCTTCCTGCGGCGTTGCAGGCGCGGGTGCGAATTTTATCTGGATCATCGGCATGATGGATCTCCTTGATGGCCCCGAGACGGGGTTGCTGGAGATTTCCTAGCGCGCTTCCATTCATGTTATAATGTCATCATTGAATATATTAATGATAACGAAATGAGATGATAATGCGGCCGCTCGATCTCGAACTGGTGCAGGCTTTCGTCCATGTCGCGGACCTCTCCAGCTTCACCCGCGCGGCGGAAGCGATGGGCACGACGCAATCCGCCGTCAGCCTGAAGGTGCGCAAGCTGGAGGAGCGGCTCGGCCGCACTTTGCTGGAGCGCTCGCCGCGCCTGGTGCGGCTGACCCATGAGGGCACCGGCTTCCTTGAGCGCGCCCGGCCGTTGCTCGTTGCCGACCGCCATGCCCGGCTGTGGGACTTGTCGGAGCCCGCAAGGCTGCGGCTCGGCATCAGCGATCACACCAGCGGCGACACGCTGCCTGCCATGCTGGCGCGACTCGGGACGGCGAGCCTCGGTACGGTGTTCGAGGTGCGGATGGGATTTTCGCGCACGCTGCTGGATGCCTATGATTCCGGCGAACTGGACGCCGTGGTAGTGCGCCGGGAAGGCGACCGTCGCGACGGTGAACTGGTGCGCGAGGACGCCTATGGCTGGTTCGCCGCGCCCGGCCTGCGTGTGCCGACCGGCGGCGAACTGCCGCTTGCCCTGCTGGCGGCGCCATGCGGTGTGCGGGCCGTTGCCATCCGCGCGCTCGACGAGGCTGGCCGGAGTTGGCGAGAGGCGTTCATTGGCGGCAGCGTGTCGTCGGTGGTGGCAGCGGTCGCGGCCGGCTTGGCAATAGCGCCGCTGGCGATGCGGCTGGCGCCGGCTGGCAGCGTCGATGTCACCCGCGAACTTGGCCTACCCGCCTTACCACCCGCCAAGGTGATGCTGATCGCCCGTGCCGCCGATCCCGAGCGGGCCCGGATACTCGGCGTGCTCGCGGCATTCCTGCGGGCATCGACCACATGAAAAAGGCCGGTCGCGATACCGGCCTTCTTAAATCACGGGTGCGACGATCAGCTCAGCCGCGACGCTTGGGGCGCAGGCGGACCACGACGTCGATGCGGGCGATCTCGTAGCCTTCCGGGGCTTCGGGCACGCGCTCGACTTCGACCTGGGCGCTGGGAATGTCGACGAGGTTGTTCTCGCCTTCCAGGAAGAAGTGGTGGTGGTCGGTCGGGTTGGTGTCGAAATAGGTCTTGGAACCGTCCACCGCGAGCTCGCGCAGCAGGCCGACCTCGGTGAACTGGTGCAGCGTGTTGTAGACGGTCGCTAGCGACACCGGGAAGCGGGCCTTGATCGCCTCTTCGTGCAGGATTTCCGCCGAGACGTGGCGGTCGCCCTTGGCGAATAGCAGCCAGCCGAGCGCGAGGCGCTGGCGGGTGGGGCGCAGGCCGACATCGCGCAGCATGTGGCGGACGTCATGGAACGGACAGCCATTGCGGCTGGGAGCGGCGCCTTCGCGAAGCCGGGCGACCGGCAACACGGCGTCTTCCTCGTCGATCACGACGCGGGATATGGCAATGTGGGCGGGGCGAATGATTTCGCTCATCTCGAATTCCGACTTCCGGGCGATCGGCGCCCCGGATCGCGAGGGACCCGGACTGCCGATTTCCAATAAGATACCGCGTCGCCAACAGGCTTCTGCCGCCGACGCTGGATTTTTCAACTGTCATTATATTCGCACCCGGGCGTGCGGAGCAACATCCCCGTGTATTATAGGAATCGTTCCAATCTGGAGCATCCCCAATAGCTTCACCCCTCGGATGAAGTGCACTGCCGACGGTATTCCCGAACGGGTGGCGGCTTTGAGCACGCATTACGCTGTGATAGGAAGCGCCAGCGATCGGGCAACCGATCCGGGTTCGATGCCCGAGCCGCATGGCTTTATATCGCGGCAGCAGATGGGTTTGCGGGCGGCTCGGCCGCATAGAGAGATTGAGATACAGCGTGGGTGATACCGGCACTATGGTCGAGCGGCAGACCAGCTACAATTACGAAGAACTGCTCGCATGCGGGCGCGGCGAGCTTTTCGGCGAAGGCAATGCGCAACTGCCGCTGCCTCCCATGTTGATGTTCGACCGCATTACCGAAGTCTCCGAGACCGGTGGCGCCAACGGCAAGGGCCTGATCCGCGCCGAGCTCGACGTGAACCCGGATCTGTGGTTCTTCGCCTGCCACTTCCAGGGTGACCCGGTGATGCCGGGCTGCCTCGGCCTGGATGCCATGTGGCAATTGGTCGGCTTCTATCTCGGCTGGCTCGGCTCGCCGGGCCGCGGCCGCGCGCTGGCGACGGGCGAGGTGAAATTCTCCGGCCAGGTGCTGCCGACCGTGAAGAAGGTGGTCTACACCATCGACTTCAAGCGCGTGATGCGCTCCAAGCTGGTGCTCGGCATCGCCGACGGCACGCTGGAAGCCGATGGCCAGGTCATCTATCGCGCCAGCGATCTGAAGGTCGGGCTGTTCCAGACCTGAGACATCACCCTTGCGCCGGGCCGGGCCCGGCGCCATCTCGCCTGCTTTGAGTTATGAGGAAAGGTAGCCTATGCGCCGCGTCGTCGTCACCGGTATGGGCATCGTCTCATCGATCGGCAGCTCCACGCAGGAGGTGCTCGGGTCGCTGCGCGAGGCCAAGAGCGGCATCTCCTTCGCGGAAGATTACGCCCACTACAATTTCCGCTGCCGCGTGCAGGGCGCGCCGCAGATCGGCCCGGAGGAAATGGCGGCGATGATCGATCGCCGCGCCATGCGCTTCCACGGCAACGGCACCGCCTGGAACCACATCGCGATGGACCAGGCGATCCGCGATTCCGGTCTTGAAGAGACCGAGATCAGCAATGAGCGCACCGGCATCATCATGGGCTCCGGCGGACCTTCGACCCGCACGTTGATCGACGCCGCCGACATTACCCGCGACAAGGGCCCCAAGCGCATCGGGCCGTTCGCGGTGCCGAAGGCGATGTCCTCGACCGCCTCGGCGACGCTCGCCACCTGGTTCAAGATCAAGGGCGTCAACTATTCCATCTCCTCGGCCTGCGCGACCTCCAACCACTGCGTCGGCAACGCCTATGAGATGATCCAGTACGGCAAGCAGGACGTGATGTTCGCCGGTGGCTGCGAGGATCTCGACTGGTCGCTCTCGAACCTGTTCGACGCGATGGGCGCGATGTCCTCCAAGTTCAACGACACTCCCGCCAAGGCGTCGCGCGCCTATGATGTCAACCGCGACGGCTTCGTCATCGCCGGCGGTGCCGGCGTGCTGGTGCTGGAAGAGCTGGAGCATGCCAAGGCGCGGGGCGCGCGCATCTATGGCGAGATCGTCGGCTATGGCGCGACCTCGGACGGCTACGACATGGTCGCCCCGAACGGTGAAGGCGCGATGCGCTGCATGCGCATGGCGCTGTCGACGGTGAACGCCCCGATCGACTACATCAACCCGCACGCCACCTCGACCCCGGTCGGCGATCTCAAGGAGATCGAGGCGATCCGCGCGGTGTTCGGCGACAACATCCCGCCGATCTCGGCGACCAAGTCGCTGACCGGCCACTCGCTCGGCGCCACCGGCGTGCAGGAATCGATCTATTCGCTGCTGATGATGAATAATGGTTTCATCTGCGAGAGTGCGAATATCGAAGAAATCGACCCTGATTTCGCCGACATCCCGATTGTCCGGGAACGCCGCGACAATGTGAAGCTTAATGCGGTGCTGTCGAACTCGTTCGGCTTCGGCGGCACGAATGCGACCCTGGTCTTCAAGCAGCTCGACGCTTGATCGGCTCGGCGACACAAGGAATACGTCGATGAGCCTGATGCAGGGCAACCTGATGGCGGGTAAGCGCGGTCTGGTGATGGGGGTCGCCAACGACCACTCCATCGCCTGGGGCATCGCCAAGACCTTGGCGGGGCAGGGCGCGGAACTGGCCTTCACCTATCAGGGCGAGGCGCTCGGCCGCCGCGTGAAGCCGCTGGCGGAGAGCCTCGGCAGCGACCTGCTGCTGCCCTGCGATGTCGAGGACCTCGATTCGGTCGACGCGGTGTTCGCTGCGCTTTCCGAGAAGTGGGGCTCCATCGACTTCCTGGTCCACGCCATCGGCTTTTCCGACAAGAACGAGCTGAAGGGCCGCTACGCCGACACCACACGGGCGAACTTCACCCGCACCATGGTGATCTCGTGCTTCTCCTTCACCGAGATCGCCAAGCGCGCGGCAGCGCTGATGCCCAATGGCGGCTCGATCATCACGCTGACCTATGGCGGTTCGACCCGCGTGATGCCGAACTATAACGTCATGGGCGTCGCCAAGGCGGCGCTCGAGGCGAGCGTGCGCTATCTCGCCGCCGATTACGGCCCGCAGGGCATTCGGGTGAACGCGGTCTCCGCCGGCCCGGTTCGCACGCTGGCGGGTGCCGGCATCGCCGACGCGCGGCTGATGTTCAACTACCAGAAGCGCCACGCGCCGCTGCGCCGCACCGTCTCGATCGAGGAAGTCGGCGGCGCAAGCCTCTACCTGCTCTCCGACATGGCGAGCGGCGTGACCGGCGAAGTGCATTTCGTCGATTCCGGCTACAACATCATGTCGATGCCGCATCCCGACGCGCTGAAGACCATGGAAGACGCTGAAACCAAGTTCGCTGGCGAGGTCGCGGCCGAGTAGGGCGTCGCGCGACGCTTCGGGCCGTCTTCTGCGCCGCTCGGCGCCTCGGGTCATCCCGTTCTCGGTCGCCATTTAAGGAGGGCAGCACCCCATGTGGTGATTACATGGGAGCATGCGTCCTGACGACGTGGGGAAATTATTTACCAATCGTTAGGAAAGGGCCGCCCTTTATGTGACCTAGATCAGGCACCAAGGAGGACGATCCAGGATGTTTCGACGGACCATCTCTGCAATCATTGCCACTTTGTTCACTGCCGGCGGCGCGCTCGCCGTTCCGACGAACAGTCTCGGTGTGTTCAATCAGTGGAGCGCGTGGTCGTATAAGGGCAGCTCGTCCATTCGATGCTTCACCTATAGCGAGCCAGTCTCGATGCAACCGGCCGCTCTGGATCACGGCGACGTTCTGTTCTTCCTGAAGGCCATCCGGAACGGCCCAGCCCGCACCGAAGCGAGTTTCAAAACAGGGTACAATTTCGCCCAAGGGTCGAACGTCGTCATCACGATTGGGGACGAGACCTTCCGCATGATGACTGATGGCCAGAATGCCTGGCTTCGTCGGCTGGAGCGCGAGCCGGAGCTGCTGGCCGCGATGCAGAACGGCAGCAGCATGAGCGTCGGAGCGACCTCCGCGCGCGGCAATGCGACCAGTTATGAGTTTTCCCTGGCAGGCGTGACGGCGGCGACGGCCAAGATACTCAACCAGTGCCGCTAGACGGGGCATCTCCGTCACGCGGCGGACGTTCTCCAGGCGGACGTTCTCTAGGGGTGTCGTCCCCGGATCCTATCCGGGGACGGGGCGATCAGGACTGCCGCTCGGCCAGCGCGATCCGGTAGGGGTGGGCGGGATAGACGCCCAGTATCCGCAGCTCCTTCGAGAAGAACGCCAGCTCCTCGAGCGCGAACTTCACCGCCGCATCGTCCGGGTGGCCGTCGACATCGGCGTAGAATTGGGTCGCGAAGAACTCGCCGTCGAGCTGGTAGGATTCCAGCTTCGACATGTTCACGCCATTGGTCGCGAACCCGCCCATCGCCTTGTAGAGCGCCGCCGGCACGTTGCGGACGCGGAACACGAAGGTGGTCACGGTCGGGCCGTTGCCGGAAGGCGCCCAGATCGATTCTTTTGAGAGCACGATGAAGCGCGTGGTGTTGTGCGCCTCGTCCTCGATGTTCTCGGCAATGATGTCGAGGCCGTAGATTTCCGCGGCGAGGCGGGGGGCGATCGCCGCCCGGGTCGGGTCGCCGGCCTCGGCGATCTGGCGGGCCGAGCCGGCGGTATCGGCGCCGACCACCGCCCTGAGTCCGAGGGTGCGGATGATCTTGCGGCACTGGCCGAGCGCCATGACATGGCTCTGCACCGTCTGCACCGTGGCGAGGCTGGCGCCCTTGATCACCATCAGCTGGTGGCTGAGCGGCAGGAAGAATTCACCAATGATGTTGAGCCCCGAGGTCGGCATCAGATGATGGATGTCGGCGACGCGGCCGGCGACCGAGTTCTCGATCGGGATCATGCCGAGATCGGCCTCGCCATTCTGGATCGCGGCGAAGGCATCCTCGAACGTGGCGCAGGGCAGCGGCACGTAATCGGGATAGGCCTCGCGGCAGGCGATGTGCGAGTTGGCGCCGGGTTCGCCCTGGAAGGCGATGGTGCGACGGCTCATGTCAGTTTCCTTCTGCGGCGAGCATCGCCCGCGCCTTGTCGAGATCATCCGGCGTGTCGACGCCGAGCGGCACCGTATCGACGATGGCGACGTCGATGCGCATGCCGGCTTCCAGCGCGCGCAACTGCTCCAGCTTCTCGCGCTGCTCCAGCGTGGAGGGCGGCAGGCTGACGAAACGCTCCAGCGCCGCGCGCTTATAGGCGTAGAGACCGATGTGATGGAACAGCGGGCCCTCGCCATAAGGCGCGGTGGCACGGGTGAAGTACAGCGCGCGCAGGCGATCACGCGACAGCGGGCTGCCGACCACCTTCACCACATTCGGGTTGGTGCGCTCCGGTGCATGAGTGATCTCGGCAGCCAGCGTGCCAATGTCCACAGCCGGGTCGTCCAGCAGCTCGATCGAGGCGCGGATCAAAGCGGGATCGATGGTCGGCAGGTCGCCCTGCACATTGACGATGCGCGTGGCGCGCCGCGCGGGATCGATGAGGGTGAGCGCTTCGAAGATTCGGTCCGAGCCCGACGCGTGGTCGGGGCGGGTCATCACCACGTCGAATCCGGCGGATTCGACCGCCGTGCGCACGCCGTCATCGTCGGTGGCGACCACGACGCGGCCGATATCCGCCGCGGCGGAACGACGCGCCACCTGCACGATCATCGGCACGCCGGCGATATCGGCGAGCGGCTTGCCGGGCAGCCGGGTCGACGCCATGCGAGCTGGAATGAGTATAAACGTGTCCGTGACAGACATTTGCCTGCCTTCCCGTACGGTTGAGGCCCAGATGCGGCCCGCGCCGGGTGGCGAAACGTAGCAACCGCGCGGCGCTTATACGGGTTGCACGGCAACCGTCAAAATGATTAGTTCCGCCCGCAATTGGCGGCTTCCCCAGGGGGCTGTACCATTGCGCGGGGTGTTGGCGGGCCGGCCGGACGGGTCGTCATGCCGGCTGAGGGAGCCTGACTAGATGGACAGCTTTGAGCTGAACAAGATTGCTGGGGCGGTGCTGGGCGTTCTGACGTTCACGCTCGGCCTGAACGTATTGTCCGACGCGCTTTTCACCTCGCACGCGCCTGAGAAGCCCGGCTTTGAGATCGCGGTGCAGGAAGCCTCCACCGGCTCGGCGCAGGCCGCCGCCCCGGCTGACGTGCCGATCGCCCAGTTGCTCGGCGCCGCCAGTGTCGAGAAGGGTGCCGCCGTCGCCAAGAAGTGCGGCGCTTGCCACAACTTCACGGAGGGCGCCGGCGCCAAGGTCGGGCCGGACCTCTACGCCGTCGTCGGCCGCCCGGTCGCGAGTGCCGAGGGCTTCGCCTATTCCGCCGCGCTCAAGGCGCATGGCGGCACCTGGACCTTTGACGAGCTCAACGCCTTCCTGAAGAATCCGAAGGCCGACATTCCCGGCACTGCGATGGGTTTCGCCGGTCTCGCCAAGGAGACCGATCGCGCCGACCTGCTGGTGTATCTCAACACGCTGTCGCACAGCCCGCAGCCTTTGCCGGCGGCCGATGCGGCGCCTGCTGCAGCCCCGGCGGCGCCCGCAGCCCCGTGATGACGAGCGGCTTCCGGCCGCTCTCCACACTTTACCTTCACGATCACGTCAGGCCGGCGGTGCTTTTGCACCCCGGCCTTATTCTTTTCGGAACGTAACCGTTCATACTCACCGGTAATGTGCCGCACCAAGCCGGCCGAAGCCGATGCGAAAAGGATGACTGCCTCATGAGGATCCGCCACGCCAAAAACCGCTCGCTTGTCAGCTTCGGCTCGCTGAGCGCCGCCGTGCTGGGCCTCTCGCTCCTTGCCGGCCCGCTGAGCGCACAGGATGCGCCCAAGGGCGCGCCGCAATGGCGGCACGGGCTGTCGCTGATGGGCGAGCCGAAATACCCGGAAGGCTTCAAGCGGTTCGACTATGTGAACCCGGATGCGCCCAAGGCGGGCCTACTGCGGCTCTCGGCCGATGGCACCTTCGATTCGCTGAACGACATCATCCCGCGCGGTACCCCGGCGGCCGGGCTGCAACTCATCTACGACACGCTGATGAGCCCGGCGGTCGACGAGGTCGCAACCGAATACGGCCTGCTGGCGGAAGCGGTGAGCTACCCCGCCGATTACTCGTCAGTGACCTACAAGCTCCGCCCCGAGGCGAAGTGGCATGACGGCCAGCCGGTGACGGCGGACGACGTGGTGTGGTCGTTCGAGCAGATGACCAAGAACAACCCCCGTCAGGCCTACTATTACAGCCACGTGAAATCCGCCGCCAAGACCGGCGAGCGCGAGGTGACCTTCACCTTCGACCAGGCGGGCAATCGCGAGCTGCCGCAGATCGTCGGCCAGCTCCGGGTGATGCCGAAGCACTGGTGGACCGGCACCGACGCCAGCGGCAAGCCCCGCGATATCAGCAAGGGCACGCTGGAGGTTCCGCTCGGCTCCGGCCCCTACAAGGTGAAGCAGGTCTCCCCCGGCCGCTCGATCTCGTTCGAGCGCGTGCCGGATTATTGGGGCAAGGATTTCCCAGTCAATGTCGGCACCAATAATTTCAACGAGCAGCGCTTCGAGTATTTCCGCGACGGCGTGGTCGAGCTGGAGGCCTTCAAGGGCGACCAGTACGACTTCCGCGTCGAGACCTCGGCAAAGGATTGGGCCACCGCCTATAATTTCCCGGCGGTGAAGGATGGCAAGGTCATCATCGAGGAGTTTCCGGATCGCGCCTCGGGCGCCATGCAGGCCTTCATCCCCAATCTGCGCCGCGCCAAGTTCCAGGACCAGCGGGTGCGCCGGGCGCTGAACCTCGCGCTCGATTTCGACAGCATGAACCGCACGCTGTTCTTCGGCCAGTACAAGCGCACGACGAGCTATTTCCAGAACACCGAGCTGGCCTCCTCCGGCCTGCCGAGCGGGCTGGAGCTGGAAATCCTTGAAAGCGTGAAGGACAAGATCCCGGCGAGCGTGTTCACCACTGCGAATGCCAACCCCGAGGACTGGAGCGAGGGATTGCGGCGCGGAAACCTGCGCAAGGCCGCCGGGCTGCTGCGCGAGGCCGGCTACGTCATCAAGGACGGCAAGCTGGTGAACGCCTTCACCATGGAAATCCTGATCGGCAATCCGGCGTTCGAGCGCGTCGCGCTGTTCTACAAGCCGACGCTGGAACGCCTCGGCATTACGGTGAGCGTGAGGCAGGTCGACACCTCGCAATACATCAACCGGCTGCGCGCCCGCGACTTCGACATGATTATTTCCGGCTGGGGCCAGTCGCTCTCGCCCGGCAATGAGCAGCGCGATTTCTGGGGTTCCAGCGCGGCCGACCGCGAGGGCTCGGCGAACTATGCCGGCATCAAGGATGCGGGCGTCGACGCGCTGATCGAGAAGGTGATCTACGCCAAGAGCCGGGAGGAGCTGGTCGCTGCCACCCGCGCGCTCGACCGCGTGCTGCTGGCCCATGATTATGTGGTGCCGAGCTGGAACTACCCCAACACCCGCACCGCCCGCTGGAACCGCTTCGGACGGCCTTCAAGCCTGCCGGAATATTCCTTTGCCTTCCCCGACATCTGGTGGTGGGACGCCGCCAAGGCCGCACAGACCGGGGGCACGCAGTGAAGAGCTGCGTGCTTCGAGGCTCGCTGCGCTCGCACCTCAGCATGACGGCGCATCAATGCGGATACGTCCGATGACAGACCGGCCTGGCCTGAACCTTCGTCATCCCGAGGGGGTCGCCGCAGGCGGCCGTCTCGAAGGACGCACGCTGCTGACGCTGAACCGTCGCCAAACCCTCGCACTCGGCGTGGGCGCGGGCACCGCGCTGATGATGCCGCGCGGCGCCTTCGCGCAGGAGGCCCCCACGCCCGCCGGCACTGAAGCCCACGGCATGTCGGCATTCGGCGACCTGAAATACCCCGCCGACTTCCCGCATTTCGCCTATGTCGAGCCGACCGCCCCGAAGGGTGGGACGTTCTCGCAGATCGGCCCTTCGGGACTGTTCAACCAGTCGCTGCAGACCTTCAACTCGCTGAACGGCTACATCTTGAAGGGCGATGCCGCGCAGGGCATCCAGAAGACGTTCGACACGCTGATGGCGCGCGCGCTGGATGAGCCGGACGCGATCTATGGGCTGGTGGCCAAAAGCGTCGCCATCTCCGCGGATGGCCTGACCTATCGCTTCCGCCTGCGCCCCGAGGCGCGCTTCCATGACGGCTCGAAGCTGACCGCCGAGGATGTCGCGTTCACGCTGAACCTGTTGAAGACAAAGGGCCACCCCGTCATCGGGCAGAATCTGCGCGAGATGGAGAGCGCGGAGGCGGAAGGGCCGGAAATTGTCACCGTGCGCTTCACGCCCGGCCGGGCGCGCTGTTCGTGGCGTCGCTGCCGATCTTCTCCAAGGCCTATTACACGACGAAGAATTTCGAGGAGAGCACGCTGGAGGCCCCGCTCGGCTCCGGTGCCTACAAGGTCGGGCGGCTCCAGCCGGGGCATTTCATCGAATATGCGCGGCGGCCGGACTATTGGGCCGCCAGCCTGCCGGTGAATGTCGGCGTGAACAATTTCGACGTGCTGCGCTACGAGTATTTTCGCGATCGCGAAGTCGGGTTCGAGGCGTTCAAGGCGCGGGCCTATCTGTTCCGCGAGGAATTCACCGCGCGCAGCTGGGCCACCGGCTACGATTTTCCCGCGCTGCGCGACGGCCGGGTGAAGCAGGAGATGCTGGCGGACGACACGCCGTCGGGCGCGCAGGGCTGGTTCCTCAATCTGCGCCGCCCGCAATTCGCCGATCCGCGCGTGCGCGAGGCGATGTCCTGCGCCTTCGATTTCGAATGGACCAACAAGAATTTGATGTTCGATGCCTATAAGCGCACGCACTCCTTCTTCGAGAATTCCGACCTCAAGGCGGAAGGCCCGGCCGGCGAGGCCGAACTGGCGCTGATCGCCTCGCTCGGTGACAGGCTTACACCGGCGGAGGTCGACGTGCTGAAGGGCGAGCCGTGGTCGCCGCCGGTATCGGACGGCTCCGGCCAGGACCGCGCACTGCTGCGCCGGGGCGCGCAATTGCTCAAAGAGGCCGGCTGGACCATTCAGGGCGGCCGGCTGCTGGACGCCAATGGCCGGCACTTCACCGTCGAATTCCTCGACGATGAGGGGGGACTGGAGCGCCATACCGCCCCTTTCATCAAGAATCTCAAGCTGCTCGGCATCGAGGCCAATTTCCGGCTGGTCGACCCGCCGCAATATCAGCGCCGGCTCAACGAGTTCGACTTCGATGCCACGGTGCGGCGCTTCTCGGTCTCCACCGTGCCGGGCGAATCGCTGCGTGCCTTCTTCGGCTCCAAGGCGGCAAGCCTGCCTGGCTCCAACAATCTGTCCGGCATCAAGGACCCTGTCGTCGACCTGCTGGTGGAGCAGGTGATCGCCGCCGACACGCGCGACAGGCTGCGTACCGCCTGCAAGGTGCTGGACCGCCGGCTGCGCGCCGGGCGCTATTGGGTGCCGCAATGGTATTCCGGCCGGCACCGGCTGGCCTATTGGGACGAGTTTGCCAGGCCCGAGGTCCCGCCGCCGACCTATGATCGGGCGATACCGGAGATCTGGTGGGCGAAGGGGAAGTCGGCCGGGTGAGGTCATGTGGGAGCTTGGGTGCAACGTCATCCTGAGGAGCGAGCGTAGCGAGCCTCGAAGGATGCTCGCCGTGCACAATCGGGCATCCTTCGAGGCCCGGCTTTGCCGGGCACCTCAGGATGACGACCCTCCTGACCACCCCTTGGGATGGCGACTTTATGAGTAGCCGGAACGACCTTCTGAGATAACAAGACGTTAAGTTGACGCCGTACCGCCCGCCCTCCACCTTGTGCGCTGCTCGCGAGGGATGCCCGACAGCATGCTTGCCTATATCGTCCGACGCCTAGCGCTGATGGTGCCGACCGTCATCGGCATCATGCTGATCTCTTTCGCCGTCGTTCAGTTCGCTCCCGGCGGGCCGGTGGAGCGCGTCATCGCCGACCTCACCGGCGAGGGCTCCTCCGCGACCGCGCGCATTTCCGGCGGCGGCGGCGATTTCGGCGGCATGCAGCAGGGCGGGCCGGCGGGCGATCCGGTCTCCTCCAAATATCGCGGCGCGCAGGGGCTGGACCCCGCCTTCATCAAGGAACTGGAGAAGCAGTTCGGCTTCGACAAACCGGCCTATGAGCGCTTCGGCCTGATGATGTGGAACTACGCCCGGTTCGATTTCGGCCGTTCCTACTTCCGCGACATCTCGGTGATCGACCTGATCGGTGAGAAGATGGCGGTCTCGATCTCGCTCGGGCTGTGGATGATGCTGATCACCTACATGATCTCGATTCCCTTGGGCATCGCCAAGGCGGTGCGCGACGGCTCGCGCTTCGACGTGTGGACCTCCGCCGTCATCATCGTCGGCTATGCGATACCGAGCTTCCTGTTCGCCATCCTGCTCATCATCCTGTTCGCCGGCGGCTCGTTCTTCGCCTGGTTCCCGCTGCGCGGGCTGACCTCCGACAATTGGGAGCAATTGTCGTGGGGCGCCCGCATCGTCGATTATTTCTGGCATCTGGCGCTGCCGATCATCTCCATGGTGCTGGGCGCCTTCGCCACCATGGCGCTGCTGACCAAGAACTCGTTCCTCGACGAGATCCGCAAGCAGTATGTCGTCACCGCGCGGATGAAGGGGCTGTCGGAGCGCGGCGTGCTCTACCGCCACGTTTTCCGCAACGCCATGTTGATCATCATCGCCGGCTTTCCCGGTGCTTTCGTCTCGGCGTTCTTCTCCGGATCGCTACTGATCGAGACCATCTTCTCGCTCGACGGCCTCGGCTTGCTCGGTTTTGAGAGCGTGCTGAACCGCGATTACCCCGTGGTGTTCGCCAATCTCTACATCTTCTCGCTGGTCGGGCTGGTGGTGAACCTGTTGTCGGACCTGACCTATACCTGGGTCGATCCGCGCATCGACTTCGAGACGCGGGATGTCTGAGATGGAGGCTTCCGCAACCCTGCCCGTGCCTGAGGCTCGCCCCTCACGGTTCTCGCCGATCAACCAGCGCCGGCTGGCCAATTTCCGCCGCAACAAGCGCGGCTGGTGGAGCTTCTGGATCTTCTCGGTGCTGTTCGTGCTGAGCCTGGGCGCCGAGTTCATCGCCAACGACAAGCCGTTCCTGGTTGAATATGACGGCGGCTATTATTTCCCCGGCATCGTCTCCTACCCCGAGACCACCTTCGGCGGCGATTTCGAGACCGAAGCGGATTACCGCGACCCGTACCTCCAGAAGCTCATCGCCGACAGCGGCGGCTGGATCGTCTGGCCGCCGATCCGCTACAGCTACGACACCCATAATCTCGATCTGCCAACCCCGGCGCCCTCGCCGCCGACCTGGATGCTGACCGACGCGCAGTGCCAGCCGGTGGCGACCAGGCTGGGGGCCAAAGACGGTGCAGACCCTTGCGATGCGCTGGAATGGAACTGGCTGGGCACCGATGACCAGGGCCGCGACGTGCTGGCCCGCCTGATCTACGGCTTCCGGCTCTCGGTGCTGTTCGGGCTGATCCTGACCGGCATCTCCTCGGTCATCGGCGTCGCGGCGGGCGCGATCCAGGGCTATAATGGCGGCTGGACCGACCTGATCTTCCAGCGCTTTATCGAGATATGGACCTCGATCCCGGCGCTCTATCTGCTGCTGATCATCTCCTCGATTCTGGCTCCCGGCTTCTGGGTGCTGCTCGGCATATTGCTGCTGTTCTCCTGGGTGTCGCTGGTCGGCCTGGTGCGGGCCGAGTTCCTGCGGGCGCGGAATTTCGAATATGTGCAGGCCGCCCGCGCGCTTGGCGTGTCGAACCCCGTCATCATGTGGCGGCACATGCTGCCGAACGCGATGGTGGCGACGCTGACCATGCTGCCCTTCATCGTCTCGTCGTCGGTGATGACGCTGACGGCGCTGGACTTTCTCGGCTTCGGCCTGCCACCCGGCTCGCCCTCGCTGGGCGAGTTGCTGGCGCAGGGCAAATCCAACGTGCAGGCACCGTGGCTCGGCCTTACCGGCTTCTTCACCGTCGCCTTCATGCTGAGCCTGCTGATCTTCATCGGCGAAGCGGTCCGCGACGCCTTCGACCCGAGGAAGACGTTCACGTGAGTGCGAACCCGTTGGATTCAGCAGATGCTAATGGCGCTTTTGCGCAATTGGAAATGCTTGTCCAAAAGACAAACATCGCCGGAAAATCTGGAAAACTTTTGTACAGTTCCAGAACCACGCTATCTCCCGGCGAGCTATATGTGCTCGGGTTCAATCCAGGCGGCGATCCAAATGTAGAAAACGAGACGGTCGCCGAGAATATCGCGGCCACCCCGCAATCAGGGTGGAATGAGTACACGCATGGCATCTGGAAGTTGCGCGATAAGGTCTATCCTGCTGGCGAGCAGCCACGGCAACGCCGCATTCGGAGTTTTTTCGACGTGGCCGGCTACGATATTACAGCAGCGTTTTGTTCGAATGTGTTCTTCATGCGTGGCATTGACGTACAGCGATCAGTGAAAACAACTGATTTTTCTGTACTAGCCAATGAGTGCGCGTTTCTGCATCGCTTTATGCTCGATGTCGTGCGCCCTAGGATCGTTGTGTGCTTTGGGCACGATGCATTTAGGTGGTTCGAAAAACTGAATTTATCACTGCGAAAAGATGTGCATGTGGAACAGGTTCCTCATTTTGCGCGAGGCAGCAATGAGGCGTTCTTTGCTGCCGCCGCAAAACTCCGCTCCCTTTTATGACCTCCGGGGACTTGGCCATGTCGTATCGAAGGGTCGTATACGGATATCCGCGCGAACGGCTGCCTGATGATCTGGGACTCGATGGGAGCTGGCCCGACCATGTCGACGTTGCGATAGAGGACGAATCGACCGGCGCCTCCGAGGCTTCAATGCCCGCCAAGACCCAGTATTTACAATGGACGCCCGATGGCCTTGTCTCGGTGGACGGCCCTCTTCCCGGGCGGATGATTTGATGACCGACACTCCCCTCCTCTCCGTCCAGGACCTCTCCGTCGCCTTCACTCAAGGGCTGCGGACGACGTTGGCGGTGGACCATGTGTCGTTCGATCTGCAGCGCGGGCAGACGCTGGCGCTGGTCGGGGAGTCCGGCTCCGGCAAGTCGGTGACCGCGCTCTCCATCCTCAAGCTGCTGCAATATCCCGCCGCCAGCCACCCTTCCGGCCGTGTGCTGTTCAAAGGCGAGGATCTGCTGTCGCTGAGTGAAAACCAGATTCGCAAGGTGCGCGGCAACGACATCACCATGGTGTTCCAAGAGCCGATGACCTCGCTCAACCCGCTGCACACGGTGGAGCGGCAGGTGGCGGAAATCCTGTCGCTGCACCGGGGCATGGGCGGGCAGGCGGCGCGCAAGCGGGTGATCGAGTTGCTGACCGAGGTCGGCATCCAGGACCCTTCGAGCCGGCTCGACTCCTATCCGCATCAGCTTTCCGGCGGCCAGCGCCAGCGCGTGATGATCGCCATGGCGCTTGCCAACGAGCCGGAATTGCTGATCGCCCGCGCTCGACGTGACGGTGCAGGCGCAGATATTGAAGCTGCTGAAGGAGCTTCAGGGTCGGCTCGGCATGGCGATGCTGTTCATCACCCACGACCTCGGCATCGTGCGCAAGATCGCCGACCATGTCTGCGTGATGAACCATGGCCGCATCGTCGAGGCAGGTCCGGTGGCCAGCGTGTTCGCCAACCCGGCGCACGCCTATACGCGCGAGCTGATCGCCGCGCAGCCCAAGGGCAATCCTGCGAGCCCGCACCCGGAAGCTCCGGTGGTGCTGGAGGCCAAGGATTTGAAGGTGTGGTTCCCGATCAAGGCCGGCGTGATGCGCCGGACGGTCGGCAACATCAAGGCGGTCGATGGCGTGTCGATCGAGATACGGCGCGGCGAGACGCTGGGCGTGGTCGGCGAATCCGGCTCGGGCAAGACGACGCTGGGTCTCGCTCTGCTGCGGCTGATCTCCTCCAAAGGGCCCATCGTGTTCATGGGCCGGCCGATCGACACGTTCGGTTACGGTGAGATGCGCGGCCAGCGGCGCGAAATGCAGATCGTGTTCCAGGACCCGTTCGGCTCGCTCTCGCCGCGCATGTCGGTGGCCGACATCATCGGCGAGGGGCTGCTTGTGCATCAGCCCAAGCTCACAGCCGCCGAGCGCGACGCCAAGGTCGTCGAGGCGCTGCGCGATGTCGGGCTGGAGCCTTCGACGCGGCACCGCTACCCCCATGAATTCTCCGGCGGCCAGCGCCAGCGCGTGGCCATCGCCCGCGCCATCGTGCTGGAGCCGTCCTTCGTGGTGCTGGACGAGCCGACCAGCGCGCTCGACATGATCGTGCAGGCGCAGATCGTCGACCTGTTGCGCGACCTGCAGCAGCGGCGCGGGCTAACCTATCTGTTCATTAGCCACGACCTCAAGGTTGTGGCGGCGCTGGCCTCGCGGCTCGTGGTGATGAAGCAGGGCGTGGTGGTGGAGGAGGGTACGGCGGCGGAGATGTTTGCTGCCCCGAAGACCGACTACACCCGCGCGCTGTTCGCCGCCGCGTTCGACCTTGAGATCGCGCCGGGCGTGGTCGTCGACGAGCCGGCGGTATGAGCGGCAAGGCGACGCCCGGCCCGCTCATAGACCACGCGGTGGATGTGACGCTGTCCGGGCCGGTCTCGGTGGGCGACGGGTTCCGGCCCTATGACCGCTATGACGTCACGCTGCCCGGTGCCGGCGGCACGCCGCTGCACCAGCGGCGCGACATCCTGCGAGTCGGGCATGCGGTCGCGGTGCTGGCGCTGGACCCGGATGCGCAGTGCTTCGTGCTGATCCGCCAGTTCCGCCTCGCCGCGCATCTGGCGACCGGCAAGGGCGAGCTGGTCGAGATCGCCGCCGGCCGTGTCGAGGACGGCGAGGACCCGGCTGACGCGGCGAGTCGCGAGTGCGCGGAAGAGATCGGTGCGAGTCCCCGCGCGCTGCTGCCGATGACCACCTTCATGCCGACGCCGGGCGTGACTGACGAGTTCGCCACGCTCTATCTCGCGCTGGTCGATTCGACGGAAGTGCCGAGTGAATCCGGCGCGCCGAACGAAACCGAGCACACCAGGCCGTTCCTGTTGCCGGTCGATGAGGCGATGGCTGCGCTTACCGCGCCGTTTCCCGGCGTTTCCGGCAATGGCTTCGTGCTGATCGCGCTGCAATGGTACGCGCTCAACGGAGCGCGCGTCGCCGCCTTTGTGGAAAGCCATTAGTCCGGCAGCAGGCGCCGCACGGTGCGCACCGGCGCGCTCATCTCTTCGATGCGGGCGAGTGCCGGGCCCAGCGGCTCGCGCACCACGCTCATGAAATGTGCGGTGGCATGGAGCAGCGTCTCGGCATCCTCGACGATGCCGACGTGGCCGGGCCAGAAGATCAGGTCGCCACGGTGAAGGCTGGCGAGATCGCCGGCGAACGGAACAGCCACGCCGAGCGCCGCTTCCTGCATGTCGCTATCCCGTGGGCAGGCGACGCCGCAGGCTTCCAGCGCCACCTGCACGAGGCCGGAGCAGTCCAGCCCAAGGCTGGAGCGTCCGCCCCAGAGATAGGCGGCGCCGAGGAAGCGGGAGGCGACCTCGACGAAATCGGATTCAGCATGACTGAGCGGCACCAGATGCCCGGCGAAGATGAACTCGCCAGCGTCGGTGATGGCAAACTTGTCGCGTGTGCCGGTGACGACAAGGCGGCATCCGAACGAATACAAGTTGGTGGGCGGCAGCTTGATGCTGGGGCCGGCAAATGTCGGCGTGCGCAGCGCACTCACCTTGTGGGTGGCGTGCAGGTCGAGCGGGCGGAGGGCTTCGGTCGGTAGCCAGCCGACATAATTGTCGTCATCCAACTGGCCCCACGACCATCCCTCGATATTGCTTTCATAGACCGTGACGCTTTCGCCATGCAGCGCCTGCGTCATGAGGCTGGCGCCGGAGAACGGCTCCTTGGTCACCGAGACGGTGGGATGCACCACGCGGTGCTGCACGCCTTCGACGAAGTGGTCGGCTTCCACATGGCCTTCGAGATAGGCGGCGGCGAGGTCGGGGCGGGCCGGAGTGAGGCGGGGGTCGTACGTCATCGCGGCAATGCCTTTGCAACAGCGACCACGAGATCGCCCAGCCGTTCCAGATAGAGCGCGCCCTCGACGGTACGCTGGATGATGACGTTGCGCTTGTCCGCCTCGTCGCGGCGGCGCGACAGCAGCTTGAGGGCGCCCATGGTGTCGAGCGCGCGGGTGATCACCGGCTTGGTGACGCGTAGCCGCGCCGCCAGCCCGCGCACCGTGTGCGGCGGCGCTTCAAGATACACGCTGAGCAGGATCGCCATCTGGCGCTGGTTGAGGTCGGGCGCGTCGTCATGCACCTGCCCGAGCGCAAGCTCGTGCAGCAGGCGCAAGGCCTGCGATGGGCGCATCTCGACCGCCATGACGTCCTCGGCTCAAATTCGCAATCGTTACGGTTGCGAATTGTTTCTCGGACTATGGCGCCGATACGGCAAGAAATATTTAACGCCGGGGTTAACGCTGAGACCCTACCCGTAGCGCTCCGCCAGCAGCGCGTCGAGCGCGCGGATGGTCTGCGCCTCGCCGCCTTCCGGCCGGCCGGGGCGGCTGGAGGGGTTCCAGGCATAGATGTCGAGATGCAGCCACGCGCCGGCGCGGTCGACGAAACGCTGCAGGAACAGCGCCGCGGTGATGGAGCCGGCAAAGCCGCTGCCCGGCGCATTGTTGAGGTCGGCGATCGGGCTGTCGAGCATCGAGCCATAGGGCTTCCACAGCGGCAGGCGCCAGGAAGGATCGGCCTCGGCCGCCCCGAAGCGGGCGAGGTCGGCGGCCAGCGGCTCATTGTCGGTATAGGCCGGCGGAAGCTGCGGCCCCAGCGCGACGCGGGCGGCGCCGGTCAGCGTCGCGAAGTCGATCAGGACATCGGGGGCTTCCTCATCCGCCAGGCTGAGCGCGTCGGCCAGCACAAGGCGCCCTTCCGCGTCGGTATTGCCGATCTCGACGCTGAGACCCTTGCGCGAGGCGAGTATGTCGCCGGGGCGGAAGGCGGAGCCGTCGATGGAATTCTCCACCGCCGGAATGATGAGGCGCAGCCGCACCGGCAGGTCGCGGGTCATGATCATCTGGGCGAGGCCGATGGCATTGGCCGCCCCACCCATGTCCTTCTTCATGATCAGCATGCCGCTCGGCGGCTTGATGTCGAGCCCGCCAGTGTCGAAGCACACGCCCTTGCCGACCAGCGTCACCTTTGGGGCCTGCGGGTCACCCCAGGCCATGTCGATCAGGCGAGGGCTGCGCGGGCTGGCGCGGCCGACCGCGTGGACCAGCGGGAAATTGGCGGCGAGCAAATCCTCGCCCGTGGTGACGGAAACGCTCGCATCGAACCGTGCCGCCAGAGCGCGCACGGACTGTTCGATCTCGGCGGGCCCGAGATCGTTGGCCGGCGTGTTGACGAGGTCGCGGGTCAGCGTGACGGCCTCCACGGTGCGGCGCAGATAGGCTTCATCCACGCCGTCCGGCAGCACCAGGCGCGGCTTGTTGTTGGCGCGGGCGCGGTAGCGGGTGAAGCGGTAGGCGCCGAGCAGGAAACCGAGCGCGGCAAGGCGCGGATCGGCCGGGGGATGGGCGATCGCGTAGTCGCCGGCGGGCAGCGCGGTCGCCAGCTTGCCGAATGAGAGCGGATCGCGCGGCGTCTCCTCGACGCCGAACAGCACGCCGGCAATCGAGCCGTCGGCGGCGGGCAGCACCAACACCGCGCCGGGCTCGCCCTTGAAGCCCGTGGCATCGGCGAAGGCCAGCGCCGGCGCCGGCAGGTCGGATGTCACCTCGCGCCAGTTCTGCGGCGTGACGCACCAGATGGGACGGACGTTCTCGGCTTGGTCGGCCAGGATCAGCTGATCGCTCATCGCGCGGAAAACTCCCGTTTCTGGATTGCAGGCGAGTACACGAATCAGGCGAGCGCAAGCTCGAACGCGCCGTCCTCGATCAGATAGACCGCACCCTGGCGGACCACGAGATTGGCGGCCTGTGCGACGGGCATGCCGGCCAGCGCGTGCAGCATGGCACGCACCACGCCGCCATGGCTGACCACGACGGTGTCGCGCGCCAGCTCGGCGATGGCGGGCATCACACGGGCCGAGAGCATGGCGTAGCTCTCGCCGGCGGGCGGCACGAAATTCCACGGGTCGGCATCGCGCGCATTGACGCCGACAGGATCGCGGCGGCGCAGTTCGGGCCAGGTGGAGCCCTCCCAGCGGCCGAACATCAGTTCCTTCAGCCGGGGGTCGCGGCGGAACTGGTCGGGCGGCAGGCCGAGTTCGGCCCGCAGGATCGCCATGGTTTGCGAGGCGCGGCCGAGCGGGCTGGCGACATAGTCCAGCCCGGCCGCGCCGCCGCTGAGCCGCTCGACGACACGCGCGGTCTCGGCCGCCTGCTCGCGACCGAGATCGTTGAGCGGAATGTCGTGGCCGCCCTGCAGGCGCCCGGCGAGGTTCCAGTCGGTCTCGCCGTGCCGGACGAGGAAGATACGTCGTTTGGTCATCGTGCGGGGATAGCCACCACGTGGGTGTAGCTGCGCCCGAGGCGCGGATAGGAAACCCGCAGCGTGGCGGTGGTGCCGCCCTTTGGCGGGCGGCCGGAATAGAACACGCGGATGCCTTCCGCGACACCGCCGACACAGCGGCGCGAGCCGCCATCCGAGCTGGTGGCGGTGAACTTGCCGAGATCGAAGCTGAGCGCGCCGCGCGCCGGGGGATCGAGCACCACGATTTCCGGCGCCTGCTCCATCTGGCAGAGACGGTCGGCGGTGCCGGCCGCGAATACCATGCGGCCTACGCCGCCGCCGGTGAGGTAGGCCAGCTTGCCCTCATGGCGCCCATTGCCGGGATCGACATAGTCCGGGTAGATCGCGCCGCCGAAGCCGAAGATGCGGTTGAGCAGCGGGTAGGTCTGGAAGTCCGGCGGCGGACCGCGATCGATCTGGGACACCGGCGGGTACACCGTCAGCGAGGTGGATGCCGCGTCCGCCAGCCCGGCCGAGCCGAACAGGCCGGCGACGCTCGCCGCGAGAAGCAGGAAACCCGGAGCCTTGATCATCGGTGCGATACTCCGCGAGAGAATTAAGGGCTGGCCTCAGTCGCGATCGAGCGTGAGGTCGGGAGCGTCGGGGTTCTTCATCCCGACAATGTGGTAGCCGGCATCGACATGGTGGATTTCACCGGTGACCGCCGATCCAAGGTCGGACAGCAGGTACATGCCGGTGCCGCCGACTTCCTCGATGGTCACGGTGCGGCGCAGCGGCGCGTTCAGCTCGTTCCATTTCAGGATGTAGCGGAAATCGCCGATGCCGGAGGCGGCCAGCGTCTTGATCGGGCCGGCGGAGATGGCGTTGACGCGGATGTTCTTGGGGCCGAGATCGGCCGCCATATAGCGCACGCTGGCTTCCAGCGCGGCCTTGGCGACGCCCATGACGTTGTAATGCGGCATCCACTTCTCGGCGCCGTAATAGGTCAGGGTCAGCATCGAACCGCCATTGGTCATCATCTTCTCGGCACGCTGCGCGACAGCGGTGAAGCTGTAGCAGGAGATCAGCATGGTCTTTGTGAAATTGTCGGCGGTGGTGTCGATGTAGCGCCCGTCCAGCTCGCTCTTGTCGGAGAAGGCGATGGCGTGCACCAGGAAGTCGAGGCCGCCCAAAGCGCGCTCGGTCTCATTGAAGACGGCATCGATGGTGGCGGGGTCGGTCACGTCGCAATGGCCGACCACGGCGGCGTCGAGTTCGGCCGCGAGAGGCTCAACGCGCTTCCTCAGCGGTTCGCCCTGATAGGTGAAGGCGAGCTTGGCGCCCTGTTCGTGGCAGGCCTTGGCTATGCCCCATGCGATGGAACGGTTGTTCGCCACCCCCATCACGAGGCCGCGTTTCCCGCTCATCAATCCGCCCGATGCCATGCCCTGCGCCACGCCCTGCTGCTCCGTCACGATACTGCCACCTTACGGTCACGAGGGGTTCCTATCGCACAGCGGCAGGACCCGCTCAAGCGAGCGGTTCGGCGTAGGGCTTTATGCGTCCCCGTCGATGCGGCGGCGCATCAGCGCTTCGAGCTCCGTATCGGGCTGCTCGGGCAGGATGATGCGCATGGTGGCGAGCAGGTCGCCACTGCCGCCATCGGCCTTGGGCAGGCCCTTGCCGCGCAGCCGGAAGGTGCGGCCGGAATTGGTGTGGGCGGGAACGGTGAGGTCGACATGGCCGCCCAGCGTCGGCACGCGCACCTTGCCGCCGATGACGGCCTGCGCCAGCGGCAGATCCACGTCGGCGCGCAAATCCGTGCCCTCGACGCGGAAATGGCGGTGCTTGGCATAGGCGACGACGACATAGGCGTCGCCGGCCGGGCCGCCGAACGGGCTCGGCTCGCCCTGGCCCTTCATCCGCATGCGATGGCCCTCGGCCACGTGCGGCGGGATCTTCACCTCGACGGTGCGGCCATTGGGCAGCGCCACCTTGACCGGGCCGCCCTCGACCACGCGCTCCAGCGGAACCGGAACGGTGATCTCGATATCGCTGCCGCGCGGGACCTCGCCGCCGGCGCCGCCCCTCGCCCGTCCGCGCCCGCCCATTCCCCCGAGAATGTCGGAGATCACGTCGTCGAAGCCGCCGGCCGCGTGCGGGCCATGGCCGGAGCGGCGCATGCCTTCGGGACCGAAGGAGAAGCTTTCGAAAATGCTCTCGTCGCCACCGGGCGCGCCGCGAAAGCCACTGGGGCGTCCACCGCGGAAGCCACCTCCACCCCCGCCGGGAAAGCCCTCGAAGCCGCGCGGCTTGCCTTCGGCGTCGATCTCGCCGCGGTCGAACTGGCCGCGCTTCTCCTTGTCGGAGAGGATTTCATGCGCGCTGTTCAGTTCGGCAAACTTCTCCTGCGCCTTCGGATCATTGCCGTTGGCGTCGGGATGCAGCTTCTTCGCGAGCTTGCGATAGGCGCGCTTTATCTCGGTGGCGTCGGCGCCGCGGGCAACGCCGAGAATTTCATAGGGATCACGCATGGATGATTTTTCTCGTCCGGAGGTTCCGGGCACATGCGGTCATGTAGGGGCGGTGTTGCCGGAGCGCAACGGTTCTCGCTACTCGCAACGCTCTCGCTACTCCAAGTGCATCGCTTCTTGCTACTCTAGCCCCGCTTTCAGGTGCGTTCCAGCAACCGTACTTGGTCGACCTTCCAGCTGGCCTTGAGACTGGCGCGGCAGGCTTCGCCCTGCAGCCATGCCTCGCTGGAATCGCGCACGAAGCTCATCAGGAATTCGCGGCATTTTCCGCGTGCCTCGGACGAGACGTCGCCGAGCGGTGTGACCGTACCGCGCGTCGAGCTGGCATAATTTTCCCACGGCACGCTGGGCGCGGTCTGCTTCTCGCCGAGTGCCTCAGTGAGCGCGACGCGGGCGGCGGCCCAATCGTCCGGCGCGATGCCCTTTGGCACCGGCTCGGCGGCATAAGACACCGGGCGTGGGCTGAGCGATCCGGTGGGAGCCATGTCGAGACCGGGCATGCCGGAGCAGCCGCAAAGCAGAAGACCGGCACCAAGGACCGATAGCGCTGCGAGGGCGGGGCGACTATATGAGATGCCGCCGCACGACGTGTCGCGCGCGGACCCTTGTGCCGTTGCCGATCGCCGTTTGTAGATCGCCACCATGGGCCCCCCGGTCCATTGCTCATGAAGAAGCCATGGAAGCCCCTGAACAGTTAACATCCAGTGATTTTACGTCGGCTTCCGAACCGTTTCGGCTGTTCGAGGAATGGTTTACCGAAGCCAGGGCCAGCGAGCCGAACGATCCGAACGCAATGGCGCTCGCCACCGTCGACGCGGACGGTCTGCCGGATGTGCGCATGGTGCTGCTGAACGCCCGCGACGAGCGCGGTTTCACGTTCTTCACCAACACCGGCAGCGCCAAGGGCCGCGAGCTCGCCTCCGACCCCAAGGCCGCGATCGTGTTCCACTGGAAGTCGCTGCGCCGGCAGGTCCGGGTGCGCGGCCCGGTCGAGACGGTGAGCGACGCCGAGGCGGACGCCTATTTCGCAACCCGCCCGCGGCTGTCGCAGATCGGCGCCTGGGCCAGCCAGCAATCGCGCCCGCTGGAAGGGCGCTTCGCGCTCGAGGCGGCGGTGGCGCAGACCACGGCGCGCTATGCGCTCGCTACCGTGCCACGCCCCCCCCACTGGACCGGCTTCCGCATCCGCCCGGTGCAGATCGAGTTCTGGCACGACCGTCCGTTCCGTCTGCACGACCGCGTGGTGTTCAGCCGCACGGCGACGGATGTCGCCGAATGGACCAAGACACGGCTTTATCCCTGAGCTAAGTAGAGGCCATGACCAAGGGTACCAACCAGCCACGCCGCACCATGCTGCTTACCGGCGCCTCGCGCGGGATCGGCCATGCCACCGTCAAGCGGTTCTCCGCGGCGGGCTGGCGGGTCATCACCTGCTCGCGCCATGCCTTCCCGGAGAATTGTCCGTGGGAGATGGGGCCGGAGGACCATATCCAGGTCGATCTGTCGGACGCCGCCGACACCATGCGCGCGGTCGACGAGATCAAGCAGCGCCTCACCAATGGCGAGTTGCATGCGCTGGTCAACAATGCCGGCATTTCGCCCAAGGGCGACGGCGGGTCGCGGCTCGGCACGCTCAACACGCCGGAGGAAGACTGGCGCCGGGTGTTCCAGGTGAACTTCTTCGCGCCGATCCTGCTGGCGCGCGGGCTTCTGGAAGAACTGAAGCGCACCCATGGCGCGGTGGTGAATGTCACCTCCATCGCCGGCTCGCGGGTGCATCCATTCGCGGGCGCGGCCTATGCCACCTCGAAGGCGGCGCTGGCCGGGCTGACGCGCGAGATGGCAGCCGATTTCGGCCCGCTCGGTGTGCGGGTCAACGCCATCGCCCCCGGTGAGATCGACACCGCGATCCTCTCCCCGGGCACCGAGAAGATCGTCGAGCAGATCCCGATGCAGCGCCTCGGCACGCCGGACGAGGTGGCGAAGATCATCTATGTGCTGTGCACCGACATGTCGTCGTATCTCAATGGCGCCGAGATCCACATCAATGGCGGCCAGCACGTCTGAGCGCGACTACCTTTACAGCCAGCGCTTCCACTTGAAGATCATATACGGCACCACCGCCGCGATCAGCATCGCCACTAGGGCGGTCGGGTAGCCCCATGCCACGTCGAGCTCCGGCATGTGCTGGAAGTTCATGCCGTAGATCGAGGCGATCAGCGTCGGCGGCATCAGCACCACCGAGAGCACCGCGAAAATCTTGATGATGTTGTTCTGTTCGATGCTGACCATGCCGAGCGTGGCGTCGAGCAGGAACGTCACCTTGTTGCCGAGGAAGCTGACATGGTCGTTCAGCGAGCCGACATCGCGCTGCATGCTCTTCAGCGCGGCGCGCTGGTCCTTGCTGAAATGCGAGTCCACGTCGGCGACGAGAAAGGTGAGCAGCCGCTGGATCGAGACCAGGCTCTCGCGCACCTTGGAGCCGAGATCGCCCTTGCGGCCGATCATGCGCAGGATGACGCGATAGCGCTGGCTGCTGTTGCCGTTCGTGCCTCCGGCCGCCTCGTCCTTCTCGAACACCCGGCGCGATACCCCGTCGATCTCGACCGCCAGCCGCTCGATGATGTCGGCGGCGCGGTCGATGATGGTGTCGAGAAGCTCCAGCATAAGCTGCTCGCCGGTCATGTCGGCCGGGCAGCCGCGGTCGAGCTTGGCGATGATCAGGCTGAAGGGCTTAGATTCGTCGTAGCGCACCGTCGCCAGCTTGCCGCCGACCAGGATGAAGGTGACCTCCGAGAGCATGGGTTGCTCGCTCTCGCTGTTGCAGACGATGGAGCCGGTCATGTAGGCGGCGCCGCTCTCGATGCGCAGCCGGCTCGACGGCTCGATCTCGACCATCTCCTCGCGCGTCGGCACTGCGATGCCGAGCGCGTCCTCCACCAGATGGTCCTCGCCATTGCTGGGGCGCAGGATGTCGATCCACACCGCATCGGCCGGAATCCTGTCGCCGGCGGCCACGGGGATGCGGTCGAGCGTGCCGTCACGCAGGCAATAGGCGTGGATCATGATCTCTCCCCGGGGGCGGGCCCGCGACGTGCCCGCAGGCGTGCACAGCGCCATGGCCTCCCGCGTGGTCCGTACATGGGAGGTGCCCGGAAGCTTTACGCATCGTGCCGGCGCTTAGGAAGCACGGAACGCGGCACAATGTTCCACCGGCCCGCAAAGCGCGACCTCGGTATTTCGTCGATGAGGGGGTTGATCGGCGGCGGATCGGACCGGCCAGCGAGGCCGGCGGGATCAGGCCGCGAAAAACTCGATATCGCGAAGCGTTACGACTTTGGCTTCCGCATCTTCGGTCGGCGCTGCGCCCGCTCGGGCGGCCTCCGGAACCGGCTTGTTGTCGGCGGCATAGAGCGCTGCGGCTGCAACGGCGGATATGCCGATCTCACGCCAGTGGGCGGTCTGCTGGGAGCGTTCCCAACGTGCGCTCTGCGGCTCAATCTCCCGATTATCCTCGGCAGACATCTCGTATCCTCCAGTGAAATCGTCCGATCTCGGAACGATTGCCGACGAAGTGGGCGCCGACTGCGACAAAAATAAGCAGAATCAGGGTCAAGCAGAAGGCCAAAGCGCCGGATAACGGTTTGCGGGCTATGTATTCGAACGGTTCCAGTCCAACTGAGCCTTTTAGGCAACATTATCCGGCGACAAACACGTGGCGACGATGTGGCCCCTTCTAGGCGAGCCGCACTTCGGCTAATCGAACTGCCGTGGCGATGGTGCACGCGGGCAGCGTGCGGGCAGTGATTCGGAGAATCGACAAATGATTTTGCGCGGGATTGGGGCAGTGCTGTTGGCGCTGGCCTTGGGGGCGTGCAGCAATGCGCAGCGGGCTCCGGCTCCGGAAGCCTCGCTCACACCGCGTGACAAGACGCTTCTCGCCAACGCGCCGTACAAGAAGGTGCTGCCGCCCGAGATGTACCAGCGCGCCATCGTCGATTACGCCGGCAACGACAAGCCCGGCACCGTGGTCGTCGATACCGACAAGAAGTGGCTCTATCTGGTCGAAGGTCAGGGCAAGGCGATCCGCTACGGCGTGACGGTCGGCGAAGAGGCTCTGGCGTTCCACGGCGAGGCCAAGATTGGCCGCAAGGCCGAATGGCCGACTTGGACTCCGACCCCGGAAATCAAGGAACGCCTCACCGGCATTCCGAACTTCGTCGGCCCCGGCCCGCACAACCCGATGGGCGCCCGCGCGCTGTATCTCTATCAGGGCAACAAGGACACGCTGTTCCGCATTCACGGCACCAACCAGCCGGAATTCATCGGGCAGGCGATCTCCTCGGGCTGCATCCGCATGCTCAACGAGGACGTGATCGACCTCTACAGCCGGGTGCCGCAGGGCGCGAACGTGGTGGTTCTCTGAACCCTCGACCACGGACCACATGGAAAAGGGCGCTGCATCGGCAGCGCCCTTTTTGTTTGTCTGGTGTTCCGGGCGGGAAACGCCCGCCGCGACGGTGCCGCGGCAGGCTCAGCGAGCCGATCAGGCCGCCAGGTGCTTCTCGCGCACCGCCCAGTCGAGCGTCTTGTCCAGCGCGCGGGTGAGGCGGTCGAACAGATCGTCGATCTCGGCCGGCGAGATCACCAGCGGCGGGCAGATGGTGACGCAATCGCCGAACACGCTGCGCACGATCAGCCCTTCCTCCTGCGCGAACGCCACGCATTTGGCGGCGAAGCCGAGCTTCGGGTCGAACTGCTGCTTGGTCTTCTTGTTCGCGACGATCTCGATGCCGGCGACCAGGCCCATGCCGCGCGCCTCGCCGACCAGCGGGTGGTCTTCCAGCGCCGCCCGGCGGGCGTTGAACTGCGGGATCTTGGCGCGCACGCGCTCGAAGATGTTCTCGCGCTCGTAGATTTCCAGCGTCTTCAGCGCGACGGCCGCCGCGACCGGGTGGCCGGAATAGGTGAAGCCGTGGCCGAAATTGCCGAGCTTGGCGCTCTCCTCGGCCATCGCCTCGTACATGATCTCCGGGATCAGCACCGCACCGATCGGCTGGTAGGCCGAGGACAGCGCCTTGGCGATCGAGATCGAGTTCGGCTTCATGTCGAGGGCTTCGCAGCCGAAGGCGGTGCCGAGGCGGCCGAAGCCGGTGATGACTTCATCGCCGATGAAGAACACGTCGTACTTGGTCAGCACGTCCTGGATCTTCGGGTAGTAGGTCTTCGGCGGCACGATGACGCCTCCGGCGCCCATCACCGGCTCGGCGATGAAGGCGGCGACCGTGTCCGGGCCCTCGGCCAGGATCAGCGCCTCGAGGTCGGCGGCGAGGCGGGTGGCGAAATCTTCCTCGGTCTCGCCCTCGATCGCCACGCGGTAATAGTGCGGCGAGGTGGTGTGGCGGATGCCGGCGATCGGCAGGTCGAAGCTGTTGTGGTTGCCGGCAAGGCCGGTCAGCGAGGCCGAGGCGATGGTGACGCCGTGATAGCCGCGCATGCGGGCGATGATCTTCTTCTTGTTGGGGCGGCCAAGCGCATTGTTCATGTACCAGACGAGCTTCATCTGGGTGTCGTTGGCTTCCGAGCCGGAATTGGTGAAGAACACCTTGGAGATCGGCACCGGGGCCATCTCCTTCAGCTTCTCGGCGAGGTCGATCGCGGGATCGTGGCTCTTGCCGCCGAACAGATGGGTGAAGGGCAGCTTGCGCATCTGCGTCGCCGCCGCTTCGACCAGTTCCTCGTTGCCGAAGCCGAGCGAGGTGCACCACAGGCCGGCCATGCCCTCGAGATACGGCTTGCCGTCGACATCGTGGACCCACACGCCGTGGCCGCGCTCAAGGATCAGCGGCCCGGTCTCGCGGATCGCCTTGAGGTTGGTATAGGGGTGGATCAGGGTCTCTACGTCGCGGGCCTGTAGGTTGCTCAGCATGTGTCGGCGCTCCGGTAGCCAGTCTTTGTGGCCGCTACCCTAGGACGCCCGCGCTCCGCCTGAAAGCGCGCCCTTGGTCTGACGCGAGCCTACCGCCCGCCGCCGCGCCCGATGATCCAGCGGCACATCGCCACGGTGGAACGACGCACCGCGCGGTCCACGTGCAGATGCTCCTCATGATAGCCATCCGAGCCCGGGCCGAGGATGGTGGTGAAATCGGCGCAGGCGCTGGCCTTCAGCAATTCCTGGAACGCCTGCGGCATCGCCTTGGCGTCCTTGGTCTCGCGGCCGATGACGAATTTGCGGCCGTCCTCCAGCACATAGCCGCGAGTGTCGAGCGCGTTGCCGCGTCCGTGCTCGCTGATCTTGGCGCCCTTGACGCGGTTGCGCGGACGGCACTGTTGCGAAGCTGCGACCATGACGACATCGAGCGGCGAGCCGAGCGTCGCCACTGCCGGATCGACGCCGTCGCGCAGCCAGTTTGCCACGGAGGCGGCCATCTCGCAGCGCAGAACGGCCGCCGGTTCCAGCTTCACCAGCCGGCCGTCGCGCATCCGCACCGCCGACATGCTCACCCCTCGGTCCACCGCGCAGGCGGACTGGGTCGCGGTCACTTCAACGGGGGCGAACACGGCAAGATTCTCGTTGGACAGTTCCGGGCAGATGGTCGCGACCAATGGCGGGGAGGGCGCGGCGCTCGGCGCGGGCTCGTCGGGCTCGGCCTCCTCCACCGACAGCGCCGACCCGCTGCAGATGCAGCTGCGCGCCGATGCGCC
>LNAP01003134.1_pt1 | contig 34306 bp, 48 predicted proteins | sample 602601 | NCBI WGS metagenome assembly LNAP01 (sample SAMN02440304, study PRJNA202911) | soil metagenome | biome: Subtropical and temperate rainforests or woodlands; isolation source: soil samples (1 kg each in a 20% v/v slurry with milli Q water) were... ...
GCATGGGGGCGAACTATGTCGATGACCGTTACACCGCCTTGGATAACCAAGTGGTCATGCCGGCCTACACCACCGTGGACGCAGCGTTGCTCTACAACCAGCCGAAATGGGACATGGCCCTGCGTCTGCGCAATGTCTTCGACAAGGACTATTACGCTTCGGCGCATGGCTCGGTGGATCTGATCACACCCGGCGCACCACGGACGCTGGAGCTGAGCACCAACTACCGCTTCTGAGTACGGACCTGAAGAACAAACGCCCGGCATTGTCAAGCGTTTCCTCACGGTTGGGCCTGTACTCCCAGCCGTGCAGTGGCAGCTTTCAAAAGCCCAACTAATCTTCAATGCGCGGGTTTGAGTGAGAATCTGTCGCGTTGTTAGACAAAAAATATTTTGAGGAAGAACTATGCGCAAACTCCTGTTGATTTCCCTTCTTGCAGCCACTCCTTTGGCATTCGCCGGTCCTCAATGCACGACGATCGACAAGGCGCAATGGCAGGACCAGGCCAAGTTTCAGGAAGATCTCAAGGCACAGGGTTACGATATCAAGAAGTTCAAGGTTACCAGCGGCAATTGCTACGAGATCTATGGCTGGGACAAAGACAAGCGCAAAGTGGAAGTCTACTTTGACCCAGTCACTGGCAAGGTCGTGAAGCAAGAGATTGAAAAAAGCTGATGTGAAGACTGAAACCTTGCACCTCTGGGATCCGCCCGTACGCTTTTGCCACTGGTCCCTGGTGATTGTCTTCGTCGGCGATTACTTCCTCAATGAAGAGGGAGAAGGCTGGCATCGCTGGCTCGGCTATTACGCCGTAGCGGTGGTGCTGGTACGTGGGGTATGGGGTTTCATCGGTTCGCCGGCGGCGCGTTGGTCAGACTTTTGGCCGACCCCGACGCGCCTTGTGCGCCATATCAGGGCCTTGGTTCGCGGTGAGGACTGTCACCGCTTGGGACATTCGCCAATTGGTGCGCTGGTGATGATCCTCATGCTGCTGTTGATGACCGGTCTCGGTGTCAGCGGCTTCCTGATGGTGGAAGTGGACTATTTCTGGGGTGAAGATTTACCACGTGATCTCCATGAGTGGATGGCCAACAAGCTGTTCACGCTGGTCTGCGTGCATATCGCCGCAGCGGTGGTGGAAAGCCTGCGCTTACGCGAGAACCTGCCTTTATCGATGATCACTGGCGTACGGCGTAAACGTTAGGTGTAACGGCTCGCGTTTGAAAACGGCCGGGCTCGCAATCGATGCAATTTCCAGCTCAGATTAACTGCGGCTGACGAAGCCCTCGGGCTCACATTAGCTGCGAGCGAGCTTGCATTCAAACGCGGCAAGGCCGATGAACGATCCGAGCGCATCCGCTCGCTGGCTGACCAGCTTGGTCTACCCATCGCCGCATTGGCCGGCGACGATGTGCCCGCAGCTCCCATGGCACTGCCGCGCCAACCCTTCGATGCCGAGGCGCATGAGTACCGGTTTCCCCGCGTCATCGCAGCCAAGCTCGCCATTGCCGATGATCTGGCACAGCCGTTGGCTAAGCACTCACCCGAAGATCAGGCATTCATCCACCAGTGCTGAGCGAAACCCTGGCGCGCCGCATCGTGTTGGAGCGCGTTCGGGGCTACTTCCGCCACAAGAAAGCAGGATAAGAACATGCGGGTTGAAGTGATGCAGCACTACGGACTGACGTTGCCGCTGAACCAGGCCGGCTACTTTGAGACCGCCCACCATCAGCAGTTGATCAAGGACATCAAGGGGACGATCTTCGAGGGGCGCCTGGTCGCACTGTGCGGCGTCTTAGGTAGTGGCAAGACCGTGATGCTGCGCCGGCTTCAGCAAGCGATGGAAGAGGAAAAGAAGATCACTGTCTCCAAGTCGCTGGCCATCGAGAAGCACAGCATCAAACTGGCCACCTTCATCGCCGCGCTCTTCTACGACCTCTCCTCCGAAAAGCAGGTACGCATCCCGACCCAGGGCGAAAAACGTGAGCGTGACCTGCGCGAGCTGGGGGGGGGAAGAATAAGCGCCCGGTGGCCCTGTTCGTCGATGAGGCACGCCTGACGGACCGCCTCTGTTTCCCCCCCCAGATCCTTGAGCACCACACAAGTTTTGGCTCGGGGCGTATATAAATCCGGGGGTATTGACTCGCTAGGGTGTCTACTGTCGATTGATGATGGGCAGAGGGCGGGAAAGAAACTGTTCATCCAAGCCCCGAATGTAAGCGTTATAAGCCCAGCGCACAAACTGCTCGAGCAATCGATCATTCTCCATCCGCAGACGTTGATTCTCCGCTTCTAAACGTGCAATACGCTCGTTTACAACCTGCAATTCAGGACTGCTGACCTTTTTCACGCCAACTGAGGCTGAGAGTGTTTGCTTACGTAGTATAAATGCACGTCGAATCCGCTCATGCTTATGCAGCGTCTGGCGCGTGTAGGTCCCTCGTAGACGGCGAGCGACGCTTTGGATCAGTAGGTCCCACGTCAGTTTTCCAGACCAGCCATCAAGGATCGAAACGATCTGTTCTATAGCATCTGGGGTTAGATTTCTCGAACGAGACATTACAAGTCCTCAGTCTCTATGCATGGCACATTTGAATCTTCAGTATCTGGTCCCGGCAAATCACGTTTGTTCAATATTTTATGGTGGGCCAGTAACTGTTCCAGCCTTGACGCCGGGACGATCCCGCGCGGCTGGATAATCGCATTTGCAGCAACGGAAGAGTCCTCAAAAATGGCACATAGGTCATCCAGTCGTTTAAGGGTCAGTGTCTGGTGTTCGACCCAACGGTTGGCACCAAACTCCTCCTCGCCCAGCGCTTCTAAGGCTTTCGCGAGGAGGACCTGGGTTTCCTGACGATGCTGACGTATAGCCTGCTCTCGGACCACATCACCTTTGATGCACACATGCTCATCACAATTGATGCAATCTCGATAGAGCTGACACGGCAGCATGGAAAAATCGTGCAAGCAATAACCCAGATCCGTTGTATGGGCGGTCATGATCTTCAGCGTCGCAAACTGATCACGTGCAATCAAACTACTCGGCGGAATACTCGCCACATGCCCAGCTGACTTTTCCGGATCACCTAAAGCGGACCTGGCAAGCGCCAACACATCCCTGTCGGATTGGTGGTCATAGCACCTGTTTTGTCCAACCTTGGCGCGACCGCTCCATTTGGCGATGTCGAGTTGCGACAACCCACCCATCTGCGCCACGGTATTTAAATAATGGCGAAACTGATGCGTCGTGATATTCATTGGGCTGCCATCTAATTCACGATAGCCGAACCGATCGAAAATATTGAGAAAAGCTCGCGTACTACCTATTTGCTTCTGAACACAACCAGTATCCGGCAAGACGATTACCCCGCGGTACGTTCCCCACTTCTCGGTTAACTCATTCAGGCGCGTCAAGCAAAGCGCTTCACTGTATTTCAGATTGTTCTTCTGATCCACCAGCGGAAAGTTGACGGGCAGCATCGAAATGATCACTCGCTCAACGTCCGCGAACAAAAACCTCGGGGCATGTTTATGCTGTGGGTCATAAGGAATATGTTCCACAACCCCCTGTTTCCGGCACCACGCGGCCCCTTGCGCAGCTTGATTGCCATTGGGGGGGGGGCGGTAAAAACAACCTCGCCCACCTGTTCTGAACCAAGTAATGAGCACCCCCGTAGTGCCTCCAGCTCCGTTGGTAAATACATCGCATCAGGATGCTGCTCATACCACCGTGCTACGTCGCGCGCTGGCGTGGAAATGGTCCTGAGCTTACTCACAGCCTCGCGGGCGACACTGGCCATGGATTGCACTACCCATTTGACTTGCGCCTTCCCACCCTTTGAAGGCCGCCAGCGTATTCCGTACAGCTGTTGATTTGTTTTTGGATCGAACTCCTCGACTTCGCACTGGTTTGGAATGGACAGCACCTCATTAATGCGGCTCGGCGCCGACGCCAGCAACGCACACACACTGGAGGTGAAAATGTCGCCAGGGATCTCCGCGGCGCCGAAGATCTCGGCAATCGCTTCTAAAGAAGCTGACGAAGGCAGACGGGCCCGGCGCGATACATCAAACTCAGGGCCAACGCGGCGTCCTAAGCTCGCTGGCGCCCGAAGTGGATTCTGCCATTGCACAGGCACAGTGCAAAGTTGATGCTCTACTAGAAACTGCGAAATACGCTTGAGTTCTGCACCGGCAAAATAAGCGGCGGAGGTTTGGTAACGCTCACTGAGTATCGCGCACGCGCGATTAAAATGCCCCAGCCCGGCTTTGATAGGCGTGACACAATTCTCCGTTTCCTCCAGAGCTACAGCCAGGGAACGGAGCGCGGCCAATCGTGAATTGACAGTGGTATAGGCACACAACGCATAGTCATAACGGCAGTAGGCTTTGGCAAAATCTTTGTAAGGCTGAGGGAAGCAACAAGAGTCCCTTTGCCCTCGTCCACTGGGGAACCCATAAAATCGGATGCTTGAACAACAGTTACGTCGTTTCAATCGAACAAAATTGGTGACATCCCAACTGTCTGCATCAAAGATCAACTCACTGCCAAAGGACGTCAGAGACTCTCTGGCGAGAGTAATGAAGTCCCTTAGGTTGTCTTCAGCCGCCTGCTCTGCTCGGGGCTTGAACAGGATAACCCTATCGTCCATGAGCCTACGCCTTTCTGCTGCGGCATAATTGGACCACTTCTGCCACTGCGAGCAGCGTTCGATCATTGATCGTCGCAATACGAGCGTCCGAATAGCGTTTAGCATCCTCTAGCAAGAAATCGAGGACCGCCTCATGCGGTCCGTCCAACCAAGGTTGAAAACATTGGCAGGTGTAACAAGCCACGGGAGCATTCAATCCGCAGAAACTAAAGCTTCCACATGACCCCATTGGCCGTGCGCTTTGATCGATACGCAGGTCAATAATTCGGCTGGAGCGGTCTGCTCCACGAACAGCATTACCCTCATGAGCTATCAGCTGACCTTTAAAGGCTTGAGCCAGCGGCGCCATGTACAGCGCAGTCGCCTTTTCAATCCGCATCGCAAGCTCTGGTGTCGCGCGCCGAGTCGGTTCGCGAATGATCAAGCAAGTCCGCAATAACCAACACCCCATGACCTTCACGCGCAAGATTCGTCCCTAACGTACGCCGAAAGCGCAAGGCACAGATGTTAACTACGGCCCCCGTGCGCTCAGAGCGGACGGACAGCTTGTCCAACGCAGTCACCAACAATTTCCGTAAATTCTCGCTGGTACGGTGATATCTGCCCCATCCTGGCCCTTCCGCCAAATACTGAAACTGCCGAGGTAAAGGAAACAGGGGCGCCTGCTGAGTGTCTGGAAACTCTCCAACAAAGCACTCACTGACGCGTTGAGCATAATCAAACAGCGGTCGGCCAATTTGATTCACCAGCGCTCGGGGTTTGAGCTCTTGACGGAGCAATGGGTTTTGTTGCTTCGCCCGCGGAATAAGCAAAAGAAAAGACTCTGTTCCATCCGCAGCCTCAGAGCGCACAACATCACAAACTTTCAAGGCTGCCAACTGAACAGGGCGGGAACCCAACGCAATAAACAACCATGCAGCAGGTATATTTCCTCACTCAAACGCCCAGCGCCGTAAGCTTCATTTAAGGCATCTTGAATACCCACTTGCTCAATTGGCGTGAAAGGACCCAACTCGGGATCCCACGTCAAAACGGCAACGCCCGTTTCTCGTTTCCGGAGTTTTTTCCTGTCCAGGACGTACACCACATCATCCTGAATACCCGGCAAGCTCATCGCATGCCATCGGCGTAAAAACGCAAAGAGATCGCGTGTTTGAAAGTTTTTGGCATCGCAATGCATCAATACGTCATTTCCGCAGATAGTTTCCAACGGTTCGACGCGCCCCTCTTGCAATCGCAAGGCAAATGCTTTTAAAGCCGCAAAGCGCCCCATCAAGGTACTTGGCGCCCTATTTTCAACAAACCAAATCAACGTAAGATGGACCGAAGCCAGGAGCACAGCGGAAAAAATGCAACTCCGAAAAATCCATGTAAACCGAATGCACACCGTCCCGGTACGACCAGTCAGAGCGGTTAGGATCAAACGCAATCCCGCTTTTGCTCCGAACTATCGATGGAAGTGAAGGACAGAATTCACTTCCTGTCATTACGAAGTCTTTCTCAGATTTTTTAATCATCGGCATGAGCCTTCACACGCAATTGTTTTTGCATTTGCAAGGACACAGCGGTGGCTTTTTTCTTGATGTGGCGCTGGTTATACACAGTCGCCATTCCGGATGTTTCGGACCACCCCATCAGCCGCGACCGCAGTTTTTGCTCAACGGTCGGCGACACGTTGTTTCTATCAACTGCTTCAGAAAAAAGATCGTTCCAGGTATGGCGAAGAAGATGGGGGCAGAGGTTTTCCGGCAATTCCGGACAGTGTTGCCGTAACGTGACGAACACTTTATTCAGCCCTGCAAGACTCAGTGGTTTTCCGGACCCTCCGGCCACCCAAAGATATTCATGCTTACGCGCGCCTTTAACATTACGACGAATGGCCATTACATACGCTCGCGTGAGCTCTGCCAGCTCTGTATCGAGCGCTAATAAACGACCGCTCGTTTTGGCATTGGGTTGTCTCAACCGAGGATCCGCAAGATCATCTGCCCTCCTGGCAATTAAAACTTCATTGGTCTGAAAGTTAATGTCCGAGATTTTCACACCAAGCAATTCACCTCGCCGTACTCCCAAGGATAGTAGCCAGCGAATCATTAAGTAGTTTCGCTGTCGGACATATTCATGAGACCACGGATTTTGCTCAAACTCTGGAGCAACCACCTGTTGCAGCATCGATAACATTTGTTCAGTTAGGCCTTCGCGAGGCGTAACATTGGAAAAGCGTTGTACTGAAGGAATGCGAGCCTTTATGGTTGTAGACACCAGTTCCCGGAGTTTTTCCAGCACAGTGAAATGTGGGTTTCCGGCCCCTGTTTTTAGTAAGTGGTCGGTCGCAATCCAATCAAGGTATCGGGCAATGTATAAAAGTCGTATGGCAATAGTGGCGGGATGAATTTTTTGCGAATTAGAGCCACTGGTAGAACATGGCCACACAAATACCCCATCCCTAGATTGCTTTCTATCGCCCGCTGCGATTGGCAATTTACACGCCCCAACGATAGCTTCTATGTCTCCTACCGTTAAAAACTGACCGTCGCGCAAACGCGCGCACAAATCTATCTTTAGTTCATCAAGAACAATGAACAGCACCATAAGCGACCGAAGCGCCTGATGAAGTGTGCTCGTTGACAAATTAGCCGTCCGTAACTCTGTCAGTACCCAAAGGGTGGCACTGTGCACGGGCATACCGTCTTGCCGAAAGCAAAGCAGGGGAAAACGCTCACCACTGTCGAACCGCACGAGCTTGATTCTGTAAGGGTTCATTGTTTACACACTCACAAGGTAAACAATAATAAACTCTAGACTACAATCCCCTTTACGCAAAAAATCACACTAATTGATTGTTTCTATTATATTTTTCTAACAAATATTTACGTTTAAGAAGAAGTCAGCCCTTCTGGCCCCGCTTTCACGGCAGGGCTTAGTGGTTTTCTCGCATGCGAGAAATGAGGATCCGGGTTGTTTCTGTTGCTCGATGAATCTGATCAGTGATTCAACGGTTGGCTCGGCAAGTCCGTGGTTCGCGTAGAAATGAAAGCCTTCTTCTTCGTCGTCCCACAGCGCCAGTTCGACAGGGCCGAACGACCAGCGCTGACCGTTAAGAGAAAACTCAGGCCAATCCTCGTGAAGCAATTTCACCCACTCTCTGCCAGCCTCATCTTTCTGCTGGCAGTCGCCACAAAGGCCGATCTGCGATTCCTCAAGGTTTGCGAAACAGCATGCGCATTGCTCGATGTCCATTTGCCCATTTCCTTAGTAATTCAGATATTGGATTTCAAAGGTTTTCACTTTGTCACGCCATGCCAACGGCTTTATCAAGCGCTGCGCTGAACAGTTCGGATACGTCGGTTCCGTCTTGAAGTGTTTCAACGAATTGGCCTTTTTCGACCTTCAAGAACACCGTAATACCGGTGACGGTGCAGGTAACAGAGTCAGGCATTTTTTTATCGTCGTAGGCCGCGCAATGGGCAGCCGAGATGAGATTCACCAACTCACCACTGTACAAACCATCCATGATGGTGAAGCCGCCTTCCGGAGCAACTGGGGCGACCTTGTTTGCAGTCAGGTCGTAGACCTCATCAGCGGTGAACGAAACTCCCTTATCGATCAGGCTGCCGAGACAGTTACGAATTTTCAGGCCGTTATTCGATTTGGTGACGTTCAGAGCGGTCACTGCTGGGACGATGCCGGTGATCCACTCGCCCTTACCAGCGGTGATAGCATCCAAGATTGCCTTGGTGATCAGCTGGTTGCGCTGAGTCGTGTTCATCTTGGTCACAGGTTTGACTGCGCGAAGGGCGTTGGCGGTGAGTGCTGGAGTGGTCATATTCAATTCCGTGATCAGTGGTTGTGATTGGCTTTGCGTATTCGGCAATCTAAGCCAACGACGCTCTGAATAAATCATTCCATGACCAGAAATAATGCAACGCTACAGATGGCTTGTTCGAGGAAACCAGCGCAACAGCTCACGCCATGCGAGCCAGAAAATCCGACATATCACTGGATGGGGTAAGCGGGTAGAAAGTGTAAAGGCGGGGGGGGGACGCTGTCCAGGTACTGAAAACGGCTCATCAAAATGCTGGCGCCGTTAGTGCACTGGCACCGCGCCAAATGCCTCAGCGCTTTGGTGTAAGGTTGGTGCTGCGCCCCCTGACCTGGTCGTTCATTGACGCATCTGAGTTGGCCCCCCTACCTGGGGGGGCGATTTAGTGATTTTCGAGGTACGTCAATTAACGGTAGCGACCGATACTTTCGCGAGAGCTTTTGCAGGATTTACCGGCTTGGCCTGAACGTTACCCACCGCATGGACGTTAAGCTCAACTCTTACCGAGTGCCAAAACGCATCTTCGACCGGATCCCGGCGCAACTTAGACGAACATAAAACCGACATCACGAAAACCGCAATGGTCGCCATAATTATGAACTGCAGAATGAAATGCATTTTCGTAGCAAATCCCTCCGCCAGGGCCTGATTAATGGTGGCTGGTTCTAAAATAATCGCTAAAACAAGAAACGCTCCGAAGCAAGCTAGGCCAGCGCCGATGGATTTCATTGCTGTTTCAACAATGCCAGTGAACAACATCCAGGCTTGCAGCAGCTTAAGACGTTTATCGCTCCGCACCTTCGCAGTTAGAGATTCCCATTTTCCTGATGAGATCGTTCCTGCGGGCACATCATTGATTCTGATATCCATACCACTAGCGTTAGGCGTAGGGATTTTGTAACCAAACATAATGCCTCCTTAGGCGTGTCTGCGGTTTACTTCCGCTGCTTCATTTTGCGGCATGACGAACTGTATATAGCCCTAGATTAGCTCCCTAAAAGGGGTATGGAATGAGCTCGAATAGTATGGAAGTCGCCTTGCGTGTCCAGACCTTGCAATATCTGGACGGGTGCGAAAATTTTTGTGGACGACACTTTCGCGTCCGCGGAAATAGAGAATTTGTTAATGGACAACCTACTTATCACGTTTGAATTACCCGATGGGTTTACCGCCGTTCAGGCGCATATTTCACCGCTTCTGAGCCAGGAGGCCTACATTGCGGTGGGTGCTGATGGTGTCGTAGATGGGGGGTGTTTCACCGAGTCGGAAATTACCCAGCAATGGTTTGATAATGCCATTACGCACGGTGCCGTAGTGCTTCGTGGCCCACGGTCAATTGCGAACAGTCTGTTTGGCCAAAGCCTGTCAGCTTTCGGAGAGGTTAGGATTGTGGAAGGTTACGAAGGTCAGCCGTAGCCCTAAGCGATCCATGCACCGCCAATCGGGGCATAACAGCGGATCAAGTCGAATCGGGAGTTCCTGGAAAGGCGTGGCGGCGGTGGAGAAGATTCTTCCTATGCGGCCTTGAATCGCAGAACCCCAGCTCTCCATTTAGCGACGTTAGCGATCGCGCTTTTCAGTACGGTGGTTACACCAGTCTCAATTGGCGCATCTGTGCCGAAGATGAGTACGACCTTCGCGCCTTCCTTAAAAACGACGCCCTGGCCGTGCTCAGAACTCACCTGGGCACGGTCACCGCTTCCATACACGTCTAACTCTACCGCCCGGAATCTCAATTCCATGCACCCACCGTCCCTCGTTGGTTTAACTTTCGCGGTGAGGTCGCCCAGTGATACGGCTAGGCCCTGTTTATCGTCCACAACAAGGTTTTTGGTTTTATCTAACTGGACAACGTAAACCCCTTCGGGGCTTTGCTCGCAGACGTAAATGACAGGGGCGGTTTGTAAAAGCTTCGAAATCTCAGCTTTAAAATCCCCAAGAGTGAAAAGCGCAGCAGGATCTAGGTGTGGCATGAGCAGTCCGCGTTCGGGAAAAAACCTCATTGTAGGGAGATGCTCCAGCACGGCCAAGAACCATCTCACACACTTTTTGAGATTGCCGCCGTCATGTCTGTTAGAACGGAAATCGCGAAGTCGCGTGCTGCGTTTTTCGCGCAATCAAGCGACTCGAATCCTGCAGATATCTTGCCTAAAAAAATGAGGGCGTACTCAGTCCCGTCCTCGGCCCACTGCATAGCGAGCATTTGCTGGCCTGCAAAGTTTGTTGAGTTGATGACATCCGTTTCTCCAGTCCAGCACTGACGATGGTAATCGGGAAGTTTTGCCGAACGGTTCATAAACGCCCCTTTAGACATTGGTGGCGGGTGCACTGTCGCTTCGGAGGCGGTGCTAAGCCTTGTAAGAGGAAGCAATTTTTTCATGGGAAGAACTCTCAAATCATCCTAAATCGACCCCTAGGTGGGGGCCAACTCAAAATGCTTTGCAGACCTGACGAGTAGGAAATGTTGTCGGCTATCCAACAAGGTCCAGTCCTGACAACGGGATTGGCTAACGACAACTGCTCATCTGCTCTGCCCTTTGTAGTTCGAGTCAGCGTTGGGTAACTCTTCCTCGATCCCTTTCTTGCTTTGCGTTTTCTGCTGCTATGGGAAAATTCCAGTATCGAGCATGGCTTACGGCTCAATCCGTTTTCTGACTACAAGACTGCTGAGGACAGCATCATGAGTGAATATTTCGTCCCGTTGGTATCTCTCCCTCTCGTTATCGATGGGGCAGGGGAATACCTAACTCGGGGTGGGGACCAGGTCACTATTAAGCGCGCTTCGACAAGGCATGATTTTGAATGTACCGGTGACTACGTGGAGTGCGGGACCGCGGACCATTGGCACAAGAGCGGTCGCATTCTTGCCACGACTGAGACACGCAACGACATCGTTCGGCGTATCAAATAAATCCTCCCCGATTTTCTGGAGCCGTGCGAGAAAAACGGGGAAGGGATCATTGCTGAGCGGTGTGCGGCAGTCCTCGGCCACGAACCATCCCCTGCCGGGGGGTAATCGAACGAACGAACTGAGCTATGGCCATCCCACAATGAATCGGTAATTACACCTTCCTGGGATGAGCGACCATGTGCAAACAGATAGCATTAGCCGAGCTGGACAAAGAAATTGATGCAGTAATGACCGACCCATCGTCCAGTGGTTGGCTGAAAGAGGCGTTGCAAGCGGCATTGGCGCGAGACCCTGTCGATATTGCAAACGAAGCTGAATTTCTCAGTGACCTACTGGGGCGCCGTTGTAACTCATTGCTGGCAACACCTTAAACAATATCGCTCGTGGTAATTCCAATGAGCCTTTTGACATGGACTGATCATGTACTTCACTGCCTGTACTCTTCTGCTTGCCCTGGCGTCCTACAAGATGATGAGGCCCATGTTGCTCGGAGACATTCACGGCTTCCATCGGTCGATTGTATGGGCCGTAGCACCGTTGATGATGGGGGCCCCAATCTGGTCGTCATTCTATGACGCCTACATGTTTCAGTCGGGCGGGGGGCTGACGCCAACGCAAGGAACCGTCTCGGTGATCATTTCCCTGGTCGGAGCTTCTTTGATCGTTCTTCAAGCCATGTATGGGCTTTTTCGGATTTGGAGTACAGACAAGACCGTGCATTTCTGGTCAATGGGCGTTTGTGTCATAGGCATTTGTTTAGGCGGTGTTGGAGCTGTCGCCGCAGGTAAACAGTTGTCCTTTGTCGACTCTCATTCTGGCATGGTGAATTTCGAAGTTTTTCGCTCGGAAGTGCATGACATGAAGTGCGAAAGCGACATCATTATTGCCAATTATGTGGAGGGAGAGCCTGCCAAATATCGGTGCCCAACTGGATTTCTCTTTAACCAATTTGGTGGGGCGCCCTTTGCTCCTTGGCCAGATTACACCGAGGGCTCAAGCGCCGATCTCGGTCAGGCGCTCGGCGAAGTCATGCGAACCAGCATCGGACCTGACCCCATCGAGTAGAGACAAGAAAACTGTACCACCGGCCTCGCAATGCGGGGCCGGGTCAGTAGAAGAACCACTCACCTTTAGCGCAATAGGGAGATTGTTATGCCTGAAGATTCAAACCCACCCGTGAACCTCGACGATGTGCTCGCCAGGATGGCTAAGACTTTTCCGCACCGTATTGTCACTGTGACTCAGGACATTCGAATGCTGAAAAGCGGAACAGTGGCACAAAAGGAAGGGGGCCAGCCAATCACGGTCGGGTCCAGACTGCAGGAGAAAGTCGTTCTTCCACCTCGCTGAGTACTGGCATCAGTAGAAGCAAATCCGCCCAGTTTAATAAATCACGTTCCAGGGTTACCAATGCCTACAGTCCTTTATCACGATACGCCTCCCTCAAAGCAAGTGACTCACCAGGTTCTTCAAATGGTGGTGACCTACTTAACTGACCTGAGCATGATGGCCGTGCCGCCTAGTAACCCCCTTTATAACGTCTACCGTTGGACTTTGCCCTGCGAAGTCGATTTGTACCTTCAGCGGATTGGGCAGATGCCCGCTGCCCCCGTTGAGTTAATTGTGGCTTACGACGATATGAATCCTACGGAAGCCGTTGGATTCCTGTTGTATTTGCCCGTTCCAACCCACCCTGACGCCTGCGGGGTTACCTACATGGCCGTGAAGCAGTCGCACCGTCGGCGGGGCTTCGGCACTGCCATGATGCGACAGGCGATTTCCAGGTACCCTCATGTTGAGTTGACTTGCCCCGTTAAAAAAGTACCGTTCTACGAGCAATTGGGGTTTCAGGTTATTGACTCGGAAAACACACAGGTTGTGATGAACACTCGATCGGCAAGTACGACGGGTTTGATGGGGATTGTCGACGTGGCACCCATCTACCAGTCACCTCAAGCCAAAGAGATTCATGCGCAGCTGGTGAACAGGTGGGGTATTAAGGTTATGGCGAATGCTGAGAAACAGCTTCAACGGCACGCGGATCAACTCGCACGTCAAGCCGCATCGTACGTCCGAGAGCGTCTTTGATTGAATCGGGGAGTTATTCGCCGTGTAGGGCGGACTGATATGAAGGCTCTGCGAAAGGCCCTGGCCGAGGCCTATCCATTCGGAGAGCGCGAAAACTCTCCGTACAAGGCGTGGCTCACCGAGGTACGTCGTTAGTTAGGCCACCCCCTGAATACACCCAAGTCAGATCCGGCGAATCGACAAACAGACATGTTCAGACAGAGGTAAGGCGCTTATGAGGCTAAAACTTCCTTCAAGCCTCCAACGGGTCGCTGCAATCATGCTTTCGCTTGGCATAACCGCTGCCGCACAAGCTGCTGAGGATTACCGGTGCACGATTGAGCGCTACTCCCGCGCGGAGGGTGATTCCGGCCCAACATTTAGAATGCTGCAGAGCACATTCGTGGGGAAGCAGTTTACCGTCGACCGATTTTCAGGAATTACCATCGGTGCTTGAAAAACTCAGTCGACGCAAAGCCTCAGGTGATTGACCGAGGGGGCAAAGACAATTCTTTCAAAGTGGTATCGTACGTAAGAACTAATGAGTTTTTGCCAGGGTCAAACGTGTCTGCATTGAACGTCATGGAGTTCGTTGCGGGCGAAAAGAAACCGTTCAACTATATGCTCAACGACGGCGTTTTTTTTGGGACCTGTGAGCACTTCTAAGGCGTGGGCCGTAGAGGGGCGGCCCACTCCTGTCGTCTCTACTTCCAATTCGACCGTTACGTTGCTGGCGGCTGATTTGCGGCAGTAAGAAATGCGACCAGTGCTTGAGCGCCGGTACCGGTGATGGTGGTCGTCATTTCGTTGATAACCTCGCCCGAGCTGCAGTTCAAGCAGCAGAGCGTTAGAGTGATGAGGGCACCTGGTTCAGTCGAAACCGACAAGACATAGCGCTGATTTAAAGATGGATTTCTACTGAGCTCAATACGTCTATTGGCCGGTAGATCAGCGCATTCTGCAGTTGCATGCACGATGTCCTGCGGACTCCACCCTCGCGTTAAGTGCAGCTTGGTCAACGTAGGTAGGCTCTTAAACGTCACCTCGATCAGCCCCTCCCTTTCTCGAAGTACCCAGTTCTCTCGTTTTGCTTGAGCGTCCACATATTGTTTTCGTGAACCAATGCCTGGGAGGCCTTCGACGGTTGTGAGGGGAAGCCAGAGGCCGGTTGCGAGGTCAAGCATGTGTCGGGGATCAATCACGCGCTGCGTCGCAAAAGCGGGCTTACCGCTACGCGATTTCAGTGGCGCGCCATCTGACTTGTAACGATCCGGCCAGATTGTCTGAGGCAGGTGCCCCAGACATCTTGCGACGAGCGTTTGAGGTTGGTCGTAGGCGTGATTCGCCAGATTGTAGATGGCGCTCCGACGCAATGAGAGCTCGTTGGCCAGTTGTTTGATCGCCATACCGCGTGCTTTGAGCTGTTCCATGATCCAACCCCACTTGGCTTTTGCGTCTGTCGGCATCGCGGCGATGTCCGCGGGAACAGCTGACCAGCCTTCGATCAGTTCCATGAGTTGGTGTTTAGCCTCACCCACGCTGAGACCCAGTAAAGGGCCCATCAGTAGGTCTATTTGATTCTGATGGTCCTCACTCCACACCGTCTTGTATCGCTCAGGAAACAGCACCTCAGGAGCTATTTGTAGTGCGCTGGCGATCGCTTGCTGAGCGGCAGGATAGTGCTTTGTTTTCGCCATGGCAGGAGATGACACGTCGAAATCGCGGCCGATTTTTTCAAACGACAGACCTTCCTGGTGCAAGGTTTCTTTAATGGCATCCCAGCGAACCGTCCACGGGATGTTCGGGTAGAGAATCTTCATTGAAGGCACTCCCGCAGCGTCGATGGGCAGTGAATGCGAACGCTTGAAAGGCCACTGGCACGAGGCTTGGCGACTCCCGCATTTGGGCCGGTCACTGGAGAGAAGAGATTGCCTATGAGCTCCGGAATGAGGGGAGCCACATTGTTCCGAATAAAGGCTTTTGCCTGACTGCAGGCGGCGTAATAGCCGTCCTGGCCAAACAGATTCGTATCTAGCACCTGAAGGCACTCACCATCAATTTCCGTGTGCAGATACACACGAAGAAAGCTTCGTTGCTTTATGCAGGCGTCATCCTGTCGTTCGAGAGTCACGCTGTAACCCCAACATAGTTGTCGGGTCCGGTTGCTGTTCGTAACCGACCATTGAAGTCCGGAGACTCTGCTTTCGATTTTCTTCTTGAGACTATTCATGGAGCACTCCCATTGGATTATTGGGAGTCTGAAGGGGCTGCAGAGAATGCAACTTTGAATGGGGTCGGATTTGGGTGCAGGGCCAGAATTGATTGCGAAGGGGTTTAGTCAGCCGTGTATTTGCCGATAAAAGAATGTCCTCAATTCGGGGGGTAATTGTGAAGTTCGATAAGGAAACCTGAATGTAAGGTGGGCACGTTTTAAACCCTCCACACAAGGAACAAGGATCAATATGGCATTATCTGACCAGGCCGCTGGCAGACGGACCTTCAGTCATGGAACGTCAGACTCATTTGAAACCGTGACCCCCCAATCCGTAGTTTCACTTGAGGTACCTCCGCTACCGCTGTGTTTCGTCACTGATGAGTGTGGTGAGGCTTGGGCCGCGATATTGGGGTCGAATAAGCGGGTGAGTGAGTTCGCGGAAAAGCTCCGGAAAGTAAAAGTTCGTTGCGCCTGGGGCTCCAGAAAGCATATGAAATTTCAGCAGGATGCTCACTTGCTGACAGCTTTCTACTCGGAGGCAGATTTGATTAATCAGCTGGCCAAGCAAATGACGGACCATCAGCTTCAACAGTACAAGCCAATGTCTATCACCATGTCATTTCTCGGGGAGTTGGTTGGGCGAGAAAGAACGAATGGATACCAGCAGATAAAGGATGGTGACAATTCCGCGAATTTCGAGCGGGAAATATTGAGTCGATTCCCCGCTTCCCGCTATGTTTTCAGCTACGGCTGGGGAGAGACATCCTATCAAGCACTGGCAGTCCTAGCTGACGTTCTGGGCCTCATAGAGTCCGAAGGCGGCAAGCGATATTACCAAGCGTGCTTCGCAGCGTATGCATGCATGAGGGAGCTCATCGATACGCACGTCCCCCTCGCACAGATCCATCACAGTGAAAAAATTCGCAACGCCCTGGGCGGTGTTCTTGCTTACAAGTTAGCCAAAGAGAAAGCACAGCGCTCAGATGGGTTTCTTCCTTTGGCAGCGGCAAGTTCGTTACGCGCAGCTCTTGGGGCGCATTCACGTCGTCTTAGTACTGGGTGGTCTGATCCATCCGATTTACTTCGAGTGATGTCTAGCCTCCACTCAATGTGGGGGGAGGGGCGGGTAGGCTTTGCTGCCGCGGCTGAGGAAGTGGCTAATACCTACGTGCTGCCGAAAGCGAAAGGGTTTTTACTCCGCCTTGAAGAAGCAGAGGTTGCGGCCCATCAAGGAGCTCGCACCTCATCAAGCTCAATTGAACTGATTGATTCCTTCAAGCTCAGCGATATCGAAACGGCAATTTCCGTCCTCCACGTGGCTGCTTTGTCTCCCCTTTGGTTGCGTTTCGATTTCACAGGGTATTTTCAAGAAATCGAGACACTGGTCAGTGAGGCCGAGGCACTCGCAAAAGAGATAGCAGACAGTAGGGCGCGTATCGTTGAACTTTCCCAAGAAAAGCACCTGGATGTTACGGCGATCGGCTGCGAGGCTTCCCGCGTGTCGGCGTCGACAACCAAATTCGAAGGGAAGATTTTATACGTCACTCAGATGATTTCTGACCTGAGTCAGATGCTGTCCTCTGTGATCGATGCTTGGTTGGGCGTAACCGCGGAGCAAGGACAACGCTCTGGTGCATCGGAGGATGACGCGCAGTTGCTGGCGCTCGCACAGGATGAAGTCACGGTTTTAAAAACTGAGTTATCCGATTTGAAGCGAGACAATCACCAGGCGCTAGCAAAAACCGCACGTCAGTCGTCGGAGGGGGCGCTTGTGTCGATAGACGACAAGTCGATTCCGGTGACTCTACTGCGAAAAATCATTCGGGAACCTAAACGGCTCTCTCCAGCTGACGTTTTGACGATCATGTCTGGCGTAGCCAAGGAGCGTATGAAGGTTCTTCCTTCGGCATGGAGGTCAGCCCAAGAGTCCAAAAGGTTTGAGTACTCAGACCGGTTGATCGAGCTAATCGACCTTCTTGTGTTCGACTATCGGGATGCAATAGGGAGCGGTCGCCCTGACTCCGAAGCAAGGAATATTCTTGGGTCGGCCTACAGTGCCAAGGAATCACATACCGTCAGCTCGGCGCCAACGATGCGCGCAGAGCGCACCTACTCTGTCGACGGTGAGGATGTATATTTTGAAAAGCACCTGAGGATAGGAACCTGCACGGGCCCAGTGCGAGGATTGCGTCTTTATTTCGAAGTCATCAAGGGCGTCGTGGTGATCGGCTACTGTGGAAAACACCTGACCGTCGTGTCGACGAACTAAAAACAAAAAAAAGCCCCATCTGGGGCTTTTTCTACTTCATAGGTATCCAACTTTTGGGATCAAACGCTCGATGTAGCAGCTCTTTGATTCTTCGAACTCGTGCACCAAGGAACGCCGAGAACGAAAAGATCATGATTGAGATTAGTGCCAAGACCCAAGCAGTGCTGGAGGTAATAGACCTTACATTATCAGCTGTCGAAACGGCTTCCATACGCTCAGTTTTGTAAACCTTTGAAGGTTGAACTGTGGGTTCACCATTTCCATATGCGTCTAAGGCGTACAGAGCCTGGTCGCTGCTTTCGAAACCAGTGAAGCGACCATCGTCAAATGCAAACAGCTTCGCGACGTCGTCCCGAGCACGCGCCTTATTATGCGGGATGTCCGTGCCAGTGTTTGTACTCGGACCGTCCTTCAGTGCAATTGCGACAGAAACTTGAGCCATTAAATACTGTGAAGCAAGGGGGTGATTGTTGCCGGTGATAACCTCTCGAACCTTTGCGTAATCCAGATGTTCCACCGCTGTGTTGAATATCTCCCTTCGCGTTTTGCTGCTTTCTTCTAATCGCACGGTATTAGTAGGGAGAGATGATGAGGTGCCCATAAAAATGTTCATGATGGTAGGCACCGCCATTAATGCCAGTGCAGCCGGTATCAATGTAAATCGTCCCATAAGGACTGCCATAGCTAGGACAAGGATGCCTAGAGCTGGCCCTACAAAAGTGGCGACTTTACCAAATGCGACGGTGACAGACTCAAAAGGGTTGCCAATATAGGTTTGATTTTCGAGTGGGTTGCTGGCCTCCTCTGAGTTACCGCTACGGGATTCAATCCTTTGAAAAGCTGGAGTTGATTGATCGCCATCTAGGTATTGGAGTAGTACCTTGGGGACGTCAATTTTGGTGATCGTCGAATCCGGGCCGATATAGCCAGTCATCAGCGCGGCGCAAACCGCCACCGAACAGCAAGCAAAAGCAATTCCGGCCATGATTCCGCCTAGTTTTTTGCTTTTCGCAACCCTTTTTTCCAGCGCGTCGACCTCGTCTATGAAAGTAGGTCGCGAGTCGGGCTTATCTTGCTCTTGGGAGTGCGTTTGTGGATCTGCATTGTCGATTTTAATCTCGGTCATGTCCCCGACCCTCAGTGCACAGATGGGCTGCTGGTATTGCTCAACCGGTTGCGCAAATTACCGCGCATTCCGACGATCCGCTTTTCAGCGTTCTGCCTCTCTACAACCCCGCTCTGTTGAATTTTAATCACCTCCTCGACCGTACTGATCAGAGTGTCCTGGGCGAACTGTAGGGTCTCAATATCAATGACCAAGCGCTGGTTCGCCTTCGCAGTCGAAACCGCGTTTTGCTTGAGGAGAAGAGCGTTTTGACGAATCAATTCGTTAGTAGCGTTGTCGATATCATTGGCCATGGCCACGGCGTTTTCTTGATGCTTCAGGCTAAGAGCGAGACGATACTGTCGCCGCCAAGCAGGCACGGTGATTTCTCGGATGGTGCTGAATTTATCAATCAGCATTCCGTTGTTGGACTGAATTACCGCAATCATCGGTAGCTCTTGAAACGTACTGTGCTGGGAAACCGTCAAGTCGCCGATACGCTTGTCCAGGTTGGAGACATAAGCGTCCAGATCAGCAAGCTGTTGCACTTCCATAGGACTATTTGCCGATGCGCGCAGATGAGTTAGTTCATCAGTGAGCTCCGCAAGGCGCAGCTTGCCCGCTGCGATATGAATGCCCATCTCACGATATTCTTCCTTGACCGCTACCTTCATATTTTCGAGCGATTCGTTATGGCGACTTAGGTTTTCCTGGGTATGGTCGACTTCGCCAACCAGCGTGTCGATCTGTGCGCTCGCCGACTCGAACTGGCCCCGAATTTTGCTTGTGGATAAGCTGATGCGGTCAATCAAAGGGCCAATAAGGGGGATCTTTGATCGCAGGGCGGAAGCGCCTTTTAGATTGATGGACCGAGCGATATGGACTACTTGAGACAGCTTCTTTCCCGCTTCGTCCAGGTCGCCGGTCGTAACTGAACCGAGCAGATCGTCGGCGTCAATCTTGGCGGTACCAATGTCGCGCCCGAACTCGGAGACTGTTTTAACAATGTTCGGATTAAGCTTTTGGGCGACTTCCCGGATGCGGTCCATGTCGTCCACGTTTACGCCTAAGCCTTCGAGAGTGCGCTGATCCAGAGCGGCAGGGAGAAAGGCGGAGGTGTTCGCAACTGTTAGTTCGTTGGGCTGGTTTGATTGGGTCTTCATCGTAGAGCCTCCGTTATCCGTTCTGGTTCATAAGCGAAACTGCAAGGCTCTGCTTCAAGGCATCGTGAGCTTTGGTGGCCGCGGCCATGGTTTCGGGTTGCAGGTTTTTTGAGGTGATGAGTGCGAGCGTGTGTTGTCGCCAGACGGGGAACAGAGTGCCTACGGTTTCTCCGTGACGATCAAGCATGTCAATTGCTACGGCACGGGCCAACCTGAGCTGGTTGTTACTAAGCTCATTAGAAGCCTGCAACGTGGCCAGATTGGTTAACTTGCGGGCGAAGCGTTCTCGGGGTTTATCAAACGAGATTTCTTGCTCGACAGGGATCCCCGCGCGCGGGTTCTCCTCAAGGTATTCGCGACCGGCCTGGAGGAGATTCCTGAGTCTTGCCTCCTCAGCACTACTGCTCACGAGCATCTCGTCAATTTTGGATACCATCCGACCGACGTTCTTGCTGATTTCCTGAGCATCGGCGAGCAGGTTTTCGAGCGTCTTTCGAGCGTGTTGGTAGCGCGCCTTCGCTTCCACGGCCTTGCCCGTAAAACGTTGAACCCAATTTGGTTTGTCATTGACGGCTTTGGGGTCAGCGTCGGACAGCTTCGCCATTATTTGGGAGAGCTTTTCGGTCAGTTGCGCGACGGGCGAGTGCTCCAACAGATCCGAATGTCCATTTATGACCAGGGTGCTCTGCTCATCGCGACCATACGTGCCGATGAGCGAGGAGTCCTGAAAAAGCTTCGGTATGACCTCGCGTTTCAGGTGTTCCACTTCAGTATTCATGCGTGGTTCCCGTGTTACTTGGGGGTAGGTGCTCGCCGTGGATCAAGCGAGGGGTTCGATTTGACTAAGCGAATTGATTTTTCCCTGCTCAGAAAAAATGCAAGTACTCAGGGGAGGTGCCGAATAGGTGAAGTGCTGAAAGGCAGCTGGCGCGTGATGCGCTGCGACTCGAGTTTCATAAAGTTGTCTTCCGTGCCATCTGAGTGATGGTGGAATGTTTGCACCTAGAGGCCGCGCAACTGCATCCAGTTCACCCCCTCATAGGGGGCAATTGCATGCGGTGAAATGGCATCGTTTTTCCTACGCGGGGAGTAGCGGGAGGTTTTGTGTGAAGGGATATCCCCCTTTGGTGGGGGCAGATACGAGAGGGTTCAGCTGCTGGTGTCGTTTACGCTGAGATGGATCTTTATGGCTGTTCTGAACGGACGGCAGAAGAATCTTCCGGAAATAGAGACTATTGGAGCCTCTGCATGAAACGCCTTTATCGACTGTTACTGATGCTCATTGCGCTTGCGGGGGCGTTCTTCATCAACTGGATAATCGTGAAGGCCGAACATGGTTTGCTGCTGTACCTGGTGCTGGTCAGCTCGGCGTCGTTTGGCGTGCATGTCTTGGATAAACGCAAGGCTATCGCAGGGAAGATGCGATTGGCTGAGTGGCAATTACTTATTTTCGACATTCTTGGTGGATGGGTAGGTGGGTTGGTCGCAAGAGGGTTAGTCGGCTATAGCTCACTCAAAAATGGATTTCGCGGCAGATTTGCCATCGTTGTCGTCCTCAACATTACGTGTGTTTTGAGTGCCGCCTGGATAAATCCCGATTTGGTTTTGGCTTGATGATCTAAGAGGCAACGATGGATAAGAGCATGGAAGTCCTGGAGCGAACGCTTCAGGCGAATATCACCGAGCAGCGCCGAGCAAGACGCTGGAGGATTGCTTTTCGGTTGGTGACGCTTGCGGTGGTCGTCGTGGTGTTACAACAGAAAAATCTTCTAACACTGGCGGGGGATGAGGGTGGCGGTGCTCAAACGGCAAAGATCGAAGTAAATGGTCCGATCGAAGAAGGAGCCTCCGCGAGTTCTGAGAATGTGAAGCGGAGCTTGGTGGCCGCATTCAGGGACAGCAAAACACGCGGGGTAATTCTTGAAATAAACAGTCCCGGTGGGAGTCCAGTACACAGCGGGCAAATCTATGATGAAATTCGGCGTCAGCGAGCACTCCATCCTGATGTCAAAGTCTACGCTGTGGTCAGTGATTTAGCCGCATCTGGGGCCTACTACATTGCCAGTGCGGCGGACGCAATTTATGCCGACAAAGCCAGCCTCGTTGGCTCCATTGGCGTCACTGCGGCGACCTTTGGATTCGTCGATCTGATGACGAAACTCGGGGTTGAGCGTCGCGCCTACACATCCGGCCAACACAAGGCTTTTCTCGATCAGTTCCAGCCTCGTAACGAAGAAGAAACCCGGTTTTGGCAAAGCGTACTCAGTACCACCCACCAGCAATTTATTGCTGCAGTTAAGGACGGGCGTGGCGACCGGCTTAAGGCTGCTGATCACCCGGAGCTTTTCTCTGGTCTGATATGGACTGGTGAGCAGGCACTGCAATTGGGGTTGGTCGATAAGCTAGGTGACACTGACTTTGTTGCCAGGGAGGTGATCCAGCAAGATCGAGTGGTCGATTTTACTCGTAAGGAAAATCCGTTTGACCGTTTCGCTACTAAGCTCGGAGCATCAATCGCGAGCGAGGTATCTCAAATGGTTGGGTTCTCGGGGCCTCGATTACAATAAATGATCAACATGAATACGGGAAATCAAGGATCAGACGTCCAGTAACTGTGGTCAGATCTAACCGCTTTGGTCAGGGCTAATCGCCACCATTCAACACCTTGCACCAGACCGGTTATCCTTCCTTGCAAGTAATGACATGGAAAAGGATTGTGGAGCGGGACATTTAGGATTTGTCCTACAGCCTGCTCTAGCGTTTCCGGGTAACGTCATTCTGCCCCAGCTACAAGCTGGTTTCCCCAAGGATGAAAAGGAAGCTCACGTGAGCGGATACGTACCCAACCCGCCGAAGGGCTACCGCAATAGCGGCGTTGAACCTGTTGATACCCATGCCCAGCGTTGGGCGGAATACAAAGACCTCCCGCCGAAGAAAGACACCAAGCCCAACACCGTGGGCTGCGTGTTCGCTAAGAGCTGCGATCTTCCTGATGGCGTTATCGATTACAAGAAACCTGCCGGGTTTATTCCTGTCGAAAAGGTGGCGAGCTACGGCGAGTTCGCCATTCTTGGTGGTCGTGAAACAGACGCAGACGGGTATATCCCCCTCAAAAAGATCGGTGGTAGCGTCTTACCAACTGCACTGGGAACACTCCTACTAGGCGGGGCGGCCACTGCTGCAAGCGCGTCCTGTGGTGGGCTCTGCACTGCTGGAGCTGCTGTTGCCACCGGAACTGCTGCAACGGGTGCGGGTGCTGCTGGCGGTGCCGGGGTAGGAACTGCTGGTGTTGTTGCTGCTGGAACCCTAGGCGGATTGGCTATGTTGCTGTGGTCTTCGAGCTTGGGTGACAGCTCCTTGTATACAGAGGAACAGCTCCAGGCACTCAAGCAAGCCCGAACACGTGTCCGACTGCACATTGAGCAGCAAGCTAATGGCACCTTGAAGGGATACGGGTACAACACTCAGAAACACGGCGAATGGGAAATGATTCCTGTCGTGGCGTTTGTTGTTCAAGACGCCAAGCAAGTGGCTGATTTTGGAGATGGCATAACACTGATATGGACTCCTGCCGTTGATCCATCCAGCACCTCAGGAATCCCGCCGTTAGAGGGGGCACCCCAAGCCCCCCAGATTTGGATTTATCCGCCTACCGAACAGGCTGATAACATCATCGTCAACCCGATCTATCCGCCTGAGTACAAGGATTTCATCCTTGTGTTCCCGGCTGGCTCTGGTGTGCAGCCGCTGTATATCGTGATGAATGTTCGCAAGACCCCCGGCACTGTTACAGGCCAGGGCGAGGACATTACGGGTATCTGGCTTATCGGGGCGAGTTCGGGAGTAGGTGTTCCAATTCCAAAGGAAGTGGCGGATACGTTGAGAGGGCGTGATTTCAAAAGCTTCGATAAATTCAGATCCGCACTTTGGGAAGCGGTTTCAGAATCGGCAGCGGCGGATCACTTCATCAAGCAGAACGTCAGTCGTATGCGTACAGGCAGAGCCCCAAGGGTAAGAGACGCCGACAGCGTAGGAGGCAGGTTGTCCTATGAGCTACACCATCTCGAAAAAGTATCAGAGGGTGGTGGCGTCTACGACGTTGATAACCTGCGGGTAAACACGCCAAGAAACCACATTGATCTTCACCGGAACGAATAGGCCAGACATGACAGACACACTGCTGAAAAACAGCTTCTCTGAGTACACCGAAGCGGAATTCATCGGGCTGCTAGAAGAACTCGCCAAGGAAGACGAAGAAGCCGAGAACGATGATCGTGCAGACCTACTTCTTCTGCATTTCAAGAAGATTAGCCAGCACCCAGCGGGGTCAGACTTGATCTACTACCCAGAGCCCGGAGCAGATAACTCCCCTGTAGGCGTGACGCAGATTGTGAAGGAGTGGCGTGCTGCTCAGGGCTTGCCGGGCTTCAAAGACGAGTAACCCAGGTAATAAATACTATTGGGTGTGGTCTACGCTTAAGCTCCCCATTTTTCTGAGGTCCTTATGTGCTCCCATTACGAGGCCCCATCCCGCGAACGTCTGATGGCAGGATTCGGCGTCGGTCCAGATACGCCGTTTACCGAAGACCTGTGGCCGACTTACTTCGGCCCGTTTATTAGGTTGAGAGACGAAGAATTTAGAGACGACGATCAGCCGGAGCTGGAAGCGCTTTCAGGCCAGTTTGGCTTGCTCCCTTTCTGGGCGAAAGATCGAAAATTAGGCCGTCAAACATACAACGCAAGGTCGGAAACGGTGGACAGTAAGCCGTCTTACCGTTCGGCATGGAAAAAGGCGCAGCATTGCATTATTCCAGCTGCAGCGATCTACGAACCAGATTGGCGTTCAGGTAAAGCCGTTCCTACTAGGATCACTCGAACGGATGGTGGGGTCATGTCTATTGCTGGATTGTGGGAGGTGTGGAAGAGTCCTGAAGGCGATAAAATCCACTCGTTTTCGATGCTGACCGTGAACGCTGACGATCATCTTTTAATGAAAAATTTCCATAAACCGGATGACGAAAAACGGATGGTGGTTATATTGCCAAACGGCGCAATTTACGACTGGCTTCGGTCATCGGCGGATCTCAGCCTAGGTTTTATGCAGCAATATCCAGCTGACAAGCTGGTGGCCAACAGTAGCGTCTAACGGCACTATTGTTCGGACTCTCACAAGGACTATTTACCCTTTTATTGTTTGTAAGGAAACTGCATGCCACTTTATACCAACGGTTATGGATTATCGTTTTGGATTGTGTTGATTCTAATGTGCGTGGGTATCTTCGCCGCTTTTCGTTCTGGGATCGCGACCATCAAATACGCCAGTTCAAAGCATGATCCAGAACAGGCAGAGCGCTGGCAGAGTATCGCAGCACACGCTCAGCGCGACGGATCTCTCAACGAACGTGAAACCAGAACAATTGCTGAGTCTTTCTATACTTGCCATAGGAACGCTGCAGTCAAATGGCTGGTAGCGACAGTGGTTAGCTTGTCACTCGCGATGGTCCTCGCCATTGCCTGAATGCTGGAAGCCACGGGGCGGGCAAAGCCCTAAGGGGCAAATTTTCTTGGATGCCAGCGGGCATGGCAGAGACACTCAGTATCAAAGCAATGTCCCTAGCTGTGGCGAAGTGGGCCAGGGCTGAGCCACTCGTGGTCAAGGCGTATGTCTTTGGCAGTCGAGTAAAAGGCAACAGTCGAACAGACAGCGATCTCGACGTTGCTGTCGAGCTTCTGGAAGAACCAGGAGAGGATGATCCTGGTTGCACATGGCAACGGGACGGGCAGCGATTAAAGGCCTCCATTGTGGGGATTGTATGCGTCCCCGTCGACCTTGATTGGTATGGCGGGCCGGATCAAACGCCCTGCGTGCATGCAGGCATCCAAGCTGGCAGCCTCTTAGTTTACGAGGCTGGTTGCACCGCCCTCTCAAGCAAATAGCGCCAGTGACGCTCAGTGTGGCGCTAGGCTATAGCCTTCCTTTTGATTTTTCCTTTCTGACTGCCCCCCGCGCAGGCGTAGTCTTCAACCTTTCGTGTCCACTCGGCATGGGATGATCACTTCGTATCATGTGAAGGGCTTCACATGAGCGTTTTGACTAACAAAGGGGAGTATCGAGATGGGCGCAACGTTATCGGGATCGTGGATCCTAATCCTCACACTTACCTCCATTGGATCGGTGTCACAAGGAGTGGCGGTGGACCACATTCCTGGCTTCAACAACAAAGCGGATTGCTTGTCGGCGGGGGAGCAGTGGACGAAGGATCTTCCAAGCGGCGCAGTTGGAACTCCTGTCTGTGTCGCGCAACCGGTAAAGTAGGTGCTTTAAATCTGCTCTGAAGGGAAGGAACATCAGCGATACAAACTAGCGCAAGAAAAGTTTTTCTCTCATAACCCTCATATCGTTTTGGAGCTTGACTCTTTAAACGCCGCCGAGGCTGATGCAATTGGCGTGGACATTGAAGAGTTTAAGAAGCAACGGCGTGACGAGCTTTTCGTTCGGGCGGCATGTGATCGCGACCTCGATGTAAGTGAGTTTGTGATTCAGATTGTCGCTGAGTCACCAGAGCAAGCGAACGCGTGGCGACTGGAAGGGCATCGACTTCAGGCAGATATCCTTGGCATTGACTGGAGTGAGTACAAAACACTCAACCGGATAGCTGAGTGACAGCCACTGTCCGGCGCCGGAGGTCGAAGAAATGAAAAGGCCCAGCAATGTCTGGGCCTTTTAATTAATGCCCCTTATCGCGGGGCTACGGTTGTGCCTGGTCTTCCCGGTGTGGGCCATTGCTACAAGTAGCATTGGGACGGGTCGATCGGGGTAAGCCGAAAAACCCGCTGGAGGTGACCTGCTCGTTCCGGAAAAGGGGAGTGCTCCCAATCCCTGTGACACAGAGTCGGCGGACCATCACTAACTGCAGTTGTTTTGCCGGTGTACAGCGCCGAGAGCACCTTCTGCAGGCTCTATCCCACTTATGGCAGGGACCGCCTTCTGGACGTCTGGATTGGTTGAAGGGTTCGAACGTAAAGTTCGTCCTGTTTGTTGAAACCAATGATGCCGTGGCGCCAAAAAACGCAACCCCCAGAACAGGGGTCTGTTCCGCTGCGATAGAGGCGACTTTTATTTTTTTTGGTACTCTTGGGTCTGAGTCTTCTTCCGCGGCGCGGACGCCGACGAAAGCAGATTCTTGCGTTCAGTCTTGAGACTGATCGTTTGATAGTGACTGGTGACCACTCAAAACAAACACCCACCAATCCTTACCCATACGGGGCGCAATTGCCCCGTCGGGGTAGTCGTGCCTCCTTTACTTGGAGACACAAACATGAACTTTGCAATCAGCGCACGTGACATCGGCCTCTATCTGGTTTCTGTAGTTCTGTTGGGTTGCTCAGGGCATCCCGGCCGTTCCACGAGTACCGATCAGGCTTATGTGCAGCTTCCGTTGCCTCGAATTGCACCGAACTGCCAAATGATTGGCGAGAATTCGGTCTGTAACTGGATAGCGCCACTCGAAGAAAAACGCGTTTCCCAACCCGTCGGTAAGATGGTTCAGCGGGTACCAGGGATCATGCTGTGAAGAATGAATAGGGGCCGTGTTTACACGACCCCTATTTTTTTTGCGTTCGTTTTTCGTACCGATAATGTTGCTGACGTTCACCGAAGAATTCAGTCATTACCGGCATACCAGTCATATCTGGACGGTAATTGTAGGGTGCGGCCTCGGTAGCAGCAGTACAGATCAGACCATGAAGGTCGTTATCACAGCTTTTTGAGCACAGTGCCGTTGCTGATCGCTTGGCCCAAGGTACATCCCGGATCGGTGGCGCTCATTTCAAAAACGAGAACTTCATTAGCGGTTTGCTGCAGCAAAACCGTCGTGCCAAAGCACGATTTGTCCGAAGGTGTGAAGGTGATCAACCGTTGGTTCAACACGGGGCTGTTAATGTCGCCTTTTGCCACGCCAGAAATGACGGCTTGTTTCCCTTCCGCTTCCTTCAAAACGATTGCTGAGTCGTGTTGACCTGGGCCGGTCTCCTTGAGCAACAGAAAGTATTTTCCGCTCGGTTGCGCATCCACAACGGCCAGATCACTCACCTTATGGTGGAACGAGTTCCAGAGGATGACGACACCGACAACTCCTGCAGCGATTGGAAAGGCAACAAGGGGGTTGAGCTTCATTACATTGGTCTCTAGTAAGAGGAGAGGGGGGTTAAACAGGAACGTACAGACAAGCTATTAGGTTGACTGGTCGAAACGGTTGCGGGAGCTGATCCGGCGCTTCGTCCATTGGTATCGCGTGTTGATGCAAATTCTTAAGCGCGGCATCGAATTCTTCCTGATAGTTAAAGGATTCGTAGCCGGTCGAGGCGCTGTTCCAGCCTTTGAAATCGTGCAGGGGCTGTAGGGTCGCTGGGCCATCAAGAGCCCAAATCACCTTCTGGTAGGGGAATTTGTTGTCGTCGGCACTGAATGTCACCGTGACAATGGTTTTGACAGAAACGGTCGCGATGAATTCTTCAATACCCAGCCACCGATCCACGCTCAGGGTTGATGTCACGTCTCCAGTTTCCCCCCTGCTCCGTAGTTGCGGAGCTATCCAGACCAGTCTCGATTTTCCAGATCCGTCTCTGGCTTTCAGGGCTGAAAAGCGATGATCGAAAGAAAGCGTGTTCTCGACCTCAAGTTGCAAATGTTGGGAAGCTTCGCCTGTGTCACGACCAAAAAACAGCGGTACTGCGCCGTTCGGATATGCGCTGATAGGTAACACCCTCAATTGAAGCGCTCCCAAATCGGGCCGACCAGATCGGTGCCGTTCCAGTTCTCGGGCAATATCCGGCGATCTATTCCATCTCAAATACTCTTCTGATATATCGGCCCACAATTGCTCCGTTGGGTGGCAGGAGGCGAGAAAGTGAGCGGCGTTGTTGCACCCGAAACCCACGTAGCTCAAATTGGACTTATACCCAACCAACCCTATGGGAATAAAAAACGAGGGACGGGTAATGAGTCGCTGTTTGCCAGCGTTTGAGCGGTAGTGCTCACGACGCCAAGCTTCGGCGAATTCGCTAAGGGTGCCCTGATCTGAAAGCAAGGTTTTGAATCGGTCAGCGTTAAGGGTCAGCTGGTTGAAAATTTCAACTTTCGCTTGAGGCGATTGGAATGGTGAACGCTGGCCGAGCCACTGTTTAGCCTCCGACCACTCATGCTGAACCACTTCCGCGGCGCTCTTTTCCTGGAAGATTACCCATTTACGTGATGCCTCGCCGATCGCCCGCTTACCTAGTCTAAGGACGATGCGATGAACCCAGACAAAAGGGCTTACACGATCATCGCGTTCAGCCGCAGAAGGAGAGGCGTATAGCACCAGCTGCGATTTCCCGGTCAAGACCAAACGTAGAGGTTCAAAGCGGCGCTCATGGGCAAATGCTTCGATGGCGCTCAGTCGCGATCCTAAACCGTGTTGAAGCATAAACAGGAGGTCGAGCATCACCGTCCACTCTGCAGGTGGTGTTGATCCCTGAAACCTGGGAAGCGTGGCGCCTTTGTTAGCCGCGCGCCATCGAATGACGGCCTTGTTTACGAGTTCCTCCGCTTCATGTGCTTCCGTGATGCCACCTTCCAGCAGAGCTTGTTGCAGGCGTTCACGCATCGGCGCTTCGTGCACGCGCTCCTGCTCAGTGAATTTAAGTGCTTGCTTAAAGAGCGCGATGTATTCCACCGAATGCACGCGTGAACGACGGTTGAAGATATAGCGTCGCAGTTGTTCCTGATTTACGGCGTCCAGGACCAGAAAGGGTTCGGTTCCGTGGGATAGGTTCACGGCTTGCGTGAGGTAGACCTTCGATTGGAACACTGTTTTGTTGTCATGCCATCTAGATCGCCTCGCATCAACGTCCACACAAATGGCGCTACCATCAGCGTATGCCAAAGCTACTCCGCTGCTGTGTACGGGATCTGCTTTGAAGTGCATCAGACCTGGTGAGGTCTCCTCGCCTTTCAGCCGCCACCAGAGGCAGTAAACCCGTGAACCTGGCGAGAGGTAGCTGTTCATCTCTTTAATCCATTCAGAGACATGCTGCACGCGCTCACGCGGCAGCATTGATTCACCATCGTCGTCGTGAATGAACCGCAGGTATTTCTCCTGAAAAGATAAGCTCACAAAATCCAGTCCTTGGGGTTCTGTATAGAAATCGCCAAACAGTCGGAGACGGTGATCCAATCCAGCCATAAGAATCAGGAATCGTTTGTAATGGAGCGCGGCCGCTTCGAATGCACTCAGAGACTTGGTGTATTTCAGTGAATCGAAGGTAATTTGCTCACCGCCCACACCTGTGAAAATGGCGTCAGATTCATCTTTCGAGGGAAACAGCCTTGAAGCTCCAAGATGCGTTGTTACAGGAGAATCGACGCAGTAGATGTTCTCGCCGTCCCTGACCAGAAGAAATACTGCGCGGTTGGTCTGGTTGCGTTGGTACCCCTCGAATGCATTTTCGTAATGGAGGTCGCGGCGAGTGCTGCACATACAGACAATGCAGCGTTCCGTAGGAAAGATTTGTTCAACGAAAGCCGGGTTTGATTCAAGCAAACTCGCCATGCCATTGAAGCTTTGATGATCGGTAGTCTCGTCGACGTGAGTGAAAACAGATATTTCTTCGACCATGACAAGCTTGCTCTGCATGACGGTAAGAGGTAGCAAGGGGCAGGCGCTTTGGCCTTTGCGAAGAGCTGTGACCTCGACACCTTTCCCGATGTAGAGATCGAGGCTTTGAATTCCAGTCATGATTTTGTCGACGTAAACCCGGACTTCCTCAGTGTGGGCCAGGGCTGCAGCGCCATACTCATCGAAATAGGGGGTCATGCGCTTGATTGCTTGCTCGATCTCCTTGGTTTTACTGGTGATCCAATTACCTTGAATGGTCGCGATCGTATGAGATCTTTCAGCCTGGGCCTTAATTGCCGCAATTGAGCTCTCGGTAATGCCGCTGGCGAGAAAGCTGGAAAGGTTCTGAGGAACAGGAGCACTCGAGTCGACTACAACCGGAAGACGATCTTGAGCCTCGGCGGCGCGAGGCGTCTTGCGATCGATTTCCTCGAACCCCGCAGCGATGACCGCAGCCATTTTCTCGGGGCTGGACTGGGTATCGACGAGATCCTGTTGGAGTGCGAAAACACGACCTTGAGCGACAGTTAACTCCCGCTGGCGTATCTGCTCATGACCTGGTTCAAATTCGAAGGATTGAAGAAACGTCGAAAGTCGAAAGTCGTGTGTTTGGCAAGTGATACGCCCGGTCCGAATTTCACCTTTTTCATCGATCCACTCCACCTCCTTGTACTGTCCGTATTGGTCAGGGTGGGCCCTTAATGAAAGGGTATGTGGTTGGTGATCAACCCATGCGATGGATTGAATGAGCAACACCATGTCTTTCTTGATGGCGTACTTGGGAACGTCTTCAAGTGCCCTCCAATATTGACCTGCAGAGAGGGACTGGAATTTTTCGATGCGTTCGAACGCGGGTTTGTCTTGAGGCGTGAGGATATCGTTCATGGCTGCCAGCCTAATGTTCTGATGGGTCTTTTTGGAGCAGCGTACAGTCGATGATGGAAATGCAAGGGGGCCCGAAGGCCCCCTAGTAGAAGTGTTTTTTCAGATGCTCTTGAGGTACATGGCATAGATGCCGATGCCAATGCCGGTAACGAAAACTGCAATCGCGATGACCTTAACGATGTTGCTGTTGTGCTGTTCCGCACGGTCTAGCCAGCGGCATGCCGTCTCGGCCCAAATAGTTATTGCCATCATGATCGGGTAGAGGACATAAGCAGTCGGGATGTCAGTACCGATTGATGCCTGGTAAAAGATTTCGCAGGCCATAGCGAAAATCGTCAGCGTAATTGCGTTCACCAAACGGGCTTTCTGCGCAAGGTCTTCGCGGGCGCCGATCTGTTATACGAGAATCGAGAACATGAAGGGGATAAGGGGCAGGGTGGAGTCCAGCTGGCCTTTTTGAAACCAAAAGACCGCGACCATTCCGGCAGTGCCCAGAATGTAAGTAAGACTCGGAATGAAGAGCTGTTGTTTACGATGGCTGAACAGGCGCGGAGGGCATTGTGAGGCAATAGTCGACATGGAGGTTCTCTCTGTACAGGGGTATTCGTGGATGAAATGGATCAGCTTGATCATCTGCTTGATAGAAAAAACGCAAGCGTTAGCTGGCCAGTCCGGAGAGGGGCGGGCCGAATTTGATTCGGTCGTATAGCGTGGTTGGTCCGCACAGCTCGGATAGCAACGCTCGTGTTTCAGATCGATTTGTGGGGGCAGCTTCAATCGTTATCCGATCAAGCTCCCGTAGGAACTGATCTGTTGCACTCAACCAGTGGACAAGGCCTGTCGCGTTTTTGAAGAGATCAGGCGCGTACTGAATGATTGCTTCGGTGGTTTCACGACATTCCTTGATGCGAAAAAGAGCGCCTCCGTTGTGTTCCTCTACGTGGCGGGCAATTTTCGTGATGTGGTTTTGCAGTCGTTCGCATTCGCTCTCCGTATAGTCAAGGCGGTCTTCTTTCGCACGGAGAGCGCTATGCAAGCGCCAAACGACCTTTGCTAAAACCACCGTGGATAGAGCGAAAAGTCCGACCAAGATTTCCATCACTCAACTCCTTTACCCGTTTTTTTGAATGGAAGAATCTGTGCAGTAGGACGCGGGTCAGACCAGGTGCTCAGTTCCGAAAGCAATGAAGAGATTTGAGGAGTTCGGCGTTGCCGCACCGATTGGGCTAATGCGTCAAGTTCGTCGTAGACAGCCTTGGCAGAACCTTGGTGATCGGTGTCGGCGAACGTCAGCATAAAATTTCGGACCAGGTCGACGAGCATAAGACCGGGGTTGTCCATGTGTTGAAGTACACAGGCGTTGGAGAACAGACCTAGTTGCGATGGAGCAGTCTCCTCAAAGAAGAGAGGCCCCATTTCAGTGAGAATCGAATCCAGTGATTGCTCAATCTTTCCGCGTTGGACTGAGTCAGTTCTGATGTCGAAGCATTCACCGGTGGGTTTAGTCATCTGCTGCAGCGCGCGCATTACTGCCACTACGGGTGGCTGCGACGAAAAGAGATTACTCATAGGCATGACTTCCGTTGAAACTGAGTGAGCTGTCGCCGCATCCAGAGCGGAGGGAAGGACAGTGTTCATATTGAAGTGGCCCCGGTATCCCCGATGGTCTGTTAGCCCCCATTGAGGGGGCTATCGATGTTGGGATTAAGAGGCGAGATCAGGCTCAAGTTATCCGGCGCAAAGAAAATGCAAGGCCAGGTAGCGATGGGCAAAAATCAGATCTTCTACGCCAGGTAGGCGGGTAGTAATTCAGGACGCTGGGCTTTCAAACCCTCGCAGAGCTCAGTCAGCTGCGAGCGGAGTTCAGCCTCATCAAGTGCTTTTCTGCTCGGGACCGCGTGTGGGATTACCATCTGACTTCCATTCGCGGTCTTCCAGTCGAACGCGATGAGGTTCAAAACTGGCCAGCCTGGTTGAGGGACGGTCCACCCCTTCGACTCCCGCATGTAGTGAAGAAAAATGAAGGGAAGAGTCTGAAGTGCGCTTCCACGGTCTTCTGGTTTAGCCAGATCGACAAACCGAGTGCATTTTATGTAAAGCGCCAAGGGAGTGTCCGAAACGTCTTTCGATAGTTCTTGCAGCCATCTCTGGTACTGAAGGTCCCTGCTATTAATCGAAAAGAACGCCTTCGGGTGAACCTTGGAAGCATGCCTAAGGCCGCTGTCCGCGCTAAAGCTTTGAATCCAGATTTTGACTTGTCTGCGAGGGCCCGCCATGTCACTGATCTCCTGTCCCGTATTCGTAGACGATCGAACGACCGTCGTCGGATTGAATGCCAGTTTCGCTCGAAATCCTCATCCGCCTAGCCTGATTCAACCCCCATGGAGGGGGCAATCACCCCGTCTGTAGACTTCTTGGAACGGCCATCATGCAGTGAGTGATTGTCTTTTTTGAGGGCCGAAAGCACCATGTCTAAAGTTACGCTTGCGTGTATGCGCTATACGTTCTGTCTACTGGCTGCTTTGGCCTTATCGTTTACAAGTTTGTGCGCGAGAGCG
>LNAP01000837.1_pt1 | contig 34174 bp, 33 predicted proteins | sample 602601 | NCBI WGS metagenome assembly LNAP01 (sample SAMN02440304, study PRJNA202911) | soil metagenome | biome: Subtropical and temperate rainforests or woodlands; isolation source: soil samples (1 kg each in a 20% v/v slurry with milli Q water) were... ...
ATCAGCGTCTGTCAGATGGACAACAAGTCCGGCTATTGCATCGGCTGTCTGCGCACCATCGACGAAATCCGCGACTGGATCATCTCGACGCCGGATGAACGCCATCTGATCCTTGCCCGTATCGCCGAGCGCAAAGCAGCGGCCGAACGGTAAACGGGCCGCAGATTTGCGGCCCGAAACTCCCACGAAACGGTTATTACGCAGCGGTGCCGCCGACCGTCAGGCCATCGATCCGCAGCGTCGGCTGGCCGACACCGACAGGGACGCCCTGGCCTTCCTTGCCGCACGTGCCGACGCCGGGATCAAGCGCCATGTCGTTGCCGATCATCCCGACCTTGGTCAGCACATCCGGACCATTGCCGATGAGGGTCGCGCCCTTGACTGCCGGGCCGATCTTGCCGTCCTCGATGAGATAGGCTTCGGAGGCCGAGAAGACGAATTTGCCCGAGGTGATATCGACCTGTCCGCCGCCGAAATTGACAGCATAGAGGCCCTTTTTTACCGATTTGATGATCTCTTCCGGCGCATGCTCGCCGCCCAGCATGATGGTGTTGGTCATGCGTGGCATGGGGTTATGGGCAAAGCTCTGGCGGCGGCCGTTGCCGGTCGGCTTCATCTTCATCAGCCGGGCGTTCTGGCGGTCTTGCAGGAAGCCGACCAGGACACCGTCTTCGATCAAGGTCGTGCACTGGCTGGGCGTCCCTTCATCGTCGATGCTGAGGGAGCCACGGCGATTCTGCAGCGTGCCGTCATCAATGACGGTGACCCCCTTCGAGGCGATGCGCTGGCCCATCAAGCCGGCAAAGGCCGAGGTCTGCTTGCGGTTGAAATCGCCTTCCAGACCGTGGCCGATCGCTTCATGCAGCAGGATGCCCGGCCAGCCGGAGCCCAGCACCACCGGCATTTCACCGGCCGGGGCGGGGATCGAGGTCAGGTTGACCAAAGCCTGACGCAGGGCTTCGTCGACACTGGCCTGCCAGTGCTGCGGGTCGATCAGCGTGTCATAGGTGAAGCGGCCGCCGGAACCATGACTGCCGGTTTCCATCCGGCCGTTCTCTTCCACCATGATCGAGACATTGAGCCGGACCAGCGGGCGGATATCACCGACTCGGTGGCCATCGGCACGCAGGATCTGCACCGCCTGCCAGACGCCGGAAATCGAGGCCATGACCTGTTTTACCCGCGGATCCTTGGCCCGCGCATAGGCATCGATTTCGCCCAGCAGCGAAACTTTGCGGCTGAATTCCAGCGCCGAAAGCGGGTTTTCATCGGCGTAGAGCGACCGATTGGTGCCGATCGGTGCCTCGGCGAGTTGGCCGCTATAGCCGCTGCTCACTGCCTTGACGGTGCGGGCGGCCCGTTCGATCGCCTGTTCGCTGAGATCGCTGGCATGGGCATAGCCATGTGCCTCGCCGGCGACGGAACGCAGACCGAAGCCCTGGGTGGTATCGAAGGCGGCGCTTTTCAGCTTGCCGTCATCGAAGCTCAGGCTTTCCGACTGGCTATATTCCAGGAAAAGTTCACCGTCTTCGGATCCCTTCAAGGCCTCAGCTACCTGACGCTGCGTGCGGTCGAGATTCAGGCCGGCGCGCTCGAAAAATAAGGTATCGGTGGTGGCGAGGGAGGACATGGCCGGCTCCTGCAGTAAGCGGCCGCCCGCGCGTCGAGAGGGCGGCCAGCGGTGAAGTATCCAATCAGATAATAAATATAGGGTGCCCTGGGCCGGTGTCAGCAGGTAATCGATGGAATGTTTTGGTCGATGTCGGCCTTTTGTTCCGGCCGAAAGGAATGCCGGGTTTATGCGGCGGATCGTCGCATGATGGAAGAGGGCCCTGCCAATGCGCCGCAACCGACCGGGATAAGTCGGCGAAATGCTTGAGATATGTAAATGTCAGGTGTAGGTTCCCCGGTAATTCGGGCCGGGTGGGCTTCGTTTGCCGTAACGCATGCCCCAGCCGGGGGGTGCGATCCGGGCACGAAAAAGATATCGGATTTATCTGGTTGTCGTTGATGCCGGTGATGCGATCTGAGGCGGTTTGCCGACAGGTGCCGGGATTTGCAGCAGCCGGGGACACGGTTCGGGGACAAGCTGGGCTGAGAGGCGGGTTCCTGGGGCGCCATAACTAGGGATGGGATGAGTCGAGATGAGCTTGAAGCAAGGAATGGCCAAGCTGGTTGCCCTGATCGCCGCGACGGTGATGGGCAGCGGCATGGCCTTGGCCGATGAAGTGGTCGGCGCGCCGAGGCCGATGCAATTGGGGTTGCAGGCGCCGGCGACGGACATCATGCGCGACCTGGAATGGATCCATAACGACATTCTGCTGCCGATCATCACCGTCATCACGCTCTTCGTGCTGGTCCTGCTGCTGATCTGCATTTTCCGCTTCAACGAGAAGGCCAATCCGGTCCCCTCGAAGACCACCCACAATACCTTGATCGAAGTGGCCTGGACGGTCATCCCGGCCCTGATCCTGGTCTTCATCGCCATCTTCTCTTTCCCGCTGCTCTATAAGCAGCTGGACCTGCCGAAGCCGGATGTCACCATCCGGGCGATCGGCCATCAGTGGTACTGGTCCTACGAATATCCCGATAACGGCAACTTCACCTTCGATGCGAATCTGCAGGACAAGGACAAGCTGCCGGCCGATCAGAAGGACCGCTACCTGCTGCAGGCCGATAATGAAGTGGTCCTGCCGGTCGGCATGAACATTCGCGTGCAGATCACCGGCGCCGATGTCATCCATTCCTGGACCGTGCCGGCCTTCGGCGTGAAGCACGACGCCGTGCCGGGCCGCACCAATGAGAGCTGGTTCAACATCGACAAGCCGGGCGTCTATTACGGTCAGTGCTCGGAGCTGTGCGGTGTGCGCCACGGCTTCATGCCGATCACCGTCCGCGCCGTCAGCAAGGAAGACTTCCAGAAATGGGTCGCCGAGGCGCAGAAGAAGTTCGCAAAGGTCGATGGTACGCCGCCGACCACCGATATGGCTCAGACCGTGATGCCGGCAACCGCCGCATCGGTCGGCGCCGCGAACTGATTTAGATTTAGGATAAGAGGGACGACACATGAGCCCGGTAAGCACCCATCACGCCGACGCCCACGATCACGGTGATCACAAGCCCGGTTTTGTCCAGCGCTGGCTGTTCTCGACCAATCACAAGGACATCGGCACGCTCTACATGATTTTCGCGGTTATCGCGGGTCTGATCGGCGGTGCCTTTTCCGTCTATATGCGCGCCGAACTGATGCATCCCGGCATCCAGTTCTTCGGCAATGATGCCAATCCGGACGGCCAGTTGTGGAACGTCGTGATTTCGGCGCATGCCCTGATCATGATCTTCTTCACCGTCATGCCGGCCATGATGGGCGGTTTCGGCAACTGGTTCGTGCCGCTGATGATCGGGGCGCCGGATATGGCCTTCCCGCGCATGAACAATATCAGCTTCTGGCTGCTCTGCGCCTCCTTCGTGCTGATGATTTCCTCGCCCTTCGTCGATGGCGGTGCCGGCACCGGCTGGACGATGTACCCGCCGCTTTCGACCGACGGCCAGCCCGGCCGCGCCGTCGATATGGCGATCTTCTCGATGCATTTGGCCGGCGCCTCGTCGATCCTGGGCGCCATCAACTTCATCACCACCATCTTCAATATGCGCGCCCCCGGCATGACGCTGCACAAGATGCCGCTCTTCGTCTGGTCGGTGCTGGTGACCGCGTTCCTGCTGCTGCTCTCGCTGCCGGTCTTCGGCGGCGCCATCACCATGCTGCTGACGGACCGCAATTTCGGCTCGCATTTCTTCAAGCCGGATGGCGGCGGTGACCCGCTGCTGTTCCAGCATCTGTTCTGGTTCTTCGGCCATCCGGAAGTCTATATTCTCATTCTCCCGGGCTTCGGCATCATCAGCCAGATCATCTCGACCTTCTCGAAGAAGCCCGTCTTCGGCTATCTCGGCATGGCCTATGCCATGGTGGCGATCGGCGTCGTCGGCTTCGCCGTCTGGGCCCACCACATGTTCGTGGCCGGCATGGACGTCAACACCCGCGCCTATTTCATGGCGGCGACGATGGTGATCGCGGTGCCGACGGGCATCAAGGTCTTCAGCTGGATCGCCACGATGTGGAACGGGTCGATCAGCTTCAAGACACCGATGCTCTGGGCAACCGGCTTCATCTTCCTGTTCACCGTCGGCGGTGTGACGGGTGTGGTGCTGTCGAACGCCCCGATCGATGTGGCCCTGACCGACACCTATTACGTGGTGGCCCATTTCCATTACGTGCTGTCGCTGGGCGCCGTCTTCTCGATCTTCGCCGGCTATTACTACTGGATCGGCAAGATGTCGGGCCGGCAATATCCGGAATGGGCGGGCAAGCTGCATTTCTGGCTGACCTTCATCGGCGTCAACCTGACCTTCTTCCCGCAGCATTTCCTCGGTCTCGCGGGCATGCCCCGGCGCTATCCGGACTATCCGGTCGCCTTTGCCTTCTGGAACGAGATCTCCTCCGTCGGTGCCTTCATTTCCTACGCCGCGACCTTGTTCTTCTTCGTGGTCGCGATCTACACGGTGTTCGCCGGCAAGCGTATCGGCGTGAACAACCAGTGGGGCGTGGGCGCGACGACGCTGGAATGGTCGGTGAGTTCGCCGCCGCCCTTCCATACCTTTGAAGAACTGCCGCGGATCGAAGCCTCGACTGCGCATTGAGAGACAGCAGGCGATGGCGGGATTTCCCGCCGTCGCCGCTCTGACGCAACTTTAACCTGGGGATTCTTGTGGCCGACGAGAGCCTCGATATCACCACGGAAAATGATCCAAGCCTGGCGGAATTGTCGGGCATGGTCGCTGGCGCCCGCGTCAGCGATTTCATTGCCTTGCTCAAGCCGCGGGTGATGTCGCTGGTGGTCTTTACCGGCCTGGCCGGCCTGGTCGTGGCGCCGGGCACGATTCATCCGCTGCTTGCCGCCGTGGCGATCCTGTGCATTGCGGTCGGAGCCGGTGCCTCGGGTGCCATCAATATGTGGTTTGACCGGGATATCGATGCGGTGATGACCCGCACCCGTGGCCGGCCGATCCCCAAAGGTAATGTCGATCCGAACGAGGCGCTGGGCTTCGGTCTGGTGCTGGCCCTTTTCTCGGTTCTGCTGATGGGCATGGCGGTCAATTGGGTCGCCGGTTCGCTGCTGGCCTTCACCATCTTCTTCTATATCGTCATCTATACGATGTGGCTGAAGCGCCGGACGCCGCAGAACATCGTGATCGGCGGTGCTGCCGGCGCCTTTCCGCCGATGATCGGCTGGGCGGCGGTGACCGGCGATGTGAGCCTGGCCTCGATTTCGCTCTTCCTGCTGATCTTCATGTGGACGCCGCCGCATTTCTGGGCATTGTCGCTGTATCGCGAAGGTGATTATGCCAAAGCCGGCGTGCCGATGATGCCGGTGGTGGCGGGCGCGCGCTCGACCAAGATCCAGATGCTGATCTATACCCTGGTGCTGTTCCCGATTGCCTTGGTGCCGGTGGCATTTGGGGTTGCGGGCGCGATCTATGCCGTCGCCGCCGTGCTGCTCAATCTCGGTTTCATCGCGCATGCGGTGCGGGTGCTGCGCAGCGCGAATCTCTGCCGCGCCCAGGCCATGTTCCGCTATTCGCTGCTCTATCTCTCCCTGCATTTCGCCTTGCTGATGATTGATCGCGCACCGGGTCTGCTGCCGGGCCTTACGCATCTGGCGTGGCTGCAGCAAATCGGTGTGGTGGGTTGATGGCCATGTCCCAGACCGCCGACCAACGCGATGGCAGACGTAAGGCCATCGATGCCGAACGGCGTCGCCGGCAGCGGATGCGCAATTGGGCGGTCCTGCTGGCTTTGGTCGGGTTTTGTGCCGTGGTCTATGCGATCACCATCGTGCGTCTGAAGGGCGGCTGAGGAGACATCCATGGCTGAGAAATCAAGGCTAGCGCAGCAGGCCCAACGCAACCGCAATGTGATGTTCATCCTGTTCGGCCTGGTGGCCGGGATGGTCGGCCTGGCCTATGCCTCGGTGCCGCTCTATCGCCTGTTTTGCGAGGTAACGGGCTATCAGGGGACGCCGCGGATCGCTTCCAGCGATTCCTCCAAAGTGGTCGATCGTTATGTGACGGTCACCTTTACGGCGGATGTCAACCAGGGCCTTGGCTGGCGCTTTCAGCCCCAGCAGAAGCAGATGAGAGTCCAGGTGGGTAAATCCTATCTGGCCTTCTACGAGGCGGAGAATCTGGAAACCAAGCCGGTGACCGCACGGGCGACATACAATATTTCGCCAGATCCCTTCGCCGGCTATTTCACCAAGACGGCCTGTTTTTGCTTCACCGAGCAGACGCTGCAGGCCGGGCAGAAGGTGGTGATGCCGGTCAGCTTCTACATCGATGCCGATATGGCGAAGGATACGCAGCTCGACCGGATGAATGATGTGACTTTGTCCTACACATTCTTCCGTGCGGCCGAGCAAAAGCCGAACGGTACGACGACCGGGACGGTCGTCGGTGCGGCGGCGCCAGCCGGCGGCAATACTGAGAGCACGACTGGCACCGGCCAGAAGAGTTCGTTAAATTAGCGCCGATTTGAACTGGGCGTCATTTTGGGGATGTAGCTGCCGGACAATGCGGCGGTGAGAGAAGGGAAGTGGAAATGAGTGCAGCTGAAGGGGCCCACAAGCCGAATCATCCGTATCACCTGGTCAATCCCAGCCCATGGCCGCTGACCGGCTCGCTGGGTGGGCTCATGTTCGCTTTCGGCATGGTTCAGTTCATGCACGACAAGCCGCTGGGGGGCCTGGCGCCGATCTGGTGGATCGTTCCCGGCATCGTCTTCATTCTGGGCACGATGTTCTTCTGGTTCAGCGATATCGTTGATGAAGGCGAGCATCAGGGCAGTCATACCCCCGTGGTGCAGATCGGCCTGCGCTATGGCATGGCGCTGTTCATCGCCTCGGAAGTGATGTTCTTCGCCGCTTTCTTCTGGGCCTTCTTCGATGCCTCGCTGTTTCCCAAGGAGGCGATCGGCAAGATCTGGCCGCCGAAGGACATTCGGCCCTTCAATCCGTTCGAACTGCCGCTGCTGAACACGCTGATCCTGCTGACCTCCGGCTGCACGGTCACCTGGGCCCATCACGCGTTGCGGGAAGGCGACCGCAAGGGGCTGATCCAGGGGCTCACCCTGACGGTCCTGCTCGGCCTCAGCTTCACGGCCTGCCAAGCCTACGAGTACAGCCACGCGGCTTTCGGCTTCAAGGATACGATCTTTGCCTCGACCTTCTTCATGGCGACCGGTTTCCACGGCTTCCATGTGATCGTCGGTACGACGTTCCTGGCGGTCTGCCTGTTCCGTGCCTTGCGGGGTCATTTCAAGCCGGAACACCATTTCGGCTTCGAGGCGGCTGCCTGGTACTGGCATTTCGTCGACGTGGTCTGGCTGTTCCTGTTCATCTTCGTCTATATCTGGGGCGGCGGCTCCGGTCCCTATGCCACCGACTAAGGTCGGATATTTCGACGACGTTTCGGGGATGCAACGCAATTGACCGGCGGCGCCAAACCGTCGCCGGTCGCAACCGGATTGGCCTGCCGCTGTCCGCGCTGCGGACGCGGCAGGCTTTTTGCCGGGTTTCTCACGCTGGTCGAAAGCTGCGAGGTCTGTCATCTCGATCTGCGGGCGTCGGATAGCGGCGACGGTCCCGCCGTTTTCGTCATCTTCATCGTCCTGGCAGTCGCCGTCCCCTTCGCTTTCGCCATCTGGGCCTGGTTCGATCTGCCCGTCTGGCTGGTCATGGTCTTGACCTCGATCCTGGTCCTCGGCGGCTCGTTCGGATTGCTGCGGCCGGCAAAGGCCATTCTTGTCGCCTTGCAATACCGGCATCGCCCCTCGTCGCCGCCACCGGGTGATGGAACTCGAGTTTGATCATGTCCTTATCGCGTTTTAAGTTTCGTCCGACCTTCTGGCCGACGGTCATGACCGTCCCGATGGTGCTGGTCATGATCGGCCTGTCGATCTGGCAGGTGCAGCGCCTGCATTGGAAAGAAGGGTTGATCGCCGACCGCCAGAGCCGCATCGCGGCCGCGCCGGTCGATCTGCCGGCGGCGGCGGGCGATCTCGACAAGATCGAATATCGCCGCATCGGCATCACCGGCCACTACCTGCACGATCATGAGCTGTACCTGGCCGCGCGGTCGATGAACGACAATGTCGGCTATCATATCATCACGCCGTTTGTTCTTCAGAGCGGCGAGACCGTCCTGGTCGATCGCGGTTGGGTGCCGACAGCAAAGAAACTGCCGGAATCACGGCCCGAAGCACAACAGACCGGCGAGCTGACGCTGGATGGCGTGATCCGGCTGTCGCAGCGCCAGGCCTGGATGCAGCCGGACAATGAACCCGACAAGAATGTCTGGTTCTTTATCGACCTGCCGGCGATGGCGCAAAAGACCGGCCTCTCCCTCCGCACGGATATCTATGTCGATGCCGGTCCGGCCCCGGTTCCCGGCGGTTATCCCTTGGGCGGTCAGACACATATCAATCTGCCGAACGACCATCTTCAATATGCCATTACCTGGGGCTTGCTGGCCGCGGCCTTGATCGTCATCTATGTTGTCTATCACCTGCAGCAGGAGCGGGAACGCAAATGACAGCGACGAACGCCTATAGCAAGCTGGAAACCCGGTTCCGTCGCTGGTCGGCCTTGCGGGAAGCCGCAGGCATGCTGCATTGGGACATGTCGGCGGTGATGCCGGAAGGCGGTCACAGCGCCCGGGCCGAGCAGCTTGCGGCGCTCGATGTCGTCAGCCATGACATGCTCACATCGCCGGAAATCGGCGATCTGCTGGCTGGGGCGCTGGATGACAAGGCGCTGGATACCTGGCAGGGCGCCAATGTCAGGGAAATGCACCGGCTTTATGTGCATGCGACAGCGCTCGATGCCGATCTCGTCGAAGCCTTGACCAAGGCCTGCACGGCCTGCGAGGCCGTCTGGCGCCAGGCCCGGCCGGCAGCTGATTTTGCCCAGGTGAAGCCGCATCTCGAGAAGGTTCTGTCCCTGACACGGCAAGCGGCCCAGGCCAAGGCCGCGCAACTTAATTGTTCGCCCTATGAAGCCCTGATGGATCAGTACGAGCCCGGCGCACGCATCGCCGATATCGATTCCATCTTCGCCGATTACGCAGCCTTCCTGCCCGGCTTCCTGGCCGAGGTTCTGGCACATCAGGCTGATCGGCCGCAGCCGGTTCAGCCGCGCGGTCCCTTCGCGATCGATCAGCAAAAGGCGCTGGGCCAGCGCATCATGACGACGCTCGGTTTCAATTTCAATCATGGCCGCCTCGATACCAGCCTGCACCCCTTCTGCGGCGGCACGCCGGATGATGTGCGCATCACCACGCGCTATGACGAGAACCAGTTCGTCTTCGCGCTGATGGGCATCATCCATGAAACCGGCCATGCGCTTTACGAACAGCAATTGCCGGCCGCCTGGCGCCTGCAGCCGGTCGGCCAGGCGCGCGGCATGACGGTGCATGAAAGCCAGTCCCTGCTGATGGAAATGCAGGCCTGCCGCAGCACCGACTTCTGCGCCTATCTCTCGCCGTTGCTGAATGAGACGTTCCCGGGCCAGGAAGCCGCGTTTGCGCCGGACAATCTGCGGCGTCTCTATACGAAGGTGGTCCCGGGCTTCATCCGGGTCGATGCCGATGAGGTGACTTATCCGGCCCATGTCATCCTGCGCTACCGGCTGGAGCAGGCGCTGATCGGCGGCGATCTCACCCTGGCGGATCTGCCCGGTGCCTGGAACGAGGGCATCAAGAAGCTGCTGGGCCTGGACGTGCCCAATGACCGTGAAGGCTGCCTGCAGGATATCCACTGGTACGATGGGGCTTTTGGCTATTTCCCCTGCTATAGCCTCGGGGCGATGACCGCGGCGCAGATTTTCGCTGCCGCCGTGGCGGCAAAACCGGACGTCCCGGCGGCGATCGGCCAGGGTGATTTCGGCCCGCTCAGGACTTGGCTGGCCGCCAATGTCCATGGCCTCGGCTCCAGCCTGTCGACCCCGGAAATCGTCACCAAGGCGACCGGCCGGCCACTGGATATCGCGATTTTCAAAGACCATTTGCGGCGGCGTTATCTGGCCGCCTGACGGCGCGGTCCGGGCGAAAATCCGCCGGACCGGCCCATTTCCGGGTTGCATCGGCCCCGCGCCAATTTCTCATTGGCCTTGGGGGCGACTTGCACCGAACATGGCCGACCTTTAGGTTCGGCAATGTTCTGACAAAGGATTGACCTGTGCGCTATATCAGCACCCGCGGCGCCGCGCCCGCGCTTGAATTTGACGATGTCCTGCTATCCGGTCTCGGTCGCGACGGCGGCCTTTATGTGCCGGAAGCCTGGCCCGATCTGGCCCCCGGCGCCATCGCGAAACTGCGCGGCCGCTCCTATGTCGAGATCGCGGCAACCGTCATGCAGCCTTTCCTGGGCGGCAAGATAGCCGCGGCCGATTTCGCCGCCATGGTTAAGGATGCTTATGGTACCTTCCGCCATCAGGCGGTCGTGCCGCTGAAGCAGATCGACCACTCGCTTTGGTTGATGGAGCTGTTTCACGGGCCGACACTGGCTTTCAAGGATGTGGCGCTGCAACTGGTCGGCCGCCTTTACGATCACGTACTCAAAGCCCGGAAACAGCGCGTGACCATCGTCGGCGCAACCTCCGGCGATACCGGCTCGGCAGCGCTGGAAGCCTGCCGGGACCGCGATGCGATCGATATCTTCATCCTGCATCCGAAGGGCCGCGTTTCCGACGTGCAGCGTCGTCAGATGACGACGATTCCATCGGCCAATGTCTTCAATATCGCCGTCAAAGGCACTTTCGACGATTGTCAGGACATGGTGAAGGCGTTGTTCAACGATCATGCCTTCCGCGACCGCGTGAACCTGTCGGCGGTCAATTCGATCAATTGGGCGCGGGTGATGGCCCAGATCGTCTATTATGTCGCCGGCGCCGTTGCGCTGGGGGCGCCCGACCGGCGGATCGGCTTTTCCGTGCCCAGCGGCAATTTCGGCAATGTCTATGCCGGCTATGGCGCGCGGCAGATGGGGCTTGATATCGCACCGCTGATCATCGGCTCCAACCGCAACGATATCCTGGCGAGGTTTTTCAACAACGCCGCCATGGAGATCACTGGCGTCGAACCCAGCCTTAGTCCCAGCATGGATATCCAGGTTTCCAGCAACCTGGAACGCCTGCTTTTCGATCTTTATAATCGTGACGGTGCGGCCCTGGCGGCGGCCATGAGCGATTTCCGCAAGACCGGCAAACTGACGGCACCGCGCCAGACCTGGGGGCAGGTCGACAAGCTGTTCGGCGCCGCCGCGTTGACGGACGAGCAGACCATCGCTGCGATGCGTGATCTCTATCGCCGCACCGGCGAGTTGATCGATCCCCATAGCGCCATCGGTCTGGCGGCCGCCGAGGCAAAACGGACCGATCCGGAAACGCCGATCATCGCCTTGGCGACGGCCCATCCCGCCAAATTCCCGGATGCGGTGGAGCGGGCGACCGGGCAGCGGCCGGCCTTGCCGGAACACCTTGCCGACCTTTACGATCGGCCTGAGCGGATGACTGTCCTGCCCAACGATCTCAACCGGGTGAAGGAGTTCGTTCTGGCCGAAAGGCACGACTGAACCGACACCATCGCCCTCCGCCTTCGACTTTGGCGCAATTGATTGAGGAATACGAAACTGACAAAGGTAACTGGAATGGCGCAAGCCCCAACTTCAAAGATCACCCCTGCATCGACCGTGCGCGTGACGACCCTGCCCAACGGTTTCCGGGTTGCGACCGACCGGATGGACTCCGTGGAGACGGCGGCGATCGGTGTTTGGGCGGCAGTTGGGACGCGCCACGAGCCGGCCGAGCATAACGGTGTTGCGCATCTGCTCGAACACATGGCCTTCAAGGGCACGACGCGCCGTTCCGCCCGGGACATCGTCGTCGAAATCGAGGCTGTCGGCGGTTACCTCAATGCCTATACCGGCCGTGAACAGACCGCTTATTATGCCAGGGTGCTGGCGGAAGACGTGCCGCTGGCGGTGGATATCATTGCCGACATCATCCAGGAATCCACCTATGACACCGCAGAGCTGACCCGCGAGCGGGCCGTGGTGCTGCAGGAGATCGGTCAGGCGGAAGATACGCCCGACGACATCATCTTCGACCACTTCCAGGAAATTGCCTATCCGGATCAGGCGATGGGCCGCCCGGTCCTGGGCCGCGCCGAGATTGTCCGTGATCTACCGCGCGATGTCGTCGCCGGCTATTTGCGGAGCCGGTATCGGGCCGATCAGATGGTGCTTTGCGCCGCTGGCAAGGTCGATCACGACGCGCTGGTTGCGCTGGCGGCAAAGGCTTTCGATCGTCTGCCGACCGGCAGCCAGGCGCTCGTCGAGCCCGCCGCCTATCGTGGCGGCGATCTGCGGCTCGAACGCGATCTCGAACAGGTACATGTGGTGCTCGGCTTCGATGGCATCGCCCATGACCATCCCGATTATTATGTCGCTTCCGTCATGTCGCAGCTTTTCGGCGGCGGCATGTCATCGCGCCTGTTCCTGGAAGTGCGCGAAAAGCGCGGCCTCGTCTACAGCATCAACAGCTTCTCGACTTCCTTCAACGATAGCGGTCTGTTCGGCATCTATGCCGGGACCGGTGAAACCGAAGTGGCCGAGATGATGCCGGTGATCTGCGACGAACTGGCCCGCTTGCCGGACGATCTGGAGGATGAAGAGGTGGTGCGGGCCGCTGCACAGCTTCGGGCGGGAACGCTGATGTCGCGCGAAAAAACCAGTGCGCGCTGCGAACAGCTGGCCAACCAGATCCTGGTCTTCGGCCGCGAGATCCCGATTGCCGAAATCGTCGCCAAGATCGATGCGGTGACCCCGGCGGATATCAAGCGCATCACGCGGCAATTCCTGAAGTCTGCGCCGACCCTCGTCAGTCTCGGTCCCGTCGGGCAGGTGATGCCCTACGAGCAAGTGCGGGCGCGGTTGTCCTGACAAGATGCGGGCTGGCGGCATGTTCGGCAACGGACCTTTCTTCTCACCGCCGCCCCCCATCCTGAAAGGCGACCGGGTCTTTCTTCGTCCGCCGCGCTTCCGAGACTTCCGGCATTGGAGTCGGTTGCGCGGCGATAGCCGCGCCTTCCTTGAACCTTGGGAGCCGAGCTGGGGTGAAGATGCGCTCAGCCGCGCCACCTTTCGCGACCGCACCACGCGCATGGCGCGGGACTGGCGGGCGGACACCGCCTACAGCTTCCATATTTTCGAACGGCGCAGCGAGAAGCTCGTTGGCGGCGTCAATCTCAACAGTGTGCGGCGCGGGGTCGCTCAAACGGCCAGCCTCGGCTATTGGCTGGGCGAGGATTATGCGCGGCGTGGCCTGATGTCAGCGGCGCTTTGCCTGCTGTTGCCTTTCGCCTTTCGCGATCTGCATCTGCATCGGCTGGAAGCTGCCTGCCTCGGCGGCAATGAACCCAGCCAGAGTCTGTTGCGCAAATTCGGGTTCCGGCCGATCGGCATTGCCCATAGCTGCCTGAAGATCAACGGCCGCTGGCAGGACCACATGCTGTTCGATCTGATTTTCGAGGACCTGATGGGATCGCGCGGGATGGTGCAATCGGTGCAGACGGTCGAAATGGCTCATGTGCCGTAAGCCCGACCCTGGGGCGGCAGGATAACGTCAAGGCCGATCAGGCACGGCCGGCATCGCTGGAAAGCCATTTGTAATCGACGCCGAGCTTGCTGATGCTGCGTTCCCATTTATCGGTGAGCTGATCATCGAAGATCAGTTCGTCATCGGCCGGGACGCATAACCAGGCATTGGCCTGGATTTCCGAATCCAATTGACCCGGTCCCCAGCCGGCATAGCCAAGGGCCAGCAGGCTGCGCTTCGGTCCGCCACCGGCGGCGATGTCGCGCAGGATATCGATTGTCGCCGTCAGACCGACGCTTTCGCCAACGCGCAAAGTGGCATCTTCCTGATAGTCGGCGCTATGCAGGACAAAGCCGCGGCCGGTTTCCACCGGGCCGCCGCTACGGATGCGGATATGCTCGCCGGCCTTCGGATTGTCGATCTCAAGCTGTTCCAGCAGGTCCGGGAAAGTCAGCGATCCGACCAGCCGGTTGATCACCAGCCCCATCGCCCCGTCGCTGGTATGCGCGCAGACATAAATAACCGTACGCGTGAAACGGGCATCACGCATCGTGGGCATTGCGACGAGCAATTGCCCGGTCATAAAACCTTGATGTAAAAGCCCTCTAGTCATATTGCTTAATCTAGTTCCACATGGCGGCGGCGGCAAGAGAGCATGGCTCTAATATTCGCGTGAGGGATGCTGTCCATTTGGCGTATAAGCCAATACGGTGCCAGAATGGACTGAAGTGATTGGCAAATGGTGAATCCGTCATGATCCGGCGGTGGGCAAAACGTGTTGCGGGCCGTTATCGGCCGGCGCGATGGCTGGCGATGGCTGGCATCGCCGGTTTTGGCCTCATACTGGCTTTTCTGGCGCCCTCGCTCGCCGCGCAAGCCGAAACCCTGACCAGCGATACCGTGCAGACCGATCAAACCCAGGTGCAGCTGATCGCGGCCGTCACAGGTGCAGGAAACCTGACATCAATCCCATTAGGTCTGCGGATGGAATTGAAGCCAGGCTGGAAAACCTACTGGCGCAGCCCGGGTGATGCAGGCTATCCCCTGACCATCGACTATGCCGGATCGCGCAATCTGGCCGGCGCCGATCTCTCCTGGCCGGCGCCGCATCGTTTCCAGCTCTTCGGCCTGCAGACCTTCGGTTATAGCAACGAGGTCGTCTTTCCAATTTCGGCAAGGCCCCAGGTGCCGGGACAGCCGATGACGATTCATGCGCAGCTGCGCTACCTGGTCTGCGAGACGATCTGCATTCCCTATACCGCCGAGCTTAATCTCGGCATACCGGCAGCGCCCGCCGAGCTCAGCGACGATGCGCCCCTGATCAGCCGTTATCGTGCTTTGGTGCCCGGCAATGGTGCGCGCAGCGGCCTGCGGCTTACCCAATTCGGCATCGCAACCGATGGCCGCCTGGTGGCGGATGTTGCATCCGACACCCTGCCGCTGAGCCAGCCGGACGTCGTGATCGAAGGGCCGGCCGAGTTCGAGTTCGGCGCACCGCTGGTCGAGCTGTCGCCGGATGCGATGCAGGCACGTCTGGTAGTGCCGGTGAAGGCCGAGCAAAAGGCGCCCAAGCTGCAGGAAACCGATCTCACTATCACCGCGGCCGATGGCGAGCGGTCGCTGGAGCAAAAGGCACGCCCCAGCGTGACACACATCATCGTCGATAGCGGCGACAATGGCTGGGCGCGGTGGGTGCATCTCCTGCCAGTTCTCGCCGTTGCTTTGCTCGGTGGGCTCATCCTCAATGTGATGCCCTGCGTGCTACCGGTACTGGCCCTCAAACTGGCCGGCATTGCCGACCATGCCGGTACGTCGCGGCGTTCGATACGATTGAGCTTTCTGGCGACGGCAAGCGGCGTGCTGGTCGCCTTTCTGCTGCTGGCACTGGCCTTGATCGGGTTGAAAGCAGCCGGCGCGACGATCGGCTGGGGCATCCAGTTTCAGCAGCCGCTCTTCCTCGTCTTCCTCATTCTCATTTGTGTCACCTTTGCCGCCAATCTTGCCGGCTGGTTCGAGATTCCGATGCCGGCCTTCATCGGTGCTACATCACAAGCGGTCGATGGATCGCAGACGAATGCTTACGGCAAGTCGTTCCTGACCGGCATGTTGGCGACACTAATGGCGACACCGTGTTCGGCGCCGTTCGTCGGCACGGCTGTCGGCTTTGCGCTGTCCCGTGGGGCGCAAGAGATTCTTGTTATCTTCGCCACTCTTGGTCTCGGTCTGGCGCTGCCTTATGTCGTCATCGCCGCCTTGCCTGGCGCGGTTGCCTGGCTGCCGCGGCCGGGGCGGTGGATGTTGTGGTTGAAGCGGGTGCTGGCGCTGGCCCTGATCGGCTCGGCGGTCTGGCTGGGTTCGGTCCTGGCCGTGCAACTTGGTCTGCTGCCGGCGCGTGATGCCCTTGCGGACCAATCCCTTATCGCCTGGCAGCCCTTTGACGAAAGCCGCATCACCGCTTTGGTGCGCGACGACAAAAAGGTGGTCTTCGTCGATGTAACCGCCGCCTGGTGCGTCACCTGCCAGGCCAATAAGCGCCTGGTGGTCGATCGTGCGCCGGTTGCAGAAAAATTGCAGTCACCGGATGTCGTCGCGATGCTGGCCGACTGGACCAAGCCGGATGACAAGATTGCGCGCTATCTGGGTGCCCACGGCCGCTACGGCATTCCTTTCAACATCGTCTACGGCCCGGCGGCGCCGGGCGGCATCGTGCTGCCGGAACTTTTGACCAGCGACGCCGTGCTGGCGGCTCTGCGTCAGGCTGGCGGAGGTTGAGTGCCGGCCTTGCATTAAGAGGCCTTCGGCAGGCCCCTAACTCAGAGTCCCTAAAATTTGCATTGCCTTTGCGGGCTTGGCTTTGGACGCGGCCTTGCCTATCTTGCTCTCATCCCTGACACGTCGAAGAAAGGACCACGCGATGAGCATTAAGGTTGGCGACAAGATTCCGAATGTCTCGCTGAAACATATGGATAAGGACGGCATGCAGACGGTGACGACGGACGAGCTCTTCAAGGGCAAGAAGGTTGTCTTGTTTGCGCTGCCCGGCGCCTTCACACCGACCTGTTCGGCCAAGCATCTGCCGGGTTTCGTGACCCAGGCCGAAAGCATCAAGGGAAAGGGCATCGACACCATCGCCTGCCTGTCGGTCAATGACGCTTTTGTCATGGATGCCTGGGGCAAACAGCAGAATGCCGAAGGCAAAGTGTTGATGCTGGCCGACGGTAATGCCGATTTCTCCAAGGCGGTGGGGCTGACGATGGACGGCACGGGCTACGGCATGGGCCTGCGTGCCAGCCGCTACGCCATGGTGGTGGATGATGGCGTCGTCAAGGCGCTCAATATCGAAGCACCCGGTGCCTTCGAGGTTTCCAGCGCCGAAGCCGTCCTGAAACTGATCTAAGATCGACGATCGATAAAATGGGGCGGTGATGGAGATGGCCGCCCCGATTTTTCCGCCCATCTCTCCCGGGCCAGAGAATGACTGCCGAGCTGCTGCCAGTTGACGATCGCCGCGCCGTCGATCTGTTGCACAAGATATATGGGCATAAGGCCTTTCGCGGCCAGCAGGCGGCCATCATCGATCACGTGGTCCAGGGCGGCGATGCGCTGGTGCTGATGCCGACCGGCGGCGGCAAGTCGCTCTGCTATCAGATTCCGGCCATGCTGCGGGACGGTGTCTGCATCGTCGTTTCGCCGCTGATTGCCTTGATGCAGGATCAGGTCGCGGCCTTGCAGCTGATGGGTGTCGCCGCCACCTTCCTCAACTCCACCCAGACATTGGATGAGATCCGCGATATCGAGCGGCAATTGCGCAGGGGCGCGCTGAAGCTGCTTTACGTGGCGCCGGAAAGATTGCTCACGCCACGCTTTCTCGATTTGCTGCGCGAGATTCGCATCGGCTTGTTCGCCATCGACGAGGCGCATTGCGTGTCGCAATGGGGGCATGATTTTCGGCCGGAATATATCCAGCTTTCCGTCCTGCATCAGCAATTCCCCGACGTGCCGCGCATCGCCCTGACGGCAACCGCCGACCGGGAAACCCAGGCCGAGATCCGTACGCGCCTGGCATTGAATGACGCGGAAATCTATCTCAGCAGTTTCGATCGGCCGAATATCCGTTATCGTGTCGTCGAGAAGACCGACGCCAAGCGGCAGCTGATGCAGATTCTGGAACGCGACCATGCCGGTTCTGCCGGCATCGTCTATTGCCAGTCGCGCAAGAAGGTCGAGGAGATCGCCACATGGCTGCAAGGGCGCGGTCTCACCGCCTTGCCCTATCATGCCGGCATGAGCGCCGAGGACCGGCGGCGGAATCAGGAGCGCTTTCTGCGCGAAGAGGCGATCGTCATGGTGGCCACCGTGGCTTTCGGCATGGGCATCGACAAGCCCGATGTGCGCTTCGTCGCGCATCTCGATCTGCCGGGCAGTATCGAGGCTTATTATCAGGAGACCGGCCGTGCCGGGCGCGATGGCGAGGCGGCGGATGCATGGCTGGCCTTCGGCCTGGGCGACGTCGTGATGCTGCGCAAACGCATCGCGGAATCAGCGGCGCCGGAGGAGCGTAAGCGGACCGAGCGGCGCAAGCTCGATGCCTTGCTGGCTTTCTGCGAAGCGACGCAGTGCCGTCGCCAGGCCTTGCTCACCTATTTCGGCGAGACGTCGATTCCCTGCGGCAATTGCGATATCTGTCTCGATCCGGGCGAGACCTGGGATGCGACCGTCGCGGCGCAGAAACTCCTCTCCGCCGCCTGGCGTACCGGCCAGCGTTTCGGCGTGGCGCATCTTATCGATGTCCTGCGCGGCGAGGTGACGGAGAAAGTCCAGCAATACGGACATGATCAACTGCCGACCTTCGGCATCGGCCGAGATCTGAGCGCGGCCGATTGGAAATCCCTGGCGCGGCAGCTGGTCTCGCTCGGCTATCTGACGGTTGACGGCGAAGGCTTCAACACGCTTGCCGTCAGCGAGACGGCGCGGCCGCTGCTCAAGGGGCAGCAGCAACTGACCCTGCGCAAGCCGACCGTGAAGATGACCGCGCGCAATGCGACGGCCAAGCGGGGCCGACGCAGCTTCACGGCGGCATTAGGGCCGGGCGGCGTCGACCCGCAACTCTGGGAGGCGCTGCGCGGTTGTCGTCGCGATCTCGCGGCGGCGCAGAATGTGCCGCCTTATGTCATCTTCCATGACAATACCCTGATCGAGATCGCCCATCGCAAGCCGCAGAGTCTGGACGAACTACTCGAGATTCCCGGCATCGGCGAGCGCAAACTGGCACGTTATGGCGATGATTTCCTGCAAGTGCTGGCCCGCTTCATCTGAGTAGATGCATGGTGAGTGTCGTTGATCCGGCTTTGATTGCCGCTTATGAGGCGACGCATTACGTGGTGGTCGATGCGTCGGTGGAACTGATTCTGCGGATCGGTCGGCTTGATGCCGCGCTCGATGATCTCCTTGATCGTCATGCTGCAAGAACCGCCGCCCTCGTTACCGCTTTCAATCCGGAGAGTGTCGTGCTGCCGATCGCGGATAACAAGCGACGCCACGATGAGTTTCTGGTTGCCCTCAAGCAACGTGGGATCGCCGCATTGCCGGCCGAAGGACGGGATCCCAAGGGTAGCTGGCTCGCCGAAACCAGCTGCCTTGTCCTATCGATCACTTTGACGGAGGCCCAGGCATTGGGTCGGCAATTCGCTCAGAACGCGATCGTCTTCATTGAACGGCAAAGGCCGCCACGCCTGGTCCTGCTACGTTGATTTGAGGAGGGGAGTCTACAGGATATCCTGAGTCTTCAGGCTCTGGATGGCGGCACGCGCCAGGGCATCGGCACGCTCGTTTTCCGGATGGCCGGCATGGCCCTTGACCCAATGCCAGGAGACCCGATGCGGCTTGGCCGCATGGTCGAGGCGCTGCCACAGATCTGAATTCTTCACCGGCTTTTTATCGGCGGTGCGCCAGCCATTCTTCTTCCAGCCCGGCATCCATTCGGTGACGCCCTTCTTCACATACTGGCTGTCGGTATAGAGCCGCACCTCGCAGGGCCGCGTCAGCGTTTCCAAGGCGACGATCGCCGCCATCATTTCCATGCGGTTATTGGTGGTCGGCGTCTCGCCGCCGGACAGTTCCTTCTCGACCTCGCCATAGCGCAGAATGGCGCCCCAACCGCCAGGCCCGGGATTGCCGCTGCAGGCGCCGTCGGTATAGATCTCGATATTCTTCGCGGTGTCGCTCATCGTGTTGATCGCTCAACCGATGCCATAAGCGGCAGCGGTGGCCGCGGCCTGATGAAAGCGCAGCTTGCGGAGATATTCCTTGGGGTCTTTCGGCTTCACGAAGGCACCCGGCGGATGATTGAGCCAGTCGTAAAGACGCGTCAGCAGGAAGCGCAAAGCACTGCCGCGGGCAAGAATCGGCAGCGCGGCAAGCTCGGCTGCCGGAATCGGTCGCACGGCATTGTAGCTCTGCACCATCAGGCGGGTCTTGGTGACGTTCAGGCTGTGATCGGGCTCGAAGCACCAGGCATTGATGCAGATCGCCAGATCATAGGCGAGGAAATCGGTACAGGCGAAATAGAAGTCGATCACTCCAGACAAACGATCTTTCAGGAAGAACACGTTGTCGGGAAAGAGATCGGCATGGATGACGCCGATCTCCAGATCCGTCGGCCAGTTGTCTTCAAGAAAGGCCAGTTCGCCGGTGATGGTCTTGCCAAGGCCCGGTTCGACTTCATCGGCCCTGTCCTTGGTCGCGTCCACCAGCTTGTGCCATCCTTCGAGCGACAGCGCATTGACGCGTGTCAGGGCGAAATCTCGACCCTTGAGGTGCAGATCGGCCAAAGCGGCACCCAGCATCTGGCAATGGCGCTCGGTCGGGCGGCGCGGCCACATGCCTTCGAGGAAACTGACGATGACCGCCGGCCGGCCGCAGAGTTCATGCAGCGTCTGGCCGTCACGCGCTTTGATGGGGGTCGGGCAGCTCAGGCCTTTGGCCGCGAGATGTTCCATCAGCCCCAGGAAAAACGGCAGATCCTCGCGGGCGACGCGCTTTTCATAGAGGGTGAGAATGTAACTGCCGAGCGTGGTCCGCAGCAGGAAATTGCTGTTCTCCACGCCCTCGGCAATGCCCTTGCAGGCGACGACGTCGCCAAGGTCGTATTGGGCGAGGAAGGCACTCAGCTCGCCATCTGGAACTTCGGTATAGACAGCCATAGGATCTATGCGCGCGATCTGGTCATTCGAGACAACGACATGGTCCCGTCAACGAAACCGATGCGATCCGTATCGCATCGGTGGTGACCGCATGTCGGGCTGGCGTCGCTCACGCCGTCAAGGCGCGCGGCAACTTGAAATGGATGGTTTCCGTGGTGACCGGGATCTCATCCATCACGGTGTTGTAACGCTGCTTGATCGCATCGAGCACATCCTGAACCAGGATTTCGGGGGCCGAGGCGCCCGCCGTGATGCCAACGGTCTTCACGCCCTCGAACCAGTCCCAATCGATCTCGGCCGCCTTCTGCACCAGATGCGCATCGCCGCAACCGGCGACCCGCGCCACTTCCACCAGACGACGAGAATTGGATGAATTCGGCGCACCGATCACCAGCACCAGTTCGCACCGGCCGGCGATGGCCTTGACCGCCATCTGGCGATTGGTGGTGGCGTAGCAGATGTCCTCCTTGCGCGGCCCGTTGAGCGAGGGAAAGCGCTTGCGCAGGGCGTCGATAATGTCGACCGTATCGTCGACCGACAACGTCGTCTGCGTGATATAGGCCAGATTGTCGGTTTGCGGCAGTTCGACCTTGGCGACATCCTCAACCGTCTCGACCAGGGTCACCGCACCCGGCGGCAACTGACCGATGGTGCCGATCACTTCGGGATGGCCGGCATGGCCGATCAGGATGATATGGCGGCCGACATTGAAATGTCCCTCCGCCTCGCGATGCACTTTGCTGACCAGCGGGCAGGTGGCGTCGAGATAGAGCAGGTTGCGGCGTTCAGCTTCGGCCGGGACGACCTTCGGCACGCCATGGGCGGAAAAGACCACGGGGAACTGGCCGGGGATCTCATCCAGTTCCTCGACGAAGATCGCGCCCTTCCGCTCAAGCTCTTCGACCACATGACGGTTGTGGACAATTTCGTGGCGGACATAGACGGGAGCCCCAAATCGCTCCAGCGCCTTTTCGACGATCTGAATGGCGCGGTCGACGCCTGCGCAGAAGCCGCGCGGTGCTGCCAGAAGCAGGGTCAAATTTGGTTTTTGCATGCTTTGATCTCGATCTTGCCTGTCTGGAATATAGAAGTTTCGGCCTGCCGGGCAACTGACAATTCTGCCGGCGGGACATGCGGTTAGGGATCGGGGCACAATTGTCGCGGGCAACCCACCGGCGGTTTCAAATTCCCGACTCGCTTGTTAATCTCTCGGCGCTTCTCTAGAGTCTGCCCGCACGTTAACCTTATGTCAGATATTAGGCGCTTGGTCGGGGGAATCGATGGCCGAACCGCAAATTGCCCAGAAATCGCCGTATAAAGTGGATGTGACGGCCGGCAAGGCCTATTTCTGGTGTGCCTGTGGCAAAAGTCAAAATCAACCCTTCTGCGATGGTTCGCACAAGGGAAGCGAGTTCTCCCCGATCAAATATGAAGCCAGCGAGAGTAAATCGGTGTTTTTCTGCGGTTGTAAGCATTCCGCCAAGCAGCCGCTATGTGATGGCACCCATAGCCGTATCTGACCAGATAGCAGCCTCATTATGATCTCAGAAAAAAAGAGCAAGGATCGTCGATGACCGATCGTTCCGGAATTCCGTTCGGCAGGACACTCAAGAATCTGGCGGCTATCGGCCTGTTGACGGCAGCGCTTGCCGGTTGTACCAGCACGAAGGGTCCGCCGCAGCCATGCCCTGCGGTCGTTGCCCCGTCGCAAGTGGGTTTTCTGACAAAGTTCACCGGCACCGGCAGTGATCTGTCCGACATCGCCTATGAAGCTAAAGTCGACACCTTTACGAGCTATTGCAAATATTCGCGGGATACCGATCCGGCTTATATCCGGACCGCCATCAAGCTCCAGCTGGCGGCGGCGCGTGGCCCGAAATTCACCGGCGACAAGGCCAGCTTCAAATATTTCGTTGCCGTGACGGGCCCCGGCGGCAGCCTGCTGGAGAAGCAGCTCTTCGATGTCGATGTCGATCTCAGCGGCGACAAGGTGCGGAACATCACGGTCGATGAAATCGACCCGATCAAGATCTTCCCGAAGGCCAAAGAGAACGGCGATTTCTATCGCATCTATGTCGGCCTGGATCTGACCAAGGATCAGCTCGATTACAATAAACGAAACCCGCGCTAAGCCGTCGGAACGACGCCGGGGCGGCGACTCGAATGGCGCTGCGGGTCAGAAAAATGCCGCTTGACGGATATTAGGGCCGGGCTCATCCTCTGGCGCGAAGATGCCCGCTGTTGGGAGAGACCGCCTGGTGAGCCTGTGTTCATCGGTCGGCGCCGAAGGAGCAACCGCCCCCGGAAACTCTCAGGCAAAAGGACCGCGGCGGGTTCAACACTCTGGAAAGCGGGCGGCCCTGGTGGGGTACGCCTCACCGACGGAGTAAACCAGATCCTTCCAGTCTACCGATTCGGCATCTGCGCGAATCGATCGGACGGGGAGGGTGGCCAATCTCTCAGGTTCCAAGGACAGAGGGGGGACGCGACATAATCGACTCGGATTGTGGCGTGCCCGTTCATTTCTGTCGGAGGATATCTTGGATCCTATTGTCGCCCCATCCGTTGGCGCGTCTGCCATCGCTGTATCGCTGCATCGGACGCCGCTTCACGACCTGCATGTCGAACTGGGCGCCAAGATGGTTCCCTTCGCCGGCTATGAAATGCCGGTCAACTACCCCGCCGGAATCCTCGCCGAACATCTGCATTGCCGCCAGGCCGCGGGGCTTTTCGACGTCTCGCATATGGGGCAGGTGCGGTTGCGGGCGGAAAATTATGCGCAGGCGGCTTCGGCTTTGGAGCGGCTATGCCCCGGCGATTTCATCGGCCTGCAGCCCGGCCGTCAGCGCTATAGCTTCTTCACCGACAATCAGGGCGGCATTCTCGACGATCTGATGATCAGCCATCTGGCCGACGACAAATGGGGCGATCATCTCTTCGTCGTGGTCAATGCCGCCTGCAAGGCCCAGGATGTGTCGCATCTCAAGGCCAATCTCAATCATCGCTGCGAGGTCGAGGAACTGACCGATCGTGCGCTGCTGGCGCTGCAGGGGCCGGCGGCCGGCGCCGTCTTGGCGCGCCTGGCGCCGGATAGCGGGAAGATGACTTTCATGACCGAGCGGCAGCTCAACATTGCCGGCATCAATTGCATCGTCACGCGGTCCGGCTATACCGGCGAAGACGGATTCGAGATTTCCGTGCCGAATACGGCGGCAGTCGATCTCGCCCGCCATTTGCTGGCGGCGCCCGAGGTGAAGCCGATCGGTCTCGGCGCGCGGGACTCGCTCCGTCTGGAAGCCGGCCTTTGCCTCTATGGCAACGACATCACACCCGCGACCACGCCGGTGGAGGCCGATCTCAGCTGGGCCATTGCCAAGCGTCGGCGCGAAGAGGGCGGCTTTCCCGGGTCGGGCGTCCTGCAACGGCAATGGCAATCGGGCACCTCGCGTAAACGTGTCGGCATTCTGCCGGAAGGCAAGGCGCCGGCAAGGGCCCATACCGAAATTGCCGATGAGGCAGGCCAGGTGATCGGCGAAGTGACGTCCGGCGGCTTTGGGCCCAGCGTCAATAATCCCATTGCGATGGGCTATGTGGCGACCGGTCATGCGGCGCCCGGTACCAGGCTGCAATTGCTGGTGCGGGGCAAGGCGCTGCCGGCAAAAGTCGTTGCCTTACCCTTCGTGCCGCACCGGTATCGGCGGAGCTGAAACATCCTTTGTCTGCCGCCCGGCTTGGGGGGCGGTGATTTTTAAATAACATCCACAGGGAGTCGATGATGAGTGATCTGCGCTACACCAAAGAACATGAATGGGTCCGTGCGGAGGGGGACATCGTCACGGTCGGCATCACGCCATTTGCGCAAGAGCAGCTCGGCGATGTCGTTTATGTCGAACTGCCCGAAGTCGGTCGCAAGGTAGAGCAGGGCAAGGAAATGGCGGTGGTGGAATCGGTCAAGGCCGCCAGCGAGGTCTATGCGCCGCTCACCGGCGAAGTGGTCGAGGTCAATACCGCGCTGACCGATGCGCCGGCGACCGTCAATGAAGATGCGTTGGGCAAGGGCTGGTTCGTGAAATTGAAGATCGCCGATCAGGGGCAGCTCGCGGGTCTGCTGGATGAGGCGGCCTATAAAGCGCTGTGCGACGCGCAGCACTGAGAACGATCGCGGAGCCATATCATGCGCTATTTGCCGCTGACCGAAGCCGACCGGCGGGCGATGCTCGCCATGGTCGGCGTGCCGTCGGTCGAAAGCCTCTATGCCGACGTGCCGCAGCACGCACTCTTAAAGACACCCATTGCGGAGTTGCCCGATCACCAGGGCGAGATCGAGGTGGAGCGGCAGATGATGGCTTTTGCCGGCCAAAATCTCGGGACCGCTTCGTGCCCCAGTTTCCTTGGCGCCGGCGCCTATCGGCATCACGTGCCGGCGACGGTGGATTATCTGATCCAGCGCGGCGAATTCCTCACCTCCTATACGCCCTATCAGCCGGAGGTGACGCAGGGCACGCTGCAATATCTCTTCGAGTTCCAGACCCAGGTTGCCTTGCTGACCGGGATGGATGTGGCCAATGCCTCGATGTATGACGGCGCCACCTCCACCTGCGAGGCGGTGCAGATGGCAAACCGCGTGACACGGCGCAAGCGGGCCGTCATCTCCGGCGGCCTGCACCCGCATTATCGCGAGGTCATCACGACGCTGGCCAAGTTCACCGGCTTCGAGGTGGTCTCACCGCCGACCGCACCGGAGGGCGGTGAAGATCTGATGGCGCTGGTCGATAAGGAGACCTCCTGCATCGTCGTGCAATATCCCGATTTCTTCGGCCATGTGCGCGATTATACAAAGCTTGCCGAAGCGGCCCATGCGGCCGGCGCCTTGCTGATCGTCGCCGTGACGGAAATCATCTCGCTCGGCCTGCTGAAGCCGCCTGGCGAGATGGGTGCGGATGTCGTCACGGCGGAAGGCCAGTCGCTGGGCAACGCACTCGGCTATGGCGGTCCCTATGTCGGGCTCTTCTCCACGCGGGAAAAATATCTGCGGCAAATGCCGGGACGCCTGGCCGGCCAGACTGTCGATACCGATGGCCGGCGCGGCTGGGTGCTGACGCTCTCGACCCGCGAACAGCATATCCGCCGCGAAAAGGCGACCAGCAATATCTGCACCAATTCCGGCCTCTGCGCGCTTGCCTTCACGATCCATCTCAGCCTGCTGGGCGAGGCCGGTTTGCGCCGGCTGGCGGAACTCAACCACGCGAATGCCGCGCGTCTCGCCGACCGGCTCGCCGCCCTTCCCGGCGTCACGTTGGAGACGCAGCAATTCTTCAACGAATTCACGCTGAAACTGCCGAAGCCCGCAGCGGAAGTGGTCGAAAAGCTGGCACAACGCCGCATTCTCGGCGGCGTACCGGTTTCCAGGCTTTGCCCTGATCAGCCGGCTCTCGCCAATCTGCTGCTCGTGGCGGCAACCGAGACGGTCAGCGATGACGATATGGCGGCGCTGGAAAAGGCGCTGAAAGAGGTGCTGCAATGACGACATCCGCAATCCCGCAAGGCGGCGCCACGATTTCCGGCAATAAGGCGCTGCAAATCGAAGAGCCCTTGATCTTCGAACAGGATGCGGCCGGCCGCACCGCGGTCGATCTGCCGCCGGTGCCGCAGCATCGCGAACGTCTCGGCGGCTTGAAGCGCCAGCAGCCGGTGGGACTTCCCGGCCTCTCGGAACCGCAGGTGGTGCGACACTACACCAAGCTCAGCCAGAAGAACTTCGCGATCGATATGAATGTCTATCCGCTGGGCTCTTGCACCATGAAGCATAATCCGCGCCTGAACGAGAAGGTGGCGCGGCTGCCGGGCATCGCGGATCTGCATCCGCTGCAGCCGGTCTCGACGGTGCAGGGCGCCCTGGCCTTGATCGACCGCCTGGCGCATTGGCTGAAGACGCTGACCGGCATGCCGGCCGTGGCGATGTCGCCGGCCGCCGGCGCGCATGGCGAGCTTTGCGGCATCATGACGATCCGCGCGGCGCTTCTGGCCAAAGGTGACGCGCGCAAGCGTATCCTGGTGCCGGAATCGGCCCATGGCACCAATCCGGCGACGGCGGCCGCCTGCGGTTACGAGGTGGATCCCGTGCCGGCAGATGAACGCGGCCGCGTCGACCTCGCCGCCTTCAAGGCGAAACTGGGGCCGGATGTCGCCGGCACCATGATCACCAATCCCAATACCTGCGGCTTGTTCGAGAACGATATCATCGCCATTGCCGAGGCCATTCACAGCGTGGGCGGCTATTTCTATTGCGACGGTGCCAATTTCAACGCCATCGTCGGCCGTGTGCGGCCGGGCGATCTCGGCGTCGATGCCATGCATATCAATCTGCACAAGACCTTCTCAACGCCCCATGGCGGCGGCGGACCGGGCGCTGGGCCGGTGGTGCTGTCGGATGCCCTGGCGCCTTATGCGCCATTGCCTTACGTCACCCATGGGCCGAACGGCTTCGATCTCAAAGAGCATGATGCGGGCGGCAGGTCCTTTGGCCGCATGAAAGGCTTCCATGGCCAGATGGGCATGTTCACCCGGGCGCTCGCTTACATGATGAGCCATGGTGCCGACGGATTGCGCCAGGCATCGGGCGATGCCGTTCTCAATGCCAATTACATCCTGGCCGGGTTGAAGGACACGCTGACACCGGCTTTCCCCGGCACTTGCATGCATGAGGCCCTCTTCAACGACGACTTCCTGCAGGATACCGGCGTCACCACGCTCGATTTCGCCAAGGCGATGATCGATGAAGGCTATCATCCGATGACCATGTATTTCCCTTTGGTCGTGCATGGGGCGTTGCTGATGGAGCCCACCGAAACCGAAAGTCGCGATGGGCTGGATCAGTATATCGCGGTGGTCAAGGGTCTGGCCGAACGTGCCAAGGCCGGTGATGTGGCTTACTTCGAAGGCGCTCCCTATCATACGCCGCGTCGACGCCTCGATGAGACCTTGGCCGCGCGTCAGCCCATCCTGAAATGGAAACCGCCGGTCCAGAAGCAGGCGGCGGAGTAGGCGGGGCAATGCGATGAGCAAGACGGCATTATTGTTGATCGATATCCAGCAGGGGCTGCTGAGCGAGCCGGCCTGCGTCTATCGCGGTGACGATGTCGTCGCCTTGGCGGCGGAACTGCTGCAGCGGGCAAGGCTGGCCGGCATACCGGTTTTTCATGTGCGCCATGACGGCGGCGAGGGGGACGACCTGGCGCAGGGAACACCCGGCTGGTTCCATCATCCTGCCGTGTCGCCGAACGCGAACGAGCCAATCATCGAGAAGACGACGAGCAGCGCCTTCGTCAGCGGCGAGTTGGATCGTCGGTTGAAGGAGGCCGGTATCGACAAGCTGGTGATCGCGGGCCTGCAGACGGATTATTGCATCGACACCAATTGCCGGGTTGCCCGCAATCTCGGTTATGACGTGGTGCTGGCCGAAGATGCCCATTCGACCTATGACGGATCCGGACTGACGGCAGCGCAGATCATCCGTCATCACAACCGCATTCTCAGCAGTTCGACAGTGCAATTGCGGCCGGCCGATCAAATCGATTTCTAACGCCCGGATCGATTTCTAAGAACACGTGTGGGGAGCAGAAGATGAATCTTGATATCGCCGGACTGCGGGCGGAGACGCCCGGCTGCCGCCATGTGACGCATTTCAACAATGCCGGCGCCTCGCTGCAGCCGCAGCCTGTGCTGGATACGGTCATCGATCATCTGCGGCTCGAAGGCGATCTCGGCGGATACGAGGCGGCGGCGCGCGCGGATGAGCGCCATAAGGCGATCTATGCCTCCATCGCCAGGCTGATCAATTGTGCCCCGGATGAGGTTGCTTTGATCGAAAACGCCACACGAGCCTGGGATATGGCCTTCTATTCGCTGCGCTTCGGTCCGGGCGACCGCATCCTTACCGGCCTGGCCGAATATGCCAGCAACTATATCGCTTTCCTGCAGATGGCGCGGCGCACCGGCGTCGAGATCGTTGCCGTTCCCAATGACGAACACGGCCAGATTTCGATCGAGGCGCTGAACGGGCTGGTGGATGCGCGTGTCAAACTGATCGCCATCACCCATGTGCCGACCAATGGCGGATTGATCAATCCGGCGGTGTCGATCGGTGCCGTCGCGCGGCGGCACAACATCCCCTTCCTGCTCGACGCCTGCCAGTCGGTCGGCCAGTTGCAGATCGACGTCCAGGCGATCGGCTGCGACATGCTGTCGGCCACGGGCCGGAAATATCTGCGCGGGCCGCGCGGCACCGGGTTTCTCTATGTCCGCCGTGCCGTGCTGGAGCGTCTGGAGCCGCCTTTCCTTGACCTGCATGCAGCGCAATGGGTGGCGCCCGACCGTTATGAAATGCTGCCCGATGCCCGCCGCTTCGAGAACTGGGAAAGCAGCATCGCCGGACGACTTGGCCTGGGGAAGGCCGTCGATTATGCGCTGGCACTTGGCATGGACAGGATCGAGGCCGAGCTTCGGGCCAAGGCCGCATCGCTGCGAGAAAGGCTGGGCGCCCTGACCGGTGTCACGGTGCGTGATCTCGGCGAGCAGAAAGGCGGCATCGTCACCTTCACCAAGGACGATGTCGATGTCGACCGGATCAAGGCAGCCTTGGCGGCGGCCAAGATCAATGTGTCGGTTTCCCGCCGGTCTTCGACCTATCTCGATATGACGGCCCGGCATCTGGATCAGGTCGTCCGGGCCTCGGTGCATTATTTCAACACGGAAGACGAAATGGAGCGGCTTTGCCAAGTGGTTGACGGGCTGTAATCGCGGTCGGCGGCGAAGCAGGAAACGGCCCAAAGAAAAAGGCCGGTTGACTAGACCGGCCTTCTCTCTTGCAGAGTACTCTAGGTATCGTGCTGCTTAATGCAGCTTGCGATTCAGTTCGGCGATCGATTGATCGATCAGCGCGCTGGCCTTGCTGTCATTCAGCACGCCGCCCAGCAGGCGGATGGTGGCCGCGCTGGCGACATCGACCGCCTCGCGCCGCACCTCGGCCAAAGCCTGGGCTTCGGCCTGGGCGATTTTTTCCAGGGCAGCCGTCTCGCGGCGGGCCAGGCTGGCATCGAGATGGGCTTGCGCCTCTTTGATCTCGCGCTGGGCCTGTACCTTGGCGCTGGCGATGATGTCTTCCGCCTCGCGCAGGGCATCGCGCTGCTTGCGCTGATACTCGGCCAGCAAGGCTTGCGACTCATCCTTCAGTTTCTGGGCTTCGTCGAGGTCGGCCTTGATCTTCATCGATCGCTGATCGAGGAAGGAGGCCAGCCCACGCCAGACTTTCGGACCGGCGAAAATGACGAAGATCGCGAGACCGATTTCCACCCAGAAATGCGGATCGTGGAATAGTTCCTCCATCAACCGCGCTCCTTCAAGACCGCTTCGACCGAGCCCGCGGCGTCGGTGGTGCTGACCGGCAAACCGGTCAGCTTCGACGTCATGGCTGCGGCAATATCGCCGGCAATCGTGCGGATCTCGGCCAAGGCCTTGACCTTGCTGGCCTTGATCCGGCCTTCCGCGATGGCAGCTTGCTCCGCCAGCTTTTTGCCGAATTCAGCCTCGCGGTGCGATGCGGCCGTCGCGATTTCGGCGGCCGCCTGCGCCAAGGCAGCATGCGCCTCTGCACGGGCATCGGCGATTGCCTTTTGATAGGCGGCCAGGACCTCATCGGCCTCGGCCTTCAGTTTTTCCGCCTTTTCCAGGTTACCCTGGATGCGTTCTTCACGCTGTCCCAGAACCTTTGCCACGCGCGGCAGAACCAGGCGCGACATCAGCAGATAGAGCAGGATGAACGCAATCGCCAGCCAGAACAGCTGTGGCGAAAAGGATGTTGGGTCGAGCTGTGGCATCGCTCCCTCTCCGCCACCGCGAGGCGGCCTTTCCGACCGGCGAGATGCCTGTTTCGGAAAGGCCGCGCTCGAGCGGCCAGGTCATCTAACGTGGTCTCAGGCGGCGAATAGGATCAGCATCGCCACGACGAAGGCGATCAGACCGGTCGCTTCGACCAGCGCGAAGGTCAGCATCATATTGCCGAACAGCTTGCCGGCAGCGGCGGGGTTGCGCAGGGCGCCGTTCATGAAGTTGCCGAACAGGATGCCGAGGCCGATACCGGCACCGCCCAAAGCGAGAGCAGCAATACCGGCGCCGATGTATTTCGCAGCTTGTGGATCCATTTTTACGTTCCTCTTTTTCGAAGTGAAGGGTGAAACTGTTGTGATCTCAGTGATGCATATGCACGGCGTCGTTGAGATAGATGCAGGTCAGAATGGCAAACACATAGGCCTGCAGACAGGCGATCAAGAATTCCAGGCCGATAATGGCGCTGATCGCGGCAACCGGGATCAGGCCGGCGACATAGAAGCCGGCCAAAGCCAGCGGCAGGACGAAGCTGCCCAGCACCACCAGCATGACATGGCCGGCGACCATATTGGCGAAAAGTCGGACCGACAAGGAGAGCGGGCGAATGAAATAGGAAATGACCTCGATCGGGATCATCAGCGGCAGCAGCCAGACCGGCGCACCTTTCGGCACGAAGAAAGACAGGAAATGGAAGCCGTGGCGCGCGAAGCCGATGACCGTCACCACGACGAACACCATCATCGCCAGGGCGAAGGTCACGGCGATATGGCTGGTAACGGTGAAGGAGCCCGGCAGCATGCCGAACAGGTTGCAGAACAGGACGAACATGAAAATCGAAAACACCCAGGGGAAATATTTGCGCCCCTCCTGGCCGACATTCTCCTTCAGCATGTTGGCGATGAAATCATAAAGGAATTCCACCATCGCCTGCCAGCGACCCGGCACGACGGCCTGTTTGCGGATGCCGATCAGCATGAAGACCGTAATGGCGGCCACGGCAATGAACATCCACAACGCCGAATTGCTGAACGAGATGTCGTACTTGCCGACATACAGATCGCCGCCGATATGCTGGATCTTGAACTGCTCAAGTGGGCTGTGATGCTCTGACGCCACGATGCCGACCCCATTCCTGTGTCAGGGGCCATCGGCCCCGGTTTTCCGGCCAGATCGAGCTGGCCGTTGAATTCTTTCAGCGCTGGTCCCGCTGCATATTCCTGGCGGTGCGCATGACGTTCACGATGCCGGCGGCCAGGCCCAGGAACATGCAGATGATCATGAACCAGGGCTTGCTGCCGAGGCCGAGATCGATAAGCCAACCCAGACCGAGGCCGAACACGATGCCAACGATCAGCTCCAGGCTCATCCGCGCACCGAGAGCCGCCATCCTGCTGTCACCGCGAGATTGCTGCTCACCCTCTCCGGAACCGCCTTCGAGCCGCTCACGCGCCGCTTTCAGCCTGGCACCAAGCTCGTCCAGCCGTTCCGGGTGTTTCTCGGTCATATGCGGGCCCTCGAGACCTCCCCTAGGCAAACGCCACCCGCACACTGCCCCTCAGCAGCGCGCAGGCGCGCGAAACATACGGTTGGGCCCGACTCCTGTCAAGTCGATTCCCGGAAATCTAACTATTTGAAAATGCGAACAAAAAGGCGTTTTGTCGCAGCCTAAAACAGCCTGTCCGCGGGCCTAGCTGGCGGCCTTCAATTCCTCGACCTGCTGCAAATCTACAGATACCAGCTGGGAAACGCCACGCTCTACCATGGTGACGCCGAACAGCCGGTCCATACGCGCCATCGTCAGGCGATGATGGGTGATGACCAGGAAACGCGTTGCGGTGCGATTGCTGAGGCTCTGCACCAGATTGCAGAAGCGCTCGACATTGGCATCGTCAAGCGGTGCGTCGACCTCGTCCAGCACGCAGATCGGCGCCGGATTGACCATGAAGACGGCAAACAGGAGCGCCAAGGCGGTCAAAGCCTGCTCACCGCCCGAGAGCAGCGACATGACCTGCAGGCGCTTGCCCGGCGGACTGGCGAGGATTTCCAGCCCGGCTTCCAGAGGGTCTTCCGCTTCCGTCAGCTTCAGATGCGCCTTGCCGCCGCCGAACAATTCGGTGAACAAAGTCTCGAAATGGCCGTTGACCAGCTCGAAAGCCGCCAGCAGGCGCTCGCGGCCCTCGCGGTTGAGGCTGTTGATGCCCTGGCGCAGACGGGAGATGGCGTTGATCAGATCCGACTTCTCCGTCTGCATGCCGGTCAATTGCTGGTCGAGTTCCGTCGATTCCGCTTCGGCGCGCAGGTTGACCGGTCCGATATTTTCGCGCTCGCGCGTCAATCTGTGCAGGCGTTGCTCGGTCTCGCCACGATCGGGCAGCGGTTCGCCGGGTTCCAGTTCGGCCAGGCCCAGCACTTCCTCCGGCGAGCATTCGAGACGCTCGCGGATACGCTCGGTCAGGGTCTGATAGGCTTCATCCGCCTGGGCGATCGCCGCTTCGGCGCGCACCTTGAACTCGCGAGCCTCGATCAGCCGGCTTTCCTCACCCTTCAGGCTGCGCTCGGCCTGGGCCAGGGCGCTTTCCGCTTCGGCCAGGGCATCGGCCGCCTGCTGGCGGGCGAGATTCGCCGTCTCGATCAGATCCAGCAGCGTCATCTTCTGTTCGGCGATCGTATCGGGCAGCATCGCCAGCCGCTCGATCTCGTCGATGATATGTTCGCGGCGCTGACTATAGGTATCCAACTGGCGCTGGGCGTTGACGGCGCGGCTCTGCCAGGACTCGGCATCCCGGGCGATCGAGAGCAAGCGCTGCTGGCGCTGGTCGGATTCACGCCGGAGGCGTTCATCCGTGGCGCGGCATTCGACCAGCTTGCTGCGCCGTTCGGCCAGCAGCGGCCGCAATTCGGCGACGCGCAATTGGGCGGCATGGAGATCCGGCAGATTGGCGATTTCGTCCTCAGTCGCCGCCTGTTCCATGGCGGCTTCGCTGATATCGGCCGCGACTGACTCGCTCTGCTGGTCCAGGGCTTCGCGGCGGGAACTGAGGCGGGACAAAGTCTGTTCGGCGCGGCTCAATTGCTCGCGGGCCTGACGCGCAACGTTATAGGCGTTCTGCAGCGTCTGGCGGCTGGCCTGTTCGCGGCTGGTCAGATCGGCGACCGCTTCCTTGGCGGCTTCATGGGCCTCCTGCGCGGAGAGCCAGGTCACTTCGCTGCTGTCCAGCTCGGCCTGCAAGTCGATCAGGCGGTTCTTCTGCTTCAGGCGTTGCACTGCGGCGGTCGGGGTGCCGGTGGCCACGCTGAGGCCGTCCCAGCGCACCATGGCGCCGTCGCGCGTCACCAGGCGTTGCCCCTGCGCCAGTTGCGGCATCAGGTTGCGCGCCGTCG
>LNAP01001131.1_pt1 | contig 34169 bp, 25 predicted proteins | sample 602601 | NCBI WGS metagenome assembly LNAP01 (sample SAMN02440304, study PRJNA202911) | soil metagenome | biome: Subtropical and temperate rainforests or woodlands; isolation source: soil samples (1 kg each in a 20% v/v slurry with milli Q water) were... ...
GTTCAAAATCCTGAAAGAGTAAAGAAATATTTTAGACATAATGACATAAAATATGCAGCAGCATAATAAATTTCCGTTATTAATCCGTCAGGTTAATAGCAACGCTGATTAACAATACTTCGGAAAAAATTCTGGCAACTGTCTTGGATGGAATTCAAAATATATTGCCGTTCGGACTTTCGGCAGACTTACAAAACAGCAAAAGCAATTTGGTTGATGCTTACAAAAAAAGTGAAATGGAAGCAGAAATCGGATTGGGAATTTATGCTTTAAGCGCCATTATTGTTGACAAAGCTGAGCCCAGTGAAGCCTTAAAAGCAACCACTGCGTGGGCTATCGGTTTAAAAAATCCGAAATATTTACTGTCTTCTTTGCAACTCAATAATTTCAGAAAAGGATTGCCAATTGAACAAGAAATTGACATCAGGGCCGAAAAAGGCGCTTATTTTATTTGTGCTGAACTGACGCTTGAAGCCGATGCAAAAAAAACTTGGTTGCTGGCTGCGGATGTGAATCAGGGTCCGGCCGCAGTTGTAAATATTTCAGAAAAATTAAAATCGGTTGAAAATTTAGAAAAAGAAGTTTTGGCTGATATTGAATTGGGCACAAAAAACCTGGTTCAGTTGGCCGGAAATTCCGACGGATTGCAAGTTACAAATGATGAACTTCGCACCACAAGGCATTACGCAAACACGCTTTTTAACATTATGCGCGGCGGTATTTTTGATGAAAACTATTCGATAGACAAAGACGATTTTACCAAATATCTTGAAAAAGCAAACAAAAATTCTTTCAAAAACAATGAAATAGTATTGTCGGCATTACCCAATACTTTTTCATTAAAAAATTTAAAAGAACTTGCATTACAAAATGAAGACGCCAATTTTAAACGGCTTTGTTTTGAATATATGCCGCTGAAATTCAGCAGAAGACACGGCGATCCAAGTCGGCCTTGGAACAAGTTTTCCATCAATACCAGAAGCGAAATTGACGGATCCAAAATTTTGGATTACGAAGGCAACTGGCGCGATATTTTCCAGAATTGGGAAGCTTTGGCACACGCTTACCCGGAATTTATTGAAAATATGATCCACAAATTTTTGAATGCCACCACTTTTGACGGCTACAATCCGTACCGCGTTACCAAAGACGGTTTTGATTGGGAAGTGATTGAACCTGAGGATCCTTGGTCGTTTATTGGTTATTGGGGCGACCATCAAATCATTTATTTATTGAAGTTTTTGGAATTTGCCGAAAATCACTATCCGAACAAATTGGCACATTATTTTAACCAGGAAATGTTTGTGTATGCCAACGTTCCCTACAAAATAAAAAGTCATTCAGAAATTCTGAAAAACCCAAAAGATACCATTGATTTTGACCATGAACTGAATCAAAAAATCAATCAAAAAAAAACTTTGTTGGGTGCTGATGGCGCTTTGCTCCCAGCCCAAACCCAGGAAATTTACAAAGTCAACTTAACTGAAAAATTATTGGCCACGGTGTTGGCGAAACTGTCTAATTTTATTCCAGAAACCGGCATTTGGCTGAACACGCAACGGCCCGAATGGAACGACGCAAACAACGCCTTGGTTGGCAACGGCGTTTCTATGGTAACGCTATACTATTTGCAGCGGTTTTTAAATTTCTTCGAAGAAATTGTTGAAAACACTTCTGTTGAAAACGTTGCAATTTCAGAAGAAATGGCGGCATTTTTTAAGGAAATTGTTTCAACATTCGAAAAAAACAAACACCTTTTATCCGGAAAAATTTCAGATGCAGACCGTAAAATTATGGTGGACGGATTGGGATTGGCGGGCGGCCATTACAGAACCACGATTTATGAAAAAGGATTTACAGGCCATAAATCAGCAATCAGCAAAAATGACTTGTCGCAATTTTTTTGGTTGGCTAAAAAATTCATTGATCACACCATAAATGCCAATAAACGCACAGATAATTTGTACCACGCCTACAATTTAATGACCCTTGAAAACGAACAGGAAATCTCCATTTCCTGTTTGCCGGAAATGCTGGAAGGACAAGTTTCTGTTTTGAGTTCGGGTCATCTTTCACCGGCAGATTCATTGGCTTTACTGAACAGTTTAAAAAAAAGTGCTTTGTACCGAAAAGATCAAAACAGTTATATGTTGTATCCAAACAAACAACTTAAAAGGTTTATCGACAAGAACAATATTCCTTCCGAAGCCATAGAAAAATCGGAATTGATAAAACAATTGCTGAAAAATGGAAATTCACAAATTATTGAAAAAGATGTTTTGGGAAATTGCCATTTCAACGGAAATTTTAACAATGCCAACAGCCTTAAAGCGGCATTGGCGGCATTGCCTTCCTCCTATCAAAAACTGTTAGAAAAAGACCGGGAATTGCTGTTGAACGTATTTGAAAATATTTTTAACCACAAATCTTTCACCGGACGTTCGGGCACTTTTTTCGGTTATGAAGGACTTGGTTCCATTTATTGGCATATGGTTTCCAAATTGGCGTTGGCCGTCCAGGAAACTTATCTGAATGCGATTGAAACTGGGGCCGAAAATGAAATTATTGCAGGATTAAAAAACCATTGCCACGAAATAACCGAAGGCATTGGCGTTCATAAATCGCCTGAAGTTTATGGTGCATTTCCAACAGATCCTTATTCGCATACGCCTGCAGGAAAAGGCGCGCAACAGCCCGGAATGACCGGACAGGTTAAGGAAGATTTTTTGGCCAGAATGGGAGAATTGGGTGTTTTGGTAAAAAACGGAACGGTTAAATTTCAGCCTGATTTGCTGAAAAAAGAAGAATTTCTTAAAGAAAGTAAATCGTTTCGCTATACTGATGTGAACTTTCAGGAAAATGAATTAAAGCTGGAAAAAAACATGCTTTGCTTCACCTATTGCCAAATTCCTGTAGTATATAAATTGGCGGAAAAGGATTCGATTCAGGTGATTTATTCAGAAGAAAAATCAATTGAAATTGACGGATTAAAGTTAACTTCAGAAATAAGCAACCAAATTTTTTCCAGAACTGGTGCTGTTTCATCGATTTTAGTTTCACTGAATGAAGGAAATTTTTAAATTGATTCCATAAAGAAATTTTGACATTAAACAAAAGTAAATATGAAAAATTATAAAAATATTTTAATCGCATTAACACTTATTTTTACAATAAGTTCGTGTAAAATCACAGAAAATAAATCAGAAAAAACAACGACCAATACGTTGCCTTTTGTAAAAACAAAAGGAACGCAATTGGTTGACGCAAATGGCAATTCCATCATTTTAAAAGGGACAAATTTGGGCCACTGGCTGGTTCCTGAAGGCTATATGTTTAAAATGAATCAGGTAAATGCGCCCCGAAAAATTGATGAAATGTTGTATGAATTGGTTGGTCCGGACAGTTTGCAGGTTTTTTGGAAAGGTTTTTTGAACAATTACATCACGCACGACGACATTAAATATTTAAAAAGCATCGGCAGCAATCATATTCGCTTGCCATTTCATTATAAAATGTTTACGGATGATTTGTATATGGGAGAAAGAAATGCCGGATTTAAATATTTTGACCGATTGCTAGATTGGTGCCGACAAGAAAAAATGTATGTTTTATTGGATATGCATGCGGCTCCGGGCGGACAAACGGGTGACAATATAGACGACAGTTATGGTTATCCGTACCTATTTAAAAGCAAATCTTTACAGGATTTAATGACTAAAATTTGGGTAAAAATCGCAGAAAAATATAAAAATGAACCTGTAATTATTGGTTACGATATTGTAAATGAGCCAATTGCACATTATTTTAACGATGAACTGCCCTATTTAAACCATCAGTTATTTTTACTTTATAAACGCATCATTACAGAAATTCGAGCCGTGGATAAAGATCATACCATTTTTCTGAACGGCTCAAATTGGAGCGGAAATTTTGATGTTTTTGAAGAAATTATCGACAACAATGTGGTGTATGAATTTCATAAATATTGGTTTGAGGTAAATCAGGAAGCCATTCAACAATATCTCGATTTTAGAGACAAACATCAAGTGCCGATTTATATTGGCGAAACTGGTGAAAATACGGATGAATGGGTAAACGATTTTAGAATTTTGCTGGACAAACATCAAGTAAGCTGGGCTTTTTGGCCGTATAAAAAAATGAACAACACCAAAGGAATTATGAATTTTGAGGAGCCGGAAGATTATCATTTGATTACAAAATATGCTGATAGCGATCGTTCAACTTATGCCAAAATGCGAGAAAATCGTCCGGATGTTGTAAAAGTTCAAAAAGCGCTGAATGCATATTTGGAAAATAGCCTTTATAAAAATAATGACCCTAACAAAGGTTATGTTAAAGCCTTAAATTTTAAAGTTGATTAAAATATCCTTTGTTGAAATCATTAAACGTCCACAAATGAAAAAAATATTTTTATCCATATTGCTTATTGTTTTTTTAATCATTGTTGGCTGTAAAAGTCAAAATAAACTGGCCAATACAACGCAAACTTCATCCATTGACGCAAAAGTTGACTCCATTTTGGCATTGATGACGCTTAAAGAAAAAGCGGGACAAATGTTGAATATTGGCTTGCCGGCAGTATTGACTGGCGATTATTGGGATGCAAGAGACAGTGCTGTTTACAAGGCTGAAAAATTCAATGAGTTAATCATAAAATATGCGGTTGGCTCCATTCACAACACGCCCGGTTATCCTGCAGAAAAAGAAGGCTGGTATCAAATTATTAAAAAAATCCAGGATTCCGCTATGCAAAAAACCCGCTTGGGAATTCCGGTTTTGTATGGAATCGACAATATTCACGGCGCCAATTATGTGAATGGCTCGGTATTGTTTCCGCATCAAATTGCTATGGCAGCAACTTGGAACACCGAACTCACCAAAATTTCCGCCGAAATAACTTCCTATGAATCCAGAGCCGCTTCATTGCCTTGGAATTTTAATCCGAATGCAGATGTTGCTTTAAATCCGCTTTGGGGAAGAATTGGCGAAAGTTTTGGCGAAGATCCTTATTTAATTTCGGAAATGACCTTGGCTTATTTGCAAGGTTCCCAAGAAAAAGGGCTTCAAGATTCCACAAGCACTGCAGTTTGTTTGAAACATTTTATTGGTTATGGTGCAGGAAAAAACGGAAAAGACCGCGCAAATGCGCTGATTCCGGAAAACAGTTTGCGCCAATATTTTTTGCCGCCTTTTGAAAAAGCCATAGAAAATGGCGCCAAAGGCGTAATGATCAGTTCAAATGCGGTGAACGGCATTCCTTGTCACATCAACAGCTTTTATATTAACGATATTTTAAAAGGAGAGCTCGGATTTAAAGGTGTCGTGATTTCCGATTTTAGTGATGTGGAATTCTTGGTCACTGCGCATCTTTCCGCAAAAGACAAACGGGAAGCCACAAAAATGGCCGTAAATGCCGGATTGGATATGATTATGAATCCTTTTGATGCGGATATTGTTGACATTATTGTTGATTTGGTTGAAAAAGGCGAAATTCCGATGAGCAGAATAAACGATGCTGTAACAAGAATTTTGCGCCTAAAATATGAACTAAATCTTTTTAAAGTTCCCTACAACAACCCGAAAGGCTACACAAAATTTGCGAGCCGGGAACATATAAACGCCAACTACAAATCGGCCAGCGAAGCCATAACGCTTTTAAAAAACAACAACAATATTTTGCCGCTTTCATCAACCAAAAAAGTGTTGGTAACAGGTTATTCGGCAAATTCCATCAATATTTTAAATGGCGCCTGGTCGCGATCTTTTTTAGGAAGAGAGACGAAATTTAATGATCCAAGTAAATTAACCATTTTAGATGCCATAAAAGAACAAGTTGGCGATGCGAACGTTGAATTTGTGGAAGGAACCGATTATTTGGAAGAAATCAATTCAAACAAAGCGGTTGAAATGGCTAAAAACGCCGATTATATTATAGTTTGTGTGGGCGAAATACCGGCATCGGAAAAACCTTCTGACATTAATGAATTGGAGTTGCCAGAAGTCCAGCAAGAATTAATCAAAAAACTTTCCGCAGCAAAAAAACCAATCATTTTAGTGATGGTGCAAGGACGGCCAAGAATTATCAGAAAAATAGAATCCTTGGCTGATGCTATTGTGATGGCTTATTTGCCTGGAGAAGAAGGCGGACGCGCGGTTTCCGATGTGGTTTTTGGAAACATAAATCCGAGCGGAAAATTGCCTTATACCTATCCTAAATATTCAGGAAATGTATTGCCGTATTATTACAAAAAAGCTGACATCAGGGACATTAACTGGGGCTATGACGGATTTTATCCGCAGTTTGAATTTGGTTTCGGATTGTCGTACACCACATTTAACTATACAAATTTGCAAATAAGCACCAATACCATAAAAGGTTCAGAAGAACTAAAAATTTCTATAGATGTAAAAAATACAGGAAACAGAAAAGGTAAAGAAGTTGTGGAAGTTTATCTTAAAGATTTGGTGGCCACCGTTTCCCCAGATTCCAAAAAATTGGTGCGATTTGAAAAAATTGAATTAAATCCCGGTGAAACTAAATCGGTGAACTTTGTGCTGAACTCAAAAGATTTGGCAAATATCGGCATTCAAAACAAATGGATTATTGAGGAAGGTGAATTTGAAATTCAAGTGGGCGGAAATCCTAAAAATTTGCTTAAAAAAGGGTTTTATTACAGTAAATAATACAATTTTTGAAAGATAACTTTAAATATTATATACCTTTAAATTCCTAAAAAAAGACTTAATCAATTTAACCATGGAAATTCAAAAAAATATTTTAATCCTGCTGTTATTTATTTCGACAACTGCTTTTTCCCAAGAATATCAAAAAATATGGCAAACTGAAATTGATGCATTTGACAAATTAAACGGAGCAAATCCTTTACAAGAAGGCATTCTTTTTACCGGAAGTTCCTCCATCAGAATGTGGAAAAATCCCGCCAAAGATTTTAACAATCCGAAAATTTTAAACAGGGGTTTTGGGGGTTCCCAAATTATAGATTTAATTGAAAACTTTGACCAGGTTATCCTAAAATATCATCCGCAAAAAATAGTGATTTATTCGGGTGATAACGACATTCAGGAAGGTAAATCGGCCGAAATTGTTTTTGGTGATTTTTGTGTTTTATACGGTATGATTAAAGCAAAATTGCCAAATGCCAAAGTGTATTATATTGCCATTAAGCCAAGTTTAAATCGTTGGAATAAAGTGATAGAAATGCAAAAAGCGAATATGATGATTAACGCGTATTTAAACACAAAATCAAATGCCGCTTTTGTGGATATATTTTCGCCTATGATTGATTTTACCGGAAAACCAAGCGAGAAATGGTTTTTGGAAGACGGCTTGCACATGACCGATGATGGCTATAAATTATGGACAAAAATTTTGGCGCCGTATATAAAAGAGCAATAATCCTATTTAAAATTATCTCAAGATGAATAAAATAATCTGTTATTTAGTCCTGATTTTCCCGTTTTTTGGGTTTTCCCAAGAATTAATTACCAATGTTCCAAACCGAAATACTACCTCCTTAAACGGTAAATGGAATTACATAATAGATCCTTATGAAACTGGATATTACAGTTTTCACCTTGATGCTTTCGACCAACAAAAAGACTTTCAAAAATCGGCTTTTTTTAACAATTATCACCCCCAAAACAAACAGGAATTGGTGGAATATGATTTTGACAAATCTCCAACAATGACCATTCCCGGGGACTGGAATTCACAAAAAGAAAATCTTTTTTATTATGAGGGAACAGTTTGGTTCAAGAAATCATTTGACTACGATTTAAAAGAAAACAAGCGACTTTTCGTTTATTTTGGAGCCATTAACTATAAAGCTGAAGTTTACCTGAACGGAATAAAATTAGGTATTCACGAAGGTGGTTTCACGCCATTTAATTTTGAAATTTCATCAATAATTAAAGAAAAAGACAATTTTTTGGTTGTAAAAGTTGATAACACCCGAAGAAAAGAAGCCGTGCCAACCATCAATACCGACTGGTTTAATTATGGCGGAATCACGCGAGATGTTTTATTGGTGGAAGAACCAAAATCCTTTATTCAGGATTATTTTGTTCAGCTTAAAAAAGGAGATAAAAACACCATTTCGGGCTTTGTGAAAATCAATAATTTCGATAAAACTTCCGAATTTGTTACCATAAAAATCCCGGAATTAAAAATTAATTACAAAGGAAAAATAAATGCTGAAGGAATCGTTTCTTTTGAAATTACCAACAAAAAAATTGAGTATTGGTCGCCTGAAACACCAAAATTATACGAAGTCCTTATCAGTTTTAAAGATCAAACCCTAAAAGACAACATCGGCTTCAGAACCATAGAAACCAACGATTCCAAGATTGTTTTGAACGGCAAACCCGTATTCCTGCGTGGGATTTCCATTCACGAAGAAAATGCCAAAGGAGGAAGAGCCAACTCAGAAGCCGATGCTTTGAGATTGCTCACTTGGGCAAAAGAATTGGGTTGCAATTATGTGCGACTGGCACATTATCCGCACAACGAAAATATGGTGCGATTGGCAGACAAAATCGGTTTAATGGTTTGGGAGGAAATTCCGGTGTATTGGACGGTTGATTTTACCAGTCCGGAAACCTATAAAAATGCCGAAAATCAATTGATTGAAATGATAACCCGCGATAAAAATAGATGTGCCACGATTATTTGGTCTATGGCAAACGAAACACCAATTTCCGATGCGCGCAATACTTTTATCAATAATTTGAATGCAAAAGCAAGAACTTTGGACGATACCAGATTGATCAGTGCCGCTTTGCTTACCAAAAGTGAAGGCCTGCACAGTTATGTTGATGATCCTATAGCCGAAAAGCTTGATATTGTAGCATTTAATGAATATTTAGGTTGGTATGGCGGTAATTTGGACGATGCCGAGAAAATAAAATGGACATCGAAATATAATAAACCAGTGGTGGTTTCAGAATTTGGCGGCGGCGCAAAACAAGGATTGCACGGAGAAATAAATGAACGCTGGACAGAAGAATACCAAGAATATTTGTACATTCAAAACCTAAAAATGATTGAAAAAATACCAAATATCAGCGGTTTAAGTCCGTGGATTTTGGTTGATTTTCGATCTCCGAGAAGAATGCTTCCCGGTATTCAAGACGGATACAACAGAAAAGGATTGCTTTCAAACGACGGTAATAAAAAGAAAGCATTTTTTGTGTTACAGGAATTTTACAACCAAAAAACCAAACAGAATTAAATGCTTATTTCAATAAATTTAATGCCCAATTCTTTCTGAATTTCGTGAATTCTTTGCACTTCGTTAGGAACAATTAGGGCAATTGAAAATCCGGTTTTTCCCGCTCTTGCGGTTCTGCCGCTTCTGTGTGTGTAATATTCCAATTGTTCAGGAAGTTGGTGATGAATGATGAACGCCAAATTGTCCACATCAATTCCCCGTGCAGAAACATCGGTTGAAATTAAAACTTGCAAACTTCCATTTTTAAACGCGCGCATTACTTTATCACGATCTTTTTGTTGCATATCGCCTTCTAAAGCTTCAACGGAAAAACCTTCTTCTTTCAATTGCGCTGTTAGATTTTGTACGCCGGCTTTTGTTCTGCAAAATATAATTCCCCGATCTGTACTTCTTCTTTCCAATATTTTAATGAGTAGGTTGACCTTATCTTTTACCTCGGTTTTAATGTATTGGTGCGTAATGTTCGCATTCACCAAATCCTTTTTGTTTACGGCAATTTTTGGCGTATTTGCCGCCATATACGTTTTTATGATTTTTAAAATTTCTTCGGGCATCGTTGCCGAAAAAAGCCACGTATTTCTTGAACCGCTCGTGAATTTTAAAATTCTGTTTAAGTCCTGTTTAAAACCCATACTCAACATTTCATCGGCTTCATCCAAAACCAAGGTCGATATTTTCTTTAAATCAACTTCTCCCCTTTCAATTAAATCCAATAACCTGCCCGGAGTCGCCACAATAATATGCGTGGTTCTTTTAAGGGATTTCATCTGAATGTCAATTTTTTCACCGCCATAAACTCCTTCAACAAAAATTTTATCGTCGGTATATTTGGTGAATTTAAACAGCTGTTTTTTTATTTGCTGCACCAATTCGCGCGTTGGCGCCAATATTAATGCTTGGGTATAAGGTAAAGCGCTGTTAATATTATGCAATATTGGCAATCCGAACGCAGCCGTTTTACCTGTTCCAGTTTGTGCCAAGCCGATAAAATCGGTTTTAGAACCCAACAATACTGGAATCGTTTTTTCCTGAATTTCTGTTGGTGTTTTTATCCCAAGTTCTTTTAATGCTTCAATATATTCTTTTCGAATCCCCAATGCTGAAAATGTGGCCATAATTTTATTTTTTTGAAAGCTGCAAAGATACGCTATTTATAAGGCTTTGACCTATATATTATTAATTACCAAAAAGGTATATTTGATTGTTTATTTACAAGTAAAAAATTTGAAATTAAAAGATTTTTGTTATTCAATTAAAAACATTCATAAAAAAAGCCGCTTAATAAGCAGCTTTTATTCAAATTATGTGTTTATTTCAACTTATACTTTCTTAACTCGAACGGCATTCATCCCTTTTAATCCGCGTTCCAGTTCAAAACCAACTTTATCGTTTTCTTTAATTTCTTCCAACAATCCGCTTACGTGCACAAAATATTTTTCTTGTGACTGGTTGTCGATAATAAAACCAAATCCTTTTGATGAATCGAAAAAGGAAACTTTACCAACTTTTTCGGCAACTTCTTCTTCTCCTCTGTCTTCTTTTTTAGGAATGCCAATTTCAATGCTTGAAGCATCCACTTTTATTTTTTTTGATGGATCCATTGGTGTATCAGTAAGTTGTCCAAACTCATCAACATAAATAAACTCGCTCTCAGGCCCACCGGCTTTACGCTCTTCTTTTTTAATAAGTTTATCTTGCTTCTTTTTTAGACGCTTTTTTTCTCTTTCTTTTTTACCAAAGGTTTCCTGTGATCCAGCCATTAATTAACTATGTTAAATTTTTATTTTATGATCTGTTTATCCCCAAACAGTTAAGGTTGTCATCTTAATTTGAAACTAAAGATTGGATAATGACAATTTTTAAGATTGATTTACACAATGATTTATCCAGTTTTTGCAATGACTCATCTCCGAATAAACTAAATAGAGCTATTTAATTTTTACTGAAACTTTTGCAAATATAGCCTTTCCATTTTAATTCTGGGGAAACTTTTAATTAATTTAATTTTGAGTTTCAATGAATTATAGAGAATTCCTTAGCAAAATGATGAAATTTATAATACAATTTTAAGAAATTAATTGTAAACAAACAACATTTAATTATAAAATAGTATCATTTTATTGCGATTACAACTTTTTGAGATTTGAAGAGATTGCAATAAAATAAACTAATTCTTATAATCAATTTTATTTCCAGCGAATTGCCTTTAATGTTTCTGTTTTTAATAATTTGCTTATATTCAATAAATTACTTAATTTTAATTCAATATTCTTAAAAAATAATCAATACTAACTAACACATTTAATTATGACTGAGAAAACCATCAAACCAACAAGTGCTTTTTGGATTATTAGCGTTGCGGCATTACTATGGAATATTATGGGCGTTGCAGCCTATTTAGGTCAAGCTTATATGACCAAAGAAGTTTTAAAAGCGCTTCCGGAAGGAGAACAAGAATATTATAACAATCTTCCGGCTTGGGTAACAGCCGTTTTTGCAACTGCAGTTTTTGCGGGCTTATTTGGGTGTTTAGGACTTTTATTGCGAAAAAAATGGGCAACAATACTTTTTATTGTATCGCTGATTGCCGTAATTGCTCAATTAATTTACAACATGTTTATTCAAAAATTCATTGAATTATCAGGGGAAAAAATAATTTGGCCAATAGTGGTTCTTATTATTGCAATTTTGTTGGTTTTTCTTTCGCGAAAAGCTGGTAAAGAAGGTTGGATTTCATAAAAAATGATTCCTAAAAATTTAAAAAGCCTAAAAAATATGATTCAGGCTTTTTTTATGTCCGTTTTACATAATAGACATCCATAAATTACTACTTTTGGAATCATATGAAGAACCTTTTAATTATTGGATTTGTTTGGCCTGAGCCCAATTCAACAGCTGCAGGAAGCCGAATGCTTCAATTGATTTCCTTGTTTCAAAAAAATAGTTTTACGGTTACCTTCGTTTGTGCTGCTTCAAAAACTACTAATTCTTTTAATTTAGAAAGATTAAAAATCCAAACATTCGATATTTTACTTAATGATTCCCGTTTTGATTCATTGATAAAGAAAATGAATCCGAACTTTGTTTTGTTTGATCGATTTTTGACAGAAGAACAATTTGGATGGAGAATTGCTGAAAATTGCCCAGAAGCCATCAGAATTCTGGACACGGAGGATTTGCATTTTTTACGAAATGCCAGACAAGTTGCCCACCAAAAAAATACAACAGTTTCTTTATCAGATTTAATGAGCGATATGGCAAAGCGAGAAATCGCCAGTATTTACCGTTGCGATTTAACGCTTATCATTTCAAAATATGAAATTAAATTATTGAAAAAAACATTTAAAGTTGATAAATCATTGCTGCTTTATGTGCCTTTTTTATTGAACAAGATAGATTTAGGAACCTTTCACACCTATCCAACTTTCCAAAATCGGAATCATTTTATTTCCATAGGAAATTTTAAGCACGAGCCCAATTGGAATTCTGTTCAATATTTAAAAACGGATATTTGGCCTTTAATTCGCAAAAAATTGCCGGAAGCCGAAATGCTTATTTATGGCGCGTATGCAACGGAAAAAGTACTGCACCTACACAATAAAAAAGAAGGATTTATCATAAAAGGTTGGGCTGAAACTGTTGAAGACGTTTTCACAAACGCTCGAGTTTGTCTGGCGCCGCTTCAGTTTGGGGCGGGTTTAAAAGGAAAACTCATCGATGCCATGAATTTTGGAACTCCAAGCGTAACCACAAGAATCGGCGCTGAAGCTATGCACCATAAATTGCCCTGGAATGGTTTTGTTGAGGATAATCCTTCTGAATTTGCTTTAAAAGCTGTTGAATTGTATTCCAATGAAAAGTTATGGGAAAATGCGCAAAAAAATGGCATTGAAATCGTTAATTCTTGTTATTCGAAAGAAAAATACGAAAAAAAACTGCTGAATAAAATTGAAAACATGCAAAAAAATCTTGTAGCGCACCGATTGCAAAACTTTATTGGATCTTTATTAGTGCATCACACCTTAAAAAGCACCAAATATATGTCGAAGTGGATTGAAGAAAAAAACAAGCCTTTATAGCCATAAAATTAATTTATGCCTTTTTTTGATTGAAGAATCGCCATTATTTCTGGAGAAAACTTAACCGGTTTCATCGTATTTTTATCCAGCAAACACCAAATTGTTTTGGCTTTTGCCAATATTTTATCTCCATTTTTAATTTCCACAAACCGCTCTGATTTTACGCCATAAGAATCACCAATATAAGTACTTACCGTAATTACATCGTTTAGAATTGCCGGCAAAAAATAGTCGATTTCATGTCTGATGACAACCCAAACATACTTATTGTCAATATTGGGATTGCCAATCAGGCTCCAATGTTTTTCAGCCGCATTTTGCACCCAGTGTAAATAAGTTACGTTATTTACATGATTTAGGGCATCAAGGTCGGCTTCGGTGACAGTCAATGTAAAGCAGAAACTATTTTTTATCATTTTTATGATTGATGAAAGCATTTAAAATTATAAAAATTTATCAATATTTAAGCCATTAAACAGTAAAATTAAACCAAAAAATAATTGGAATTACAAATGATATATTTTACATTTACCACATTAAAAAAATATTCAGTAATTTTTTATCCTATTTTTAATATTGGATCAAAAAATTTACAGTCGTGATGCTTGCATTAAAAAAATTTCGTGGGGACGACAATTTTTTTCGAGATTTTCGCGGCTGTTTTTAAGAAATAAAGTTTCAAAAAGCAGTTGTAATAGCTATATCTTTTTTATACTACCGTTGTGGGGACGACAATTAAAGGATGATTACAACTGTTTTTTTATTAAAACGCAATACAGCACTTTTTTGGAACTATTAAACTTCCGTTGCTGTTTCTAAATTTAAAATATGGAATTAGTGTATTTATGTAGATACTTTCTAATTTAGACTTTTTTCGCTTGACAGTAGTTTTCTCAATTAAGACCATAATTCAAAAATTTTCAATTAATATTTTTATAAACAGTTCTTTAAATTTATTAAAGAATATGAAATTTCTATTTTTTTGTTACGCTAAAAAAGTGATATTTATTTGCCTAATAACAGGCAAACTGCATTTAATAAAATACAGCCGTAAAATTTATCTTCCACTTACCGTTGTGGGAAAGGTGGCTTTGGATAAATATGTTACGGCTGATTTTTATGATGCATAAAAATTTATCTGATTTTAAAATGTTATATTGTTTAAAATCAGATAAATATAATGTAAAAAAAAGCTTCAAAGGTGTGGGATTTTTAAATCCGCTTTGAAACACACTGTTACTGAATATAACAGTCAAAGAAATAATTATTAATACTATTAATAATATTGAACTCATGTTTTGGGGGTTTTGGAGTTTGGGGGTTGATTTATTTATTCCTTTTATTTCAACATTTTAATATAAAAAGAGGTAGCATCAAGGTTCTTACTAACCATCTAACTTTGTATAAAGCATTTTCGGATTGCTTTTTTAAGTATGTGACTACAGTGATACTACCTCAAAGGGTTAATATTTACTTCTTCATAAATTATTTCGGGTTTAATGGTTCTTAATTTTTTTCTTACCAATCAATTAATTTCTTACTATTAATTCTTACTGTTTAACTTAATTAATTCTTACTACATAATTAATTCTAACTATTTATTATAGGTTATTTTACAAATTAATTCGCTGGGGGTGCAACTCATTATTTTATAAATAGCCAATTTTATTCGGGGTTGATTTATTTATTCCTAATTTTTTCCAATAATTTGTTAAGAGTCAGAATTTCAGCTTCTGTTAAGCCTTCAACAATACCGCTTTGAAAATCCAAATGAACGGCGTCAATTTCAGCCAGCAAATTTAAACCACGCTCAGTGATTCGAATTTCTACCATCCTCCTATTCTCTTCACTTTGAATTCTGCTTATCAAACCTTTTAACCTTAATTTTTCAACCAAACGCGTTGTATTGCTGTTTTTACTCACCATTTCGGCTTGTAAAGTCAAAAGATTTGCAGGTTCTCCTCCTAATTCTCTTAAAGAACGTAAAACTTGATACTGTTGAATAGATAATGCATATTGTTTTAAATGATCTGAAAACTTTTCATTCATCCAATTACCTGTATGCAATATATTCTCAATTGTATAATCAGGTAAGCTTGACGCATCCTTTTTATCATTTTTATTCAACTTCGGGGGGACAACAATTATCTATACTACTATTGTATATACATCAAATGTATGTACAAAAATTAAATCCACCAAATATTTTTGTTAAAAACTTTTAAATTATTTTAAAATGTGGCAGATATTATTAAAATTAATTTTCGAAATAATGTTGATTTATAGCGTTTTAGAAAATTCATACTTCTACTTAAATCCCTTTGTTTATGAGCTGTTCTGTATGATTTAAACAATTATCAAATGCATTATTTGACCAAAAAGATTAATACTTTTTTGGGGAATAAAAATAGATGATATTTTTAACAGGAATATAAAAATTGTTAATAAGTCTGATTGTTTTTTTATTTAAAGTACTAATAATTAACCTTTACTCCTACCCTTTATGGTAACTTTGGTAGCAGATTTTATTCGTTATTAAACGTAAATTTATTGAAAATTAGGAATCTTATGAAAACAGTCGTTGCGGTTACCGCACAAAACAGGAAAACAATATTTGAACATGCTGGAAAATGCAGAAACTTTTTAATTTATACCATTGCTGATAATATAGTCATCAATAAAAATTTATTGGAACTATCTGCAGAAGAAACTTTACATCATTTTTTTCATCAGGAAAATAACAATGCTGCCAGTTCCCTTTTTGATATTGATATATTATTGACCAGGGGTATCGGCAACGGTGCCATTCAAAAATTAGCAATGCAAAACGTGGTTTGTTATAAAGTTGAAGAAACAGATCCTGATACTGCCATAAACAAACTTATTAACGGCACTTTAGAAGCTATGTCTCCGGTTTCACATGATAAATCTGGGTGTAGTTGCAATTGCGGTGGCCAGCATCACCATCATTAATGATAATTTTAAAAGTGATTAAAATTAACAAATGGCCTAATTTTTCAAAAAGTTAGGCCATTTGTTTTAAAATAAACACAAATTTATACGTTTTGATTAATTTTCCCTCAACATTCCTTTTCGCATCCCCATGCCCATACCGTTTGGGTGCTGCTCATTAAAATGATTTTGAAACCATTCCGGTTTTTCCAATTCATTATCGTAAATATATTCAGCAATTTTTTCAATATCCTCTTGCTTGAAAGCTTGTTTTGGCATAACATTAAACTGCATTACAGCACCACGCATTAATGCATGCTCTTTTGTTGGATTTAACGCCCAATTACTTATGGCATTTACAAATTCTTCTTTTGAATTGTAATTCATTTTATACCTTCTTTTAATGGCAATCATTGGAGGCGCAATAATCTCCTCATGAGATTTTGTGGTTACACTATGGCAAGCATAGCAATTATTCTTCAAAAGTGTATAACCATCCGATTGAATTTGCGCTGGGATATTGGCTTCTGCTATTTTTACTGAAGTGTCTTGCTTCTTTTCACTACAACCAACAAAGAAGAATAAAAGAATCGCTTGTATTAAAATAATAGGTTTCATGATTTATTTAATTTTATAATTTAAACATTGTTTTATTTGAATTATCTACCGCATTTTTCGTTGTTGCTATTAATAATTTCATTGAATTCTTCCAAAGAGATATATTGAGGCACATAATTTACATTGATTATTTCCAATTGATTGGTGTAATTTCTTAAATGATTTCGAGAGCCACATTTTAAATTATTGTAAACAATTAAAATATCTTCTTTTACAGTTCTATCAATATTTTCTTCAATATCATTAATATCTAAATCTTCAATTGCAGCACCAACAGCTAAAGCATCCTTTAGGGAAATATCTGATTGTGCAATAAGATCGTTGTATAAATTTTGTAATGTTTGATTTGTAAAAACACCTCTTTCTATTGATGCCGGATCAATTAACTGATAAGCATTTAACAATATTAACACTTGATCCATATGTTGTTGTTCACTTTTTGAAATATTTCCAAAAATAGCTGCTCCATATTTATCAAAAGAAAATAAATAAACATCTCTTGCTAATTTTTCTTCTTCCCTAAGAAATATTAAATCGTCAATTTCTTGTTGAGTTAAAATTTCTTTTTCGCCAATCAATATTAAATCATCGATTTCTTCCTGAGTTAAAGTTGATTCTGAAAAAGGTTGTTCATTATCATTTTCTGAACAGCTACTTATAGCTGTAAAGATTATTACTACTGTAATTAAAATTAATTTTTTCATTTTATAAATATTTTATATGCTTTTATAATTCTTTGACCACTAAAAAGTATAAAAGTTTAAAATGATACTGGTAACAAATGTTACTATACATTCCATACTAATATTATTTCTAAACTTAACAAAATTCAAAACAAAAAAAGCGCTTTCAAATTAATGAAAGCGCTTTTAAAATTTAAAAAAAAGTTTACTTGAAATTAATTTTTCTCATACGCAAACTTAATGGCGTAACTTCTAAATATTCGTCATCCTTAATATACTCCATACATTCTTCCAATGAAAATTCTTTCTTAGGTGCAATGTTTACTGCAGTATCTGTTCCCGTTTTACGAACGTTTGTAAGCTTTTTCCCTTTTATCAAGTTAATGGACATATCATCTTGTCTGTTATTTTCACCCACAACTTGTCCTTTGTAAATTTCTTGATTGATATCGATAAAGAAAATACCTCTGTCTCCTAATTTATCAATTGCATAAGCTGTTGCTTTACCCGCTTCCGCAGAAATTAAAGCACCATTCACAACTTCATTAAAATCACCTTTATATGGGCTAAACTCAACAAAATTATGGTTAATAATTGCTGTACCGGCTGTTGCGGTCAATAATTTATTACGCAAACCGATTAAACCTCTTGACGGAATTGAAAATTCTAAATGTTGTAAATCACCTTTAGGCTCCATAATCAATAAATCTCCTTTTTTCAAGGAAACCAAGTTAATTACTTTGCTTGAAGATTCTTCAGGAACATCAATAACCAATGTTTCATATGGTTCACATTTTACACCGTCGATATCTTTCATAATTACCTGTGGTCTGCCCACTTGCAATTCGTAACCTTCCCTACGCATTGTTTCAATCAATACAGATAAATGTAAAATTCCGCGTCCGAAAACATTAAATCGGTCTTCACTATCCGTATCTTCTACCCTAAGAGCCAAATTCTTTTCAATTTCTTTATACAATCTGTCACGTAAATGACGGGAAGTAACAAATTTTCCTTCTTTTCCATAAAAAGGCGAATTATTAATGGTAAACAACATACTCATAGTTGGTTGATCCACTTTTAACCTTGTTAATGGTTCAGGATTTTCAAGATCGGCAATGGTATCGCCAATTTCAAACCCTTCAATACCTGTGATGGCGCAAATATCACCACTTCTTACGGATGCAGCTCTGTCTTTGCCCATACCTTCAAAAGTATGAAGTTCTTTAATACGCACTTTTTTAAAGCTGCCGTCGGCTTTACAAATCGCATAATCTTTACCTTCAACCAAATCACCTCGAAATACACGTCCGATAGCAATACGGCCAACAAATGAGGTAAAATCTAAAGAAGTAATTTGCATTTGGGGAGTTCCTTCATAATAAGGAGCTTCAGGAATATTTTCTAAGATTGCATCCAATAACGGAATAATATTATCAGTTTGTTCTCTCCAATCCGTATTCATCCAATTATGTTTGGCTGAACCATAAATTGTGGCAAAATGAAGTTGTTCTTCAGTTGCGTCTAATGCACACATTAAATCGAATACTTTTTCGTGCACCAAATCAGGAGTACAGTTTTCTTTATCAACTTTATTAACCACCAATATTGGGGTTAAACCCAACTCAAGTGCTTTACCTAAAACAAAACGCGTTTGTGGCATTGGGCCTTCAAAAGCATCCACCAACAATAAAACACCATCGGCCATATTTAATACCCTTTCAACTTCACCGCCAAAATCGGCGTGACCAGGAGTGTCAATAATATTGATTTTTACGCCTTTATAAATAATAGACACGTTTTTAGACAATATGGTAATTCCTCTTTCTCTTTCTAAATCATTACTGTCCAATAATAATTCTGTACGAACTTTACGTTCATCTAAAATATGGGCTTGATCAATAATTTTATCAACCAAAGTCGTTTTACCGTGGTCAACGTGGGCTATAATAGCGATGTTTCTGATAGATTGCATGTTCTAATTTTTTTAGGCGATGCAAAAGTAGTTGTTTTATTTTGTTTTATATCACAAAAGTTTCATAATGATTTTTCTAATTATATGCGCTTAACTAACTGTTAGTGTATATGTTAAATAAATAACAATTGCATTTTTTGAAAATTCTATTGATTCAAATCATAAGAAATATGGATTATAAGCAGACTTCTTTAGCAATTATTGGTATTTATATGTGAATTGTGAACTTAAAAAATAGCGAAAAAAAAACTGCCAGAAATGGCAGTTTTTTCAAAAAATTATTTCAAAAAGAAATTAAATTTTTCTTCTTTCACGTTCGCGTTTCAATAGTTCGAGTTCACGATTTGTTTGTCCGGCCACTGAGGTATTTTCTTCAGCACGTCTTATTAAGTAAGGCATCACATCGCGAACAGGTCCGAATGGTAAATATTTAGCAACATTATAACCGGCTGCCGCCAAATTATAACTGATGTGATCGCTCATTCCATACAATTGACCAAACCAAATTCTCTTATCATTTTTGTCGAAATTATAATTGTTGATTAAATCCATACATAAGTAAGAACTGTCTTCATTATGAGTTCCAGCAAAAATAGCCATATCGTCAATGTTTTCCATCATATAAACCAAAACATCATTGTACATTTTATCGGTGGCAGCTTTGTCAGCACAAATTGGGTCTTTGTATCCAAATTCTGAAGCACGCTCCCTTTCTTTTTCCATATAAGCGCCACGTACCAATTTTTCTCCAATTTTAAAGCCTTTTTCTTTAGCTCGACTGTGCAATTTTTTAAGATAATCCAATCGATCCCAACGATATAATTGCAATGTTCCAAATACAATCACTTTTTCTTTGTTGTATTTTTCCATCATTTCTTCAATTAAATTGTCTGCCGCAAGTTGCATCCAACTTTCCTCAGCGTCAATTAATAAAGGAATATTTGCTTTATGGGCCGCTTTGCTTACTGTGTCATAGCGTTCTTTAATCCGTTTCCATTCTATCAATTCGTGGGTGCTTAATTCAGTGCCTTCAGTTACTTTTTGGTAAATTTCCAAACGTCCAAATCCTGTAGGTTTAAATACTGCAAACGGAATGCTTGGTTTTTGAAGGCCAAATTTAATGGTGTTCAATGTTTTTTCCATTGCCAGGTCAAATTGTTCTTCAACTTCCTTGCCTTCAGCGGAATAATCCAATACGGAATATACATTTTTTGTGTACATTTTATCGATTGCTGGCATACAATCTTTTTCGCTAACACCTCCGCAAAAATGATCGAAAACGGTAGCCCTGATGATGCCTTCAACGGGTAAATGTGTTTTAAGGGCAAATTTAGTGACAGCTGTGCCTATTTTAACAAGTGGCTCACGCTTAATCATTTCAAACAAATAATATGCTCTCTCAAGTTCTGAATTTGTTTTTAAAGCAAAGGCAACTTCAGTATTGTCAAATATTTTTTTCATTGTAAATTCTATTTGTACAAAGATACCCACAAACAGTTTATTTTTTAATTATTTTACCTTTAATTTGCACAAAATATTATCCATTATGCAACCTATTTTATCCAATAATTACTATGTAAATTTTAATGAAGAAGCCTATCATAAACTTAATTCTTACATTTCTGATTACAAACCTTCTGCAATTTTCATTTTAGTTGATGAAAATACCAATAATTACTGTTTACCCATTTTATTGGAAACGCTTGAAACTGAAGCTGAAATTGAAATTATTGAAATTGAAGCCGGTGAAGAAAATAAAAACCTCGATACCTGCTCTGGAGTTTGGCATGCGTTAACAGAATTGGGCGCCGACAGAAAAAGCCTTATGATTAACTTAGGCGGGGGCGTTATTACGGATTTGGGCGGATTTGTGGCTTCTGCTTTTAAACGCGGAATTGCTTTTGTAAATATTCCCACAACCCTTTTAAGTATGGTGGATGCATCTGTTGGCGGCAAAACCGGTGTGGATTTGGGCGTTTTAAAAAATCAGATTGGCTTGTTTTCTGATCCAGAAATGGTGCTGATTGATCCTCGTTTTTTAGAAACAATTTCCGATCGTGAATTGCGTTCCGGATTGGCGGAAATTATAAAATACGGAATTACTTATGACATTCATTTATGGAATGAAATCAATAATTTTGAAGAGATAAATATCAGTGCCATAAGTAAATTAATTCATCGATCTATCGAAATAAAAAATGAAGTGGTCACAAAAGATCCGAAAGAAAAAGGATTGCGTAAAATTTTAAACTTCGGACATACATTGGGTCACGCCATAGAATCCTATTTTTTGGAATCGGAGGACAAAGAGAACTTAACACACGGAGAAGCCATCGCCATTGGAATGGTCATGGAAGCTTTTATCTCCCAAAAACTATTGAATTTTCCTTCGGAACATGTAAAATCCATCAAAGAAACCATTTTGGCCATTTATGGAAAAGTTGAAATAGATGTTCTTGATTATGAAGGAATTATCGGCCTTTTGATTCACGATAAAAAGAATGTGGGCGGACAAGTAAATTTTGTCTTGCTAACTGATTTTGAGCAATTTAAATTAGATTGCAAAGTAGAAAAAGCCTTATTGGTAGATGCTCTAAATTATTACAATGCCTAACAGCAATTGACCAATACTTCTCTATATACCGCCATATAAGAAGGTAAAACATTGTCTAAACTGAATTTTTTGGCTTGTTCCAAAGCGTTCTGCTTAAATTGTTGAAGCGTGTTCAAATCCTTCAAAATAAATATCCCGTTTTTAGCCATATCGTCAGTATCGCCAACATTGCTTAAAAAACCAGTAACACCTTGAATATTTACTTCTGGCAAACCACCCGAATTTGTAGAAATTACCGGAGTTCTGGCTGCCATTGCTTCTAAAGCTGCGAGTCCGAAACTCTCTGTTTCCGAAGGCAATAAAAACAAATCTGAGTAACATAACAACTTATTTACTTCATTGCTGTTTCCCAAAAAAAGCACTTTGTCCAAAATTCCCAATTTTTTAGCCTGATGTTCAATATTTTCTCTATCCGGACCTTCACCAACCAACAATAATTTGGAAGGAACTTTTTTCTGAATTTTATAAAAAATATCAATAACGTCTGAAACTCTTTTTACTGGCCGAAAATTGCTTACATGTGTAATAATGCGTTCATTTTCTTTTGCAATGGTATGACGCAGACATTCTTCTGAATGAATTTCTGGATACTTTTCAAAATCAATAAAATTATAAATAACTTTTATCTCTTTGGTGATGTTAAACAGTCTAAGTGTATCTTTACGTAAACTTTCTGATACGGTGGTCACTACATCAGAATTATTGATGCTGAATTCAACTGCCGGCCTGTAATTTGGATGACTTCCCACCAAAGTAATATCGGTTCCATGCAAAGTGGTGACAACTTTAATATCTATTCCTTTTTCTTTAAGCATTTGTTTTGCCATATAAGCGGCATACGCGTGCGGAATTGCATAATGTACATGCAGTATTTCTAAATTGTAATATTCTGTTACTTCAACTATTTTACTGGACAAAGCCAATTCATAAGGCTGAAAATGAAATAAAGGGTATTCTTCCACAAAAACTTCATGAAAATGAATGTTGCTCGAAAGAAAATCGAGCCTCACCGGTTGTTTATAGGTTATAAAATGAACTTGATGACCTCTTTGTGCCAAAGCCATTCCCAATTCTGTTGCCACTACGCCACTTCCTCCAAATGTTGGATAACAAACGATACCTATTTTCATTTAACTAATTTAAATTTTTTTTGAACAGACGTAAATATAATTGTATTCTTACAATTAATAGCAGAATCGATTTCAATTATATCATAAAAAATCCTGCAAATGCAGGATTCGTATTTTAATAATCTCCTAATGTTTCCGGATTCTGAGTTAGTGCATCTTCCAATTGCGCATCATTTGGCGCTTTTCCGTGCCAAGCGTGGGTATGCATCATAAAATCAACGCCGTTGCCCATTACGGTACGCAACAAAATGCAAACAGGTTTTCCTTTTCCAGTTAACGATTTAGCTTCTGCCAAACCATTTTTAATGCTGTCAATATCATTTCCTTTTTCAACGTCAATAACAGTCCAGCCAAAAGCTTCAAACTTGGCTCTTAAACTTCCCAAAGGCATGACATCATTTGTTGCGCCGTCAATTTGTTGTCCGTTATAATCTATTGTGGCAATATAATTGTCTATTTTTTTACCGGCAGCATACATTGCGGCCTCCCAAATTTGACCTTCCTGCATTTCGCCGTCACCGTGCATTGAATAGATTAATTTTGAATCGCCATTTAATTTTTTTGCTTCTGCAGCACCAATCGCAACACTCATTCCCTGACCTAAAGAACCTGATGAAATACGAATTCCCGGCAATCCGTCGTGGGTTGTCGGATGTCCTTGCAAACGCGAATTTAATTTTCTGAAAGTTGCCAATTCACTCACTGGGAAAAATCCGCTTCTTGCTAAAATACTGTAAAAAAGTGGTGAAACATGGCCGTTCGACAAAAAGAATAAATCCTCATTTCTTCCATCCATCGTAAAATTGACGGAATAATCCATAACATCTTGGTACAAAACTGTCAAGAACTCATTACAGCCCAATGAACCGCCTGGATGTCCAGAATTCACGGCATGAACCATTCTAACAATATCTCTTCTTACTTGTTGCGCAAAATCCTGTAATTGTTGTGTTGTCGGCATTTATTGAAATTTAATTTTAAGGTAGCAAAAATACAGTTTTTGAATTTTGAATCACTGAAATAATAAAAAAATTATTGCGCTGTTATTAACATCACGTTTTTTGATTTTTCTTTTTTGCAGCAGGAAATAATACATTATTTAAAATCAAGCGATATCCCGGTGAGTTTGGATACAAAGAAAGTTCGGTTTTGGCATCGCCAACTTTATGCTGATAATCTTCCGGGTCGTGCCCGCCATAAAAAGTAAACATTCCTTTTCCTTTTACGCCGTGAATATAACGCGCTTCACGGTTTGATTTGTTTTCTCCCATCACCAACACGCTCGATTTTACGGCTTCCCTGTCGAATGAAGTTGTTTGTCCCATAAAACCTTTGATTAACTGCGTATGGTTTTGGCACAACATCGTTGGAATTGGATCCCATTTTGCTGAATATTCCTGCAATGAAAAGTAATCGGATGTTCGAATTATTTTTCTTTTTTGGGTCATATCGATGGAAGAAAATTCATATTCAACCGGATTTCTGACCAGCGTAAAATCTTTAAATGCAAATGTTTTGTTGAAATCTATTTTTTGCTGATAATCTATGTCTGAAGGATCTCCGTCAAACATCGTTTCGCAAATATCAATGCCTTCTGCAGAAAGCGCAATATCGAAACTGTCTGTGGCAGAGCACATGGCAAACATAAATCCGCCGCCAATCACAAAATCCCTAATTTTTAAGGATACTGCTAATTTTTCTTCTGAAACCTTATTGAAACCCAACTTTTTAGCCAATTCTTCGGATTCCCTTTTTTGTTCAATATACCAAGGTGCCGTTCTGTAAGCCCCGTAAAACTTGCCATACTGTCCGGTAAAATCTTCGTGATGCAAGTGCAACCACTCATACAAAACCAATTTTTCTTCCAAAACTTCTTCATCATAAATAACATCGAAAGGAATTTCGGCATAGGTTAACACCAAAGTTACGGCATCGTCCCACGGCAAACTCGTTTTTGGGGAATAAACCGCAATTTTAGGGGCTTTTTCAAGGGTAACAGCCTCCATATTTTGTGACGGACTGCTTATTTCTGCAAGAATTTCAGTGGCTTCGGTATCGGAAATTATATGAAAGGTAACGCCTCTAATTTTACATTCATTTCTTGTGGCCTCATTGTCTTCGAGCAAAAATGAACCGCCTTCATAATTTAGCAGCCATTTGGCTGTATTTCCCTTTTGAAGAGACCAATAAGCAATTCCGTAGGCTTTTAAATGATTTGTTTGGGAAACATCATCCATCGGAATTAATATAAATGATGCGTAGATGGAATGGGAAAAAATCAATAAGAAGATTATCAATGATTTTTTCAATATTGATCGGAAATTTTTTGTTTTAAAACGCACATATTTAGAATGGCACGTCATCCTCGTCATAATTATCGGGTGCATCAAAAGCATCTTCGGCGCTTGCAAAATTGCGCTGGGGAATTGCATTGTTCATTTTAGAATGAAACTCACTTGCAATACCGTCATCCAAGTTACTGAATTGCGCTAAATGCGCCGTAAATTTAAGGCGAATATTGTCCAAACCACCATTTCTGTGCTTGGCAACAATAAATTCTGCCTGACCTTCACATGGCGATCTTTCTTCGTCATCCCATTCTGTAAGTCCATAATATTCAGGACGATAAATAAAAGTCACAATATCTGCATCTTGTTCAATGGCGCCGGATTCACGTAAATCCGAAAGTAAAGGGCGTTTGCTTCCTCCCCGCGTTTCAACGGCACGCGATAATTGCGAAAGTGCAATTACCGGAATATTCAATTCTTTGGCCAGGGCTTTTAAATTTCGTGAAATGGTTGAAATTTCCTGTTCACGATTTCCTCCGCCTTTTTGCGCAGTTCCTGCAGTCATTAATTGCAAATAGTCAATAATAATAATTTTAATACCGTGTTGAGATGCCAAACGACGCGCTTTTGCACGCAAATCGAAAATGGACAACGATGGCGAATCATCAATAAAAATTGGCGCTTTTGATAAGTTTTTAACTTTTACGTTTAATTGTTCCCACTCATGTGGTTCTAAATTTCCTTTTCTTAATTTTCCGGAGGAAATTCCTGTTTCACTGGAAATCATACGCGTAATCAATTGCACTGATGACATTTCCAATGAAAATATGGCAACAGGCTGATCAAAATCTATGGCCATATTTTTTGCCATCGACATCACAAAAGCGGTTTTTCCCATACCGGGACGCGCCGCCAAAATGATTAAATCTTGCGGTTGCCATCCGGAAGTGAGTTCATCCAAACGGGTAAAACCGGTTGCGGCTCCGCTCATCCCCTGTTTATTCCCTATTTCCTGAATTTTCTTAATCGCCTGCGCAACAAGTCCTTCAGAAGTTTCAGATCCTTTTTTTAGATTTCCTTGGGTAACTTCAAACAGTTTGGTTTCGGCATCATCCAATAAATCGAAAACGTCAATGGTTTCATCGTAGGCTTCCTCAATAATTTCAGAAGAAATCGTTATTAATTTTCGCTGAATAAATTTTTGAAGAATGATGCGTGCGTGAAATTCGATATGCGCTGATGAAGCCACTTTTTGGGTTAAGCGAACCAAATATAAATCGCCGCCAACAGCCTCCAAATTATTTGTTTTTCGCAACTGATTTGCAACTGTCAGTAAATCGGTTGGTTCAGCGTTTTTGAATAAAACAAAAATGGCCTCATAAATTAATTGGTGGGCTTCTTTGTAAAAAACTTCCGGATGTAAAATATCAATTACATCATCAACACCCTTTTTATCAATCATCATGGCGCCTAAAACAGCTTCTTCCAAATCCAAAGCCTGTGGCGGAATTTTTCCTTTTTCCAGGCTGATTATGGTGCTTTTTTTGGGGGTAAATGATTGTAAAGGTTGCAAATTTTTCACTTGTTAGCTGCTTTTTATATGATTGTTAATCAGTTTTTTATTAATTATTCTTCCTAAAAAACTTTAAGATACTCTTTTTTTGTTAAAAAATTTAATTGCTTTTAAACTTTATGAAATAACTAAATTTTAGAATCAGCATTTTTGACAAAAGCAAATGTAATTTTTAAAACACAATTTCAGCTTGAATTTTTGATTTAATTTTTCACAAAAAATGTTGACAAGTAACAAAATTGTTAATAAGATTTGAAATGTCGCTTTCTGTAAAAATATTGCTTATTTTTGAACCATGGAGAATAAAAAAACGTATAAAATTCTTACGGTATTGTTGGTTATGCAATGGGCTTTTCTTCGAATTATTGCCCAATATCCAACTGCAATCGAAAAATATTATTCGAACGGACTTTACATTTATATTTCAAAATTTTTAAATCTGCTTTTCGGCTGGATTCCTTTTTCATTTGGAGATATTTTATATGCTGCACTGGCTATTGTGATTATAATAAATATTTACACCGCCATAAAAAACAAAAAACTTCACTTAAAAAACACCTTATTTAAAATTGGCGGCTATATTTCCATCCTTTTTTTTATTTTTCATTTAAACTGGGGTTTGAATTATTTCAGACAGCCGGTTTACAAAACCCTGAATTTTGAAAATGAAAAATACAGTTCAAATGATTTGCTTCAATTAACCGAAAAACTGATTGTAAAAATAAATCAGGTTCAGCTTTCCATATCAAAAAATGACAGCATTGTTGTTGAAAATGAATTGAATAAATCGCAAATTAAAAAAGTTTCTTACACGGTTTATGAACAATTCCGAGATAAATATCCGCAATTTTATCATGAAAATTTAAAGGTAAAACACTCATTGTTTAGTGTTCCTTTGACCTATATGGGATTTGCTGGTTATTTAAATCCGCTTACCAATGAAGCCCAGGTAAATTCCTTAATTCCCAAAAATAATTATCCTATGATTGTTTGTCACGAATTGGCGCATCAAGTTGGCATTGCTTCCGAAAGCGAAGCGAATTTTATAGGTTATTTGGCGTCAACCAATGCTGAAGACGTTTATTTTAATTACTCAGGATATTTAATGGCATTGCGTTTTTGTTTGTTTGAAATTTTTCAAAATGATCCGGCACAATTTGAATTGCTTAAAATTAAATTGAATAAAGGCGTCATAAAAGACATTCAGAATACTGAGAATTTCTGGGAATCTTACCAAAACTGGTCGGAAAAGTACTTCAAAACTTTTTACGATACCTTTTTAAAAGCCAATAAGCAAATTGATGGGATTAAAGGCTACAATAAAGTGGTTGTGCTTTTGGTGAATTACCACAAAACCAAAGAATTATAGTTGGTTTTTTTGACGTCATATCTTCTTGAAATTCAATTCTTCATTCAATAAAAATTCATTTTATTATTTTTTCATTAAGTTTAATGGATTTGTCAATATTTTATTAAATTGCTGCCATAAAAAAACCTTTTAATGCTATTGAAGTGGTTTAAACTTTTTCATTTACCTGCAAAATTCACATTTTGCTCCCTAATTTTGACTTTTTTTATTTCCGTAGCGATGCTATTCAAAGAAAAAAGAATTTTTCGCTGACAAACAAAAAGTTTAAACCACTTCATTAAATTAATTTTACTAACCAAACTTTAAATTTCTTTTAATGAAAAAAATTCTTTTATTGCTGTTATTTTTGAATACACTCAGCATAAATGCCCAGGAATATTTTCCGGCAAATGCAGGTGTAAAAACAACAGAAACAACTGCTTATGCGTTTACCAATGCGAAAATTTACGTGACGCCTACACAAATTATTGAAAACGGAACCTTACTGATTAAAGATGACAAAGTGGTTGATGTTGGCGCCGCTGTTTCTGTCCCTAAAAATGCCCAAATCATCGATTTAAAAGGCAAATTTATTTATCCGTCTTTTATCGATTTGTATGCAAGTTTCGGGATTGAAATTCCCAAGACTGTTCAAACTAACTTCCGGAGTTCAAGTGCTGCACCGCAATATGATGCAGGTCGGGAAGGCTATTATTGGAACGACCATATTCGTCCGGAAACTGACCCGATTTCCCTTTTTCAATTCGACAAAAAACAGGCTGAAGAATTGTTGAATGCAGGATTTGGCGTTGTGAATACGCATTCTCAGGACGGAATTATTAGAGGAAACGGACTTCTTGTTGCCTTAAATCCGAATGCCACCGATGCTTATCGCATTTTAGAATCGCGGTCTGCACAATATTTATCGTTCAAAAAAAGCGCAAAATCCAAACAAATTTATCCCAATTCCTTAATGGGCAGTATGGCCTTAATTCGTCAGGTTTATAATGATGCTTCCTGGTATTCAAAAGGTTTGGCAAAAAACAAGGATTTATCGTTGGAAGCCATCAATAAAAACAAAAATCTGGTTCAAATATTTGAAGCGGGAGGAAAACAAAATGATTTACGTGCCGATAAAGTTGGCGATGAATACGGAATTCAATACGTTATTGTTGGCGGCGGCGACGAATATGAAAATATTGAGGCCATAAAAGCCACAAATGCAACTTACATTATTCCTGTAAATTTCAGAAAAGCCTATGATGTGAGCGAACCTTATTTGGCCGATGAAATTGCACTTGGCGATATGCGAAAATGGAATCAGGAACCTGCCAATCTGCAACTATTGCAGCAAAACAAAATTCCTTTTTCCTTAACCACAAATCAATTAAAATCGATTTCGGATTTCAATAAAAATCTGCAAAAAGCTTTTGATTATGGCTTTGACAAAACTGCGGCATTAGAGGCTTTAACTACGGTTCCCGCAACTATTTTAGGAAAATACAATGAAATTGGTTCCTTAAGAAAAGGCAGTTATGCAAACTTTTTAATCACTTCAGGCGAATTGTTCGACAAAGAAACTACGTTGTATGAAAATTGGGTGCAAGGCGCAAAAAACACCGTAAACGCTATGAATATTAAAGAAATTGCAGGCGATTATGCGCTTTCTTTAAACGGCAAAAATTACGCTTTGTCCATAACGGGCAAATCCTCCAAATTAAAAGTTGAAGTAAAAGATGGGGAAACCAAATTAAAATCGAAACTCATTTATGCCGACAATTGGTTAAATCTGATAATCAACAGTCAGGTTGATTCCACAAAATTCAACCGACTTATCGCAAGGGTTTATGCAAATTCCGACAATTTAAGCGGCACAGCCACAAATGAAAAAGGAATGGAATCAACTTGGAATGCTATCAAAAAAAATGACGCCAAAGAAAAAGAGAAAAAAGAGGATATCGCAAAAACAACCATTTTGCCAATCACCTATCCCAATATTGCTTTCGGATTTAAAGAAAAACCAAAACAAGAAAACATTTTATTCAAAAATGTAACTGTTTGGACCGGAGAAAATGAAGGTATTTTAAAAAATACGGATGTATTGATAACAGCAGGTAAAATCTCAAAAATTGGCGCAAATTTATCAGTAAAAGAAGCAAAAGTAATTGACGGAACCGGCAAACATTTAACGGCCGGAATTATTGATGAACATTCCCATATAGCCACTGTTGCAGTGAACGAAGCTGGACAAAATTCAACTGCAGAAGTATCTTTGGAAGATGTTGTGGATGCTGACGATATTCAAATTTACAGAAGTTTGGCCGGTGGTGTCACCACTGTTCAAATATTGCACGGTTCCGCAAATCCGATTGGCGGACAAGCAGCGCTTGTGAAATTGAAATGGGGCGAAACAGCCAATAATTTGTTGTATAAAAACAACGATAAATTTATAAAGTTTGCATTGGGAGAAAATGTAAAACAATCCAATTGGGGAAATACAGAAACTTCTCGTTTTCCGCAAACAAGAATGGGTGTAGAAGAAGTTTATACAGATTATTTCCAAAGAGCCAAAGAATATGACCTCATTAAAAAGAGCGGAAAATCTTTCAGAAAAGATACAGAAATGGAAATTTTAGGCCAAATATTAAACAAAGAACGTTTTATAACTTGCCACTCCTATGTGCAAAGCGAAATAAATATGTTGATGAAAGTTGCCGATAAATTCAATTTTACGGTGAATACTTTTACGCATATTTTGGAAGGTTACAAAGTTGCCGATAAAATGAAAGCACATGGCGCAGGCGCTTCCACATTTTCAGATTGGTGGGCTTATAAATACGAGGTAAATGACGCAATTCCTTTCAATGCATCCATAATGCATCATGTTGGACTTACGGTTGCCATCAACTCTGATGATGCAGAAATGAACCGACGATTAAATCAGGAAGCCGCAAAAACCATAAAATATGGTGGATTAAGTGAAGAAGAAGCCTGGAAATTGGTTACTATCAATCCGGCAAAACTGCTTCACATCGATAACCGTGTTGGCAGTGTTAAAGTTGGAAAAGATGCCGATGTTGTTTTGTGGAACGACAATCCGCTTTCCATCTATGCCAAAGCCGAAAAAACGCTTGTTGAAGGGGTTATTTATTTTGATACGGAAAGTGATTTACAATTAAGAGAACAAGTAAAAAGCGAACGAAATTCATTAATTAATATGATGTTGATTGAAAAAAATAATGGAAATGAAGTTCAATCGCCCAGTAAAAAAACACCGGTACATTTTCATTGTGATACTGTGCTAGAATATTAAATATCTATAGAATATGAAAAAACAAACTATATACAACCTGCTATTTTTATTTTTAACAATAACTATTTCAGCACAGCAAACTCCTGCTCCAAAACAAACTGCCGATTACAGCATTGAAGGCGCAACGGCACATTTAGGAAACGGTGAAATCATAGAAAATTCCTTAATTATGTTTTCCAGCGGAAAAATTACGTTTGTGGGCAGCGCTTTAATGAAAATTGCCCGAATGGGAACAGTCATAAATGCCAACGGAAAACACATTTATCCGGGATTTATCATTGCAAATTCAAGTTTGGGACTGGGTGAAATTGACGCCGTGAGAGCTACATTGGATGACAATGAAATTGGCGTAATGATTCCCCATGTGCAAAGTTTGATAGCTTATAACGCCGAATCTAAAGTGGTTGAAAGCGTTCGCCCTAATGGCGTTCTTATTGGACAAATTACGCCACGAGGCGGCGTTATTTCAGGAACTTCGTCCATCGTGCAATTTGATGCCTGGAACTGGGAAGATGCGGCCATAAAGGTTAACGACGGGATTCATTTAAATTGGCCACAAAGTTTTTCTGAAGGAAGACCTTGGCGAGGCGAAGAAGCAGGCACAAAACCCAACAAAGAATATTTAAAAGATGTTGAAAATATTGCTTCATTTGTTCGTGCCGGAAAAAACTATTTAAACTCCTCAAAATCGCCAAAAAACTTGCCCTATGAAGCTTTGGAAGGTTTGTTTAACGGGTCAAAAAATTTATATGTCCACGCCAACGGTGTAAAAGAAATTACTGATGCCATAAATTTCTCCAAAGAAATGGAAATCTTAAAATTGGTGATTGTAAACGGAAATGATGCCTATAAAATTGCCGATTTATTGGTTGAAAATAACATTCCTGTAATCATTGAAAGAGCACACCGATTGCCAAATAATGAGGATGATGATTATGATTTGCCTTATAAAACTGCAAAACTATTAACAGAAAAAGGCGTGGTTGTTGCCATTGGGATGGAGGGAAATATGGAACGCATGAATTCTAGAAATTTGCCATTTTATGCCGGAACTTGTGCTGCATACGGCTTGAACAAAGAGGCCGCTTTAAAATTAATCACTTTCAACGCAGCAAAAATATTGGGAATCGATGATTTTGCGGGAACACTGGAAGTTGGCAAAGATGCCACGCTTTTTATTTCTGAAGGGGATGCGTTGGATATGAGAACCAATAAATTGACAGATGCTTTTATTCAAGGAAGAAAAATAAGTCTGGAAACCCATCAAACGAAATTATGGCAACGCTACGGCAAGAAGTATAGCTCACAAGAATAAATTAAAGCCCTGAATAATTTTCAGGGCTTTTTTTTACTGCCATATTTATAAAATTTTAATTTTGAGTATCTTTACGGCTTATTTCAGCAAAATGCACAAACAAATTACCAGCGTACAAAATTCTTATATAAAAGAATTGGTTCAGCTTAAAGAAAAATCACGTTTACGCAGGCAAACACAAACATTTTTAATTGAAGGATTACGTGAAATTTCATTGGCAATTCAGGGAAATTATGTGATTCAAACTATTTTTGCAGCCACCTCAATTATACAAAATGAAGAAATTGAAAAACTTCTTCATTCCGTGGATTATCAAATTGAAGTGATTGAAATTTCTAATGACGTTTACCAAAAATTGGCCTTGCGTGAATCTACCGAAGGAATTTTGGCAGTTGCCAAAAGCAAGGATTTAACGCTGAATTCAATCCTGTTTAAAAATAAGAATCCGCTAATTTTGGTTGCGGAAGCACCGGAAAAACCGGGGAATATTGGGGCGCTTTTAAGAACTGCCGATGCTGCCGGACTTGACGCCGTACTTATCGCCAACCCGAAAACCGATATTTACAATCCGAATATCATTCGTTCCAGCATTGGCTGTGTTTTTACAACGCAAATAGCGACCGGCACAACTTCTGAAATTATTTCATTTTTAAAGGAACACCATATCAACATTTATGGGGCGGCTTTATCAGCCTCCGTGGCATATCAAACCATAGATTACACAAAACCCAGCGCCATCATTGTGGGAACTGAAGCAACCGGATTAACGGATGAATGGTTGCAAAACACCTCTAAAAATATCATTATCCCAATGCGGGGCGCCATAGATTCCATGAACGTTTCTGTTAGCGCAGCAATTATTTTGTTTGAAGCGGTTAGGCAACGACAATTGACAATTGACAATTGACAATTAATAACTCACCTTACGCAAAAATAGGATAAATATTTATAATTTTAACATTTGAGATGTTGATAACTTTTAGCAGAGAATACAATGGAAAATTTTGCA
>LNAP01001327.1_pt1 | contig 34135 bp, 36 predicted proteins | sample 602601 | NCBI WGS metagenome assembly LNAP01 (sample SAMN02440304, study PRJNA202911) | soil metagenome | biome: Subtropical and temperate rainforests or woodlands; isolation source: soil samples (1 kg each in a 20% v/v slurry with milli Q water) were... ...
GACACGCCGGCAATGAGGTCGGTATTGGTGACGTTGTGGATCAGCGGCACATGCTTGTCGCCGATGCCCTGAATATTGTGCTCGCCGAAGCCGTTATAGAGCAGCGTCGGGCATTCCTCCGGCTCCATCGCCACGATCCGGGTGCCGTACTGCTCCTTCAGGTAATCGCCAGTGCCGAGCGTGCCGGCCGAGCCGGTGCCGGCGACGAATGCGGCGAGCCGCGCCTTGGGCGAGCCGATGCGCAGCGCCTCGAACAGCCGGCCGGCCGCTGTGCCGGTGATGGAGTAATGCGCGAGGTAGTTGGGGAACTCGGAGAACTGGTTGAGGATGAAGTTGCCCTCGTCCTTCGCCATCTCGGCGCAGGCGTCATAGATCTCCTTGACGTTGGATTCCGTGCCGGGCGTGCGCACGATGTCGGAGGGGTCGGTGACCCATTGCTCCAGCCAGTTGAAGCGCTCCGCGCTCATGCCGCCCGGCAGCACGGCGACGCCATGGCAGCCGAGGATGCGGGAGATCGCCGCGGCAGTAATTGCCGGTGGAGGGCCACACCGCGCGGTGATGGGTGGGATCGAACATGCCGGTGACGAGGCGCGGGGCGAGGCACGCATAGGCCGCCAGCACCTTGTGGGCATGGATCATCGGGAAGTGGCGGCCGAGCATGACCACGATGCGCGCCGGCACGCCGGTGACCGCGCGGGGCAGCTCGATATAGGCCGGCACGGTCTTGCCGCCGAGTTCCATCGACTGGTTGAACCAGTGCACGCCGAACAGATTGCGGGCGTCGGGCGCGCCCTTGTCGGCGGCATCCGCCATCTTGCGGGTGGCGTCGGGAATGGTCTCGGGCGCGGCGAGTTCGGAGAAGCGCGGCAGCACGATGCCGCGAGCGCGCAGGTGCGCTACGGTCTGGTTGTAAATGCCGGCGTCAGCGATGCCGGAGGGCAGGTCGAACGGGTTCATGCGGCTCCTGCTGAACGTCGCACGGCAAGGGCGCCGCGATCACCGGATGGTCAGCCGCCGGGTCAGCTTGTATTGTGTGCTAGGTGACCATACCAATGTAGGTAAATTGCTCAACAGTTTTGAGATGTTAGGTCTGCGCTAATTTTATGCAGGCCGCGCTGAATAGGGTGGCAATGCCGTGCGCGGGACACGGCCGTTGGCCGGCAAAGCGTGGTGGAATGGGGCTTGGCACGGGCATGTCGTCGCTGGCGAGCCCGCATCCCGCAAAATGTGTGATCGTCGCTTGTTCGGCAGCAATATAGCTTAGGTGGCCTATGGATTTGTCCGGTTCGCAGCGTATCGAGGCTCCCCGCGATGTCGTGTGGCAGGCGCTGAACGATGCGGAGATGCTGAAGGCGTGCATTCCCGGCTGCCAGGAACTGGAGCAGACCTCGCCGACCGATTTCAAGGCCAAGGTGGTGCTGAAGATCGGGCCGGTGAAGGCGACGTTCGCGGGGGCGGTGACGCTGTCGGAGCTTGATCCGCCGCACAGCTACCGCATCACCGGCGAAGGGCAGGGCGGCGTCGCCGGCTTTGCCAAGGGCGGCGCCAAGGTCTGGCTCGTCGAGGATGGGGAAGGCACTATCCTTAGTTACGAGGCGCAAGCCAATGTCGGCGGCAAGATCGCCCAACTCGGCGCGCGGCTGATCGACAGCACCTCGAAGAAGCTGGCGGGCGAGTTCTTCCGCGCGTTTGGCCGGGCGCTCGCGCCGGCTGAAACGCCGGTCGAGTGAAGGGGCAGCAGATGCAAGAGCTTAGCCTGACCGTCAATGGCCGGCCGATCGAGGCCAGCGTCGATGTCCGCACGCTACTGGTGCAGCTGTTGCGCGACGAGCTGCGGCTCACCGGCACCCATGTCGGCTGCGACACCAGCCAGTGCGGGGCGTGCACGGTGCATCTCGACGGCGAAGCGGTGAAGTCCTGCGCGGTGCTGGCGGTACAAGTTCAGGGCTGCGAGGTGCTCACCATCGAGGGCGTGGCGGTGCACGAGGTGCTGCACCCGATGCAGGAAGCGTTCCGCGAGCATCATGGTTTGCAGTGCGGCTTCTGCACGCCGGGCATGATCCTCGCCGGCATGGATATCGTGCGCCGGCGCGGCCATAAGCTTGACGAGCAAACGGTGCGCGCGGAGCTGGAAGGCAATCTCTGCCGCTGCACCGGCTACCATAACATCGTGAAGGCGATCATCGCCGGGGCGCAGGCCATGGCGGCTCCCGTATCTGTGGCGGCGGAGTAGGGCGATGTTCGCGTTCAACTATCACCGCCCCGAGACGCTGAAACTGGCCCTCAGTACGCTCGGCGCCAATGAGGACGCCAAGCTGCTGGCCGGCGGGCAGACGCTCATCGCCACGCTGAAGCAGCGGCTCGCCAGCCCGAGCGATCTGGTCGACCTCGCCGCGATTCCCGGCCTGCGGGGCATCGAGGTGAAGGATAGCCGGCTGGTGATCGGCGCGATGACGCGCCATGCCGATGTCGAGATATCCCCGCTGGTGCGCGAGATGCTGCCGGTGCTGGGGCAAGTCGCTGGGCTGATCGGTGATCCGGCGGTGCGCAATCGCGGCACCATCGGCGGTTCGATCGCCAATAACGACCCGTCCGCCGACTATCCCGCCGCCTGCCTCGGGCTGGCGGCGACGATCGTCACCGACCAGCGGCGCATAGAGGCGGATGAGTTCTTCGTCGGCCTGTTCGAGACCGCGCTGGAGCCCGATGAGATCGTGATCGGCGTCGAGTTTCCGCTGGGCGGGGAGGGGATTTACGAGAAATTCCCCAACCCGGCTTCGCGCTACGCCATGGCCGGGGCGTTCGTCTGGCGGGGCGAGGAGGTGCGCGTCGCGATCACCGGCGCGGGGCAGGACGGCGTGTTCCGCTGGGTGGAGGCCGAGGCTGCGCTGGCGGGGGATTTCAGCGCCGCGGCGCTCGAAGGCTTGAGCCTGCCGGGCGACGAGATGATCGGGGATATCCACGGCTCCGGTGCCTATCGCGCGCATCTGGCCGGCGTTATGACGAGGCGCGCGGTGGCGCGGCTTGCGGTCTAAGCTGGTTTTGCGGGGTTGAGGCGTGGGCATCACGATTTACGGCATCAAGAACTGCGACACGATGAAGAAGGCGCGCGACTGGCTGGACGGCCACGGCGTCGCCTACGCCTTCCACGACTACAAGGCGGCCGGCATCGATGCGGCGCACCTCAAGGCATGGGCCGGCAAGGTCGGCTGGGAGACGCTGCTCAATCGTGCGGGCACCACCTTCCGCAAGCTGCCGGACGCCGACAAGGCCGATATCGATGAGCCCAAGGCCATCGCCTTGATGCTGGCGCAGCCTTCCATGATCAAGCGGCCGGTGCTCGATACCGGGTCGAAGCTGCTGGTGGGCTTTAAGCCGGAGCTGTATGAGGCGGAGTTGGGCTAAGCCCCTTGATAAGCCGCGCCATCCCTGCCACATCCGGCTGCCATGAACGATAGCTCAGCCTCACCGATCGCCCGCGAAGTCGCGCGGCGCCGTACCTTCGCGATCATCTCGCATCCTGACGCGGGCAAGACCACGCTGACCGAAAAGCTGCTGCTGTTCGGCGGCGCGATCCAGCTCGCCGGACAGGTGCGCGCCAAGAAGGATCGCCGTTCCACCCGGTCCGACTGGATGGCGATCGAGCGCGAGCGCGGCATCTCCGTCGCGACCTCGGTGATGACGTTCGAGTTCGAGAAGCACGTCTTCAACCTGCTCGACACGCCGGGCCATGAAGACTTCTCGGAAGACACCTACCGCACGCTCACCGCGGTTGACGCGGCGGTGATGGTGATCGACGCCGCCAAGGGCATCGAGGCGCGCACCCGCAAGCTGCTGGAAGTGTGCCGGCTGCGCGACATCCCGATCATCACCTTCATCAACAAGATGGACCGCGAAAGCCGCGACCCGTTCGAGATCCTCGACGAGATCGAGAAGACGCTGGCGCTCGACACCACGCCGATGACCTGGCCGGTGGGGCGCGGGCGCGACTTCGTCGGCACCATGGACATCGCCACCGGCGGCATGCGGCTGCTCGACGGCGACGAGGGCAAGACCGGCCCGCTGCGCGACCTCTCCATGGCGGAGATCGCCGCGCTCAACGTCTCGCTGGATGAGGCGGAACTGACCGAGGAACTGGGCCTCGTGCGCGAGGTCTGCAACCCGTTCGAGCTCCAGGCCTTCCTCGAGGGCCATCTGACGCCGGTGTATTTCGGCTCGGCGCTGCGCAATTTCGGCGTCGGCGACCTGCTGGAAGGCCTCGGCAAATATGCCCCGCCGCCGCGCGCGCAGGATGCCGACAAGCGCCGGGTGGAAGCCGAGGAGCCGCGCATGACGGCCTTCGTCTTCAAGATCCAGGCGAACATGGACCCCAATCACCGCGACCGCATCGCCTTCGCGCGGCTGTGCTCGGGCAAGCTCTCGCGCGGCATGAAGGCCAAGCTGGTACGCACCGGCAAGCCGATGAGCCTGTCGACGCCGCAATTCTTCTTCGCGCAGGACCGCCAGCTCGCCGAGGAAGCCTATGCCGGCGACGTGGTGGGCATCCCCAACCACGGCAATCTTCGCATCGGCGACACGCTCACCGAGGGCGAGGAACTGAACTTCGTCGGCGTGCCGAGCTTCGCGCCGGAAATCCTGCGCCGGGTGAAGCTTTCCGACGCCATGAAGGCGAAGAAGCTGAAGCAGGCCTTGCAGGAAATGGCCGAAGAGGGCGTCGTTCAGGTTTTTCGCCCGACCGACGGCTCGCCGGCGCTGGTCGGTGTGGTCGGCTCGCTGCAGCTCGACGTGCTGAAGAACCGGCTCGACGCCGAGTACGGCCTCGATGTCGGCTTCGACACCAGCGAGTATCAGCTCGCGCGCTGGGTCTCGTCGGAGGACCCGAAGAAGCTCGACGACTTCGCCGCCGCCAACCGCCTGTCGACGGCGGACGATCTCGACGGCGACCTGGTGTTCCTCTCACCGTCCGCCTTCATGATCGGCTACACCGGCGATCGCTGGCCGGGCATCGTCTTCACCGACATCAAGGACGTGAAGAAAACCGCTGCGTGATCCCGCCCGGCGGCGAATGTGGGTCGGCGATGATGACGCGGTCGCGCCCCTCGCGCTTGGCCTGGTAGAGCGATTGATCGGCGGCAAGCAGCACCGCGTCGAGATGGGTGGTGAAGGCGTCGCCACAGGCGAGGCCGGCGCTGGCCGTGCAGGCAAGCCTCTCCTCGCTCAGAACCAGGGCGGCAAAGCGCGCGCGAACCGCCTCCGCGAGCGCCAGCGCGGCCTCCATAGTGGCGTGCGGCTGGATCAGGGCGAACTCCTCGCCGCCGATGCGCGCCGCGCAATGGGCTTCCTCGAGGCATTCGCGCATCGCCCGCGCGAATAGCGCGATCACGCGGTCACCACACGCATGGCCGTGGGTGTCGTTGACGATCTTGAAGCGATCGATGTCGAACAGGATGGCGACGACCGGCTCCTTGAGGTTGCCTTCATAGGTCTCGAACAGCGCGCGCCGGTTCAGCAGGCCGGTCATCTGGTCGGTCATCGCCTCGCGCCGGTGGGCGCGGACCAGCCGCTTCTGGTTGAGCACCATCGTCATGGCGCCGATACTCGGCAGTGCCGCGATGATGATGGCAAGGCCGAGGGTCTGTGCCCAGTTGCGTGGCGGCCCAATCATCACCGCCTTGCCGTCCAGAATGACCAGCAACGCACGCGGCACGAACGATAGCGCCACGATGAAATAGAGGCCGGCAATGGCCATGACGGTTCCCGGCGCCTCGTCGCGCGCCTTCCAGTAATGGAACGATGTCAGGACCAGCAGGATGGCGCAGCCTATGAAGCCCAGCACGAACCCGATGCCATTATAGCCGAGCACAAAGAACGGCAGGATAATGCCGAGCGTGACGGCGGACGCTGCCGTGACCCTCGTCCATGGCCGGCCACCGTATCGGAACTGCCAGGCGGCGCCGTAGATCGCGGCATTGCCCGCCAATAGGAGGGCATAGGCGAGGGTGACGAGCACGGTGCTGGGCGTCACTGCGTAGAACGCGGACGCGACCCCGCTGACCGCGACCAGTATTGCGCCGATGGCGCATGTGAGCAGGAAGCCGTCGGTGCGCGAGGCCAGCCATGCCGCCAGCAAGGTGGCCGCGATGCAGCTCCCGGAGATGGTGATGGCCAGAATAAGTGACGTGAAATCGAGCGTCATGATGTCGGGTCGTCCCCCAACCAGCCCCCCGGCGGTTCGAGATGCTGGGTTGCCCTTTGGGCATCATAGTACGCGGCATTGCCCCGTCGATGCCTAGAGCCTTTTCCGATCAGATGGAATCATCTGATCGACAAGAAAATGCTATGAATTCAATGGGATTGAGCATGTTCCGCAAAAGTCATTCAACTTTTGCGGAACATGCTCCAGCACTATCGGGTAGATGCTCAGCCGGCCAGGCGCAGCTCGGCGGAATGGACCCGGTCGCGGCCGCTGTTCTTCGCGGCATAGAGCGCCTTGTCGGCCTCGCTCAGCACGCTCTCGAAACTGGTGCCGTGGGTGACGCCGAAGGCGATGCCGGCGCTGGCCGAGCAGTTCAGGCCGTCGATGGCGAGCCGTTCGACGGACACGCAGAACTTCTCCCGCACCTCCTCGGCCAGGCGCAGCGCGCTCTCGGCGGTAACCGACGATACCACAAGCGCGAATTCCTCGCCGCCCAGCCGCGCGGCAAGGGCCGGCCCCTTGCGGCAGTCGTTCAGCGCACTGGCGAAGGCCAGGATCACCTGGTCGCCGACGCTATGGCCGTGGCGGTCGTTGATACTCTTGAAGCGGTCGATATCGAACACCAGGACGGCGGTACGCTCCGGCAGGGGGCGGTCGCCGAAGGCGTCGAACAGCGCGCGGCGGTTGAGCAGCCCGGTGAGCGGGTCGGTCATGGCATCGCGCTTGTGCGCCTGGGCGAGACGAATCTGCTTGAGCGCCAGCGTTACCGCGCCGACGCCGGGCACGCCTGCAATGACCGCGAGGATGTTGAAGTTCTCCGCCCAGTTCGAGGGCGGGCCGTCCAGCACCAGCTTGCCGTCGAGGACGAGCACCATGGCGCAGAGCGCGAAGGAGACGGCGACGAAGATATAGAGAAGGCACAGGCCGGCGATGGCGACACGCGCCTCCGCCCGGCCTCTCCAATATTCCCGGGCGGCAGCGACCAGCAGCACGGCGGCGCAGAGATTGTAGAGGGCGAAGCCGACGCCGTCATAGCCGAGGACGGTTGGCGGCACGGCGACGAGCAGCGTTGTCGCGCCGGCGAGTGCCGGCCGGATCGGCGAGACATCCCTGCGGAACTGGTGCGCGGCGCCGTAAAGCAGGGACAGGGCGACGAGCAGCACGACGAAGGCGGCCGCGGCGCGCAGCGGGCTCGGTGCCGCGAGATAGAGGCTGTAGAGGACGATATTGCCGACGATGAGGGCGGCGGCGGCTGCGGTGGTGAGCAGGAAACCGTCGTCGCGAGCGCTCACCCAGACGGCGAACAACAACGCCGCCAGGCAGAGGGCGGAAAAGCCGACGGAGATGAGCAGGGAGGAGTAGTCCAGCAGCATGGCTTTTCCGAAGTCGCCTCGCGGCAGGTTAGCACCTCCCGTCGTGCTTTGGCAGCGCGGCGCCTTCACCGGCTGACCACGATCCTCGTATTGCCCTTGCCGTAGGCGCTGACCAGCGAGAACAGCGTCGCGGCATCGCCGGGATGCAGCCGCACGCAGCCATGCGAGGCGGGGCGGCCGAGGCGGCGTATGTCGTTGGTGCCATGGATGGCATAGCCGCCATGGAAGAAGATCGAATAGGGCATCGGTTTCTTCGAGAAGTAGCGTCGGTACATGCGCTGCGGCCGATAGGTGCCGACCGGCGTGCGGTAGCCGGATCGGGCGGTGGAGATCGGCCAGACATGCTGGCGCCAGCCATCGACCCAGACTTCCATGACCTGGGCAGAGAGGTCTATATGGGCCACGACATTGGCCGCATTGGCCGGCGCCGCCAGCCACAGGAACAGCATGCCGGCAAGGACGGCGACGATCCGCTTCATCCGAGCTTCCCCCAACAACGCCCGCAAATACTTACAATGCCCGCAAGGGCTTGCCCCAAAATAAGTGTGACACGTTCCCGCCGCGGCGGGGAGATAGTCTTGGCCTATGGTTTAGATCGGCTTTTCACTCTTGTGTGTACCGGCGGGCGGGAGGCCGGGTGCGTGCATGCCGGCGATGCGTCGCGCTGCATGGCAATGAGATTGGAATCCATCTAGCGTCGCGCGCAATTCCTGAAGCGAGTGTCCGCGCCCATGAGGATGCGGACACTCGCTTCAGCTTTCTCGAACGATCGACCTGCCTTCAGGCATCGACCTGAAGGCAGGTCGATCTTGAACGCGTGGAGCGCGAAATGATCCTCATGCTGGCCGGCCTCGTGCTGTTCGTCGCTGTACATGTCTTCTCGGGCCGCCGTCCCTTGCGCGCGGCGGCCGTCGCCCAGTTCGGCAAGGTGCCGTACCAGGCGATCCATGGCATCCTCGCGCTCGCCGCCGTGCTGGCGATTGCCTATGGCTATGGCCAGTGGCGGGCTTCAGGTCCGGCGCAGCTCTGGGATCCCCCGGTCGCGATGCGCCATGTCGCTTTGAGCCTCATGCTGATCGCTTCCATCGCGGCGGTGGCGGCGCTCGGCCAGAGCCATATTCGGGCGTGGCTGAAGTTTCCCTTCCTCGTCGCGATCAAGGTCTGGGCGCTGGCGCACCTGCTCGCGAATGGCGATGCCGCCACCATCACGCTGTGTGTCGTGTTCCTTGGGTGGGCGGTTTTCACCCGCATCTCGGTCAAGCGGCGCGGCGATCCGCTGCCGAAGGCGCCCGCCGGATGGACCGGGGACATCGTTGCGGTGGTCGGCGGTGTCGTGCTTTATGCCGCGCTCGCTTATCTGTTCCACCCCTATGTCGTCGGGGTGCCAGTGATGGGCTGAGGCCCAAGAAGAATACGAGCAAAATACGACTTCGAGGAATCCGAACGCCATGTCCGTCCAGTCCGCCGCCCCATCCTCTGGCGTCCGTCGCCTCACCGCTCCGGATATTCGCGCCCGCAAGGGCGGCGAGCCCATTGTGTCCCTGACCGCCTACCACGCCCACACCGCCCGGCTGGTCGACCCGCATGTCGACTTCATGCTGGTCGGCGATTCGCTCGGCATGGTGATGCACGGCATGGAAACCACGGTGCCGGTGACGGTGGAGATGATGATCCTTCAGGGTCAAGCAGTTATGCGGGGTTCTTCGCGCGCGCTGGTGGTGGTGGACCTGCCGTTCGGCTCCTATGAGGGCTCGCCGCAGCAGGCTTTTGCCACCGCCGCGCGGGTGCTGAAGGAGACCGGCGCCGGGGCGGTGAAGCTGGAGGGCGGGCGCCGCATGGCCGAGACCGTGCGCTTCCTCGCCGACCGGGGCGTGCCGGTCATGGGCCATGTCGGCCTCACCCCGCAGGCCATCAACACGCTTGGCTCCTTCAAGGCGCTGGGCCGCGACGAGGCCGGCGCCGAGCTGATCCGCGACGATGCCCGCGCCATTGCGGATGCCGGCGCCTTCGCCATCGTGCTGGAGGCGATGTCCGAGCCGGTGGCGCGCGCCATTACCGAGGAAGTCGCACCGCCGACCATCGGCATTGGCGGCTCGGTGGCGTGCGACGGGCAGATTCTGGTGCTGGAGGACATGCTCGGCCTGTCCGACCGGGTGCCGCGCTTCGTCAAGAAGTTCGCCGATATCGGCCCGTCGATCGGCGCGGCGGTGGAGGCCTATGCCACCGAAGTGCGCTCGCGCGCCTTCCCCGGCCCCGAGCATGTCTACGCGCCCAAGAAGAGCTGATGCGCAGAGCTGACGGGTGCATTGAGAGGCGCGACCGGCCCTCATTTGCCTTGTTGAAGCCGCACCGTTAGTTTACGCGGCCTTTTGAAGGGGCGGGGAATACCGTTTCCCCGACTTCATCTGCCGGCCTTCATGAGCGCCGCCCGGCGCTTCCCCGAATTTTCTGCACGGACCGCAAAATGGCTGACATTTTCCACGAGATCGACGAGGACCTTCGTCGCGAGCGGTTCAGCCGCCTATGGAGCCGCTACGGCATCTATATCATCGGCCTCGCGGTTCTCATCGTGGTCGGTGTCGCCGCGTGGCGCGGCTATGAGTGGTGGAAGCTGAAGCAGGACCAGGCCTCCGGCGCGCAGTTCGAAGCGGCGCTGGAACTCAGCTCTGAGGGCAAAAGTGCCGAGTCCGAGGCCGCGCTGGCCACCCTGGAGAAGGACGGCTCCAACGGCTATCGCATCCTCGCCCGCTTCCGCTCGGCGGTCGAGCTGGCGAAGACCGATCGCGCCGCGGCCATCAAGGATTATGACGCGCTTGCGGTCGATTCCGGCATCGGCCATTTGATGCGCGATGTCGCCAAGGTGCGCGCGGCGCTGCTGCTGGTGGATACCGCCCCGCTGGCCGACATCGAAGCCCGGATGACGCCGCTCGACACGCCGGACGGCGCGTTCCGCCATTCCGCCCGCGAGATCATCGGGCTTGCGCAGTACAAGGCCGGCGACTTCAAGGGCGCGGTCGCGACCTTCGACGCCATCATGAATGACAGCCAGACCCCGCCGGGCCTGCGCCGTCGCGCCGAGCTGATGCGTGCGCTGGCCAGCGGGTCGATTCCCGCTGTGGCTGCTGCGCCGGTTCCGGCTGCGGCTGCGCCCACTGAAACTGCTCCCGCCGCTGCGATGCCCGAGGCCGCTCCGGCCCCGGTCGAGGTCCCGGCTGCACCTGCCACTGGAGCTCCGGCAGAACCTGCCCCGGCTGCGCCCGCCCCGGCGCCTGCCGCCCCGGCCGCACCGTAAGGAGATGGCGATGTCGACGAACCGTACCGCGCGCCGCGCGCTTCTGGCGCTCACGGCCCTTTCGCTCGCTTTCGCGACCGCCGGCTGCGAGACGCTCGACAAGATGAATCCCTTCCTCGAGAAGGAAAAGCCGCTACCCGGCGCACGCAGCCCGGTGTTCCCGGAAGGCGTGCCCGGCGTCGACTACAACGCCCCGCCGCCGCAGCCGGCCAATTCCGCGAAGTATCAGACCGAAGCGCCCGTCGAGGCGCCGGCCGCTACGACGCCCCAGCAGTAAGCGGCGCGGAGGCGCCTTAATATCATGACCATGACCGTCGCCATTGTCGGCCGTCCTAATGTCGGCAAGTCGACGCTGTTCAACCGGCTTGTCGGCAAGCGCCTCGCGCTGGTCGACGACCGGCCGGGCGTGACCCGCGATCGCCGCGAAGGCGACGCACGGCTGGGGCATTTGAACTTCCGCATTCTCGACACTGCCGGGCTTGAAGACGCCAAGGCCGACAGCCTCGAGGGGCGCATGCGCGCGCAGACCGAGATGGCGATCTCCGATGCTGACGTGCTGCTGTTCATGATCGACGCCAAGGCCGGCATCACGCCGAGCGACCGTGGCTTCGCCGATCTCGTCCGCCGCTCCGGCAAGCACACCATCCTCGTCGCCAACAAGAGCGAGGCCAAGGGGGCGATCTCCGGTGCGCTGGAGGCCTATTCGCTCGGCCTCGGCGACCCGGTGGAGCTTTCCGCCGAGCATGGCGACGGCATGGTCGAGCTGCTGCGCGCGCTGATGGAATGCGTGCCGGACGATGGCGACGAGGAAGAAGAGGACACCGGCGACCGCGCCATCCGCGTCGCCGTGCTCGGGCGCCCCAATGCCGGCAAGTCCACCCTGATCAATGCGCTGCTCGGTGAAGACCGGCTGCTGACCGGCCCTGAGGCCGGCATCACCCGCGATTCCATCGCGGTGGATGTCGAACGCCATGGCGTGAACCTCAAGGTGTTCGACACTGCCGGCATGCGCAAGCGCGCCCGCATCGAGGACAAGCTGGAAAAGCTCTCGGTGGCCGATGGCCTGCGCGCCGCGAAGTTCGCCGAGGTCGTGGTGGTGCTGATCGACGCCACCCACCCGTTCGAGGAACAGGATCTGCGCATCGCCGATCTGGTCGAGCGCGAGGGGCGGGCGGTGATCATCGCCATCAGCAAGGCCGATCTGGTCAAGGATCAGGCCGGCTTTGCCAAGCGCATGCGCGAGGAGGCCGACCAGTGGCTGCCTCAGGTCAAGGGCATGCCGGTGGTGATGGTTTCCGCGCTGACCGGCGAGGGGCTGGACCGGCTGGTGAAGGCCATCCAGGGCGCGCACGAGGTGTGGAACAAACGGGTGGCGACCAACCCGCTCAATCGCTGGCTGATCGAGACCACCGACCAGCATCCGCCACCGGCGGTGTCGGGGCGCCGCATCAAGCTGCGCTACATCACCCAGCCCAAGGCGCGCCCGCCCAGCTTCGTGCTGTTCTGCTCGCGCGCCGATGCGTTGCCCGAGAGCTATGTGCGCTATCTCGTGAACAATCTGCGCACTGCGTTCGACCTGCCGGGCGTGCCGATAAGGCTCACGCTGCGCGAGAAGGACAATCCCTACGCCGAGAAGGAGTAGGGGGCTTCAGGCTCGCTCACTTGAGGCCGTCATCCCGGAATGGCCGTCAGGCCATATGGGATCGCGTGCAGGAGTGTCTTGGTCAGCGATCCCGGCTCTACGCTTCGATTCGGCCGGGATGATGATGTGACCCCCTCCCGGATGACGTGCCCCCTGCGCGCCCGCCGCCTCGCATTTTGTACAGACCAGTTTTTGGACACATCGCATGCTGATCGGCATTCTGGCTGGGCTCGCGACCGGAGCCCTGTGGGGCCTGACATTCATCGCACCGCGCATGGTCGACCCGTTCGCGACCATAGACCTCGTTGTCGCCCGCTATCTGGCTTTCGGCGTCATGTCGGCGCTGCTGATGATCAATCCACGGTTCCGGCCTGGCAAGCTCTCCCGGTCCCGATTGGTGACGGGCCTTGTCCTGGGCACGGTGGGCTATGTCGGCTATTTCCTCACCACCGCCTATGCCGTCCGGTTCGCGGGTGCGGTTCTGCCGCCCCTCATTATCGGCACGATGCCGGTGCTGCTGGCGCTGATTGCCAATTGGCGCGAACGGGCCGTGCCGTGGCGCGCCTTGCTGGCGCCGCTCGGCCTGATCGCCGCCGGGCTGGTGGTGGTGAATGCCCATGCGTTCTCCGATGCCGTGCCGGCCGCGCGCAATGACACCGTGGTCGGGGTGCTGCTGTCCGTGCTGGCGCTCGCCATCTGGGTGGGGTACGGGCTGGTGAATGCTCAGGTGATGCGAGCCCCCGACGCGCCGGACGCGCTGCGCTGGACCGGGCTGCAGGGCATCGGTGCGGCAGCCGGCAGCCTCGCGCTACTGGCCATATCCGGCCTGCCTTTGGTGCCGGAAGCTACCCCTCACGAGATATGGCGCTTTGTCGGCTGGGCGCTCGGTATGGCGGTGGTGGGAACCTGGTTCGCCACATGGTGCTGGGTGATTGCCTCAAAGCGCCTGCCACTGGCGCTGGCGGCCCAACTCATCATTGCCGAGACGGTGTTCGGGCTCGGCTATGGGCTGGCGTTCGAGCAGCGCTGGCCGACCAATGCCGAGGCCACCGGCATCCTGCTTCAGCTTGCGGGCGTGATCGTCGCGGTGGCCATCTTCACGCGGCGGCGCGTGCTCACGCCGGCGGCTGGAAATCCTTGAGCTGCCGGGTCGGGAAGTCATAGAGCTTGCCGGTCGCGGTGAAGCTCGGCAGGCACATCTCCACGATCGAGGCCGCGATCTCTTCCGGCGCCGGCAGCGTCTCCGGGTCTTCGCCGGGGAACGCCTTGGCGCGCATGCGGGTGCGCGTCGGGCCGGGGTTGAGCAGGTTCACGCGCAGCGCCGAGATGTTGGCGACCTCATTCGCCCAGGTGCGGCCCAGCAGCTCCAGACCGGCCTTGGTGACGGCATAGGTGCCCCAGAACGCCCGCGCCTTGTACGCGGCACCCGATGACACCAGAACGGCACGCCCGGCGTTGGAGAGCCGCAGCAGCGGGTCCAGCGAGCGCACCAGCCGCCAATTGGCGGTGAGGTTCACCGCGATGGCGTCGTCCCACTCCTTCGGCTCGACCTGCGCCAGCGGCGTCATCGGGCCGAGCACGCCGGCATTGCCGATGAAGATGTCTAGCTTGCCGAAGCGCTCATAGATCGCGCCGCCGAGACGGTCGATGCCGGGGCCGTCCTTCAGGTCGAGCGGCACCAGCGTAGCGGTCGAGCCGGCTTTTACGATCGCGTCGTCGAGCTCTTCCAGCGCACCCTGGGTGCGGCCGATCGCGATGATGTGGGCGCCCGCTGTGGCGAGCGCCAGCGCCGTGGCTTGGCCGATGCCGCGCGTGGCGCCGGTAACGAGGGCGGTACGCCCGGCAAGGGAGCGCGCGGCAGTGTCGGTCATCGGGCGTTTCCTCGGTATTTTCTAGTTGTCGTCCGTCATCACGACGGAAGGCGCCGAGCGCCTGGCCGGTCCGTGGCAGACCGCCTCGATATTGTTGCCCTCGGGGTCGAGCACGAAGGCGGCATAATAGCCGGGATGGTAGTCGCGCAAGCCCGGCTCACCATTGTCGCGCCCGCCGGCGGCCAATGCCGCCTCGTAGAAGCGCTTCACCGTGGCGTGGTCGGCGGCCTGGAAGGCGATGTGGGCGCGGCCGGTCAGCGGTTGGCCGGGCGACACGAACAGTTCGTCGGCGAAGAAATAGCCATCGCCTTCAACCACCGGCACGCCGAGAACCTCGAGAATAGCCGTGTAGAAACGCTTGCAGGCCTCAAGGTCGGCGACGACCAGAGATACGTGGTCGATCAGCCGGCCGCGATGCCAAGTGCTCAGTTCAACCATGTGTTCAGCTCAACCATGAGCTTCAGCTCGCTTCGGCCAGCAGCGAGAGCTGGCGGGACGGCACTTCGCCGATGATGTCGGTCAGCGGGGTCGGGTATTCGCCGGTGAAGCAATGGTCGGTGAATTGCGGGCGAACCGGGTCGCGGCCCTCATAGCCCATCGCCTTGTAGACGCCGTCGATGGAGAGGAAGGCGAGGCTGTCGGCGCCGATATAGCGGCGCATGCCTTCCACATCGAGGTTGGCGGCGAGCAGCTTGTCGCGATCCGGCGTGTCGATGCCGTAATAGTCCGGGTGGGTGATGGGCGGCGAGGAGATGCGGAAATGCACCTCGCGCGCGCCGGCCTCGCGCATCATGCGGACAATCTTGACGGAGGTCGTACCCCGAACGAGGCTGTCGTCGAGCAGGACGATGCTCTTGCCCTCGACCACCGAGCGGTTGGCCGAATGCTTCATGCGCACGCCCTGGTCGCGCACCGACTGGGTCGGCTGGATGAAGGTGCGCCCGACATAATGGTTGCGGATGATGCCGAGCTCATAGGGGATGCCGGCCGCCTGCGCGTAGCCGATGGCCGCGGGCACGCCGGAATCCGGCACCGGCACCACGACGTCCGCATTGGCCGGCGCCTCGAGCGCTAGCTGCTGGCCGAGGGTCTTGCGCACCTGATAGACGCTGCGCCCGCCGACGACCGAATCCGGCCGGGCGAAATAGATGTACTCGAAGATGTCCGGGCGCGGCGCGAGGAGGGGGAAGGGGCGCAGCGTCTCGGTCTTGTCGGACGAGAAAACAATGACTTCGCCCGGTTCCACGTCCCGCACGTGACGCGCACCAATTATGTCGAGGGCGCAGGTCTCGGAGGTGAGAATCGGGTGTCCATCAAGCTCGCCGAGCACCAAGGGGCGGATGCCGAGCGGGTCGCGGGCGCCGACCAGCTTCTTGTTGGTGAGGCCGACAAAGGCGTAGGCGCCCTCAATGGCGCGCAGCGCGTCGACGAAGCGCTCGGTAAAGCGCGCGCGCTTGGAGCGGGCGACGAGGTGGAGCATCACCTCGGTATCGGAGGTCGACTGGCAGATGGCGCCGTCGCGGATGATCTGGCGGCGCAGCGTCAGGCCGTTGGTGAGGTTGCCGTTGTGGGCGATGGCGAAGCCGCCGCCATCGAGCTCGGCGAACAGCGGCTGGACGTTGCGAAGGATGGTCTCGCCGGTGGTGGAATAGCGCACATGACCGACCGCGATATGGCCGGGAAGGCGCTTGATCGCCTCGCCGTCGGAGAAGGCATCGCCGACCAGGCCGAGGCGGCGTTCCGAGTAAAACCGGCGCCCGTCATAGGTTGTGATGCCTGCCGCTTCCTGTCCGCGATGCTGCAGCGCGTGCAGGCCGAGCGCGGTGATGGCCGCGGCATCGGGATGGCCGAAGATGCCGAAAACGCCGCACTCCTCGCGCAGCGTATCGCCATATTCATCAAACGGCTGGTCGACGTCGTTGACGGTCATGTGACCTTCACTCCGCTGTGCGCACCCTGTTGGCTGCGCCCGCTCCACTAGCTGACAGTAAACGCCGCGCCGCCGAAACGGGTTCGTCGCAAAGGCGCGCTCTAAATCACAGTGCCGGCGGCGTCGTCGGCGCCGGATTGAAAGGCTCCGGCGGCGGCTCTGTCGGTTCAGCATCCCTCGAATTGCGAATGTCGCGTATCAGGCTCTCGGGATCTTCCGGCAACACGGAGATGAGCCAGTCACCGGCACTTTGCAAGACCACCTTGGATCGCGCGTCGCGAATCCAGTCCGGCTGCCCCTGCTCGTTCTGGACCAGCCAGTTGAAGAACAGGAAGGCTACAACCATTATCAGGAATCCGCGGGCGAGGCCGAACAGAAATCCGAGAGTGCGATCCAGCGCGCCGATGCGGCTGTCCAGGATCAGGTCGGAGATGCGGACCGTGATGATCGACACGATCAGCAGCGTCAGCAGGAACACGCCGCCGACCGCCGCCGCCATCGCGAACGTCTCATTGCTGATGTACTGCTTCGCCAGCGGCAGGACGTGCGGGTAGGCGTAGAGCGTCACCACCGCCGCGATGATCCAGGAGGCGATGGCGAAAACTTCGCGCACCAGGCCGCGCACCATGGCCAGAAGGCCGGAGATCACCATCACGGCGATTAGGATGATGTCGAGCAGCGTCAAAGCAATCGCACCGTGACCGAGGCGGGGGTTCCAGAAGCGGAACGGAGAACGAATCTGCGAGCGTGGAGCCCATTCAGGCAGCCGCGCGACGTATAGCGCGGCGCAACCGGCTCGTCATCCCTCTTGAGGGCGTCATTCCTCGTCGAACTGTTCGGCCGGTTGCGGCGTCTTGGCCCCACGCTTGGGACCGCGTGCCGCGATGTTGGCGACCAGGTCGTGCAGCGACGTGATGCTCTCGGTGGCCAGCGGGCGCTCGGACGGCTCGCCGTTCGAGGCCTTGCCCTCCGGCGCCACGGCACGGGTGAAGCCGAGCTTGGCGGCTTCCTTCATGCGGGCGGCCGCGTGCGGCACCGGGCGCACCGCGCCGGTGAGGCTGATCTCGCCAAAATACACAGTCTCGGTCGGCAGCGACGAGCCGGCGAGCGAGGACACCAGCGCCGCCGCCACCGCAAGGTCTGCCGCCGGCTCGGTAATGCGGAAGCCGCCGGCGACGTTGAGATGCACGTCGTGCGCGCCGAGCTTCACCCCGCAGCGTGCTTCCAGCACCGCCAGCACCATGGAAAGGCGGCTGGGGTCCCAGCCGACCACGGCGCGGCGCGGGGTGCCGAGGCTGGTGGGCACCACCAGCGCCTGTATCTCCACCAGCACCGGGCGCGTGCCCTCCATGCCGGCATAGACCGCGGTGCCGGGGGCGCCGCGATCGCCGTTCGACAGGAACAGCTCGGAGGGGTTGGCGACCTCGCGCAGTCCGAGGCCGGTCATCTCAAACACGCCGATCTCGTCGGTGGGCCCGAAGCGATTCTTCTGCGCACGCAGGATGCGGAACTGGTGGGCGCCGTCGCCCTCGAAAGAGAGTACCGCGTCGACCATGTGCTCGACCACGCGCGGGCCGGCGATCTGGCCGTCCTTGGTGACGTGGCCGACAAGGATGACGGCGGCGCCGGCACGCTTGGCGTAGCGGATGAGGATCTGCGCGGAGCCGCGCACCTGCGTGACCGTGCCGGGGGCGGATTCGGCGGTGTCGGTCCACATGGTCTGGATCGAATCCACCACCACCATGGCCGGCGTGCGTCCCTCCGAGATGGTGGCGACGATGTCCTCCACATTGGTCTCGGCGGCCAGTTCCACGGACGCGCCGGCCAGCCCCAGCCGCTCGGCCCGCAGCCGGACCTGCGCAACCGCTTCTTCACCCGAGATGTAGACGACGCGGTGGCCGGCATTGGCCAGCACGGCGGAGGCCTGGATCAGTAGCGTCGACTTGCCGATGCCGGGCTCGCCGCCGATCAGCAGCACCGAACCGGGCACCAGCCCGCCGCCGGCGACGCGGTCGAGCTCGGCGATGCCGACGCTGGTGCGCGGCACGTTTTCCGACACGCCGGCGAGGCTTTCCAGCGCGATCAGCCGACCCTTGCGGTTGGTGCGCTGGGCCGACGGCACGGAGGTGCCGGAAGATTCCTCCTGCGAGATGCTGTTCCACGATCCGCAGGAATCGCAGCGGCCCTGCCAGCGGGAATGCACCGCGCCGCAAACCTGGCACACGAAAGAGGCGGCGCGTTTCGCCATGTAGGAAGCTCCAAATCTCAGCAGGTTGGAATGATGTCCGTTTTCATTTTTTGTGCGATGCGATAAAAATAGTAGAATAGAGGTATTATGGTATATTTCTGACCTAACATTTTGAGGTTCGAGTCATACTTATCTGGCATGAATATTGTTACTTTACACATCAGCAATTATGAAATTGGAACTATCTCCAAGAGATTTTCGTAATGCCAACAATAGCGCGCTTAAGCTGGCGCTTCCTGGGGGTGTTTCTGCTGCTCTTGCCTGTCACGCTTGGGCTGGGAAGCTTTTTGCTGTGGTTGTGGCGGCGATCCTTTGTCTGGAAGGTCGACGATCATGGCGTCCAGCTATGGTCTGGGCGCCGCGTGCCGTGGTCGGATGTGGTGAGTCTGCATACGCATAAAAGCCAGAACCTTGCCGAGAGGAAGGTGCTTCGGCTCGATGTCCAGTTCAGGGACGGGCGTGGCATCATTCGGCCGGCCTGGCTGGCCAATGGGCCGGAAGTCTCCGATGCGGTCAAGACGGGCATGCGCTCGGCGCTGCCGCCCGAGGGGCGCATGCGGGTGCACTATGTCCAGCGGCGATCATAGCGCCGGCCGAGCGAGGTCAGTACCTCGTAGCCGATGGTGTGGGCGTGCTGGGCGAGTTCGTCGACGCTGATGTCCTCGCCAAGCAGGGTTGCCCAATCGCCGGCCTGAACGGCGTCTTCCGGCAGGTCGGTGATGTCGATCGCCATCAGGTCCATCGAGACCCGCCCGATCGCGGGGCAGCGCACGCCGCTAATGATGGCATCGGCACCCGCGCGCATGTCGGAGGAGCCGGCGAGGCGTGGAATGCCGTCGGCATAGCCGCCGGACAGCACGGCAATGCGGGTCGGGCGACGGGCGGCCTGCGCCGCGCCATAGCCGATGGTCTCGCCTTCATGGACGTGACGGACCTGCACGATGCGCAAATCGAGCTTCACCACGGGTGCGAGGGCCGGCAGGCCGGCGCGGGATTTGCCACCATAGACCGCGATGCCGGGGCGGACCATATCGAAATAGGCGTCGGGCTCGCCCAGCGTAGCAGCGGAATTGGCGAGCGAGGCGCGCACGCCGGGGAACAGCGCGGCGACGGCGCGGAAATCCTCGATCTGCCGGGCGGTGAGGGCGTGGCCCGGCTCGTCGGCGCAGGCGAGATGGCTCATGACGAGCACAAGCGGGAAGCCGAGCTCGCTTTGTCCCTCGGCGACATTGATCGCCTCGGTAGGTGACAGGCCGAGACGGTTCATGCCGGTGTCGACATGCAGCGCGGCGGGGAGAGCGCTGGCAGCCTGTTCGCAGAAGGCCTGCCATCGCGCGATCTCCGGCAGGCTGCCGAGCACGGGGCGCAGATCGAGGTCGAGATAGGTCGCCTCGGTGCCGGCGAACAGGCCGTTCAGCACGAAGATCTCGGCTTCTGGCAGCAGGCTGCGCAGGACGCGCGCTTCGCTCAGCAGCGCGACGAAGAAGGTGCGCGCACCAGCTTGCCAGAGCGCCGTGGCGGCCTGGGGCAGGCCGATGCCGTAGGCATCGCCCTTCAGCACGGCGGCGCAGACTGATGGCGCGACGCGGCGGGCAAGCTCGGTGTAGTTGGCGGTGAGCGCCTTGAGGTCGATGGTCAGCCGGCCACCGGCCTCGGCAGCGGGCAGGAGTGCGTCGTTCATCACAGGCTCAATGTTCGGGCAGCCGGTCGTTCTGGGCCAGCGAGGAGAAGCGGGTGAACTGCGCCTCGAACGCGACCTTCACCGTGCCGGTCGGGCCGTGGCGCTGCTTGCCGATGATGACCTCCGCCGTGCCCGCCGCGGCCTTCAGATCGGTATCCCACTTGAACCACTCCTCGGTACCTTCCTTGGGCTCCTTGTTCTTGAGGTAATACTCCTCACGGAACACGAACATCACCACGTCGGCATCCTGCTCGATCGACCCCGATTCGCGAAGATCGGATAATTGCGGACGCTTGTCGTCCCGGCTTTCGACCTGACGCGACAATTGCGACAGCGCCATGATCGGCACCGACAGCTCTTTCGCCAGCGCCTTGAGGCCGGTGGTGATCTCGGTGATTTCCTGCACGCGGCCCTGCGACGCCTTGTTGGACGAGCCGGTGAGAAGCTGGAGATAATCCACCACCATGAAGTCCAGCCCGCGCTGGCGCTTCAGCCGGCGGGCACGGGCGCGAAGCTGCGCAATGGAGATGCCGCCGGTATCGTCGATATAGAGCGGAATGGTCTGCATCATCTGCGCGCCGGCGGCGAGCTTGTCGAAATCGCTCTCCGAGATGTCGCCGCGGCGGATCTTGTAGGACGGGATTTCGGTCTGCTCGGCGAGAATACGGGTGGCGAGCTGTTCGGCCGACATTTCCAGCGAGAAGAAGCCGCAGACGCCGCCGTCCAGCGCCTCGATCGAGCCGTCCGGCCGGGTCTGGCTGCGATAGGCGGCGGCGACATTGTAGGCGATGTTGGTAGCGAGCGCGGTCTTGCCCATGCCGGGGCGGCCGGCGAGGACGATCAAATCGGACGGCTGAAGCCCGCCCATCATGGTGTCGAGGTCGTCGAGGCCGGTGGCGAGGCCGGACAGGTGCCCGTCGCGCTGGAAGGCGCGGCTGGCGACATCGACGGCCTCCTTCAGCGCATTGCCGAAGCTCAGGAAGCCGCCATCATAGCGGCCGGTCTCGGCCAATTCGTAGAGCCGCTTCTCGGCTTCCTCGATCTGGCCCTGCGGGGTCGAATCGATCGGGGCGTCATAGGCCTCGTTGACGACTTCCTCGCCGATGGCGATCAGATCGCGGCGCACCGAGAGGTCGTAGATGGTGCGGCCATAGTCCTCGGCGTTGATGATGGTGGTAGCTTCGGCCGCCAGCCGGGCGAGATATTGCGCGCCGGTGAGACCGGCGACATCGAGCTCCGACGGCAGGAAGGTCTTCAGCGTCACCGGGGTCGCGACCTTGCCAGCGCGGATCAGCGCGCTGGCGGTCTCGTAGACGCTGATATGGATCGGCTCGAAGAAGTGGCGCGGCTCCAGGAAGTCCGACACCCGGTAGAACGCCTCGTTGTTCACCAGGATGGCACCCAGCAGGGCCTGCTCCGCCTCGATGTTCTGCGGGGCGCTGCGATAATGCGGTTCGGACGCCGCTGTGGAGCGGGCGGGATTATCGAGCATGGCTGTTCCGGGTGCGGGTTGCTGAAATTCAGCTAACGCCACGGCGGGACCGATGTCCGGGCGAATCGCACGCGTATCATTTTGTCCTGTGGAGCGCCTGTGGAAAGCGGAATCTCGCTTGACGCGGCCCTGCCTTCCTCATGCGGTCCGCACGCTACTCGCCGGCCAGCCGCAGGCCGGGACGGTTGCGGGTCTCCATCGCCCGCAGGCCCTTCTCGGCATCGGTGATGTAGTCCCGCGTGATCGGCACCACGCCCTCGCGCTTGGTGAGCTGGAGCTGGAAGATCATCATGCCCTGATGGCGGAACGCCATCTCGGACGAGGCGAGATAGAACTCGAACATCCGGAAGAAGCGCTGGTCGTAGAGCCGCTCGATCTCCTCGCGATGGGCGATGAAGCGCTCGCGCCACGCCTTCAGCGTCTCGGCATAATGCAGGCGCAGTATCTCGGCGTCGGCGACCAGCAGACCCGAGCGCTCGATGGCCGGCAGCACCTCGGACAGCGCCGGGATATAGCCGCCGGGGAAGATGTATTTGGCGATCCACGGGTTGGTGATGCCGGGGCCTTCCGAGCGGCCGATGGAGTGGATGAGGGCGACGCCGTCATCGCTCATCAGCTCGGCGACGCGCTGGAAATAGGTGTCGTAGTGGTTGACGCCGACATGTTCGAACATGCCGACTGAGACAATGCGGTCGAACGGGCCGGGGGTCAGGCGATAGTCCTGCAGGCGGAATTCGGCGCGCTCGCTCAGGCCGCGCTCCTCGGCGCGGCATTTGGCGACGCCGAGCTGTTCCTGCGAGAGGGTGACGCCAGTGACCCTGGCTCCGGCATTCTCCGCGAGATAGAGCCCAAGGCCGCCCCAGCCGCAGCCGATGTCGAGCACCGACAAATCAGGCTTGTCGAACACCAGCTTGGCGGCGAGATGGCGCTTCTTGGCTAGCTGGGCGTCGTCGAGCGTCTGGTTCGGGTGCTCGAAATAGGCGCAGGAATATTGCCGGTCGGCATCGAGGAACAGCGAATAGAGCCGGCCATCGAGGTCGTAATGATGGGCGACATTGCGCTGCGAGCGGCCGGGCGGGTTGAACTGGGCGATGCGCCGGAACAAATAGCGCAGCTTCATCAGCGCCTTGGCCGGCAGGCTCGGCACCATGAGGCCGACCTGCGACATCAGAACGGCAAGCACGTCGGCGATGTCACCCTGGTCGATGATCAGGCCGCCTTCCATGAAGGCCTCGCCCAGCTTCATCTCCGGGTCCAGCGCCACCTGCCGCTGCCAGGAGGCTGACGTGAAACGCATGGTGAGCGGCACTCCCGTGCCGTCTCCCAGCGTAATGCGACTTCCGGATGCAAGGACAACGCTAAGCGAACCATGACGCACGACGCGCGACAAAACACGCAAGAGCAAACGCTCCATCCGCGGCCTCCAAGGTACCGGCAGTCCTTGGGTTCACGACTGCCTGCCCAATGCCAGGGCATGTGTCCGAATGATCAAAATCATTGCATCACAACATTCGGGGGGCCGCAATACTCCGGTATGGCGTTCGCGATACAAAAAAGCCCGGTCGCGTGCGACCGGGCTACACAATTCGGCTTATGCCGTAACGTTAAGTGCTCAGGCCTGCTCGGTGTCGGCGTCTTCGGCGACTTCTTCCGAGGTCTCGTCAACGCTGGTGTCGAGCGCCTCGTCTTCGTCTTCGTCGTCATCGCGGTTGACCGACAGGTCTTCGCCGCGCGACTGGCGGACGGCCTCTTCGGCGCTGCGGGCGACGTTGACGCTCACCGACACTTCGACTTCCGGGTGCAGGGTGACCGGCACGGCGTGAAGGCCGATCAGCTTGATCGGGTGGTTCAGCACGACCTGGGTGCGGGCGATGCTGAAACCGGCATTGGTCAGCGCCTCGGCGATGTCGCGGGTGGACACCGAACCGTAGAGCTGGCCGTTCTCGCCGGCCTGGCGGACGAGGACGACCTCGACGCCATTGACCTTCTCACCGACCTTGGTGGCTTCGGCCTTGGCTTCGAGGTTGCGGGTCTCGAGCTGGACCTTCATCGAATCGAAGCGGGTCTTGTTCTCCTTGGTGGCCCGCAGCGCCTTGCCGGCGGGCAGGAGAAAGTTGCGGGCGAAACCGTCCTTGACGCGGACCACTTCACCCATCTGGCCGAGCTTGGCCACGCGTTCCAGCAGAATGACTTGCATTGTAGTTCTCCGTTCTGTCGTTTGATGTCGTCGTTTGATCTCAGCCGTCATTGGCCGCGGAAGGTCCGCCGGGGCGGCCTCCGCGCTTCATGCGGCTACGAATTCCAAGAAGTGTCTCGCTCAGGCCCAGAAGGGCGAGCAGCGCGAACGGCCAGCCGAGCACCAGCGCGGCGAGCCAGACGGTGCCGATGACCAGGCTGCGCCCGCCCGCCCCACGCGTGATGGCATGGATGACGGCAAGGCCGATAAAACCGAACGCCATAACCAATGTCGCCGCCAGCAGCTCGGTCAGCAGGCCGACGAAGCCCGCGGTGACGGCGGCACCGATGATGGTGCCGATCAGCAGCGCGACGGCGGCGCGCGGCAGCTCGATCATGGCGAGGTCTGGCCACGGGCGCACGAGGCGGCCCGACAGCCGGGCGGCATGGGCGGCGAGCCAGAGATTGGCGAGCTGCGTCACCATGGTGAGCACGGCGGCGGCTGGCGGCATCACCGTGACCAGCAAATCGACGAGGCGCGCCGTATCCGGCGTGGAAGCGGTGCCGCCGTCTTCCAGCATGGCCTGGAACAGCGTGCGCAGCGCCGCCTGGTAGCCCTCGACATCGCCGGCGACCAGCGGGATGAGCGAGGCGACGGCGAGGCAGCCGAGAATGGCGGCGGCCAGCACGATGCGGCCGACCGGGAACCATTCCAGCGTGCCTTCCGGCCCGGTCTGGCGCGCCATCAGCGCGAGATAGGAGAGGATATAGGCGGGGATGCCGACGCCGGCGACGTAGGCGAACAGCAGCTCAAGCCCGAAGAACCCGCCGATGAAGCCAGCGGCGGAAAGCGCGGCGATCAGCGCGGCAAGGTGCGACCAGCCGAGGCCGACAATCAGCACGGGCAGGGGGGCAAGGTAGAAAAGCGGCACAGCCAAAGCGCTGCCGGTCGCCACCGTCGCCACCAGAAGGGCCGACGCCGCACCGGCGCCCAAAGCTATGAGCCAGACTTGAAACATCGACGAGCTGTCCCGCCCTAAGCGGTTAGAGGTGGGTCCGTGCCCGCCTCAGCCAAAGATCGGTCGGGACCATTCCCGCAGACCTGTCGGACTATAATCTTAGTTCGGTAGAGCGTCCCCGGCACACGGCCGGGGACGAAAGCGCGATCAGTAAATGGATCTTGCGATCAACGGATCACGAAGGGCAGCAGGCCGAGGAAGCGGGCGCGCTTGATGGCGCTCGCGAGCTCACGCTGCTTCTTGGCGGAGACCGCCGTAATGCGCGAGGGGACGATCTTGCCGCGCTCGGAGATGTAGCGCTGCAGGAGACGCACGTCCTTGTAGTCGATCTTCGGCGCATTCGCGCCCGAGAACGGGCAGGTCTTGCGACGACGGAAGAAGGGACGGCGAGCGCCGCTCGTATTTGCGGAAGGACCGCCAGTGCCACCGAAAGCCATCACTCAGTCTCCACGTTGGCCGGAGCCTCATCACGATCACGGCGCGGGCCGCGATCAGGGCGATCACCACCGAAGCTGCGACCACCGCCGCCGCCGAAGCCACGATCACCACCGCCGAAGCCGCGATCACCGAAGCCGCGATCACCGCGGTCGTCACGATCACGCTTCTGCAGCATGACGGACTGGCCTTCTTCGTGCTCCTCGACGCGAATGGTGAGGAAGCGAAGGACGTCTTCGTCGATGCGCATCTGGCGCTCCATCTCCGCGACGGCCGGGGCCGGGGCGTTGATGTTGAGCAGCGAGAAGTGCGCCTTGCGATTCTTACGAATGCGATAGGTGAGGGTCTTCACACCCCAATATTCGGCCTTGTCGACCGAACCGCCATTCGCTTCGATAACGCCCTTGAACCGGGCGGTGAGTTCCTCGACCTGCTGCGCCGTAACGTCCTGGCGCGCGAGGAACACGTGCTCATAAAGAGCCATGTCTCGTGCCTTTCCTTATGACCCGCACAATTGCGGCCATCTTCCCGGCGACGAGCCCTTCGAGCCTCGCGGAAAGGCTCGAAACAATCTCGAAGGCGGGGACACGGGACGATCGGAAAATCCGTGGAGTTTCCTGCCATGCACAAGGCATAGCCGTCCGTTCAGCCCCCGGCCGGGACAGACAGTGCGCGGGCTTATACGCGAAAACGGCTGGAAATCAAGGTTGGCCGTGTTTGCTGTGCCCGATCAGGCGTTCAGACTGGCACAAACTTGACACATAGGCTGTGGCGGTGTTCCTGCCGCGCGCCAATTCGTAAATAGTTCGGAAACCATTCTCAATGAGCAGCGCCTTCGTTTTCCCCGGTCAGGGCAGCCAGATCGTCGGCATGGGCAAGTCCCTCGCCGACACCTATGCCGTCGCCCGCGCGGTGTTTGACGAGGTCGATGACGCGCTCGGCGAGAAGCTCTCGTCTGTGATGTGGGACGGCCCGATCGAGACGCTGACGCTGACCGCGAACACCCAGCCGGCGCTGATGGCGGTCTCGCTCGCCGCGCTGCGCGTGCTGGAGAGTGAGGCCGGTCTCGACCTCAAGCGTGACGCCGCCTTTGTCGCTGGCCACTCGCTGGGCGAATATTCCGCGCTGGCCGCTGCTGGCAGCATGTCGATCGCCGACACCGCCCGCCTGCTGCGTCTGCGCGGCACCGCGATGCAGGCTGCCACCCCGGTCGGCACCGGCGCCATGGCTGCCATTCTCGGCCTCGAGCCGGAAAAGGTCGCTGCGGTTGCTGCCGAGGCCGCGCAGGGCGAGGTCTGCGACATCGCCAATGACAATGCCACCGGCCAGGTGGTGGTCTCCGGCAACGTCGCCGCCGTCGAGCGCGCGGTCGAGATCGCCAAGCGCGAAGGTGCGGCGCGGGCTATCCTCCTCACCGTTTCCGCCCCGTTCCATTGCAGCCTGATCTCCAGCGCCGCCGATGCGATGCGTGAGGCGCTCGCCTCCGTTGACATCAAGGCGCCGGTCGTGCCGCTGGTGGCCAATGTCACCGCCGCGCCGGTGACGTCGCCCTATGATATTCGTGATCTGCTGGTGAGGCAGGTGACGGGCACCGTGCGCTGGCGCGAATCCGTGATCTTCATGGCCGAGGCGGGCGTTACCCGTCTTGTCGAGGTCGGCACCGGCAAGGTGCTGTCCGGCCTTACCAAGCGCATCGCCCGTCAGGTCACCTCGATCAATGTCGGGACGCCGGACGATGTCGCCGCCTACGCCGCTGCCGGCGCTGTGGTTTGAGAGCTCCAGGAGAATCCATGTTCGATCTGACAGGCAAGACCGCTCTCGTCACCGGCGCCACGGGTGGCATCGGCCGCGCGATCGCCACGGCGCTGCACAAGCAGGGCGCCACCGTCGCGATTTCCGGCACCCGCCGCGAGGTTCTCGACCAGCTCGCCGCCGAACTGGGTGAGCGGGTGTTCGTGCTGCCCTGCGACCTCTCGAACATCGAGCAGGTCGAGGCTCTGGTGCCGCAGGCCGAAGAGGCGATGACCAATGTCGACATCCTCGTCAACAATGCCGGCATCACCAAGGACGGGCTGTTCGTGCGTCTCACGGACGAAGCCTGGGACACGGTGATCGCGGTCAATCTGACCGCCGGCTTCCGCCTGACCCGCGCCGCCGCGCGCTCGATGATGCGCCGGCGCACCGGCCGCGTCATCGGCATCACCTCCATCGTCGGCGTGACCGGCAACGCCGGGCAGGGCAATTATGCCGCGGCCAAGGCCGGCATGATCGGCATGTCCAAGGCGCTGGCCAAGGAAGTCGCCGCGCGCGGCGTCACGGTCAACTGCATCGCGCCGGGTTTCATCGCCACGCCGATGACCGATGTGCTGAACGACAAGCAGAAAGATGCGATTCTTTCCGCCGTTCCGGCCGCCCGCCTCGGTACTCCCGAGGACATCGCGGCTGCGGCCGTTTATCTTGCTTCGGATGAGGCCGCCTATGTCACGGGGCAGACTTTGCACGTGAATGGCGGTATGGCCATGATCTGAACCAAAGCCGCGTAATTCCGGCCTTTCCAGTCCCCGGTGGGGCGCTGGTTTTGCCGAATGAAACGTGCTAACGACCGCCACGGCTCACAGGGCTCTGAGGCCGCAAACACTTCGCGGACCTCTTGGGAAACCCCTGTAATCGGGGCAGATAACGGGTCGCCAACCGCTTCAAGCGGAATGGTGGCCAGATGGAAACAACGTAGCAACCTCCGGATACGGACGAGGGTGAACCGATGAGCGATATTGCCGAGCGCGTGAAGAAGATTGTAGCCGAGCATCTGGGCGTCGAGCCCGAGAAGGTTACCGAGAATGCCAGCTTCATCGACGACCTCGGCGCGGACAGCCTCGACACCGTCGAGCTGGTCATGGCCTTTGAAGAAGCCTTCAACTGCGAGATTCCTGACGACGCCGCCGAGACGATCCTGACCGTCGGCGACGCGATCAAGTTCCTCGAAAAGAACGCCGCCTGAGGGCGCGCCTCGCTTGGCTGCGGCGGCATTGCCGTCGCAGCGCTACCTGCTCTGATAGTTTCTCCGGAGATATCCGATGAGGCGCGTGGTCGTTACCGGCCTCGGCATGGTGACGCCGCTCGGCTGCGGCGTTGAACCCACCTGGGGCCGTATACTCGAAGGCAAGAGCGGCGCAGGCCGTATCGAGAACTTCGAGGTCAGCGATCTTCCTTGCAAGATCGCCTGTCAGATACCCCTTGGCGACGGTTCCGACGCCACCTTCAATCCCGACCAGTGGATGGAGCCGAAGGAACAGCGCAAGGTCGACGACTTCATCATCTATGCGATGGCGGCGGCGACGCAGGCGCTCGACGATGCCGGCTGGCATCCCGAATCCTATGAGGACCAGATCAATACCGGCGTCATGATCGGCTCCGGCATTGGCGGGCTTCAGGGCATCGCCGAAGCAGCGCTGCTGCTTCAGGAACGCGGCCCGCGCCGTATTTCCCCGTTCTTCATTCCCGGCCGCCTGATCAATCTGGCGGGCGGATACGTGTCGATCGCGCACGGGCTCAAGGGCCCGAATCATGCCGTCGTCACCGCCTGCTCGACCGGCGCGCACGCCATTGGCGATGCCTCGCGCATCGTCGGGCTGGGCGATGCCGACGTGATGGTCGCCGGCGGCACGGAATCGCCGATCAATCGCCTGGCGATGGCCGGTTTCGCCGCCTGCCGGGCGTTGTCCACAAGCTTTAACGATACGCCTGAGAAGGCATCGCGTCCCTATGACCGCGACCGCGACGGCTTCGTCATGGGCGAGGGCGCGGGCGTCGTCGTGGTCGAGGCTCTCGACCATGCGCTGGCGCGTGGCGCCAAGATCTATGGCGAGATCGTCGGCTACGGCATGTCGGGCGATGCCCATCACATCACCGCCCCGGCGGAAGATGGCGACGGCGCGTTCCGCAGCATGCAGGCGGCGCTGAAGCGGGCGGGCATCTCTGCCTCCGAGATCGACTACATCAACGCCCACGGCACCTCGACCATGGCGGACGAGATCGAGCTCGGCGCGGTGCAGCGGCTGCTCGGCAATGCGGCCGCGACGACGTCGATGTCGTCGACCAAGTCGGCGATCGGCCATTTGCTCGGTGCGGCCGGCGCGGTGGAATCGATCTTCTCGCTGCTGGCGATCCGCGACCAAATCGCGCCGCCGACCATCAATCTCGACAATCCCTCCATCGAGACCCCGATGGACCTCGTGGCGCACATGCCGCGCGAGCGTGTCGTCGACTACGCCTTGTCGAACTCGTTCGGCTTCGGCGGCACCAACGCGTCGCTGGTCTTCAAGCGCTACGTGAACTGAATTGAGGGCGGGCGACCGGCACGGGGAAGTGACCTTCCCTTATGCCCGGTTTCCCGCTTTCGCCATATTTGAGGGTAGTCTGCCGTTGCGTTGCGCTGCCCGCGAGAACGCCAGGCGAGGCACCCGATGACCGACGAGACCACTCCCGCCGCGCCCCCCACACCGCCTCCGGTACCGAATCCGCCTGCGAAGCCGGACCGTCGGGCGTCCAAGCGGGCGAACCACCCGCTCGTGGTGGCCGGCAGCATGGTATTCACGCTTCTCCTCGTTGCGATCCTGCTGGGTGGCGGCGCGCTGTGGGTCGGCAAGGCGCGTTACGATGCGCCGGGCCCGCTGGCGCAGGACACCGCCGTGGTGATTCCCGGCGAATCCGGCCTGATGGATATTGCCGACCTCCTGGTGGCGAAGGGCGTCATCGAGGACAAATGGGTGTTCGTGGCCGCCGCGCTCGGCACCCGTTCCTCCGGGCGGCTGAAGGCCGGCGAGTACGAGTTCGACAAGGCGGCCTCGCCGCGGCAGGTGCTCGCCACATTGGTCTCCGGCAAGGTGCTGGAATACAACGTCACCATCCCCGAGGGCCTTACCAGCGACCAGATCGTCGAGCGGCTGAATGAGGTTGCGGAGCTTTCCGGCGCGGTGCGGCAGGTGCCGCGCGAGGGCAGCCTGATGCCCGACACCTACAAAATCACCCGCGGCACCTCGCGCGAGGACATGCTGCGCCGCATGGCCCGCACCCAGCAGGTCACGCTCCAGGAAATCTGGGAGAAGCGCGACCCGACGCTGCCGCTGAAGTCGCCGGAAGAACTCGTCATCCTCGCTTCCATCGTGGAGAAGGAGACGGGACAGGCGGATGAGCGCCCGCAGGTCGCCGCCGTGTTCGTCAACCGGCTCAACAAGAAGATGAAGCTGCAGTCCGACCCGACCATCATTTACGGACTGGTGCGCGGCAAGGGACGGCTGGATCGTCCGATCACCCGCTCGGACATCACCACGCCGACGCCGTTCAACACCTATGCGATCCCTGGCCTGCCGCCGGGCCCGATCGGCAATCCCGGCCGCGCCTCGCTGGAGGCGACCGCCAACCCGGCGAAGACCCGGGACATCTATTTCGTCGCGGACGGCACCGGCGGCCATGCGTTCGCCGAATCGCTCGACCAGCACAACAAGAACGTCAATCGCTGGCGGCAGCTCGAGCGCGAGCAGAAGCTCGACCCGTCCCGCGCCCCGGCCGGCACCTCCGGCAATACCGGCGTCACCCCCGGCATCGATTGAGCGCGATCTCGGCTTGAGGCGCGGTGACGCTGCCGGTATGTTCCGCCGCCCGGATGGGACCGGGCACAGGGGTGGACTACATGGCGCTTGCCAGCATGACGGGCTTCGCACGCACGCAAGGGACCTCAGGGGACTGGAGCTGGGCGTGGGAGCTCAAGTCGGTCAACGGCAAGGGCCTCGACGTGCGCCTGCGCCTGCCGACCGGGTGGGAGGCGCTGGAAGCCGGGCTCAAGCAGAGCGCTTCGCGCAGCCTCTCCCGCGGCAATGTGAACGGCACACTCACCATGGCGCGCACGGACGCCGCTGTCAGCGTGCGGGTCAATGAAGACATACTGCGCGCCGTTGCCATCTCGGTGAACAAGATCGCGGCCGACCTCGATGCGCCGCCGGTGCGCCTTGAGAGCTTGCTCGGCCTCAAGGGTGTGATGGAGATCACCGACACCGAGGACACACCGGAGCAGCGCGGCGCTGCCGAGAAGGCTGTTGTGGCCGGCTTCGAGCAGGCGCTGCGCGACCTGATCGTCATGCGCGACCAGGAGGGCGCGGCGCTGAGCGCGGTGCTCAATGACCGCCTCGACGCCATCGCCGAGCTGACGGCGGCGGCCGAGGCCAGCCCGGCCCGCAAGCCGGACGCCATCCGCGCCAAGCTGGCCGAGCAGATTCGCGTGCTGCTGGATGCGGGTGCCAATTTCGATCCCGACCGGCTGCATCAGGAAGCCCTGATGATCGCCTCCAAGGTCGATGTGCGCGAAGAGCTCGACCGGCTGGTCGCCCATGTCGCGGCCGCCCGCGCGATGCTGAACGAGGGCGGCTCGGTCGGGCGGCGGCTCGACTTCCTCGCGCAGGAGTTCAACCGCGAAACCAACACGCTGTGCTCCAAGGCCAACGACGTGTCCTTGACGGCCATCGGCCTGGAGTTGAAAAGCCTGGTCGAGCAGTTCCGCGAACAAGTCCAGAATATCGAGTGAAGCGCATGACAGCGGGCAAATCCGAAATCACCGTCGCCCGTCGCGGGCTGATGCTCGTGCTGTCCTCGCCATCGGGCGCGGGCAAGTCGACGCTGGCGCGGCTGCTGCTGGAAAATCATCCGGAGATACACCTCTCCGTTTCGGTGACGACGCGCGAGCGCCGGCCGAGTGAGGTGAAGGGCGTGCACTATCATTTTGAGACGCCCGAGCGCTTCGAGCGGATGCGCGCGGCCGGCGAACTGCTGGAATCGGCCGAAGTGCACGGCAATTTCTACGGCACGCCGCGCGAGCCGGTGGAGGCGGCGCTGGCCTCCGGGCGCGACGTGCTTTTCGACATCGACTATCAGGGCACGCTTCAGCTCTATGACAAGATGCGCTCCGACATTGTCGGTGTGTTCATCCTGCCGCCCTCGGCCACCGAGCTGAAGATGCGGCTCGAGCGCCGCGCCGAGGATGCCTCCGGCGTCATCGAGAAACGGCTGAAGAACGCCCGCACCGAGATTTCGTACTGGCAGGAATACGACTACGTGCTGGTGAACGAGGATCTCAACACGACGTTTGAAAGCCTGTCCGCCATTCTGGCGGCCGAACGCCTGCGCCGCGAACGCCAGCTCGGCCTGCCCTCGATCATCGAGCGGCTGGACCAGGAGCTGGTGACGCTGACGCCGTGAGCTAGGCTTGGCGCTTGATCAAGCTTGGCGCTTGCGCATCGCCACCCAGGCGTTCGCCAGCGCGACGAATCCCTCGACCGGCACCTGTTCGGCGCGCTCGGTCTGTTCGATGCCGACCATCTCCAGCAATTCGATGGCATCGACGCCGAGGCTTTTCAGGCTCTGGCGCAGCATCTTGCGGCGCTGGCCGAAGGCAGCCTCCGTCACCCGCTCCAGCGCCGACCGCTCGCACGGCAGCGGGCTGGGGCGTGGCACGATGTGCACCACCGAGGAGGTGACCTTGGGCGGCGGCACGAAGGCGGACGGGCCGACATCGAAGGCGATGCGCGCGGTGGCCCGCCAGCCGGTGAGGATGGCGAGGCGGCCATAATGCTCGGTGCCGGCCGCGGCGACGATGCGCTCCGCCACCTCGCGCTGGAACATCAAGGTCAGGCTCTCATACCAGGGCGGCCACGGGTCGGTGGACAGCCAGCCGATCAGCAGCGGCGTCGCGATATTATAGGGCAGGTTGGCGACGATGCAGGCGCGGGCGCCCTCCGGCACCAGTGCGCCCATGTCAGTGGCGAGCGCGTCACCCTCGACGATGTCGAGCTTGCCGGGATAATGCTCCGCCACTTGGCGCAGTGCCGCGATACAGCGGGAATCGCGCTCGATGGCGATGACGTTGGCTCCTAGCGCCAAAAGTGCGCGGGTGAGCCCGCCGGGGCCGGGGCCGACCTCGACCACCGTCACGCCTTCAAGCCGGCCGGCGGTGCGGGCGATCTTCGAGGTGAGGTTGAGGTCGAGCAGAAAATTCTGGCCGAGCGACTTGAGCGCCGACAGCCCATGCTCGCGGATGACATCGCGCAAGGGGGGGAGGTCGTCGATCCCGCTCATCGCTGGCGGCCATGGTCCGCGAGCCGGCGCGCGAGGCGTATCGCCTCGATCAGGCTTGCCGGGTTCGCCGCGCCGGTGCCGGCAATGTCGAAGGCGGTGCCATGGTCAGGCGAGGTGCGCACGAAGGGCAGGCCCAGCGTGACGTTGACCGCGCTCTCGAAGGCCAGCGTCTTGGCCGCCACCAGCACCTGGTCGTGATAGGCGCCGATGGCGACATCGTATTTTTCGCGCGCGGCGGCGTGGAACATTGTGTCTGCCGGAAACGGGCCGCGGGCGTCGATGCCCTCGCGCCGCAAGGTCTCGACCGCCGGGCGGGTGACCTCCTCGTCCTCGCGCCCGATCGTGCCCTCCTCGCCGGCATGCGGGTTGAGCCCGCAAAAGGCGAGGCGGGGATTGGACAGGCCGAAGCGTGCCGTCATGTCGCGGGCGGCGATGCGGCCGGTTTCCACCAGGAGATCGTGCGTCAGCAGCCGCGGAACGTCGGCGATGGGCACATGGATGGTGGCGGGGATGACGGCGAGCAGCGGCGACCAGATCATCATCACCGGCCGCAACGAGGGATCGCCGGTCAGATGCGCCAGATACTCGGTATGGCCAGGAAAGGTGAAGCCGTCGGCATAGAGCACGGCCTTGGAGATCGGGTTGGTGACGACGGCT
>LNAP01000841.1_pt1 | contig 34043 bp, 32 predicted proteins | sample 602601 | NCBI WGS metagenome assembly LNAP01 (sample SAMN02440304, study PRJNA202911) | soil metagenome | biome: Subtropical and temperate rainforests or woodlands; isolation source: soil samples (1 kg each in a 20% v/v slurry with milli Q water) were... ...
GCCCAGCCACATCAGCGCGCGCTGCGGCAGCCGCGCGATCAGCCAGATCGCGCCCACGCCCAGCCACGCCGGCCAGTGGCGCGGCGCGAGCAGCGAACGGGTGAAGGTGGGGCGGGGCATGCCGGGCATCGTGCGCATTGTAGTGGAGGCGGGGAAGCGGGAACGGCGGGGGGCAGCGGGTCGCATGCTTCGGCTCCGTGAGCCGTTCCCGCTCATCCGCTCTCGTATACTGCCGCGTTGGACTGACGGGCATTGACGTTGCGCTATCTCTACACCCTCGCGATGTTCCTGGTGACGCCGCTGCTGGTGCTGCGGCTGCTGGCGCGCGGGGTGCGCTCGCGGCCTTACCACCGGCGCTGGCCGGAACGGTTCGGCTTCTTCGATCCGCCCGGCTTCAGCGGCAGCCTGTGGGTGCATGCGGTGTCGGTGGGCGAGGTGAACGCGGCCGAGCCGCTGATCAAGGCGTTGCGGCGCGACTATCCGAACGCGCCGCTGGTGATCACCACGGTCACGCCGACCGGCACCGCGCGCGTGCACCAGCTGTTCGGCGACAGCGTGTTCCACGTCTACCTGCCGTATGACCTGCCGTACGCGGTGGGCCGCTTCCTGAAGAAGATCCGGCCGCGGCTGGCGCTGATCGTCGAAACCGAGATCTGGCCGAACCTGTATTTCGCCTGCCGCCGGCGCGGCATCCCGCTGATGATCGTCAACGCGCGATTATCGGAACGCTCGCTGCGCGGCTACAAGCCGCTGCGCGGGTTGCTGCGTTCGGCGCTGCGCTGTGTGCGCCTGATCGCCGCGCAGTCGCGCACCGACGCCGCGCGCTATCGCCTGCTCGGCGCCGATCCGGAGCAGGTGCTGGTTACCGGCAACATGAAGTTCGACATGCCGATCCCGGACGGCGCGGTGGCCGAAGGCGCGTCGATGCGCGGGCACTGGGGGGCGCGGCGACCGGTGTGGATGGCGGCCAGCACCCACGAGGGCGAGGAGCTGGCGGTACTGGAAGCGCACTTGCAGGTGTTGAAGCGATTGCCCGATGCGCTGCTGCTGCTCGCGCCGCGCCACCCGGAACGCTTCCGGGCGGTCGAGCATGCGGTGCGCAGCCTCGGCTTCACGGTCGCCACGCGCAGTCTCGAGGGCGTGCCGTCGGCCTCGCACCAGGTCTTCGTGATCGACGCCATGGGGCAGCTGATGCCGTTCTTCGCGGCGTCCGACCTGGCTTTCGTCGGCGGCAGCCTGGTGCCGATCGGTGGCCATAACGTGCTGGAGCCGGCGGCCTTGTCGGTGCCGGTGCTGGTGGGTCCGCAGACCTTCAACTTCGAGGAGATCACCCGCAGCCTGATCGAAGAAGGCGGCGCCGAACGCGTGGCGGATGCCGAGCGGCTGGGTCCGGCCACGCTGCAGCTGCTGCTCGATGCAACGAAGCGCGCGCAGATGGGGCAGGCTGCGCAGTGCGTGTTCGAGCGCGAGCGCGGCGCGGTGCAGCGGGTCATGCGGCTGATCGACACCTTGCTGCAGGAGTGACGGCGCGGAAAATAGGACGGCCGGGCGTGGGCCCGGCCGTCTTCGCGTGCAACGTGAGGCGGTTTACTGCAGCAGCGCGTTGATTTCCTCGACGTCCTTCAGGTCGGCCGTGCCGGCGGTCTGCTTGAGCAGCAGCTTGTTCAGGATGAACTGGTGGCGGGCCTGCGAGTAGCTGCTCTCCGAGGAGGTCAGGGTCTGGATCGCCAGCAGCACGTTGGTCATCGTCTGGGTGCCGACATCGAAGCCGGCGCGGGTCGCCTCGAGCGCCTTGCGGCCGGAATCCACCGAGGCCTTGGCCGATTCCACCTGGGCGATGCCGGCGATCACCGAGCGGTAGTAGTTGAGCGTGTCGCGTACCACCTGGCGCCGCTGTACTTCCATCGCGTCGGTGGCGGCATCGCGCTGGTAGATCGACTGGCGCACGCGCGACTGGGTCGCGCCGCCCGAGAAGATCGGCACGTTCAAGGTCAGCCCGATCGTGGTCGAGGCCGGGTCGCGATAGCGGGCGGAGGCGTCGCTCTCCGACCAGCCGGCACCCTTGCCGTAGGAGACGCCGGCGGTGATCGTCGGCAGATGGGCGGCACGCGCGGCGCTGATGTTGTGCTGGGCCGTCTCCACGCTGTTTTTCTGCGCGAGCAGGTTGGGATTGGTTTCCAGCGCCTGCTTGACCCAGCTTTCCTGGTCGGCCGGCGCCGGCGGCTGCATCGGCAGGTCGTCGCGCAGCTTCTTCAGGTCGCCGGTCGGCTTGCCGGTGATCTGGGTAAGCGCCTCACGGGCATCGTTGAGCGCATTCTGCGCGGCGATGGTCTGCGACTTGGCCGCCTCGTAATAGGCCTTGGCCTGGTACACGTCGGTGATCGCCGAGAGGCCGACCTTGAAGCGCTGGTCGGACTGCTCGTACTGCTGGCGGAAGGCGTCCTCGTTGGCCTTGGCGTAGGTCAGCTCGTCCTCGCTGGTCAGCACGCCGAAGTAGGCCGCGGCCACGCGCCCGTAAAGGTCCTGCGCCGCCGCCTGGTACAGCTCGTCCTGCGCGTTCGACGCCGAATGGGCGGCCTTGAGGTTGGCGTACTTGCTGAAGTCGAGCACGGTCTGGCTGAGCGTGCCGTTGATCGAACGCGAACGGCTGTGGCCGATCTGGTTGCCGCCGTTGGTCTGGTTGAGGCTCATGCTTGCGCCGATCTGCGGCAGCAACGACGCACGTGCCTGGTCCACCCCTTCGCCGGTGGCCAGCCGGGTGGCGTCGGCCTGCGACAGCACCGGATCATTGGCACGCGCTTCGCGATAGGCATCGAGCAGATCCTCGCCGTGGCTGGGCAGCGAGATGGCGGCCAGGGCCAGTGCAAGAGTGAGCAGCTTCAAACGCATGGGGTGCCTCGTGGGAATCGATTCGGGGGCGAAATCAGAACACGAACCGTTGCGGCGGTTCGGCATGGGTCAGGTAGGGCAGATCGGTTTCGAACAGGGTTTCCTCGCGATAGCGGCCGGCGCCTTCGTGGGTGAGCAAGGTGGCCTGCTGCGCCGGCGACTGGCCGCGGACGACCAGCGCGCGTGCGCCGGGCTTGAGCCAGGTCAGCCAGCGTGGCGGGATCGCATGCACCGCACCGGTCACCACCAGCGCGTCGAACAGGCCATCGGGCTGCCATTCGTTGACCGCTTCGCCGGTGGCCAGGCTGGCGTTCGTGATGCCGGCGGCCCGCAGGCGCCGGGCGGCGGCCGCGGTGAAATCGGCGTGGATGTCGACGCTGGTCACCTGGGCGGACAAGGTGGCCAGGCACGCAGTGAGAAAGCCCGAACCGGTGCCGATTTCCAGCACGTGGTCGGTGGGCAGCAGCTCCAGCGCCTGCAGCACGCGGCCTTCCACCACCGGCTTCATCATCACTTCGCCATGACCCAACGGCAGGCACAGGTCGGCGAACGCCAGCTGGCGGTGTTCGGCGGCGACGAAATCCTCGCGGCGCACGCGGCTGATCACGTCCAGCACGCGGCCGTCCAGCACTTCCCACGGGCGCACCTGGTTTTCCACCATGTTCAGTCGCGCCTGCTCGATATTCATCGCCATCTGCTCGTGTCCCGTACGGATCGGAAAAAGGTCAAAAAGGATAAGCGCTAGCGCCTGCCCCTACAATGACACGCCCCGACAGTGACAAGCCTGCCGGTTGCATGGCAGACCACGAAGTGCCGGAAGTCATCGCAAGGGGTTGACGGGCGTCACCCGTTGCCGCGCGCAGGCGGAAAGGCCTCGAAACCGCGGTTCCGACGCCATCTTGGAAAATAATTGAACCGCCACGTATAATAAAGCGAGAGTTTCCGTTTGGGAAGGTGAAGGTGGAGGCATGAATACCAGCGCGCAAATCAGGTCCCAGGGTCCCGGTCGCCCGAAGGACATGGAAAAGCGTGCGGCCATCCTGGTGGCGGCAAAGGCCCTGTTCATCCGCAATGCGTTCGCCGGTACCAGCATGGACGCAATCGCGGCGGATGCCGGAGTGTCCAAGCTCACCGTATACAGCCACTTCGGCGACAAGGACAACCTGTTCCGCGAAGTGATCCGCTCGCGCATCCAGGACCTGTTGCCGGAGGAGACCTACTTCTTCGATCCGCACGCCGACATCCGCGACACGCTGCTGCGGGTGGCGCTGACCCATGCCCACCTCGATTGCAACGCCGAGACCGTGGGTACGTTCCGCGCCATCCTCAGCGACTGCCGCCAGGGCAATCCGCGCTACGGCAAGCTGATCTGGGAAGAGGGCGCGGCGCGTACGCATGGACTGATGGAACGTCTGCTGCAGCAGGCGGTTGACGCCGGCCAGTTGGACATCGACGACGTACCGCGCGCCAGCGTGCAGTTTCTCACCCTGATCAAGGGCAACCTGATGATGCGCCAGATGTTCGGCTGCACCGAATGCCCCGAGAGCTACGTCGAGGAAATCGAGACCACGGCGCGGGCCGGTGTCGAGATGTTCCTGCGCGCCTATCGGCCGCGTTGACGCGCGGCAATCCATCGGCCTGAGTGGCTTTCGCCGGGCGCGTCTGATGCGGGCCGACCCTGCGCGTGCCGTTGCGCGAACTCGGTCAGGCGCCGAGGTTCGACGGCGCGGACAGTCCGCCGTCCCGGTCGGCGGCGACTTCGATGCGTACGCTTCCATTTTTACCGGGTCGGCCCGCACAGCCATCCGGTGTCCCGGTGCGCGATAATGCCTCGACCAGGGCGAGTTCCGCCGCGCACGCGTACGTCGATTTTCGCGCATATGTACCGATCCGAGTAAAGGTTGCCCGATGAAGCTGCAGGTGCCGTTCGTCCAGTTGCCGTTGCAGTTCGATGCCGATGTACTGGCGCGCGAGATCGCCGCCCTCGGCAGCGAGCACTGGCGCGAACACCCGCAGAAGTTCCCGGGCAATTACGCCTTGCCGCTGATCTCGGCCGGCGGCGATCCCGACAACGATGCGGTGGCCGGCGCGATGCGCCCGACCCCGTATCTCGCGCAATGCCCGTACCTGACGCAGGTGCTGGCGCGGATCGGCGGCGTGTGGGGACGCACGCGGCTGATGAAGCTGACCGGCCAGGCCGAGGTCAGCCCGCATGCCGACATCAACTACTACTGGCGCGAGCGCGTGCGCGTGCACGTGCCGATCGGGACCCGGCCCACCGTGCGCTTCCTGTGTGGCGACGCCGAGGTCAACATGGCGCCGGGCGAGTGCTGGATCTTCGACACCTGGCGCACGCATCAGGTCATCAATGCGGCCGACGACGAGCGCATCCACCTGGTGGCAGACACGGTCGGTGGTGAGCCGTTCGCCGATCTGGTCAGGCGTGGTCGCGCGCCCGGCCACGGCGCCTTCGACGGTTGGCGCGCGGAGGCCATTGCGCCGCAGGACGGTGCCCAACCCCAACTGCGTTATGAAGCCGTCAACGTACCGGTGGTGATGACGCCATGGGAGCTGCGTGAACACGTGGGCTTCCTGTTTGGCGAGGCGCGTGCGCATCCGCAGTTGCAGCCGGCCCACCAGATCGCCATACATTTCCTGCATGTCTGGCAGGCGTTGTGGGCGCAGTACGGCACCGACCAGGTCGGCTGGCCGGCCTATCGCGAAGCGCTCGATGCGTTCTCGGACGACATGGAGCGTTACGCGGTGCCACTGCAGATGGTCAACGGCGCGCTGTTCATGAACACGTTGCGGGGGATGATCCTGCAGGTGGCACTGGCCGATCGCGCCGCGATCGCGGATGCCAGCGAGCCGCGACTGCCGGTGGCGCCGACGCTGATTCAGGCGCGCGACGAGCAGTACGGACGCGATCCGCTGTTCGATCGCCCGGTGTTCATCATTTCGCCGCCACGCGCAGGTTCCACGCTGCTGTTCGAGACGCTGGCGCAGGCATCGGGCGTGTACACGATCGGCCACGAGAGCCATGCGCTGATCGAGGGCCTGCAGGAGTTGCACCCCGCCAGCCGCGACTTCGATTCCAACCGGCTCGATGCGGCCGCGGCGACGCCCGAGCTCGTGGCGGAATTGCGCCGGCGTTTTTACGCCGAACTGCGCGACCGCGATGGCCGCCCGGCGGAAGCGCCGCCGGTACGCCTGCTGGAGAAGACTCCGAAGAACGCGCTGCGCGTGTCGTTCCTGGCAAAGATCTTCCCGGAGGCGCACTTCGTCTACCTGCACCGCGACCCACGCCAGACGCTGGGCAGCATGCTCGATGCGTGGCAGTCAGGCCGCTTTCGCACCTATCCGCAGTTGCCCGGTTGGGACGGCCCTCCATGGTCGCTGCTGCTGGTTCCCGGCTGGCGTGAATTGAGCGGATGTTCGCTGCCCGAGATCGTCGCCGCGCAGTGGGGCACCACCACGCGCATCCTGCTGGACGATCTCGAGGCACTCCCGGCCGAGCGCCGCCAGGTCGTGCACTATGACGCGCTGCTCGCCGATCCGGCGACGGAAGTGGCACGCCTGTGCGCGGCGCTCGGGTTCGACTGGGATCGCCCGCTCGATGCCGCGTTGCCGTTGTCGCGTTTCACCCTTTCCGCACCCGCGCCCGACAAGTGGCGCCGGCATGCCGAGCAGATCGAAGCGGTATTGCCAGGCTTGCAGGGGATCATCGAGCGGGCGGGACGGTTCGCTGCGCAGCGCACTCCGTCGTCCCAGGCGAGCTGATCTTCACCTGGCTTTTTCATGCGCATTTCTACGCTGGGAGGTCTCGATGGCACTGGCATGTTGATGTCCTGCCCGGGCCCCTTTCCCACCTGCGCAGGAGCCAGCCATGGCCATGACCAAGCCGTTCGTCAGCGACATCGAGAACATCCGCAAGCGCGCGCGCCAGGACATCGACAAGGGCGCGATGACGGCGGGTTACCGTGCCGATCGCGGAACGGTGGTCAAGCTGCTCAACCATGCGCTGGCCACCGAGATCGTCTGCGTGCTGCGCTACAAGTACCACTACTACATGGCTTCGGGCATCCATTCGCAGTCGATCAAGGCGGAGTTCCTGCAGCACGCGAACGAGGAACAGGGCCACGCTGACCTGATCGCCGAGCGCATCACCCAGCTCGACGGCAAGCCGAACCTGTCGCCGGAAGGCCTGCTCAGCCGCAGCCATTCCGACTACGTCGAGGGCGAGGACATCGTCGACATGATCAAGGAAGACCTGGTTGCCGAACGCATCGCGATCGACAGCTACCGCGAGATGATCAGCTACGTCGGCACCGACGACCCGACCACCCGCCGTGTGCTGGAAGGCATCCTGGCGATGGAGGAAGAGCACGCCGAGGACATGAACACGCTGCTGGAACAGCTCGGCAAGAAGGGCGAACCGGCCAAGCCGTCGCCAACCCGGAGGGCCGCGGGCAAGCGCGGCTGATCGTACGCGGCGGCGCACACGCACGCCGCGCGACGTATCACCAGCCGGCCAGCGCCAGCTTGCCGATCGTGCTGCCCGATTCCAGCCGGCGATGCGCCTCGCGCAGGTTCGCCGCATGGATCGGGGCTAGCGTTTCGGTGCGCGTGCCGCGCAATTCACCCGCATCGATCAGGCTGGCGACCCGTTCGAGGATGTGGCCCTGCTCGGCCATGTCGGCGGTGTTGAAGCGCGCGCGGGCGAACATGAACTCCCAGTGGATGCCGATGCATTTGGCCTTGTACGGGTCGCCGATCCTCAGCGCGCCGGCCGGCTCCACGATCAGGCCGACGTGGCCTTGCGGCGCGAGCAACTGGCCGATCGCATCCCAGTAGTGATCGGTATCGGCAAGATTGAGCACCGCGTCGACCTGGCCGAAACCCAGCGCTTCCAGCTGCGGTGCCAGCGCGTGGCGATGGTTGATCACATGTTGCGCGCCCATCGTGCGGCACCAGTCGATGGTCTCGGCGCGCGAGGCGGTGGCGATCACGCTGAAGCCGGCGCGCCGCGCCAGCTGGATCGCGATCGAGCCAACCCCGCCGGCGCCGCCGATCACCAGCAGCGACTTGCCTTCGCCGCCGTGCTCGCTGTCGAACGGCATGCGCTGGAACAGCAGTTCCCACGCGGTGATCGCGGTCAGCGGCAACGCCGCTGCCTCGGCCAGGTCCAGTGACCGCGGTGCATGCCCGACCAGGCGTGCGTCGACCAGCTGGAACTGCGCGTTGCTGCCGGGGCGGGTGACGTCGCCGGCGTAGTACACGCGATCGCCCGGCCGGAAGCCGCCCACCGATTCACCGATCGCCTCGACAGTACCGGCAGCGTCGTAGCCAAGCACCTTCGGTTGCGCCTCGACCTGCGGCTTGGGCGAGCGGACCTTGGTGTCGACCGGATTCACCGAGACCGCCTCGACGCGCACCAGCAGGTCGTGCGCGCCGGGTACGGGCGTGGGCAGTTCGATGTCGAGCAGTGACTGCGGGTCGTCGATCGGCAGGTAGCGGGTGAGGGCGACGGCTTTCATGGGGTATCTCCGGCAGCAGAACGACAAGCTTGCGCCGGCGGCGGATGGCGCGCGGCGGATGACTCGTTCCAACAGGAGCGACAAGGATACGGCGGCAGCCTGTCTACTCACAGTGGGCGACGGGCGGCGTTGTAAGCTTGGCCACTCGTTCGTCGCCCCACAGGAGCCGCCCGATGCAGACCCAGGACACTTCGAACCCGCCGCGCCACGGCATCCGCCGCGCCATCCTGGCCTTGCTTGCGTTGCTGGTGCTGTGCGTGGCGGCGCTGATGTGGTGGTGGGACAGCGAGCCGGCGCTGTTCGATCCGGTGGCGGTGACCCAGGCGCAGCTGCAGCAACTGAAGCGGCCGGTCAGCACCGGCGCCACCACCACGGTCACCCTGATCACCTCGGTGCGCACCCTGCTCGACAAGCGCGGCGGCTACCTCAGCAACGACAAGCTGCCGCCGGGCGTGTTCATGGACAACGTTCCCAATTGGGAATTCGGTTCGCTGACCGCGTCGCGCGACCTGGTACGCGCGCTGCGCAACGACTTCAGCCGCTCGCAGACGCAGTCGACCGAGGACAAGGACCTGGCCGAGGCCGACCCGCTGCTGAACAGCCCGAACGACCGCTGGCTGCTGCCCAGCTCGGAGAGCCAGTACCGCAAGGCGATCAGGCATCTGGACGGCTATCTCGGCCGGCTCGGCGACAGCGACGACAGCAACGCGCACTTCTACGCGCGCGCGGACAATCTGGCCGATTACCTGCAGGTGGCTTCGGCGCGGCTGGGCTCGCTGTCGCAGCGGCTGTCGGCCAGCGTGGGCCAGATCCGTCTCGGCGATGTCCCCTCGGCCGACGCGCCGGCGGAAGCCGGCACGGCACGCGCACCCGGCGGCAGCCGCCTGGTGAAAACCTCGTGGACCCGGATCGACGACAACTTCTACGAGGCGCGCGGCTATACCTCGACCCTGCTTGAACAGTTGAAGGCGTTCCAGCAGGATTTCGGCCCGATCCTGCGCAGCAAGCACGCCGACGTCAGCCTGGAGCAGGTGATCCGCGAGCTGGAGGAAGCGCAGCGCCCGCTGCACAGCCCGATGGTGCTGAACGGTTCGCCGTTCGGCTTCTTCGCCAACCATTCGCTGGTGATGGCGAACTACGTGTCGCGCGCCAACGCGGCGCTGATCGACCTGCGCGAATTGCTCAAGCGCGGCTGAGTCCATGACGCGGCAACCCCGCCGGGGCGGGGTTGGTCGTGCAACGACATGTTTCGCCTTCACCCGCCACCGGCGCATCACGCGGCGAATGGCGCGAGGGTCTGCGACGCGGTGGCCGGATGGACAAGGAGAAGCTGCGCGCTCCGCCCGGAGTTCACGACCACCGGACTCAGTCGCCGATGGCATCCTGGTAACGCTGGAAACCGGCCACGATCTCGGCCTTGGCCTCGTCGGCGCCGACCCAGCCCTCCACCTTCACCCACTTGCCCTTCTCCAGATCCTTGTAGTGCTCGAAGAAGTGGCCGATGCGTTCCAGCCAGTGCGGCGAGACGCCCTTCATGTCGTTGATGTGCGCATAGCCCGGGAACACCTTGGGCGACGGGATCACCACCAGCTTCTCGTCGCTGCCGGCCTCGTCGGTCATCTTCAGCATGCCGACCGGGTGACAGCGGATCACCGAGCCGACGGCCAGCGGCAGCGGCAGGATCACCACCGCGTCGAGCGGGTCGCCGTCGCCGCCCAGGGTGCGCGGCACGTAGCCGTAGTTGCACGGGTAGCGCATCGGGGTGGACAGGATGCGGTCGACGAAGATCGCGCCGCTTTCCTTTTCCACCTCGTACTTGACCGGCTCGGCATCCTTGGGGATCTCGATGATGACGTTGATTTCGTCCGGCACGTTGCGGCCGGCGGAGACGAGGTGCAGACCCATGGAATGTCCTTGGCGATGAAGGGGAAAAGAAGGTCCGCAAGAATACGCCAAACGCTGTTGCGACGCAGCAACGACGGGCTCGTCCCGGCGCTGGTCAGGCCTTCTTCGGCTTCTTGTAAGGCCGCTCGCGCAGCCATTTGGTGGCGATCCACTTCTCGCCCTGCAGCACCGGCAGGCCGGCGTGCAGCGAACTCTGGTCGCCACCTTCGTAGGCGAAATACACGGCCGCGCCACGCCGCGCGGTGACGGTGAGGCCAAGTTCGGGGAACGCCGTGCCGCCGCCTTGCGCGGGCGTGTTCAGGTACATCACCACGCTGGCGATGCGCTGCCCGCCCACCGCGGTGATCGCGCCGTAGCCGGGTTGTTCCGGGTCGAACCAGTCGAAGTGCGGCTCGTATTCCTGGCCCGGCAGGTAGTGCAGGATCTGCAGGCCTTCGCCGTGGCTCGCCGGCACGCCGAGCAGGGCGGCCAGGCGCTGCTCGATGCGGCCGACCAGCGGCACTTCGTTCAAGGTGAAGAACATCCCCTCGCTGGTGCGCCGCTGATCCACCTGGTGGCGGCCCTCGCTGTCGACGGTGAGCGCGCGCTGCAGGCGCGGCCGTGCCAGCGCGATCAATTCGTCGCACTCCTGCCCGCTGAGGATGTTCTCCAGCACCCGCAGCGCCGGTACGTCGACGCCGAGCGAGATGCCGACGGCGTGCCCGTCGATGCAGACTTCCGGTGCCTCGGGGTGTTTCGTGCGCAGGCCCTGCGGCGATCCCCTGGTGGTGCTGGCAAGCAGCGTCGCCAGCGGCAGCTTCAATACCTCGGCGACGATGCTGCGACTCTGCCGCGGGTCGTAGCCGTTCTCCTTCAGCAGCCGCAGCACTTCCGGCACACCATGCCCGGCCCGCGTCGTGGCCAGGATCCATTCGCGCAGTTCGGGGCTGATGGTGGTGCGTGGGTGCATGGCGATGGGGAAGGGTGGCGGATCGCGAAAGCTTACTTCAGGCCACCCCGCCATACGACGCGAGCCGGCGGATGCCGGCTCGCGAATGCTGCATGACGGCGATGGATCGTCCTACTTCAGCTGGTCCCACAAAAAGTCGTAGGCCATCGCGTGCATGTGGGCGGACTGCTGGTTGTCCGCGCCGGCGCCATGACCGCCTTCGAGGTTCTCGTAGAACCACACGTTCGGGTGGCCCTGCGCCTGCATCCGCGCAGCCATCTTGCGTGCCTGCACCGGGCCGACACGGTCGTCGCTGGTGGCGGTGTAGAACAGCGCCGGCGGGTAGTGGCCGTCCTTCTTCACGTTCTGGTATGGCGAGAACGTCTTGATGAAGTTCCAGTCGGTAGTGTCGGGGTTGCCGTATTCGGCCATCCACGAGGCACCGGCGGACAGATGGATGTAGCGCTTCATGTCCAGCAGCGGTACTTCGCAGGCGATCGCGCCGAACAGCTGCGGGTACATCGTGAGCATGTTGCCCATCAGCAGGCCGCCGTTGCTGCCGCCTTCGGCGCCGAGGTGCTTCGCCGAGGTGACGCCGCGCCGAACCAGGTCCTCGGCCACCGCGGCGAAGTCCTCGTACGCGCGCGGACGGTTCGCCTTCAGCGCGGCCTGGTGCCATTGCGGGCCGTACTCGCCGCCGCCGCGGATATTCGCGATCACGTAGACGCCGCCACGTTCGAGCCACGCGCGACCGACGCTGCCGCTGTATTGCGGCTGCAGCGACACCTCGAAGCCGCCGTAGCCGTACAGCAGGGTGCGGTTGGCGCCGTCCAGCTTGAGGTCCTTCGGGGCGATCTCGAAGTACGGCACGCGGGTGCCGTCCTTCGACTTCACGAAGTGCTGGCCGACCGTGAACTTCGCGGCGTCGAAGAACGCCGGCGCCTGCTTGATCGTCTCGGCCGCCGCGCCGTCCAGCACGCCGCGCTGCAGCGACGACGGCGCCAGGAAGCCGGTGACGTCGAGCCAGTACTCGTCGCTGTGGTCGGGATCGGTGTCAATCACGTTGATCGTGCTCATCGCCGGCGCGCCCGCCATCGCCGCGCGCTTCCAGTCGCCGTCGGGTGTCGTCATCTGCGGCGGGGTCAGCACCTCCAGCCGGCTCTTGACGTCGTCCATCAGGTTGAGGATCAGGTGATGCCGGGTCCACGCGTACGAGTCCAGCGAGGTATGCGCGTCCGGCTCGAACAGCACGGTGAAATGGCGCTTGCCGGCCATGAAGCTGTCGAGCTGCGTGGCCAGCAGCGCACCGGCGGGATAGGTGGTGCCGGCGACGGTCCACGGCGAACGGGTCCGCACCAGCAGCCATTCGCGATGGGCGTCGGCCTCCGCGTCGGCCGGCACTTCGACGCGGGCCAGCCTGCCCTCGATGCGCTGGTACAGGTCGCTGTGATAGAAGTCCCTGGCGATGGAAACGAAATCGCGCTCGTAGCCCGGCGTGCGGTCGTGGTACGCGTTGACCGCGAGGTCGCTCGGCTTGCCCTCGTACACGGTGGTGGCTGCCGACAACGGCGTGCCGCGCTTCCATGCCTTGGCGATGCGCGGGTAGCTCGATTCGGTCATCGAGCCGGGGCCGAAGTCGGTGCCGACGTAGAGGGTGTTTTCGTCGATCCAGCCGACCTGGCTTTTCGCCACCGGCAACTCGAAGCCGTCCTTCACGAATGCCTTGTGCGGGATGCTGAACTCGCGCACCACGGTGGCGTCGCCGCCGTCCGGCGACAGCGAAACCAGACAGCGTTCGTACGCCGGCTTCAGGCATTCCACATCCTTGAACACCCAGCGCTTGTTCTCGGCCTTGTTCAGCGCGTCGATGTCCAGCAGCACCTCCCACGCCGGCTCGGCCTTGCGGTATTCGGCCAGCGTGGTGCGCCGCCAGACGCCGCGCGGATGCGCCTTGTCGCGCCAGAAGTTGTACAGATGGCTGCCCATGCGGTTGACGTAGGGGATGCGCGCCTCCGAGTCGAGCACCTCGAGGATGCTGTCGCGGGTGCGCGCGAATTCGGCGTTGTCGACGAACTGTTTCGCGGTCGCCGTGTTCTGCTGCCTCACCCAGTCCAGCGCGCGGGCGCCGTGGATGTCTTCCAGCCACAGGAACGGATCGTCGCTGGTCGGAGTGGCTGCGGGAGCGGGTGTCGTGTCGCGGGCGTGGATGTCGTTCATGCCCGTCAGTGTGACGCCGAGTGCCAGCATCAGCCAGACCGATTTCATCGTGTGCTCCCAGGTGCGCGAGTGAATGCAATGGACATGACGGGCGCGGCCCGCGGTCGGCCGAGCGTAACCGGCCGAGCATGCGGCCGCCCGTGACTAAAGTCAGGTGACAGGCGCCGCGTCGGCGCGAAACAGGAATCCCGCCACGCGGGCGGGATTCCTGTCGTTGCGGACGCGTGGCTTACAGCAGCGGAATCAGCAGCAGCGCCACGATGTTGATGATCTTGATCAGCGGGTTCACCGCCGGGCCGGCGGTGTCCTTGTACGGGTCGCCCACGGTATCGCCGGTGACCGCGGCCTTGTGCGCCTCGGAACCCTTGCCGCCGTGGTGGCCGTCCTCGATGTACTTCTTCGCGTTGTCCCAGGCGCCGCCGCCAGTGGTCATCGAGATCGCCACGAACAGGCCGGTGACGATGGTGCCGATCAGCACGCCGCCCAGCGCCTTCGGCCCGAGCAGCAGGCCGACCACGATCGGCACCGCCACCGGCAGCAGCGACGGCACGATCATCTCGCGGATCGCCGACTTGGTCAGCATGTCCACCGCGCGCGAGTATTCCGGCTTGGCGGTGCCGGCCATGATGCCGGGGATGTCGCGGAACTGCCGGCGCACCTCGACCACCACCGCGCCAGCGGCACGACCGACCGCTTCCATCGCCATCGCGCCGAACAGGTACGGGATCAGGCCGCCGATCAGCAGGCCGATGATCACCATGTGATCGGACAGGTCGAAGGTAAGCGTCGTATACGGCATCCCGGCGGCCAGTGCCTTGGCTGCGCCCATCGCGTCGAGGTTGTGCGTGTAGTCGGCGAACAGCACCAGCGCGGCGAGTGCCGCCGAACCGATCGCGTAGCCCTTGGTCACCGCCTTGGTGGTGTTGCCGACCGCATCCAGCGGGTCGGTGACACCGCGCACTTCCGGCGGCAGGTCGGCCATCTCGGCGATGCCGCCGGCGTTGTCGGTGATCGGTCCGTAGGCATCCAGCGCCACGATCATGCCGGCCATCGACAGCATGGCGGTGGCGGCGATCGCGATGCCGTACAGCTGCCCGAAATGGTAGGCGCCCCAGATCGCGGCACAGACCGCGATCACCGGCAGCGCGGTCGATTTCATCGACACGCCGAGACCGGCGATGATGTTGGTGCCGTGACCGGTGGTGGATGCCTCGGCGATGTGCTGCACCGGCTTGAACTGGGTGCCGGTGTAGTACTCGGTGACCCACACGATCACGCCGGTCAGGACCAGTCCGATCAGCGAGCAGCAGAACAGCTGGCTGGCCGAAATCAGCTGGCCGTCGGCCGTGGTCAGGCCCTGCGGCAGCAGCGTGCCGGTGACAAACCAGAACGCGATCGCCGAGAGCACGGCCGAGGCGATCACGCCCTTGTACAACGCACCCATGATCGAGCCGCCGTCCTTCACCTTGACGAACAGCGTGCCGATGATCGAGGCGATGATGGACACCCCGCCGAGCGCCAGCGGATACAGCAGTGCGTGCGGGTTGCCGGCGAACATCAGCCCGCCCAGCAGCATGGTGGCGATCACCGTCACCGCGTAGGTTTCGAACAGGTCGGCCGCCATGCCCGCGCAGTCGCCGACGTTGTCACCGACGTTGTCGGCGATCACCGCGGGGTTGCGCGGGTCATCCTCGGGAATGCCGGCTTCGACCTTGCCGACCAGATCCGCACCGACGTCCGCACCCTTGGTGAAGATGCCGCCGCCCAGGCGCGCGAAGATCGAGATCAGCGAGCTGCCGAACGCGAAGCCGACCAGCGCGTGCAGCGCCGGCTCGCCGGTGACGCCGAAGTGGCCGAGCACCAGCCAGTAGCCGGCGACGCCGAGCAGGGCCAGTCCGACCACCAGCATGCCGGTGATCGCGCCGCCGCGAAACGCCACGTCCATCGCTGCGCTCAGGCCGCGCCGCGCCGCTTCGGCAGTACGCACGTTGGCGCGCACCGAGACGTTCATGCCGATGTAACCGGCTGCCCCTGACAGCACGGCGCCGAGCAGGAAGCCGATCGCGGTCGGCCAGCTCAGGAAGAATCCGATCAGCAGCAGCAACACCACGCCGACCAGGCCGATGGTGGTGTACTGGCGGTTGAGGTAGGCGCGTGCGCCTTCCTGGATGGCTGCCGCAATTTCCTGCATCCGTTCGTTGCCCGGCGATTGCGCCAGGATCCAGCGCGCGGAGAACGCGCCATACAAAACCGCCACCACCGCACACGCAACGACGATCCACCAGCCATACTGCTGCAGCATCGGAGCCTCCCCATGGGTTGTAAGTGGCCGTCCGGAACGGGCGGTCCCGGGGAGTATAGGCAGACGTTGCGGCGCAGGCCGTTGTGCGGCGCAGCGCCGTCCGGCAAAGAAAAGGGCCATGCACGAATGCATGGCCCCGATTCATTCACGTCGGCGCGGACTTATTGCAGCGCGATGTCCAGGATGATGCCGGTGGCGATCGCGACCAGCAGGTAATCATTGTTCGCGCGTACCCAGTGGTAGCCGCGCGGTGGCTGACGCAGGCGGTAATGGCCGTAGTCGCGCACGACATAGGTCGGGCCGTAGTAGTGATGGCCGCGCTCCCAGCGCGGATGGTGGCCGTAGCGCCGGTAGCCGTCGCGGTAACCGTAGCGGCGGTCGTCGTAGCGGCGGGTGTCGTAGCGCCGGTAGTCGTGGCGGCGATCGTCGTGCCGACGGGAGTCACCGTGGCGGCCATCGTGGCGATGATCGGCGTAGCCGTGGCCCTGGCCGCGGCGGTCGCGGTCGCGGTCGTGACCGCCCTGGCCGGCCAGCGCGAGGCTGCCGGTGGTGAGCAGGGCAAGTGCAATGAGCAGGCGGCTGAAGAGTTTCATCTCAGGGCTCCTCCTTGGGTGTCGTGGCCGCAACGGCGCGGCGATCGACCCGGGCAGGGTGGATCGTAGGAAGTTGCGGCTGAACGTAGTCCGATATCGGCGAAGCGGTTTCAGGTGGCGCTCAGCTTTGCGGAACCGGTCACGGAATCCGGCCGGTTCAGCGCCGGAACGCCGCCAGCTTCTTCGCCACCGCCACGTTCTTCAGCCGCACGTAGCGCGGCAGGCCGTACTTGCCGTACGGCAGTGGCGCCTCGCCGCGGATCAGCGGCGCGAGATAACGGCGCGCCGCCGCGGTGATGCCGAAACCGTCGCGGCTGATGAAGTTCTTCGGCATCTTCTTTTCGCGGTTGGCGATCTTCGCCAGCGGCGCCGGCGCGATCTTCCAGCGATATGGCGCGTCGGCCGTGCGCACGATCACCGGCATCACCGCGTTCATGCCGGCCAGCGCGTAGTCGACCGCGGCCTTACCGACCGCGTAAGCCTGTTCGGCGTCGACCTGCGAGGCGGCATGCCGCGCCGAGCGCTGCAGGTAGTCGGGCAGCGCCCAGTGGTACTTGTAGCCGAGCTTTTCCTTCACCAGCGCCGCCAGCACCGGCGCCACGCCGCCGAGCTGGCTGTGGCCGAACGCATCGCGCGTGCCCGCCTCGGCGAGGAACTGGCCGGCCGCATTGCGCACGCCTTCGGAGGCGACCACGGTGCACCAGCCGACGCGTTCGACGGTGGCCTTCACCTTCGCCAGGAACGCCGCTTCGTCGAACGCGTTCTCGGGGAACAGGATGATGTGCGGTGGTGCGTCCGCGCCTTCGCCGGCCAGGCCGGCGGCCGCGGCGATCCAGCCGGCGTGGCGGCCCATCACCTCGAGGATGAACACCTTGGTCGAGGTTTCGGCCATCGAGGCCACGTCGAGGCTGGCCTCCAGGGTGGAGATCGCGGTGTATTTCGCCACCGAGCCGAAGCCGGGGCAGCAGTCGGTGACGGCGAGGTCGTTGTCCACCGTCTTCGGCACGCCGATGCAGCGGATGTCATAGCCCATCGTCTTGCCCAGCTGCGAGATCTTCAGCGCGGTGTCGGCCGAATCGTTGCCGCCGTTGTAGAGGAACCAGCGGATGTCGTGGGCGCGGAACACCTCGATCAGCCGCTCGTATTCGCTGCGGTTGTCCTCCAGCGATTTCAGCTTGTAGCGGCACGAACCGAACGCGCCGCCGGGGGTGTGGCGCAGTGCGGCGATCGCGGCGGCCGCTTCTTTCGAGGTGTCGATCAGCTCCTCGCGCAGTGCGCCGAGGATGCCGTTGCGCGCGGCGTACACCTTCATACCTTTGGCACGCGCGGTCTCGATCACACCGGCGGCGGTGGCGTTGATCACGGCGGTGACGCCGCCGGACTGGGCGTACAGCAGGTTGCCGGTGATAGCGGGCGAACGGCGGCTCGGGCTCATGGGATCCTCGATCAGGCGGTGGAAGGGTGGCGATGGTTGTCGGCAAATGTTTTTCTGCAACAAGCACTTGGCTGGGTGCGACGAAGGTCTCTGTTTGACGGCACCCGGTGCAGCGGCTAATTTGACGGACAATTCTGTGCGTCGGGCGGGCTGTTGCAGTGTGCGGCGGCCCGCCGAACTTGTGGAGCATTATGCGACTCGTCCTACTTGGTGCGCCCGGCTCGGGCAAAGGTACGCAGGCGGCCCGGCTGAAGACGGCGCTGGGTGTTCCGCATATCTCGACCGGCGACATGCTGCGCGCCGCCGTTGCCGCCGGCACTGCGATGGGGCTCAAGGCCAAGGCGGTGATGGACGCCGGCCAGCTGGTTTCCGACGACATCCTGCTCGGCATGCTGGAAGAGCGCCTCGCCCAGGCCGACGCGAAGGCCGGTTTCATCCTCGACGGCTACCCGCGCAACCTGGCCCAGGCCGCCGCGCTCGACCACCTGCTGGCCAAGCTTGGCCAGCCGCTGGATGCGGTGGTGAAGCTGGACGTGCCGAACGAGGCGATCATCGGGCGCTGCGAAATCCGCTTCAAGGCGGAAGGCCGCGCCGACGACAACCCGGACACCGTGCGCAAGCGCCTGGGCATCTACGCCGAGCAGACCGCGCCGGTGGCGGACTTCTACGCCAGCCGCGGCAAGCTGCAGGTGGTGGACGGCGTCGGCGAGCTGGCCGGGGTCACCGCGCGGATCGAGCGCGCACTGCAGAACGAAGCCGCCGCGGCGAACGGCTGAGCACACGTCCCGCTCCCTGCAGAGCGGGCTTCAAGGAACCGCTCACCATGCGTCTGCACATCCTCGGCATCTGCGGCACCTTCATGGGCGGGGTTGCCGCGCTCGCGCGCGAGCTGGGTCACGCGGTCGAAGGTTCCGACGCCAACGTCTATCCGCCGATGAGCACCCAGCTGGAGGCGCTCGGCATCGGCCTGATGAGCGGCTACACCGCCGAACACCTGCAGTCCGGGCCTGATCACGTCCGGCCCGATCTGGTGGTGGTCGGCAACGCGATGACCCGCGGCAACCCGGCCGTCGAATACATGCTCGATGCGCGCCTGCGCTACATCTCCGGCCCGCAGTGGCTGGGCGAGACCGTGCTGGCCGGGCGCGACGTGCTGGCGGTGGCCGGCACCCACGGCAAGACCACCACCACCAGCCTGCTGGCGCACCTGCTCGAGCATGCTTCAAAAGAGCAGGCGGACCTCGCGCCGGGCTTTCTGGTCGGCGGCGTGCCGGGCAACTTCGGCGTGTCGGCGCGGCTCGGGCAGGGCAGGCCGTTTGTCATCGAGGCGGACGAGTACGACACCGCGTTCTTCGACAAGCGCTCGAAGTTCGTGCACTACCGCCCGCGCATCGCGATCCTCAACAACCTCGAATACGACCACGCGGACATCTTCCCCGACGTGGCCGCGATCCAGCGCCAGTTCCATCATTTGGTGCGCACCGTGCCGGGCAATGGCCGGCTGATCGTCAACGCGCACGACGAACGGCTCGCCGAGGTGCTGGCGATGGGCTGCTGGACGCCGGTGGAAACCTTCGGCATCGGCCGCGGCGACTGGCAGGCGACGCTGGTCGAGGCGGACGGCTCGGTGTTCGCCGTGCACCGCGCCGGCGAGTGGGTCGGCGAAGTGCGCTGGTCGCTGCTGGGCCATCACAGCGTGATGAACGCGCTGGCTGCACTCGCTGCGGCCGCGGCTGCCGGTACCAATCCGCGTGCGCTGCTGCCGGCGTTCGCCAGCTTCGAGAGCGTGAAGCGGCGGATGGAGCTGGTCGGCGAAGTGAACGGCGTACGCGTCTACGACGATTTCGCCCATCACCCCACCGCGATCGCCACCACCCTGGCCGGGTTGCGCGCGAAGGTCGGCCACGCACGCATCCTGGTGGCGCTGGAGCCGCGTTCCAATTCGATGCGCCAGGGTGCGCATGCCGAGGCGCTGGCGCCGTCGCTGGCCGATGCCGACGCGGTGGTGTTCCTGCATCGCCCCGAGCTGTCGTGGGATGCCGGCCGCGTCACCGCGGCGCTGGGCGGGCGCGGCACCACGGCGCCGACGGTCGATGCGCTGATCGACGCCTTGCGTGCGCAGGCACGACCCGGCGACCAGGTGATCTTCATGTCCAACGGCGGTTTCGAGGCCGCGCCGCGCCGCTTCGTGGAAAGCCTGCGGCAAGCCTGAGTCGGATCGCGGCTGACCGCAGCGTCCGCTCTGGCTACACTCGTCGCATGGCCGCCCAGTCCCAGTTGCCGCTCATCGAGATGCCCCTGTTTCCGCTGGCCTCCGTGCTGTTTCCCGGCGGCCAGCTGCAGTTGCGCATCTTCGAGCCGCGCTATCTCGACCTGGTGCGCGAATGCACGCGTCACGGCACCGGCTTCGGCGTGTGCCTGATCCTGCAGGGACAGGAAGTGGGCGAACCGGCGCTGCCGGCGGCGATCGGCACGATCGCGCGGATCAGCGATTTCCATCGCGACGACGACGGCCTGCTCGGCATCGTCGCCGAAGGCGGCACACGTTTCCGTGTCGCGCGCAGCCGGGTGCGCTCCGATGGCCTGCTGCGTGGCGACGTGGAGGTCTGGCCGGACGAGCCGGAAAAGCAGGTGCCGGTGGAGTTTGCGTTGCTGCAGACCATCCTCGAGAGGTTGATCGAGACGATGGCGCCGCACTGGCGGCATGCGCCGCGCAGCGCCTACGACGACGCCAGCTGGCTGGGCTTCCGGCTGGCCGAGCTGTTGCCGCTGGATACCGGCGAACAGCAGCGCATGCTCGAACTGGATGATCCGCTGCAGCGGCTGGCCGAGCTGCGCGACATCCTGCCGCGCTTCCAGAAGCCGTGAAGCGGCCGGCGGGCTTTACACTGGCCGGGTTTCATCCCGCACCAGCGACGGAGTGACGCGCATGGCCAGTCTTGCCGGCAAGACCTTGTTCATCAGCGGCGCCTCGCGCGGCATCGGCCTGGCGATCGCGCTGCGCGCGGCCCGCGACGGCGCGAACATCGTGATCGCGGCCAAGAGTGGTGTGCCAAATCCAAAGCTGCCCGGCACCATCCACACCGCGGCGGCGGCGGTCGAGGCGGCCGGCGGCAAGGCGCTGGCGCTGCAGGTGGATATCCGCGAGGAAGCACAGGTCGTGGCTGCCGCCGCCCAGGCGGCCGAACGCTTCGGCGGCATCGACATCGTGGTGAACAACGCCAGCGCGATCTGGCTGGCCGGTACCGCCGACACGCCGATGAAACGCTACGACCTGATGCAGCAGGTCAATACCCGCGGCACCTTCCTGGTCACCCAGGCCTGCCTGCCGTACCTGAAGCAGGCGGCCAATCCGCATGTGCTGATGCTGTCGCCGCCGCCGAATCTCGACCCGAAATGGTTCGCGCCGCACACCGCCTACACCATCGCCAAGTACGGCATGAGCCTGTGCGTGCTCGGCATGAGCCCGGAATTCGCGCCGCTGGGCATCGCGGTGAACGCGCTGTGGCCGCGCACGGTGATCGCCACCGCGGCGATCGGCATGATCGACGGCGTGAAGGCCGAGCACTGCCGCAAGCCGGAGATCGTGGCCGACGCCGCCCACGCGATCCTGACCCGTCCGGCACGTGATTACACCGGCCATTTCGCGATTGACGAAGCGGTCCTGCGCGAGGCCGGAGTCACCGATTTCGACGGCTATGCCGTGCAGCCGGGCGCGCCATTGCTGCCGGACCTGTTCCTGGGCTGAAAACCGGGCCTCTCGCGATGGGATGAACCCCGACACCGGTCAAGGTGATCCGCCTACGTTCATAGGTGTCGATCCCTTGCCGGTGGATCGTCCAGAAGGCCTTGTTTCTTCACATATTGCTCGTTTACTTGGAGGTATATTGCGTGATGCGCATCACATTTTTGTAGCGGAAGGGGCGCAGGATGCGGCTGCAAGGGTCAGCGGGATCGACTGCCTGCCCAGGTGCGTCATCCCGAACCGCAACTGCGACCTTGGGGACAGGGGGGTCAGTGCCATGATGGGCAATCAGGTAGCTAGGCGTTGCGTGGTCTGGTTTGGCCAGCCGACGGATGAGGAATGCGCTTGTCTGGCACGGGCTGGCTGGCGTACCAGGGTCGGCGATGCGCAATTGCGGGGCGGCGTGGGCATGCGGCGCGACGATATCGTGGTGGCCATGGCCGATCTGCGCCGCAGCGATGCGGATACGGTACAGGCGATGGGTCAGTTGATGGCCGATCACCCGTGGCTGCCATGGCTTGCCCTGGTTTCCCAGGAGACCGCTGCCGATACGCCGGAGGTGGAACGCATCCTGCGAGCCAGCGTGGACTTCTTCACGGTGCCGGTCGACATGAAGCGCCTGACCGGTGTCTTGATGAAATTCGGCAACGGCTGGACGCCAGCCACGGAAAAGACGGATATCCCGGGCATCGTGGGCGCGCAAAGTCCGGTGATGTGCGTTGCGGTGGCCAGCCTGCGCAAATATGCGCCGGTGGAATTGCCGGTGTTGGTCACCGGCGAGACCGGCAGTGGCAAGGAGGTTGCGGCGCGCGCGCTGCATGCCCTGTCGGCGCGTCGCGAGCGGCCGTTCGTCGCCATCAATTGCGGTGCGTTGCCGCCGAACCTGGTGCAGTCCGAGCTGTTCGGGCACGAGCGTGGCGCCTTCACCGGCGCGAATGCGCGGCGTATCGGGCATTTCGAGGCCGCCTCCGGCGGCACGGTGTTCCTCGACGAGATTGGCGACCTGCCGTTCGACGCCCAGACCAGCCTGCTGCGCCTGCTGCAGGAGGGCACGCTGGAGCGTGTGGGTTCGAGTCAGCTGATCCGATTGGACGTGCGCGTGCTGGCCGCCACCCATGTGGACCTGGAACTGGCGGTGGCGCAGGGCCGCTTTCGCGAGGACCTGTACTACCGGCTCAACGTGCTGCGCCTGCGCATGCCCGCGCTGCGCGAACGCGGCGGCGACGTCGAGTTGCTCGCACAGAATTTCCTGGACGCATTCCGACTCCGCCACCCCGGCCGCGCCCGCACATTCAGCAGCAGTGCGCGGCAGGCCATGCGCGGATTCAGCTGGCCCGGCAACGTACGCGAGCTGATCAATCGCGTACAACGTGCCGCGGTCGTTGCCGAGGGCACGCTGATCAGCGCGACCGATCTCGACCTGCAGGATGCGCAGCCCTCTGCCACGCCCCGTTCCAGCCTCGGCCTGACGCGTGTTTCGGCCGAGCGCGAGGCAGTGCTGAACTGCCTGCGCGAAAGCCACTACAACATCAGCGAATGCGCGCGGCGACTCAACGTGTCGCGGGTCACCGTGTATCGCCTGTGCAAGAAGCATCGGCTGGAACTGGACGGCCTGCGGGGCAATGGCCTTCCCTTTCGCGCTGGACGACCCGCCGCAGGTGTGAGCGCTCCCAGGCCACCGGTGACTCAGAACATGTAGGGAATCTTGAAGGTGACGCTGTAGTCCGGCGCATCCGGCGTCAGCCCGACGCCCAGCATCGTCACCAGCGTGGTGTGCTGGCTCATCGCATAGGTCACGCCCAGGTTGAAGGTGGCCGCATTTGCATCGCTGCCGATGACCTTCGTCCACGGCGCGCCCTTGTAGCGCAGCGAGGCCTTGGCGCTCAGCTTGCTGCTGAACGACAGGCTCAGGCTGGTGCGATCGTTGAACGCGAAGGCCACGCCGGCACCCAGGTAGTAGGAGTTGCCCAGCTTCACGTCGCCGGGGTTGCGCGTCTGCGGATCGGTGTCGATGTCGCCGAAGCTGCGCGGGAACGAATGGATATAACCCAGGTTCGCGAACACGATCGCGGGATCCATCGTCTTGATCGCCGAAACGCCGATGTTCGCCTGCCACACGCCATTGCCGGTCGGCTGCTTGTCCGGCACGGCGAAGCGGATGTACTGGTCGTCACCGCGTTCCAGCACGTTCCAGTCGATCCCGTACGGCGCGCGTCCGGTGGGTGCGGTGACGCCGAAGGTGAGCACGGTGTCCGGCCGGGAAACGGTTTCCGACAGCAGCCGGTAGTTCGCGCTGAGAGTGACGTCGCCGAGGCCGGCGCCACGGGTTTCCTCCTCGGCGATCGCGGCGGCCGAGCCGCCGGCGCCACCTTTCTGGTAGACCGTGTTGCGGCCCAGATAGGGCACGTCGAGGTTCAGCGTGAGTCGCGGACTGACGCCGTAACGCGCGGCGAGATTGTAGGTGAGCGAGTCGGATTCGACGTTCTGGATCGCGATGTTGCCGAGGAAGATCGCATCCAGCGCGAGGAAGCCGTTCAAGGTGAGCTGCTTGCGGTCGTAGCGGTTGTAGCTGAGGCTGTTCTCGAGGGTCAGCTTGCGATCGAACACGGCGTGTTCTTGCAGCAGGGCGTCCTGCATGCTGCGCGATGGCGCTTCTTGCTGGGCCTTCTGCGCCTCGGCGAGAGTGCCGGCGTGGCTGCCCTCGCTGCCTGCGGCAGGTGCCTGCGCGGATGCCGATGCGACGGCCGGCAGCGGGACTTCCGCCCGCGCCGTCGGCAACATCGTCGGCGAGGCCTTGCCGGACAGACGTGCCTGCAACGCCTGTACCTGGACATCGAGTTCGCGCAGCCGGCGCACCTCCTGCGCATAGCTGCTCTTGAGCGTCTGCAGCTGTTCCATCAGCGCCTTCATATCGGCCTGGTCCTGCTCGCTGGGCGCGTTCTGTGCCGAAGTGTCCTGGGCGGCGACGGTGGTACTGCCCAGCAGCAGGGCAAGGGCCACCGAGGCGGCGAGTAGTGTCCTGTACATGATTGCGATTCCCTGTATTTGAAGAGGCGCCGGGCGGTGGCGATTCCTCAAGGACTGCCGATGCCGCGCGCGAGGCTGATGGACTGGGCCACGTTCTGGGTGAGTTGCATGTTGGTGGCCAGCGACTGGCGGACGAGGTCGATTTCCATCAGGTTGCTCACCGCCTGGTTGTCGGCCGCGAGTTGCACGCTCTGGCCAAGGCTGCCGTTGCGGATCCACTGCTGCACCGAGCCGAGGCCGTTGACGTCGAGCTGCACGCTGGCGTTCTGTCCGTCGAAGCCGGCGCTGGCGCTGGCGCCATCCTGGCGGGTGGTGGTGGTGCCTTGCGACGGGCCGCCGGCACCGACAGGCGTGGCGCCGCCGTCGTGCACGTTCAGCCGGACCACGTTGTCGGCGAGGTTGTTGTCGCCCGCCACCTGCACGCTCTGCACCACGCCACCGACGTTGGCCAGGCCGCTGCCATCGACGCTGCGTGCTGCCGTGGTGGCGGTGACGGGCATGGGAACGGCGGCGTCGGCGCGGGTGATGCTGACGCTGGGCTGGAAACTGATCTTCGGCTGGGGCTGGTGGCCGCTGAAATCCATGTTGACGGCCAGCGTGCCTTGCAGGCTCTGGCCGTTGCCGGTTTGCCAGGTCGAGATCATCTGCACCCCGAACCAGACCACCGCGTTGGTGCCGACGGTGTAGCGGCCGCGCATGGCATTGAGTTCCGGATCGGGGATGTCGTGCAGGCCCTTGCCGGGTGGGTGGTTGACCGGCATGGACTCGAGTGGCGCCGCCTGCAGCGGCACGAGCGCGCTTCCCAGGGTCAGCGCCGTGATGGCGAACGGCAGCAAGTGGAGTTTCATGGCGCAGCCTCTAGAACAGGTCGGCGTGGGTGAAGCCGAAGTCGAGCAACTCGGCATCGGTAATCGGCCCCTGCCGCGCAAACAGCGCGCGGGCACTGGGTTGCCTGGTGGATTGCAGCAATGCGGTGTTGCGGTCGAAGTCGTTGCCGATCACCACGAATACCGCGTGCGAAGGCCACGACTTGATGAAGTCGGCCAGCGCCATCTCGCGGTTGCCGAGCATCGGGTCGGCCAGTTCCACGGTGTCGCCGCGCACCTGCTTGAGCACCACGAAATGGCGGAAGCCGCGCACGTCCATCAGCACCAGTCCCGGCACGCGCAAGGTGCGCAGGCGCTCTTCGTCGACCCGGTAGCCGCGGCCGCGCATGCCGAGTGATTCCACGTAGTGCTTGACGTCGAGCATGGAGAAGCCGCGTTGCTTCACCAGCGCCGTGTCGGCGACGCCCATCATTCCCTGGATCACCTGGGTCTCGTCGACGTCCAGGTGGTAGGCGTAGCGCAGGATCGTGGCCAGTGCGGCGGCGCCGCAGCTGTAGTCGGTGTGCTGGCGCACCATGTTGCGGTAGCGGCCTTCCTGCATGCTCACGACCGGGCCGCTGTAAAGCGCCCCGTTCGGCAGTACGCCGCTGAAGCTCACGTCGGCGGCCCGTGTTTTCCCGCCCACGGCGGCACACAGGCCCGCAAGCAGAACCATGGCAAAGGCAGTCCGCATCGCTGATTTCCCGTGTATTCGTTCCCTGGCGAAGGAAGTCCCCCCGGCCCGCAGGGGACGGGCCGGGGGGGTTCCGTTGGTGCCCGGCTACAGGACTGCCGGGTTACCGCCCTCGTTAGCCGCTTGCGCGGCTTTTTCGTGACTACTACTCGCCACCACCCGGCGGCGGTGCAGCGCTCGGCTGCGCCACGGCCAGCGCCAGGCTGTTCGCCTGCAGGTTGCCGGTGCCGGAGGCCACGTTCACCCCGATGTTGCCCGAGGCGTTCTGGAACGCGTTGCCGGACAGGCTGGCGTCGTTGGTCGCATCCACCACCACGTAGCGCGAAGTGGTGACCGAGCCGCTCAGGTCGGCCCACAGGTCGCTGGCGGACAGTTCGACGAAGCCCAGCTGGCCGGATTCACGCGAACGCGTGCTGCCGCTTTCGCTGCCCGTGCTGTGGCTGTCCGTATCGAATGCCAGGCCACCGATGACCTGGCCGAGCCCGTCATTCCCTCGATACGGGTTGTTTACGGCGCCCTGGGCTTCGCCATCGAGGTCGAAGTGACCGGTCTGGTTGCCGCCCGTATGGGTGTTGCCGGTCCACATGTCCGGATAGATGTTGTTGGCCTGGTAGGCGTTGCCGCGGCTGTCGGACGAACTCGTGCCCGAGTACGTGCCGCTCGAACTGCCGGCATAACCGCCGGCGCCGACGCCGAGCGAGTAGCCGCGCACCGTGCCGCTCAGGCTGACTTCGGTGGTGTCGTCGTAGCGCTGCACGTAGCCGGCGTTGCTCACCGCGTTGCCGCTGGAGACCTGGTTCGAGCTGATGCTGGACTGCGCGTAGTCGGTCGTTGCCACCGAGGCGGCCAGCGCGTTCTTCTGCTCGTTGTTGTTGCCGGAGGCGACGTTGACGCCGATGTTGCCGGTGGCCGAGTTGAACGCATTGCCGCCGACGCCGGCGGCGTTGGTCACGCCCTGGTTGAGGGTGGCGTTGCCGCTGCCGTTCTGGTTCACGAACACTTCGGCGTCGGCCATGCCGAACGAGAAGCTGGCATCGGCGGCGGACAGCGACGCGGCATTGTCCTGCGCGTTGTTGTCGCCGGCGGCCACGTTCATGCCGATATTGCCGGAAGCCGAAGAACCCACGTTGTCGCCGACCGAGCTGGTGTTCGACAGCTTGTCGTTGCTGCCGACGTTGCCGGATACCGACTGACGGTTGTCGATCACCGCGATCGCGGCCGAGTCGACCTGGATGTCGCCGCTGACGGTCGGGTCGCCGCTGATGTTCACGTCGGTGCTGAGGCCGAGGCTCTTCTTGAAGGCAACATCGACGCTGTGCGCATCCTTGTCCTTGCGTACGTCGATGTTGACGTTCTTGTTGATGTCGGTGTTCTTGGTGACGTCCTTCTCGTACTTGTAGGTCACCGACTTGTAGACGTGGTGGTTGTCGCGGCCGCGATCGTTGTCGTTGGCGTAAGCCATCGAAGTGCCGAAAAGCGTTGCCACGGCCAAGGCAAGCATCGTCCGTTTCATGTTTGCGTTCATGGTGTCCTCATGTGTTCAGCTTGGGTGGTGTTCACCGCGGAGTGGACGGCACGGACAGCAACAGCTGGTTGCCCGTGGCATTGCCCGAACCCGCGGCCTGATTGAGTTGCATCACGCCCTGGTAGCCCCGCATCGCCGACGATTCGACCGCCACGCTGCGCGTGCCGTCGCTGGATGTGCTGGTCCCGGGGTGCTGCTCCCCTGCCGACGCGGAAACGGCGGTGGACAGGGAGTCGTCCGTCGCTTCGCGTATGCCTTGTGCGGTCAGCACGGCGGCGACGGCGTTGAGTTGCGCGTTGCTGCTGCCACTGGCCTGATTGATCGAGGCGAGCCCGTTTCCGGCCGTGAAGGCCTGGCCGCCGATGCTGACGCTCGCCGCCAACGGGCGATCGTCATGGTTGTCCTGCTGCAGTTGCCGACTCTGGATCGTCGCGCTGCCACCGCTGGCGAAGGCGCGCAGGTTGGCCTGCTGGTTGAGATCGCCGGCGGCCATGTTCACTGCGGTGACGCCGTTGGCTCCGCTGAAGGCATTGCCGTCGATGCGGGTGTTCGCGAGGTAGCCCAGCATCATGGCGTAGCTGTCGTCGCCGGCATGCGCCGGCGCACCGGACAATGCCGATGCCATGGCGAGGGCGGCGAGCAGGAGTGATGACCTGGTCATGTCTGCCTCAGTGCCCGGCCGGAGCCGCCGGCGTCATGCCCGGCAGTTGCGACAGCGCACCGCGCACCTGGTCGCCTATGCCGCGCGTGGCGTTGCCCACGGCGCCGAGCGGGCCGGCCACCACGTTGCTGATGCCATCGCCGGACATGCCGGGGCGCCCGTTGCCGCCATTCAATGCGCCGCCGATGGCGCCGCCGACCGTCTGCTCGATCACGGTGCCATGGCTGTTTCCCCGCACCGGCGTGGCGCCGAGACTGGCGTAGTCGGCGTCGCTGAGTTCTTCGGTGCCGAGCGCGCGGGCTATCTCATGCCGGGGCGACGGATCGACCATCAATGCCATCCCCGGCGGTGCCGAGCGATACGCCGGGCGCGTGGAGACGTTGCGCAGAAGCACGATATCCCCGGGCCTGGCCTTTACGGCCTGGTGGGCGTCGGCGGCAAGCACGCTGGCCGGCAGCAGCAGCGTGCCCAGCATCAGCAGGGTGCGGTCGATGAACCGACGACGATGGCACGGATACATGGATGCTTCCTCTGCATGGGTCCCCATGCCGGATGAGCAATCCGCGTGCCATTCGCGACAAAGCCCGCCACAGTGCGGTTTGCGGCGATCGGGCCGGTTCGATCCGTGGCGTCGTCGTGTCGTCGCGTATACAACGGCCACCCGCGCCGGGTGGCCGCATGCGCGTGGCGATGCGCGCCGCAGCTGCGTTGCGATGGGCTGTAACACGGGCGATACAGTCCGTCGGCAGGTGTTACAACAGCAGGCATGATTGTGTGTGGCCGCGGCGTGGCTCTACGATGCGCGCCACACAACACCTGTCGTCCGCCCAGCGGCCCGCGCCGCCACCTCGAGAGCCACCATGCACGAACAACCCTCTGCCCTGATCGAACTCGGCAAGCGCTACTGGCTGCCGGTATACAAGCCGCGCGAGCTGGTGCTCGACCACGGCAAGGGCGCGCGGGTGTGGGATACCGAAGGGCGCGACTACGTGGACTTCGGCGCGGGTATCGCGGTGAACGCGCTCGGCCACCAGGATCCGGACCTGCTCGCCGCGCTGATCGCGCAGGCGCACAAGCTCTGGCACAGCAGCAACGTGTTCTACACCGAGCCGCCGCTGCGGCTGGCCGAGGAGCTGGTGCACGCTTCGGGTTTCGCCGAGCGCGTGTTCCTGTGCAACTCCGGCGCCGAGGCGAACGAGGCGGCGATCAAGCTGGTGCGCAAGTGGGCGGCATCGAAGGGGCGCCCGCCGGAACAGCGCAGCATCCTCACGTTCAGGGGATCGTTCCACGGTCGCACGCTGGCCACGGTCACCGCCACTGCGCAGCCGAAGTACCAGGCGGGCTACGAGCCGTTGCCGGCGGGTTTCGCTTACGCGGATTTCAACGATGTCGCCGCACTGGAGGCGGCGTTCGCCGCGGGTGACATTGCCGCCGTGATGCTGGAGCCGGTGCAGGGCGAGGGCGGCGTGCTGCCGGCCGCACCGGGCTTCCTCAAGCGCGTCCGCGAACTGTGCGATCAGCATGACGCGTTGCTGGTGCTGGACGAGATCCAGTGCGGCATGGGCCGCACCGGCACGCTGTTCGCGCACGCGCACGACGACGTCACGCCGGACATCGTGACCCTGGCCAAGGCGCTCGGCTGCGGTTTTCCGATCGGTGCGATGCTGGCCGGCCCGAAGGTGGCCGAGGTGATGCAATACGGTGCGCACGGCACCACGTTCGGCGGCAACCCGATGGCGGCCGCGGTGGCCCGCGTCGCGCTGGCCAAGCTGGCCTCGCCGGCGGTGCTGATGAACGTGGAGCGGCAGGCGAACGACCTGCGCGCCGGACTGGCCCGGATCAATCGCGAATTGCCGGTGTTCGCCGAGGTGCGCGGACGCGGCTTGATGATCGGCGCGGTGCTGGCCGATGCATACAAGGGCGAGGCGGGAGCGGTCCTCGATCACGCCGCCGCCCATGGCTTGCTGCTGTTGCAGGCCGGGCCCGACGTGCTGCGTTTCGTGCCGCCGCTGACCATCACTGATGAAGAGCTGGCCGAGGGCCTCACGCGCCTGCACGCGGCGTTGAGCGATTTTGCGGCAGGCTGAAGCCTGTCGATCAAGGAGCATCCTGATGAAATACCTGCACACCATGGTGCGCGTGCGCGATCTCGACGCCTCGCTGCGTTTCTACTGCGAGGGCCTCGGCCTGCGCGAAGTGCGTCGCACGGAAGTGTCCGAAGGCAAGTACACGCTGGTGTTCCTGTCGGCGCCGGGCAGCCCTGAGGCCGAGGTCGAGCTGACCTGGAACTGGGGTTCGCAGGAGGACTACGGTTCGGCGCGCAACTTCGGCCATCTGGCGTTCCGCGTCGAGGACATCTACGCCACCTGCGCGCGCCTGCAGGCGATGGGCTGCACCATCCACCGCCCGCCGCGTGACGGCCACATGGCGTTCGTGCGTTCGCCCGACCTGATCTCGATCGAGCTGCTGCAGGAAGGCCATCTGCCGCCGCGCGAGCCGTGGGCGTCGATGCCGAATACCGGCAACTGGTGAATCAGCCTTTTGCGTCGCGCAGGGCGCCGCGCGCGGCTTCCAGCGTGTCGGCAATGTCCTGGTCGGTGTGCGCACTGGACATGAAGCCGGCTTCGAACGCCGATGGCGCCAGGTACACGCCGCGCTTCAGCATGCCGTGGAAGAAGCGGTTGAACAACGCGACATCCGCCGCCGTCGCCTGCGCGTAGCTCCGCACTTTTTCCGCGCTGAAGAACAGGCCGAACATGCCGCCGACGCGGTTGGTGCTGAACGCGATGCCTTCGCCGTCGGCCACCGACTGCAGGCCGTCGGTGAGCAGGCGCGTGCGGGCGGCCAGTTTGTCGTGGAAGCCGGGCGCCTGGATCAGATCCAGCATCGCCAGGCCCGCCGCCATCGCCACCGGATTGCCGCTCAGTGTGCCGGCCTGGTAGATCGGGCCGGCCGGGGCGATCTGTTCCATCAGTTCGCGGCGGCCGCCGTAAGCGCCCACCGGCATGCCGCCGCCGATGATCTTGCCGAACGTGGTGAGGTCCGGCGCCACGCCGTAGTGCGCCTGCGCGCCGCCGAGCGCCACGCGGAAACCGGTCATCACTTCGTCGAAGATCAGCAGTACGCCGTGCTGCGTGCACAGTTCGCGCAGGCCGTGCAGATAGCCGTCCATCGGCGGGATGCAGTTCATGTTGCCGGCGACCGGCTCGATGATCAGGCCGGCAATCTCGTTGCCCTGTTCGGCGAACAATGCCTTCGCGGCATCGAGGTCGTTGTACGGCAGGGTCAGGGTGAGGTCGGCATTCGCCTTCGGCACGCCCGGTGAGGTCGGCACGCCGAAGGTCAGCGCGCCGGAGCCGGCTTTCACCAGAAAGCTGTCGCCGTGGCCGTGGTAGCAGCCCTCGAATTTCACGATCTTCGCGCGACCGGTGGCACCGCGGGCGAGGCGGATCGCCGACATCGTCGCCTCGGTGCCGGAGTTGACCATGCGCACCATTTCGACCGAGGGAATCAGCCGGGTGATCGTTCCGGCCATGGTCACCTCAGCCGGGCAGGGCGTGCCGAACGACAGGCCGTTTTTCACCGCGCGCTCGACCGCTTCGCGCACGGCGGGGTGGTTGTGGCCCACGATCATCGGCCCCCACGAGCCGACGTAGTCGATGTAGCGCGTGCCTTCGACGTCCCACAGGTACGCGGCATCCGCCCGCGCGGTGAAGAACGGTTCGCCGCCGACCGACTTGAACGCGCGCACCGGCGAGTTCACGCCGCCGGGCATCAGCTTCAGGGCGTGCTGGAAGAGTTCGTGGTTGCTCATCGTGCGGTTTCTCGATCGGATGGATACAGGTCGGCAAAGCGTTGCGCGGCGGTGCGCACGTCGGCGGCGGCGAAGACGGCGGAGATCACCGCCAGGTAGTCGGCGCCTGCTTCGACCAGCGTAGCGCCATTGTCCGGCGTGATTCCCCCGATCGCCACCCGCGGCACGCCGAGCGCGGCGCTTTGCCTCAGCAAGTCGATCGGGACGCGCGCTGCCAGCGGCTTGGTGGGCGAGGGAAAGAACGCGCCGAACGACACGTAGCTGGCACCGGCGCGCGCGGCGGCCTGCGCACGCGGCAGCGAGCCGTAGCACGACACGCCGACGATCGCATGCTCGCCCAGCACCGCACGCACGGTTCGCGGATCGTCGTCGTCGCGGCCCAGATGCACGCCGTCGGCACCCACGGCCAGGGCCAGCGCGATGTCGTGGTCGATGACCAGCGGTACACGATGGTCATGACACAACTGTACGAGCGCCGCCGCTTCGGCGCGGCGCCGCTCCGTGTCGTCGCTCAAGTCGCGGTACTGCAGCAGCCTCGTGCCGCCGGCCAGTGCTTGCGCGACGACGTCGAGCAGGTCGGCGCGCGGTCCATCGGTGATGGCGTACAGGCCGCGGCCGGGTGGGAGTATCGGCATCTTCAAATCATCGTCTCGTAGGTGGGGCTGGGAGGATCGTGGCATCGTCGCGCTTTCGTATTGTCGGGCGAGTTGCGAGAATGCTCCATTCCCCAGCGATCCGAAGAAGCCTGATCATGAGCCAGAGTTCCACCGAAACCGCCTTGCGCAAATGGATGTGCGTCGTCTGCGGCTACATTTACGACGAAGCCGTGGGCGTGCCCGACGAAGGGATTCCCGCCGGTACCCGCTGGGAAGACGTGCCCGACACCTGGACCTGCCCGGATTGCGGCACCACCAAGGACGATTTCGAGATGATCGAACTCGACTGAGCGCCGATTCCTGCCCGCAAATGGCCCGATCCCGTCAGTGCATTGGCCGGGCCGCCTGTTCTGATGTTCCTGCGCCCGGCCACGTGGCGCGCCATACGGGGAACATCCCATGCAACAGTTCATTCCGTTCGAAGACGACTGGGACGCACTGGAAAACCTGCGTCCCGAGGACCTGATTCCCTATCGTGTCGGCATGCTCGACGCGTCGCGTGCAGCCGCTCAGCGCACCGGCCCGACGTCACCGTCGATCTTCAACGCGTCTTCCAGCTTCGCCCCGATGCGTTGCGCCGTGCCGGCAGACAGCTCCAGCACGTAGATCGCCGGCGCGTCGCTGGGATAGGTCGGGCAGGGATCTGCCTTGCACGGCGGCACATCCAGCTGCATCGAGACCAGTCGGCGATCCGCATCGAAATACAGGATGTCCAACGGGATCAGCGTGTTCTTCATCCAGAACGCCTGCGGCCCGGTATAGGGAAACACGAACAGCATGCCGTGGTCGGGCGCCAGCGCGGTGCGCATCATCAGGCCGTGCTGTCGACTGGCGTCGTCGGTGGCGAGCTCCACCGAGAAACGCTGTCCATGCAACTCGACCGCCAGCTTTGCGAGCTGCGCGGTGGCGCTGCCGGAACAACCGGCCAGCAGGAAGAGCATCGGAGCAATCCATCGGTTCATCGCAGGTACTCGTCGCGGGTGGGAAGACGCGGCGGGCAGTGTAGCGCTGCGATCAGCTGCGCTTCCGCGAGAAAAATGCAGGCGCCCCCTTCCCAGACGCACGACTCGGCGCTATGATTCTCGCCCCTTCGACGAAGCGCCCTTTCGCGAAGGTTTCCGCAACACTCCACGCTGAAAAATTTCTTGGCTGAAGGTGTTGACGGTCTAGAAAAGCGATGTAGAATGGGCGGCTCACCCGGGACGAAACGTCTTGGGGCGGTACCGGAAAAGCCGGTGCCAAGCGAACG
>LNAP01000842.1_pt1 | contig 34040 bp, 29 predicted proteins | sample 602601 | NCBI WGS metagenome assembly LNAP01 (sample SAMN02440304, study PRJNA202911) | soil metagenome | biome: Subtropical and temperate rainforests or woodlands; isolation source: soil samples (1 kg each in a 20% v/v slurry with milli Q water) were... ...
CGGCGGCCGATCGATCCGCATGCCGAGCGGCGCCGGTCATGACGCCCAGATTCTCGCCACCATCATGCCGGCCGGCATGCTGTTTGTGCCTTCGATCGGCGGCATCAGTCATCACTGGACGGAAAACACTGACGACGCCGACATCGTGATCGGCGCGCAGGTCTTTGCCGAAACCTGCCGGCGCCTGCTGGCCGGATGACCGATGCTTCCATGCTTGCCCCGGTGGCACGTGGCAGATCGAGAGAAGTTAGCTGACCACTCTAGAGGTAGCGTTAGGGTTGCGAAACTCGCCAAAGCATCGGCATGAAGATATTGAGCTGCTGCCGGTTTGATGGACACCAAGATTGGGTGTTTCATACAGCCGGAGGTAGGTCATGCAGAGACGAAAGTTCAGTCGGGAATTCAAGATCGAAGCGGTCAAGCTTGTCAGGGAACGAGGAGTATCGGCAGCACAAGCCGGCCGGGACCTGGGAGTTCATGAGAACGTGCTTCGCAAATGGGTGAAGGAGTTCGGCTCCGATCCGGTGCAGGCCTTTCCCGGCCACGGCCAGATGAAGCCCGAGCAGCTGGAGATCGAGCGGCTGCGGCGTGAGGTCGCCAAGCTGAAGGCGGAGCGGGATATCCTAAAAAAGGCCGCTGCCTACTTCGCGAAGGAAGCGACATGAAGTTCGTCTTCATCGCGAAGCACCGGACCATCTGGCCGGTGGCATGGCTATGCGAAGCGCCAAATCAGCGCCACAGCTTTTCCTCGCCGACAAACTCGCTGCCGTGCAGCGGTCCCGGCCGCAGGAAAGCGTCCAGGACGTTCAGCATGATCCGCCCGACGTTATTGTCACCATTCTTGTAAGGCAGCGCCTGACTCCAGGCGATCGAGCCGATCGAAAGACAGGCGCCGCCATTGGCCGTCGTGAAATAGGTAATATCGGCGCGCACCTGCGGATCCTGCGTTCCGCCGCGACCGGGGAAAGCGTATGTGACCTCTTCCGACACCAGCGGATAATTGTCCGAGTGTCCGTGCGACGAGGCCAGCAACAGGGCATGCGGAGGTGTACCCAGCGCAAGATCGTAGCGATCGATTTCGATGCCGGCGGCGCCGCCGAGGCCGAGACCGAAATCGCCGATCTTTTCCTGTGCCCCGATGCCGTCGAAGATCCAGGCCACACGGCGGTGGAACGAGTCCGGCATACGTTCGAACGGCCGACTCTCGTCCATGCCTTCCGAGGTGAAGCCAACACCGACGATCTTCTGAGGCGCACGGCCGCGCGAGCGCCACAGGCCGGATTTCTCGCCGGTTGAGGCGAGATAGCCCTCGCCCGGATCGGCCTGCCAGGCCCGCGAGCCAGTGTCGAGCTTGCGGACCTCCATGCAATGCGGTTCGCCCTCCCGCAGGCCGGAGACCCAGTAATAGCCATTGCCGCCCGAATAGATCAGCCGGCCGCCCTCGCACAGATAGTCCTCGGTGGCATCCAGCATCTTCTCCGAATAATATTCCGGATGTGTACAGTTGATGACCGCACGATAGGGCCGTAGCGCGTCGATACCCTCGGCGTGGAGATCGTGATCAGTGAGGATTTCGTAATCGAGTCCGGAATGCTCGAGCCACCAGATCAGCGACAGGTCGGCCGGCAGCGCCCACGGCATTCCCATCGAACTCATGCGGTGTTTTGGCCGGATGTTGAGGATGGGCCGGCGCCACGACGAATAGCAGTTGCCGGCGCCGTCGGAATGATGGTCATAGGTCGAGAGGCCGAATTCCTGCAGCTTGTTGAACTCGATGTCCGCCTCCGTGAGGATTGGCGTGTGCGCGGTGATCGCCTGCGCGATCAGTGCGTCATAAGCCAGACGCTCATTGGCGTAAGCCAGATAGGTGAAAGTCGACATCAGCACCGCCAGCGGCGCCTTGGGCTTCGGCGCCCGGACGAAGAATGGCACATGTTCCTCCGCCTCAGCCGAGCGCAGCCGCAGCGCATAGACGCCGCTCTTGAGATCGGCCGGCATCGCCACGGTGAGATCAGGCTGCCAGCGGCAATCGATCAGCGAATCGTCGTGGAAAGCGATTCCGCCATATTGCGCGGGATCGAGCCGGAAGCTGTCGGCACGGCCCTTCCAGTTCCAGCCGGTCATGGCGCGCACCGGACGGTTGATGCCTTCGGCATGCAGCGCGTGCGGACCGACATCGACGATGGTGTCGCCGATGCCGCGGTCGGTATAGCCTGCAGTGGTGTCCCAATGTGCGATCACAGCGCCGGCCGGCCTGTCGCCTGAACGCGCCAGCGCCTCGATCGCCTCGGGTGCCAGCACCTCGGCGGTGACACCGGCGCGATCGATCTTGCCGCAATAGAGCATGCCGACGAAGCGGCCGCGGCGGTCGTTCTCCTCGCTGGCGCCGGCCCAGAGAAACGGCGTCGCCATGCCCGGATCGGCCGGTGCCGCGCGCAGCATCTCGACTACGCGCGATCCGTAGTCGAAAGGTACCACCGGTCCGGTCAGCGAGTTGTAGCGATTGATCACTCCGATCTGATAAAGCTTCGCCTCCCGCGTCGCCGCGTTGAAGCTCGCCGCGACGAAGTACCAGACCTTGGTCACCAGCGGGACTTCGGCCGCGACGTGATCGATGCTTGCCCCGTCGCCGACCCAGAATTCGAGACGTCCCTCGGGACTGATGCCGAGTGCATAGCCCTTGCCGGACATGATGTCCCATTTCGACAGGATCGCCTGCCGCGCGATGCCGGGCTTGGTCGGATAAATGAAGGCGTAGATCGTGAAATCGCCCGGCATCGCGAGCCGCTGGTCGGGATCGCCAACCACGGCGTGCGCGCCGACCTGGGTGAACTGCCGCTTTACCGGGAACCCGGCCGGGATGGCGCTCGCCACTTCCTCCTCGACGAAGCCCGGCCCATCCGGATTTTCGTCGCCGTGGATCAGCCGAACGAGCTGCGCATCGACCGCCTCCAATCCCTCGCCCGAGACCATGAAGGAGAGCGTCTCACCCGCCTTGATCGACCAGGGATCGGCGTAACCGTAGATGCGCTGCGTTGCCATGGCGGTCCTTCGGAAAATCAGCTTGCGAGGAGATCGTTGACGCGCAGCAGGAAGACAGCGTGATACGCTTCGTCCATGCTGGTGTAGAGCTTGTCGTCGACGACGCGCGGCGGATGGCCCGGACGGCCAGAGAACGCCAGCACCTTGTACGTGCTGGCGGTGTAGGCGCCGACCCGCAGGATGGCGTACTTGTCCGGCATGTCGCCGCGGCGGAAATAATTGAGCACCCGGTCGAGCGCGTCTGAATGCTGGCCGAGCGGCCTGGCCTTGTGCTCGGCGATCAGCTCCGGCGTGATCTGTATCTTGAGCTGGTCGCGGATGCGCTTGTCGAACAGACGGTAGTAGACCTGCTGCTTGTCGGCGATCTCGGTAGCTTCTTCGGGCATAACCTCACCCCCTTTTTTGGTTCGAGCGGCCCGGCTTTCGCTTTTCTTTCGATTGCGAAAATTGCGGAACTGCAGCCTCACGCCGGTCAGGCCGTGATGCGCCGTCAGTGCGACCGCAATCATGACCGCGGTAACAAGGATGATGCGTAGCGGACCGAGGTCGAGCATGCCCTTGTCGATCAGGACGACAATGGCGGTACCCAGCACCGCGCCTTCCGATCGCCCGAGGCCGCCGATCACGATCATTGCGAACAGCAGCAGTAACTGGTCGAGCGAGAACACCGCGAGCGAGATCGAGCGGTAGAACATCACGTAGAAGGCGCCGATCGCACCCAGCGCGGCTGACGACAGGATGAACACCCAGAGCCGCGCACGGCGGTAGTCGATGCCATTGGCCTCGGAAAAAGCCTCGTCCTCGCGCGCCGCCTGCAGCAGCAGGCCGAGGCGCTCGCTGTTGATAAGCCGGAACACCAGCAGCGCGGCGAGCAGCAACGCGAAAGCGGCGAAGAAGCCGAGCAGCAGTCCCGGTCGCTGCAGCAACCAGTCCGCCGGAATGAAGGACCCGACCTGGTTGATGCTGCCATTGGTCGGCGCCAGCACCTTGATTTGCGAGACGAACACCCGGCAGATCTCGGCGACACCGAGCGTGAGCAGCGCGTAATACAGGCCATCGAGCCGCGTCGATGGCAGCGCGAGAAAGCCGCCGAGCACAAGTCCGACCAGCGCCCCCACCGGCATCATAAGCGGCCAGGGTACGCCGAGATAGACATTGGCCGCCGCCGCCGCATAGCCCGACATGCCGACCACCGCCATGGTCGCCAGCGAGAAGATGCCAGCGGTACCGATGATCAGCGTCCAGATCACGTTGATGGCGGAGAAGATGCAGAAGATGGCGGCGATATTGATCGCCTGATCGGACAGGAACGGCGTCACCACCAGGAGGCTGCCGAGACCGATGGTCCACCACAGCGGCCGCTTGTCGAGCAGCCCGCGTTCGCGGCGCAGCGACTTGGGATTGCTGACACCGCGCCAGGCGAGCCAGTGGCGTTTGGTCAGCGGCACGCGGGCGCGACGCCAGACCTCGCTACCGTCGGCCTTGATGGTGATCTCGTGCGGGCGACGGCCGACCTCGAAGAAACGCTTTTCAGGCTGTTGCGGCGCCATCGTCTACTCCCGCGTCTCGTCGAGGAGGCCGCCGAGCCCACGCGGGCGGATCAGCAACATGCAAACGATGAAGGTGAATTGCACGAACAGCACGTAGCGCTGACCGAGAAAGGGGATGGCGCCGGTCGCTGCCTCGATGAACCCGATCAGCACCGCGCCGGCGACCGCGCCGGGCACCGAGCCCAGCCCGCCGAGCAGCGCGATGGTGAGCCCCTTGATCAGCGGCGTAACGCCTGCGGTGGGGCTGACGAACACATTCTGCGACAGCAGCACCGCGGCGAGACCGGCGAGCGCGCCGGTCAGCATCATGATTGGCAACGCGGTCTTGCGGGTGGAGATGCCGCACAGTGCCGCCCCCTCGGCGTTCTGCATCACCGCGCGGATCTCGAGGCCCTTGCGGCTGTGGCGCAGCCACGCCAGCACCGAGCCAAGCAGCAACGTGGTGGCGACAATGGTGACGACCTGATCGATTCGGATCGACATGCCCAGCGCCGTGAACCGCCCGGTGCCGAACACCCTCGGCAGCGCCTTCTGCTGCGGCCCGAACGCCCACAGGAGCGTCTGAACGGTGGCGAGGTTGAGCGCGAGCGTGATGATCAGGCTGCGCACCGCGAAATTCTGCTTGTCGTGGATAGGCAGGAAGGCGATCAGGTAGATGACGATGCCGAACAGCGCGCCAGCCACGATGGCGACGAGGCCGATGAAAATAGCAAGCGCCGGTATATCCCAGCCGGCCGCCCCGAGCAGGTCTTTCGCCACCGGCTGGCCCCAGATCGCGGCGAAGTAGGCGGCGTAGCCAGCGATGGCGAATGTGGCGCCGTGAGCCATGTTGACCATACCCACGCTCGACCAAAGCAACGAAATGCCGATCGCCATCAGGCCATAGATGGCCGCGAGATAGAGCGCGTAAACGACGAGACCGGCGTCCATCAGGAGAGATCCACATGGCCGACGTCGCCGCGCAGATGTCCGGCATGCATTCCGATCATGCGATCAACCTTGCCGGACAACAGCGCGACATTCTGTTCGGCGATCACCATCGCCTTGCCGTCGAGCCCGATATCGATCAGCGCGTCGACGACGCGCTGCGAGATTTTAGGCGCGAGCCCGAGCGAGGGCTCGTCGATCAGATAGAGCCGGGCATCGGCCATCAGCGCGCGACCGACCGAAACCATGCGCCGCTCGCCGCCCGACAGCTTGCCGACATAGGCCTGCTCCAGCGCCTTCAGCTGCGGAAAAATGTCGTAGATGTGGTCGCGACGCAGCGCGCGGTCGCGCCACGACGCCTTTGTATAGGCGCCGCAGTCGAGATGCTGTTTCACGGTGAGGCCGGGAAAGATCGCATCGCCCTGCGGCGTCATGGCGACGCCAAGACGGACGATGCCTGGCGTGCGTCGGCCCTCTCCGAGCGAGCGGGTGCCGCCGATCTCAACGCCGTCGAACACGATGGACCCCTGCTGCCAGCCGACCAGATGCATGATGGCGCGGAACAGCGTGGTCTTGCCGTGACCATTGAGGCCGACGATCGCCAGCCGCTCGCCGGCAGCAACCGCGAAGTCGATCTCATGCAGCACCCGCAACGGACCATAGCCGGCAGACAGGCCAGTGATGCTGAGCAGCTTGTCGCTCATGCCGTCCCTTCGAAATACGCGGTGCGGACGGCAGCGTCGCTGAACACGCCCTTCGGATCGCCCTCGGCGATGACCGTGCCGAGATCGAGCACGCATACCCGGTCGGCGATGGCGCCGAGCAATTCGAGCCGGTGTTCGATCAGGATGACGCCGATGTGGTATTCGTCGACCAGCTTGCGCAGCAACAGGTCGAGTTCCGAAATTTCGGTGTTGATCAGGCCCGACGCCGGCTCGTCCATCAGCAGCACGCGCGGTCGCCGCATCATCAGGCAGGCCAGCAGCAGTTTGCGGCGATCGAAAGTATCGAGCGAGCCCGCAATGCGGTCCCAGGGCACTTCGAGATGCACCAGTCGTGCTGCCCATTCGGCGTCATGCACCGACATATAGGGGGCATAGGCTTTTCGCGCCGCGCGAAAGGTTTCGCCGACGGAGAGCGCGGTCGGCACCACCGGGCTCTGGTAGGTGCGGGCCATGCCGAGCCGGGCGCGTTGAAAGATATCGAGCCCGGCCAGCGATTTTCCGTCCAGATACACCTCGCCCTGCTGGGCGTGGTAACGGCCGGACAATACCTCGAACAGGGAAGTCTTGCCGGCGCCGTTCGGCCCGATCAGACCGAGCAGTTCGCCGCGCTGCACCGATAGCGAAACATCCTTGAGAATCTGGCGCCCACCGAGCGACAGACAAACGCCCGCGCACCCAAAGCATGATGTGTTGTCGATCATTGGCGCGGGCTGCCCGCTCAGAACCAGGGCGCAGGCTTGATCTTCACTTCCGCCAGTTCGTCGGGTGCGATGATCTTGTGCTGTCCGCCCTGCACCTGCAGCAGAAGGTGGCTGATGCCGGCCTTGACGTCCTCCGTCTGCCAGGGGTGAACCAGTGGCGCCTGCTCGGGGCGATCGAAGGTGTAGGTGCCGCAGACGCCCTCATAGCGGAGTTTGCGGATCGCTGCGCCGACGCCGTCGAAATCTGACGGATCGACCGTTCCCCACACGCCCGCCAGCATCTTTGCGGTGTCGTATCCGCTGCCGGTGTAGACGATACCCATGTTGTCGCCGAAACGCTTGGTATAGGTCTTTCGGAAGGCTTGGCCGGCGGCATCGGCATGGGTGCCGATCACCGTGCCCCAGATCATGCCTTCGGCGCTGCCTGCGGCGAGCTTGAGAAATTCCGGCTGGCTCGGGCCATACTGCAAATAAACCAGCGAACCCTTGACCGGGTCGCCCGAGAATTGCTGCGCGAAGGCGGCGAGTTCGGCCGCCACCCAATGATCGATGAAGATCACGCCGGCGTCGGTGTCGTGCAGCGCCCGCAGCACTGGCGACCAGTCCTGCACCGGGAACTGGATGTCGGTGATCGCGCCGACCGCCCACTTGCCCTTCGATTCGGTGATCGCCTGCTGGACCGACTTGGAGATCACCTGGGTATAGGCGATCTGCTCCTGCACGATGTGGATCTTGTTGTTTTTCGGCTTCCACGAGCCGGCGGCGACGATCTTGTCGAGATAGCGGACGAAGCCGTAGCCGTACCAGGTCTCCGCGCCGTCGATCTGGAAGATGTTCTTGTACTTCGCCGGATTCGACTTGACGAGTTCGAGCGAGGACAGCGCCGTATTGCCGTGCAGATAGGGCACCTTGGTCGCGGCGGCGGCGTCCATCGCCGGTTGCGGAATGAGCACGAAGGCGGACGCGATGGCGTGAACCTTCTTGCCGTTCAGCGACTGAATCGCGCCGACCGTTCCTTCCGGCGTCAGCACGTCGATATCGACGACCTCGGCGCGGAGCTTGCGTCCCTTGACCCCGCCCGCGGCGTTGACCTCGTCGATGCCGACGGTCACACCATTCAGCCAATCCTTGTGATCGCCAACCCCGACCGGCGAGGATTGCGCCGTCGGCACACCGATTACGATGTCATCTGCCGCTTCAGCCCGCGGCGGGAAGGCTGTCAGCAGCGCCGTGCCGACGGCACCTCCCAGAAACTCGCGACGCTTGATGCCGGAAACCATTTGCGCACCCCTCCAAAGAGAATGTGCAAACCTACGGCGGAGCCGACCTGGCGAATATGATGCAAATGCATCCCCACCTCCGCCTGCGCGTCAGGATGGTTCGGCGCCGTGCAGCACTTTCGACAGCGTGGCCTTGCTGTGCACGCCGAGCTTCATCAGAATCGTCTGGGTATGGTTGCGTACCGTGGCCGGAGACAGTCCGAGCAGCCGGGCAATTTCCTTGTGGGTCAAACCGTTGGCAATTTCGTCGGCAATCTGCCGCTCCCGCGAGGTGAGGCGATCGGAACGCGTCGCCGGCCGCAACGCGACGCCGAACAGCGGCTGGCCGGACCGATGCGCGAGTTCGGTCCTGTCCATGACGATCCCCCATTCGGCAAGGCTGCGGCGCCCCGGCTGCAGAGCCGACATATTGAGCTCCGCGGGAAGATAGTCCGCGTTCCAGCCGCGGCAGTGCTCGCCGATCAATCGCAACGCCTCAGGCGATGCATGGAGCACCCTGCCTCGGGCGTTGACCAGCAGATTTGCGCGCCCGCTCCACCGCTCACTCCGCGTTCCACCAGATAGCGGACGTGATCGAGCGCGCCGCGCAAAAAGATGATTTCGCTACCATCGATCTCGTTCGCGCCGCGTCCGCTGCGATAGGGCGACATGAACAGGGATATCGGGTTGTTCGGCCGATCGGCAACGACCACCGCCATCTTGTCGATGTGGTAACGATCCGACAGAGCGACCATCCCCGCGGTATGCCGGCTCCCATAACGATCATAGCGCGCGGCGGAGCACCCGGTATCCATGACGTCGCGGGCGAGCAGATCCTCGTGTTTGATTTCCGACCAGAACAGGGCAAAGTCATCAGGAAGATTATGGGAAAGACTTGCGCAGAGATCGACCTCGCCACGATGGAGATCGGCCCAGCCGCCCCAACTGCAATCGGCATCGACGGCAAACGCCAGTTCCTCGAGGCTCCACTGGAACAGCGCGACAGGGTGGTGCGTCAGGCTGCGCTCATGCAGCTCCATGACGAAGGAACTAAACTGATCGATGCCGGCTCGCGATCCCATCATTCCCCCCAGAACAATTCACGCCGAACTTTGAAATCATGGCTCCGACCCAAGCCGCGGGTTTCGACTGGCGAACGCGCCGGTCGTCGCAAGCCCGGACAGAATTCAAGAAAGTAATACGGTCAGCTTCTCGCGTTTGCGGAATTCAGCGGGCGTCTCTCCGACCTGAAGCTTGAAGCCGCGCGAAAACGCGCTGGTCTCGCTGTATCCAAGCTGGAGGGCAATCGAGGTGACCGGAATGCTGGTTTCCGCCAGCATGCACTTGGCGATGTGCGAGCGGACCCGGTTGCGGATGTCGAGATAGTTGACGCCGTGGTCGGCAAGCTTGCGCTGAAACGAGCGGATGCTCATTCCGAAATCGCCGGCAACGACGTCGATGTCGGTGGCGACCGACCGGCACAGCGAAGCCGCGATCCAGGCCTCGATGCCGCGGACCAGATCGAGTCGCATGGCCCTTTGCCGGATCGAAGCGGTCAGATCGGCCTTGAGCCGCGCGTGCAGATTGGAATCCGCCTCCTTCAGCGAGACATTGAGGAAACGCGCCGGAAACAACAGCGCATTTTCGCGCCTTCCGAACCGCAGCGAGCATGCGAAGTGCTGCTGATAGAACGGCAGATCATCGCCGGCGGAATGCTCGAATTCGACACAGCTTGCTTGCCAGGCCGGCCCCAGAAAACTCGCCAGCATCGAATATTCGATGGCCAGCGTGAACCCGGCGTCCTGCTCGCGGAATCGGATGGCCGGATCCTGGATCGAATAGACCAGTCGCGCGGTGCCATCGCTCACCGACAGAACGCTGCGCGTGGTGGTCTGAACGCTCTCGAAAAAGCGGTTGAAGCTCTCCAGCGCGTCGCCCACGGTTTGGGCGGTTTGCATGAGATGAGTGATCGGCCCCAGCGCTGAAATCCTGAACTCCTTGCCGAGTTCCAGGCCAAGCGTGCGGTTGCCAGATTCATATGCAGCCGCCTCAAGCATGGACGTGAAGGCGGCCAGTGGGAGCATTTCCGATGGATCATCCAGAACCGCGCGCGAAATCCCTGCCCGGGCGTTAATTCCTGCGGATTCCGGCCGCCACTTGACCAAGGCGGAGAGCAACTCCTGCACTGCGCCTGCGGTGATCGTTCCTGAAGCAGACATTCCCGTCACCTGAAAGGGAGAAGCCCATAATTTCTAAGCAAGAAGTACGCCAGCGCGGTCTCGAGCGACTGAACGTAAAGGCAAAGACACGGAGAATTGGAGCCATGGCAAAGTGCTTAGCCGGTCGACCCCAGCCCGCCCATGCCTGCATCCCATCGTAATTTCATCAGACGAACGCACGTAATTTTTACCGCGCTTGATTTGCGCGATCTTCTCGAACGGAACCGTGATTGGCATCTACTGTCAATCTTGTGGCTCACTTGTCCTCCATGATGCGTCGTTCGTGTGCGATCGACAAGCGGCATCTGTCCCGCAATGCGGAATGGCAAACGCGGCTTCGGCTGCTGGAGTTTTGTCAGCCCCGGCGGTTCGCAGGACCGCAGCCGTACCGATCAGATCTCGTGCAACACCGGTGTTGCCGCGAACATGGAAGGCCAGATGTCGGTGGATGGACAGTCTCCGAACAAGCTGCGGCGCAACGCCGTCGGAGTTGCCCATGTGGTGTTTTTTGTCGTCGCCGCCGCAGCCCCGCTCACCGCGGTGGTCGGCGTCACGCCGGCTGCCTTCGCATTCGGCAACGGCCCGGGCGTGCCCGGCACGTTTCTCCTGGTCGGCTTGCTGTACCTGCTGTTCAGCGTGGGCTTCACCACCATGAATCGCTTCGTCGCCAGCGCCGGCGGCTTCTATCCCTACATCACCGCGGGGCTCGGGCGTCCGCTCGGCGTTGCCGGCGCGCTGATCGCGCTCGCCACCTACAACGCGATCGATATCGCGGTGTACGGCATGTTTGGCTTCTTCTCCAACGCCATCGTGACGTCGCATGGCGGTCCTGACATCCCCTGGTGGGCCTACGCGTTCGGCCTCGGCGTGGCCGTCTATCTGTGCGGCAAGCGCAACATCGCGTTCAGCGGCAAGGTGCTCGGATTCTGCATGATCGCCGAGATCGCGATCCTGCTGTTGCTCGGTGCCGCCATTCTAGCGACCGGCGGCGGCCCCGAACAGATCAGCGTCGCGCCGTTCGGGCCGCAGGCGATGCTCTCCAGCGGCTTCGGCGTCGCGCTGGTGTTCGTGGTCTCTTCCTTCATCGGGATCGAGGCGACCGTGATCTTCGGCGAGGAGGCGCGCGATCCGGCGCGAACCATCCCCAAGGCGACCTACATCTCGGTGCTGCTGATCGCAATCTTCTACGCGTTCTCAACCTGGGCGATCTCGATCTATTACGGTCCGTCGAACATCCATGCTGAGGCCGGAGCCAACACGGCGGCGCTCTATCTCAACGCCGTGGAAAAACTGCTGGGCCCGGGAACGGCGCTTGTGATGAATGTATTGCTCCTTACCAGCCTGTTCGCTTGCGGATTGTCGTTTCACAGCACCATCAACCGCTACTTCTTCGCGATCGGCCGCGAGGGCCTGGCCTGGAGCGGTTTCGCACGGACGCATCGCGATCATGAATCGCCTCATATCGCCGGCGCGGTGCAAACCTTGATAGGGATGGGCGCCACGGCTGGCTTCGCGCTGACCAAGCAGGACCCTTACGCGGTGGTGTTCGCCTGGATGGGGACCTTTGCCAGCCTTGGCATTCTCGTCATCCAGATCATGGTGTCGATCGCGGTCATCGCCTTCTTCAGCAAGAATACCCAGGGCGTCGGTCTCTGGCATCGGCTGGTCGCGCCGGCGCTGAGCGCCGCCGGCCTCGGCACCTGTCTGGTCCTGATGGCGTTCAACCTGGCGCTGGTGAGCGGATCGGACTCCCGCATCGTCACCTCCTTCCCGAGCCTGCTCGCGCTGATCGGCACGATCGGATTCGGCTTCGCGATCTGGGTGAAGTCGCGTCGGCCCGAGATCTACGCCAAGCTCGGTCGCGCCCTTGAATGAGACAACGGGACCGAACGGTCCTTTCGCAGCAACTACGGTCAAAAACAGGAGAAGAAGCCATGAGCCTCGCGGGAGACATTGATTGCTGCCATACGGCGACAACGACCGACGCGCTGTCCGTCCTGCATCCCCTGCAGGCCCTGACGCCGGCGGAGATCGCCAAGGTCGCCGCCATCGTCAACGCAGATCCGCCCTACGGCGTGGACACCCGGTTCGAGACCATCGAGCTTCTGGAACCGGAGAAAACGGTTGTACGGTCCTTCAAGCCGGGATCGCCGATCGCGCGGAATGCGCGCGTCAGCGTCTTCAGCACCACGACCGTCGGCGTGACGCGGCTGTTCGTCTCGCTCGACAAGGGCAAGATCACCTCGCGCAAGGAATTTCCGCAGGCGCGGCCGATGATCCAACTCGAGCAATTCCTTGCCATCGAAGGCTACGTTCGCCAGCATCCGGAATTCATCGCCGGCTGCAAGCGTCGCGGCATCACCGACATGACCACCGTGTGCGTCGATCCGTGGTCGGCAGGCAACTTCTCGATCCCCGGCGAAGAGGGGCGGCACCTGTGCCACGTGTTCGCCTGGCAGCGCCTGCGCGAGAACGAGAATTTCTACGCCCATCCGATCGAGGGCCTCAACGCCGTGATCGACCTGAAGACCTGGGAGGTCATACGCGTCGACGACTACGGCGCAATTCCGATCCCGACCAAGGAAGCCAACTACGAAAAGGAATTCATCAAGACCCAGCGCAAGCCGCTGAAGCCGATCGACGTGATCCAGCCGGAAGGCGTCAGCTTCAAGGTCGAGGGCAGCCGGCTGACCTGGGACAACTGGTCCTTCCTGGTCGGCTTCAACGCCCGCGAGGCCCTGACGCTGCATGACATCAGGTATGATGGCCGCCACATCGCGCACCGCGCGTCGCTGGTCGAGATGGTGGTGCCCTATGGCAGCCCCGTCAACGGCCACTTCCGCAAGAACGTGTTCGACATCGGTGAATACGGCATCGGCAAGCTGGCCAATTCGCTGAAGCTCGGCTGCGACTGCCTCGGCGCCATCGAATATCTCGACGTGCATCTGAACACGATGAACGGCGACGTGATGACGATTGAAAAGGCGATCTGCATCCACGAGGAGGATTCCGGTCTGTTGTGGAAGCACTGGGACTTCCGCACCGACCGCGCCGAGATCCGGCGCGCCCGCAAGCTGGTGGTCTCGACCATCTGCACCGTCGGCAATTACGAGTACGCATTGTACCGGTATTTCCACATCGACGGCTCGATCGAGTTCGAGATGAAGGCGACCGGCATCATCAACACCGCCGCCTGCCTCCCCGGTCAGCCCGGCAAATACGCCCGCGAAGTACTGCCCGGCGTGGTCGGCCATATCCATCAGCACATCTTCTGCGCTCGCCTCGACATGGCGGTCGACGGCGACCGGAACAGCTTCGTCGAATGCAACACCTATGCGGAGCCGGAAGGACCGGAGAACCCCTACGGCAACGCATTCTACGAAAGCGAAACGGTGCTCGACACCGAGCTCAAGGCTGCGCGCCGGGCCAACCCGGCAAGCCATCGCTACTGGAAGGTGGTCAACCCGAACAAGACCAATTATGCGGGTACGCCGGTGAGCTACAAGCTCGAGGCGATGAATTGCGTGACTCCCTTCGTCAGCCCGAACTCGCCGTCGGGCAAGCGCTCCAGCTTCGTCCAGAACCACGTCTGGGTCACCGCCTTCGATCCCGAGGAGCGTTATCCGGGCGGCGAATATATGAACCATTCCGACGGTGCAGGTGGAATCGCCGACTTCGTCAAGCAGGACCGCCCGATCAAGAATACCGATATCGTGCTCTGGCACGTATTCGGACTGCATCACCCGGTTCGTCTCGAAGACTTCCCGGTCCAGCCCTGCATCTCCACCGGGTTCAAGCTGGTGCCGCACGGCTTCTTTGACGGCAACCCCTGCATCGATCTGCCCGCCGAGGTGAACGAAGCGAGCTGCTGCGCCAACGCTGCCGGCACCTGACCGCGATCCGCTCCGCCAGCATGTCCTGGCGGAGCGGACTTCTGCATCTTTGTATGATGAGGCGGCTGCCCTGATCACCAGCGGGATACATTTCGTCGGCGGAGCGCTGATGGGCCTGGCCGGCAGCCTGCATTGCGCGGGCCTTTGCGGCGGCATTGCCTCGTCGCTGCTGCTGGCGACGCAAGCATCCGACGCCGCGCCCGTAGCGCGAGCGGCCACACTGCTGAAGATCCAACTCGGGCGCGCACTCAGCTATACCCTGTGCGGCGCAATGGCCGGCGGCGGCGGCGCCGCGTTCGCCGGGCTGATCAACCTTGCGGGTGTGCAACCGGTGACGCGGATCGCCGCGGCGTGCACGCTGGTCTGGGCGGGCTGTTCCGTCGCAGGCCTCGCACCCAGCTTCGCCACCCTCGACCGAACCCTGACATCGACCTTCCATGCCTGGCCCGCGGCGACCGCACAGCGACTCCGGAATTCGAACCCGATCGTGCTCGGCATCCTCTGGGGCTTTGCACCCTGCGGCATGGTCTATGCTGCGTTGCTGAACGCCATGTTGAGCGGATCGTTCGCGGCGGGCGCGGGATTCATGGCAGGCTTTGGCCTGGCAACGATACCGGCCGTGGCGACGGCGGCCTTTGGCGTCGCGGCGCTGGCCGGCTTCGGAGCCCGCCTTCCGCGCAACAAGCTCCGCGGCGCGCTGGGAGCGGCGATCCTTGCGCTGGGGCTGGCGAGCCTTGTCGAGCCTGCGGCGTCGCTCTCGGCGTTGTGTCTCGGCCGCTGAGCGCTGTTTGTCGCGGGATTACACCGCTGAGATGTCGCCCAGCACCACATCGCAGGCCGACACCACCATGTCGGCGTTCTCCCTGGTAAAGCAGAGCGGCGGACGGATCTTCAGCGTGCTGCCGTAAGGACCGGCGGCGCCGATGAGGATGCCGTGATCACGCAATCCGTTGATCACCTGGCTGGCGATCTCGGGCGCCGGCTCCTTCGATTCGCGATCCCGCACCAGTTCGAGCCCGACGAACAGGCCGGAACCGCGGATGTCACCTATCTGGATGTGACGATTGCCGATCTCGCGCAGCCCGTCCATCAGATAGCCGCCGACCGTGCGGGCATTCTCCATCAGACCTTCATCGCGGATGACATCGAGCACGGCGAGGCCTGCCGCGGCAGCGACCGGATTGCCGCCGAACGTATTGAAATACTTCACCTCGGCGGTGAACCGGTCCATCAGTTCCGGCCGCGTCGCCACGCCACCCATCGGAAAGCCATTACCCATCGGCTTGCCCATGGTGACGATGTCGGGGCTCGCGCTATGCCGCGCAAAGCCCCAGAATGCCGTGCCGGTCCGGCCGAAGCCGGGCTGCACTTCATCGGCGATGAACAGACCGCCCTTGGCGTGCACGGCCTCGATCGCCGGAGCGAGGAAGCCCGGCGGATCGGCATAAACGCCGTCGCTCGAAAAGATCGTATCGACCAGCAGCCCCGCGAACTTGATGCCGCTGCGCTCGAGATCGGCGATTGCATCCATCACGGCTGCGGCGAAGCGTGCGCCAAGATCGTTGCCCGGAGAACGAAACGACTCCGGCGCAGAGACGAGTCGCACATGCGGCGGCGGCGCGCGGCCCGGGCGCGACGACGGCGACACATCGGTCACCGCCGCGGTATTGCCGTGATAGGCGGCTTCGGTGACGATAAAGCCAGTGCCGCCGGTGGTCGCCTGCGCGATCCGCAGCGCAAGGTCATTGGCCTCGCTACCGGTGCAGGTCAAAACGAGACGACTGATCTGCGCGGGGAACGTCGCGAGCAGCCGCTCGGCATAACTGTCGACGACATCGTTCAGGTAACGGGTGTGGGTGTTGAGCTCACCGACTTGCCGGCGGATCGCCTCGACGACGGCCGGGTGCGAATGCCCGACCGACGGAACGTTGTTGTAGACATCGAGATAGCGGCGACCGTTGGCGTCATGCATCCACACGCCGTCGGCGCGCGCCATCCGGATCGGCTCCTGATAGAACAGCACCGAGTTCGAACCGAACGACCGCATCCGCCGCTGCAGCGCCGCGCGCAATTCCGGATTCGCGGATGCCGGCGCCTTCGGGTCGAAGGCATTCAGCGCCAAAATCTCCTTGTCGCGCGGCACGCCGTCCCCTTCCCGGCGCAGCTCGCCGACCCGCGGCGCGCCTCCCGCACAGCGTGGGATCATCGCTTCTTCGCGTTGGGAGCATCTTGATGCAAAGTGGAAGTTCCCACAACAGCACCATAATCCTGGCAATGCTTTAGAGGAGTAACGGCGACTGTCACGAACGCTCACACCGGAGGTCAACGTTTATGGCAACTCGCGGGCAGCTTATCGCATCTGCCTAACTTGCGTGCATGCTGCTGCCTAACAAGTGGGGGAAGTGCCACATCATTGATGTGGACTTACAACACGCTTCGCAGGATGCTTTTTCTGCGAACCGCACTACGGATCTGTTGTCCTTGCCAGCTTTCGGTTCGTTCGAGGATCAATGGTTAGCGAACCCGCCCCTGGCACCGACACCGTCGCGATGAGGAAATCGCGGCGTCAGGACGGCGACCGCTTCTCAAAGACGGCGCGCCACAAGCACATCATCTCGCAACTCACCGCTGCGCCCACCCTGCGGGCCTCGGAGCTCGCCGCCGTACTCGGCGTATCCGGCGAAACGATTCGTCGTGATTTGATGGAACTGCAGCACCAGAAACTGATCAACCGCACCTATGGGGGAGCGTCGCGCCCGTTCGCGCTGGAGCCTTCGCTGGTCGATCGCAAGCGGCTGATGATCGCGGAGCGCGAAGCCATCGCGGCTGTCATCGCCGACATCGTACTACCCAACGAGGTGCTGATGCTGGGCGCGGGCGCCACCACCTTTCACGTCGCGCGCCGCCTTGCCGCAAAAGCAAAGGACATCACCGTCATCATCAACGACTTTGCGATCGCAAGCGCGCTGGCGGCCAATCCCTCGATTCGGATTCTGTGCTGCCCCGGGCGATATCACTCGACCGAAGGCTACGTTTTCGGCACCCAGACCATCGCCAGCATCAACAGCTACGAGGCCAACCGCGCCATCGTGGGGGCGACAGGCGTCGGCGGCCGGGGAATCAACGACGCCGATGAGGAGGCTGGCGCGATCTACGGCGCGATGGTCAAGCGCGCAGCCGAGGCCATCATCGTCGCCGATCACAGCAAGTTCGAGCAGCGCGCCCTCACCGTCTTCGCGCAATGGACCGAGATCGACCGCTTCGTCACCGACCGGCAGCCCGAGGGAGCGCTGGCGAAAGCGCTCCGCGAGGCCGGGACGGAGGTCATCATCGCCCAGCGCTAACCTTCCAGCACGACACACCACGATCGCCGCCCAACACGAGTAAAATGCCATGCACGACACCGTCATCAGAAGCAACCTGACCACGACCCGGCAGATCCAGATCGGCCGGCTCACCATCGACAATGTCGCCGCCGAGCAGCCCTTCGTATGGAGCTGGGAACGCATCGAGGCCGTGCGCGACGCATTTTACATCCTGGCTATTCCACTCGCCGGCTGCGTCACCCTCACCCAGAACGGCCGGACCAGAGTGGCCCGCGCCGGGGAATACATCCTGATCAGTCAGCTTGGATCGTATGAACTGTCATCGGCGACCAGTTCACGGCTGCTGATGGTGCATATCCCCGCCACCGAACTCCGCGGCCGCCTGGTTTCGGTCGAGGATCACGTCGGCGGCCGCTTCGGCGCCAACGAGCGGATGACGTGCCTGCTGGTCGACCTCGTCAAGGGCATTGCGGAGCTGTTCGCCGAACGCGCACCGCCCAATCCGCAAGCGCTCGCTACCGAAATCGTCAGCTTCGTCGCGCTGACGATCGGCACCGAGGATCGCGGCGCGGCCATCGACGTCCGCAACACGCGCTACCAGCTGCGGCGCCGAATCTTCGATTTCATCGAAAAACATCTGGGCGATCAGAATCTCTCGCCGAAGAAGATTGCCGAAAGCAGCCGTATCTCGATGAGCTATCTGTACAGCCTGTTCAACGACGATGAGACCACCGTCGGACAGTTCGTGCAGGTCAAGCGGCTGCAAAAGGCCTACGAGATTCTGGTGGCCGACCCGAAAGGCCACCGCACGGTGGCCGAGGTCGCCTATGAAGTCGGATTCAAAAACGTGTCGCACTTCTCGCGCAGTTTCAGCCGCCATTTCAGTATCGCGCCGCGGGACGTGCGGCAGCTCGGCCAAGCCTCTGTCGCCGGGCCTATGGCGAAGCCCGGCAAGAACGTAATCGTTCGCGGCAAGGCCGCGTCGTCGCCCCGCTTCGGTGCGGGCTATTGGGAAACCGATAAGCGGCGCGCGCTGCACGAGACGGCCTAGCGCGCCAGCCTATCACTGTGCGGCCTTGCCGCCGCCCCGTCACCCGCTCGGCCGACTCCGGAGATTTCCTTGGCTGATACGCCGACGCAAGAGACCTCGTTCGACGCTGGACTTGCGCTCTTCTTCAACGATCTCGCCGACGCGGCGCGGACAGTCGCGCTCCATCATTTCCGCTCCCCGCTCGATTTCGAACGCAAGCAGGATCTGTCGCCGGTCACGATCGCCGACCAGACCATCGAGCGGGAGTTGCGCCGCCGAATATCGAGCCGCTTTCCCGATCATGGCATCCTTGGCGAGGAAATGGGCTCGACGCCGGGAGACCGTTATACCTGGTATCTCGATCCGATCGACGGAACGAAGAGCTTCATCTCGGGCATGCCGCTGTTCGGAACCTTGATTGCACTCAGCGATGACCGCGAGAGCAGCATTGTCGCCGGCATGATCGACATGCCGGCGCTCGCCGAGCGATGGTATGGAGCGGCCGGGCGCACGACGTTCAACGGCAAGCGGGTCACAGTCAGCACAACGGCGGACCTCGCGGACGCGCAAATCTATACCTCTTCGCCGGATTTCTTCACCCCCGAGGATTGGGAGCGCTACGACACGCTAAGCCGCAAGGCGATGTTCCGGCGCTTTGGCGGAGACTGCTACCAATATGGGCTACTGGCGTCGGGTTATTGCGACCTCGTGGTCGAAACGTCGCTGAAGTCCTTCGACTTCATGGCGCTGGTACCGGTCGTCGAAGGCGCCGGCGGCGTGATACGCGACTGGGAAGGTCGCCCGCTCAATCCTATGTCGGACGGCCGCGTGATTGCTGCCTCCAATGAGCGCCTGCTGGACCAGGCACTGGCCGTTCTCAGCGACCCTGCGTAAGCCAAGCGGCCAGGCGCGGGCTGGGCGCGATCACACCATCCGAAGCCAACTGTCCCAGCGCGGATCGTACATCAGGCTGCGGGCGCGCATGTACTTCCACACGCCATACTTCTGATAGTCGAAGTCCCACTCCTTGAGCTTGCGGTTGACCACCGCCCAGGATGCCCATTTGATATCGGCCAGCGCGCGGTTGACAATCACCCGCGCCACCATGGCGGGACGCACGGTGCCGAAATACTGCTCGATCAGGCTGAGCGTGAGCTGCTCGTCGTAGAACATCTCGGCGAACAGCACGCCGAGTTCGTAGCTGCGTTCGTTGTTCGATGCGAATTCATAATCGATCAGCCGCATCGGCTTCGGATCGGCGACGGGGTCCTGGCTGATCAGGAAATTGCCGGGCATCGGATCGTTGAAGCAGGGCACCAGATCAAGGCCCGACGCCATGAACGCCGCCTTCGCCTGCCGGTAGCGATGCTCGATCCATGGCATATCAGGCGGAAAGTGCGAGCCGAGATCGCGACCCTGCTGGATATGCTCCTCGATCATATCGAAGATGGTTTTGGTCAACGCCAGCGACGGGCCGGAATGCAGCCGGCGGTAGAGCGAAAGCACGTCGGACTGGATCGAAGGATCGCCGAAATCCGCGTTGGTGCAGGCGCGATAACCCTCGAGAAATTCGCTGACTTCGAGCCCGTCCTCCGGATCGAAGAACACCACCTCGGGCGCCAGTTCCATGGCGTGGGCATTGCGGGCAGCCTCGTTGGCGACCACGCGGTCGATAAACATTTCAGAGCCTTCGCCCGGCACCTTGACGAAGTATCGGCGCGGTTCGCCATCCACCTCGACGATCCAGTTCTGGTTGGTCAGGCCGCCGACCAGTGCCGCATAGCGGAATCCGCTATCGCGCCATTGCGGCACTCGCCCCACCGCTTCTTCGAGGTCACGCTCATGAACCGTGGTCGCTTCGCCGGCGCGCCGCTTGATCGACATCAGATCCTCCGCAGCGCGTCGCCGAAGCGCGGCTCGCGCACCGCCATTCCGCAGCGCAGGAAGCGCCAACTGGCGAACTTGTAAAACTCGAACGTGTTGCGAGGCGATTTGGCGGCCAGCAGCGCGCCGATCAGTCCGCTGCGCAAATCGTCCGCGATCCCGTAGATACGCATCCGGTTGAAGGCCTTCTCGTCAAACGATCCGGTGGCGCGAATGAACACGTCGCGGGCTTCCGGTTCGCGGTCGAACGCCTCGACCAGGAAACTGCCGAGATCCTCCAGCGGATCGGCGGTCGTCGCCCGGTCCCAGTCGATCAGGCGGACTTCGCCGGCGTCGCTGATCATCAGGTTCGAGACGTTGCCGTCGCCATGGATCGGAACAGCTTTGAGCTCGATGCCGGACAGCGCTGCGGCGGCATAGCGCAGCTCGGACATCATCCAGTCGGTATCCGAGGGAAGCTGCGCCTCCGCCGCCTTCGCCGCGGCATAAAAATCCTCGATCTCGTCGAAAACGCCTTTGCTCCTGGGCAGCGGCGGGCCCTCCTGGAAGCGCCGACGGGCGGCAATGACCGCGTCGACGGCGGCAGGCTCGAGCATCCGCTCCAGCGTGCCCACCCGCCAGCCGGCGTTGAGATCTTCCATTACCAGGGTGCCGGTTGCGACATCGGCCGCATGGACCTTCGGTCCGATGCCGAGCTCGGAGGCGCGCCGCGCCGCCTCGAAGGCGCAGGCGACATCGATATAAAGTGCGGCGTCGTCATCCATCACCTTGACAAATACGCTCTCGCCGCTCGCTTTGTCGATGGCACGCCAGGGTGCGCCATCGACGCCGCGCCAGCTCGGCGAGGCCAGCACGGAGATCGCCGGCTCGACGACCAGCGTTCGTCCGGCCCAGCCCGGCAAGGCGCCGACACTGCTGCGGACATGTTCCAATTGGGCCTCGAAACTGCTCATCAAATCCCCGAATCTGACAGACGCGCCATGGCGATAGCCCGTCGCGGAGGCACCTCGATCCGACAGTTTCATCAGGATTGAAGCGAAGGGGATGCCCGGTGTTCCACCAATTCGTGCCGTTGAAATCTCGGTCCCCCAATGGGTCGGCAAAGTTCGCTATCCGAGCCTTTCGTCCGCTACACCATGCAGGCAGCTGTCGGAGATATCGATGTCGATCGAAGAACTGGTTGGGATGAGCGTCGGCGAACTCACCGGCCACTACGCCACGCGAAAACTGTCGCCGGTCGAGGTGCTGAAGACCACGCTGGCGCACTCCGAAGCCGTCAATCCGGAGATCAACGCGCTGTTCTCCATCCGCCCCGAAGAGGCTATGACCAAGGCGCGCGAATCGGAGACGCGTTGGAAGACGAAGGCGCCGGCCGGATTGCTCGACGGCGTGCCGATGACCGTGAAGGACAGCGTCGCCATGGTCGGCTGGCCCTATCTGCACGGCATCGCGGCCAACCGTTCGCTGCCGCCATCGACCTATGATTCGCCGCCCGCGATCGCGTTGAAAGAAGCCGGCGCGGTGATTTTCGCAAAAACCACGATGCCCGATTGCGGGCTGCTGGCGGCCGGATTGAGCTCGCTACACGGCATTACCCGCAACCCCTGGGGCCTCGCCTGGAACACCGGCGGCTCCTCCGCCGGCGCCGGCGCCTCGGTCGCCGTGGGCGCGGGAATGCTGTCAGTGGGCACCGACATCGCCGGCTCGGTGCGGCTGCCTGCGGGCCATTGCGGGCTCGCCTCGCTGAAGCCGACCCACGGCCGGATCCCGCATCTGCCGGCGGACACCATGCGTATGGCCGGGCCGATGGGCCGCAGCGTCGAAGACATCGCGCGCCTGCTCACTGTGCTGACCCGCGCCGACGAACGCGACACCTGGAGCTTTCCGAACGAAGGCATCCGATATCACGAGCGCCTTCGCCGCGATATCAAGGGGCTGCGGATCGGCGTGCTCACCGATATGGGCTTCGGTCCCAAGCCAGAGCCCGCGGTGCGCGAGGCGGTCGAGGCCGCTAGTCGATTGCTGGCCGGCGCGGGCGCCATCGTCGAGCCCTTCGCCCCGCCGCTCGACGACGACGCCCTTGCGCCGATCGACCTTTTTCTCCAGGTGCGCGGCTTTGTCGAATTCAGCGGCCTGCCTCCGCATGGCGAAGGCGGCATCAACGCTTACGTCAAGCAATGGTGCCTCGGTGGTGCACGGCATTCCGGCGCCGACGTCTATCGGGCGCTGGGCCAGATCGGCAAGATGAAGGCCACGTTGCTTGCGGCGTTCGAGGGCTGGGATTACGTGATCTCGCCTGTTTTGCCGGTCGTGAATTTTCCCGCCGAGGAGCCCGGCGTGTCGCGCGAGGTTCCGCTGGCTCATACCATGTTCACCGCGATGTTCAACCAGACCGGACAGCCGGCCGCGACGGTCTGCACCGCGTTCGACGCGCGACATCTGCCCATCGGCATCCAGGTAATAGGCCATCGCTGTGACGATCTCGGCGTCTTGCAGGTGACCCGGGTGCTTGAAGGACTGCGCCAAGTGAAAATGGACTGGCCGGTGAAACCGCGTGCCTGAGGAGACCGTCTTGCGGCAAGACCTGCACGATCTGATCGCCGGTTTCGCACGCTTCGGCGCCACCGGCGATGGCGGCGTTTGCCGGCTGACCGGTACGGTGGAAGACAAAGCCGCGCGCGACCGGTTTGCCGGCGAGATCGGCAAACGCGGGCTCAAGCTCGATATCGACGGCATCGGCAACATGTTCGCCACGGCAATGCTCAATCAGGCGTCGGGCGACGCCGTCCTGGCCGGCTCGCATCTCGACAGCCAGCCCACCGGCGGGCGCTATGACGGCGTCTACGGCGTGCTGGCCGCCCTGCTCGCCGCGGAGACGATCGTCGCGCGCGCCGCAGCCAAGCCCGGCGCGGCGCGGCGCAACCTCGTCGTCGTCAACTGGACCAGCGAGGAAGGCGCCCGCTTCCAGCCGAGCCTCACCGGCAGTTCGGTCTTTGCCGGCGTCCAGCCGCTGGAGAGCGCGCTGTCGCTGGCGGACGGCGACGGCCAGACGCTCGGCGGCGCTCTCGACGCTATCGGTTATCGCCGCACGGAGGCGCTGGCGCTGACGCCACAGCGCTACGTCGAGCTTCACATCGAACAGGGCGCCAGGCTGGAAGAGAGCGCAACCGAGATCGGCATTGTTGCCGGCGCCTGGGCGGCGCGCAAGATCTCGGTGGTGTTCGAGGGCGAGGCTTCGCATACCGGACCGACGCCGATGCCACGTCGACGCGACGCCTTGCACGCCGCCGCACGCAGCATCGAGGGCCTCTATGACGAAGTCGAGCAAGGCGCCCATGCCTCGGCCGCGCGCATCAGCGTCTATCCAAACTCGCCCAATGTCGTTCCATCCCGGGTGCAGGTCTGGTTCGAAATTCGTCATGAAGATGAGAACGTCACGGCGGCTATTGCCGACCGCTTCCTGCGCCGGATCGATGCCGCCGTTGCGCCGCTCGGCGTCACCGCAAGGATCGCCATCGACGAAAAGCGGGCAACGGCGGCGCTCGACCCCGAGGGGGTGACGCTGGCGCAACACGTGGCCGGCGATCTCGGTTTCACTTCAACGGTCATGAAGACGGTGGCCGGTCACGATGCCCTCGCGCTGCAGAAGCGCGTGCCGGCAACGCTGATCTTCGTGCCGAGCCGGGACGGACTGAGCCATAACGCGCGCGAATTCACCGATCCAGCGGCGCTGGAAAAGGGACTCACGGTGTTGACCGAGATGCTGTGGCGTCTGGTGACAGCGCCGTAGATCTCCCCAACGCGTCGACGGAGGCGTCAGGCCGCCGTCACCTCGGCTTCGACTTTATCGAGCAGATGACAGGCAGCGTAGCGGCCCGGCAGATGCTCCAACAGCCGCGGTGTCTCGACGCGGCAGCGGCCGAACACTTTCGGGCATCGCGACGCGAAGCTGCAGCCGACCGGAATATCGATCGGGCTAGGCGGCTCGCCCTCAAGCAGGAAATCGCTGGCGTTGAAGGGCTTTTCCTCCAGGGTCGGCGCGGCCGACAGCAGCGCCTTTGTATAGGGATGCTGCGGATCGAAAAACAGGTCGCGGTTATCGGCAATCTCCACCATCTCGCCGAGATACATCACAGCGATGCGGGTACAGACCTTCCGCACCATGGCGAGGTCGTGGGAGATGAACACATAGGTGAGGTCGTTCTTCTCCTGCAGCCGGGAGAACAGCTCGATCAGCTTGCCCTGCTCGCGCTGGTCGATCGCCGAGAGCGTCTCGTCGAGGATCAACAGTCTTGGATTGAGGATCAAGGCCCGCGCGATCGAAATCCGCTGGCGCTCGCCGGTGGAAAGCGCGTTGGGCAACTGGTCGTAGAGACTGGCGACCAGGCCGACCTCGCCCATGGCCGCGATGACGCGGGCGCGCATTTCCTTGCGCGGCACTTCGCCGCGAATGCGCAGGCTCTCCTCGATCATCCGGCCGACCGTGGTCCGCGGCGGCAGCGCCGTGTAGGGGTCCTGCAGCAGCAACTGGAACTCGTTGCGCTTCCGGATCAGTTCGCGCGGCGACAGGTTGGCGAGCGCGGTGCCGCTGAGCACGATGGTTCCCTGATCCGGCGTCTCCAGCCAGGCCAGCAGCCGCGTCAGGGTGGACTTGCCGCAGCCGGATTCGCCGACAATGCCGAAATTCTCGCGCGGCATGATGTCGAGGGTGACGCCACGCACGGCCTGGATGTTGCGGTAGGTATTGAAGGTGCCGCGCTTGCGCTGCCGGTAGGTGCGATGCACGTTCTCGATCTGCATCAGCGGCGCCTCGCCAACCGCCTTGCGGCGAGCCGGCGGCCCCTCGCCGGTCGACCAGATCCGCGGCACGCTGTCGATGGCCTTCCGCGCGTAATCGGTCTGCGGCCCATTCAGCAGTTCGTTGAACGGCTGCTGCTCGACGAAGCGGCCGTGGTGGAGCACGGCGGTGCGGTTTCCGAACTGGCCGAGGATCGGCAGCGACGAGGTCAGGTAGATGGTCGCCATCTTGTGGCGGAGACAGAGATCGTGCAGCAGCGCCACGATCTGTGCGGCGATGGTGACGTCGAGCGGCTGGGTGATGTTGTCGGCGATCAGGACGGCAGGCTCGGCGCAGATCGCATCGACGATCATGGCGCGCTGCATCATGCCGCCCGAAAATTTCGACGGATACTCCCAGTAGCGTTCCCTAGGCGAGGGAATCCGGACTTCGCCTAGCAATTGAACCACCCGATCGCGACATTCCGATGGATTCCATTCCGGCCGCACACTATGCAGTTTCTCAGCGATCTGGCTGCCGACCGGAATGGTCGGGTCGAGTGAACTCTGCGGCTTCGAGCCGATATAGGCGATGTCGCGGCCGACCCGGAACGTGCCATTGGCGGACTTCTTCAGCGTATCCTGCCCGGCGAACATTACACGCCCGGCGCGATACTGCAGGCTGTCCGGGAGCCAGTCTGCGAGCGCGCGGCTGAGCACCGTCTTGCCGGCCCCGCTTTCGCCATAGATGCCGAAGATCTCGGAGGCGTGGAGGCGAAAGCTAATGCCGTCGAGGATCGGCGCCGATCCCTCGGCGCGTGGCCCGACGGTGAGGTTGTCAACTTCGAGGATCAGCGACAGATCCATCTCACAGGCCTCCGTAGATCCGGTTACGCGCCTTCTCCAGCGCCGCGCCCACCAGATTGATCGAGGTCAGCGCCACCGCCAGGAACACGCCCGGGCTAGTGGCGATCCACCAGGCGTTGATCAGATATTTGCGGGCGTCCGCGATGATGCTGCCGAAGCTCGGCGTCGGCGGCTGGATGCCCAATCCGAGAAAGCCGAGGATGGCCTCGAAGATCATCATGCGCGCGACGTCCAGCACGGCGACAAAGGCGATCGGCGGCAGGATGTTGGGCGCCGCGAACAACAGCAGGATGCGCCAGTCTCCGGCGCCGAGCACGCGAAGTCCCCGAACATATTCCAGGCCGCGCTCGGTCACCGCGGCACTCCGCGCCACCCGCGCATAGAGCGGCCAGCCCGACAATGCCAGCACGATGATGATGGTCTCCACGGTCGGTCGGGACACGCCGAGGATGGTGATCGCCAGGATGATCATCGGCACCGACAATTGCGCGTCGGTAATCCGCATGATGATGGTGTCCCACCACTTTCCCTTGAAGCCCGCAAACAGCCCGAGACCGCAGCCGATGATGAAGATCAGCACCACCGTTATGATACCGATCATCAGCGAATAGCGCAGCCCGATCAGGCAGCGCAGCAGCATGTCGCGACCGAGTTGGTCGGTGCCGAGCGGATGCCCCCAGCTCCAGTTATCGCCGATCAACAACGGCGGCAGAAACTTGTCCTTCACGACCATCTTGGTCGCGCTCATCGACGACAATTCGGGATAGATCGCCGAAGCCAGCAGCAGGGCGACGAAGATGAAGAGGCCGATGCGAAAACTCGTCATCCGCCACGCCGCGCCGAGAATCCGCCGATTGACCGACTGCGTGGTCTGCGCCGGTTTGGAGGCGATGCTGGCGATCGTGGTAACCGTCATGTCACAGCTCCACACGGGGATCGATGAGATAGGCCACCAGATCGACGATGATGTTGATGAAGACAAAGACGGCGCTGGTGGTGATCGCGATGCCCTGGATCACCGGGAAATCGCGACCGACCACCGAGACCACGGTCAGATTGCCGAGCCCCGGATAATCGAAGATGTATTCGATGACGAGCACACCGCCGATCAGCGTGGAGAGCTGGATGCCGAGCAGGTTGACCAGCGGCACGGCAGCATTGCGCAACGCATGGGCGTAGATGATCCGCCGTCGCGACAACCCGCGGACGCGGCCTCGTCGATGAACGTCGCCTGCATCACCTCGCCGAACGACGTCGTCAAGGTCCGGATGATAAAAGGGGCGATCTCGACCGACAGCACCAGGGCGGGCAGCAGGACATAGGAGAATCCCTGATAGCCCAGCGCCGGCAACAGTTTGAGCTTCACGGACAGGAACAGGATCAGGACGATGGCGAGCCAGAAATTCGGAAGCGACACGAACAGCGACTGCACCGCGAAGGCAAGCTGGTTCTGCCAGCCGTCCTGATGCAATCCGCCGGCAATGCCGACCGGAAACGAAATCAGCAGCGCGAACAGCAGCGCCATGCCGCCGAGTTGCAGGGTGAACGGCAGGCGCTCGAGAATCTGGTCAATCACCGGCGCCATGTCGGATTTGGTCGGGTCGATATACTGACCGCCGGTGGCGATCATGCCGCTGCGCGGGCGCAGATAGGACTGCCCGAGATCGCCCCGCAGCAGGCCGCCCATGTAGCGCGCATATTGCACCACGATAGGATCGCGGAGCCCCATCTTGGTCGCGACCTTTTCGACGACGTCGGGAGGCGCCATGCCGCCGACGATGAGGCGCACCGGATCTCCCGGAACGACCCGCAACAACGTGAAGATGATGAACGAAGTGATGCCGATGATCAGGAAGCCTTGCGCGATCCGCTTGACCAGAAATTCGAGGATCAACATGGAGCTTCCTGTGCGTCACCGGAAAGAAAAGACGGGCCGAGGCAGCCGCCCCCGGCCCGCGCTTCGATCGCGTCAGGTCAACGTCGCCTTGGCTACGTCCTGCTGCCCGTTCGGATAGATATAGAGCCCGTCCAGCTTCTTGCTGTAAGCGTGGATGAACACGGAGGTGAACAGCGCCAGCGCCGGCGCCTTCTTGGCAATGGTGGGCAGCGTTTCGGTCTGCAGTACCTTCTTGCGCTCCTCGATCGACGGCGCATTGCGTTCCTTGTCGAGCACCGCGTCGATCTCCTTGTCGACGATGCCGCAGATGCGCTTCGACGAGGAGTGGAAGTGGGTGCGAAGCACCAGATCCGGCTCCGGCGATCCGGTGCACCAGCCGCAATCGATCATGTGACCTTCGCCGCCGCCCGGCTTGTCGTACAGCAGGTTGCCCCAGGCCGCGACTTCGAGCGTCTGCAGGTTCACCTTGAAGCCCTGCTCCTGCAACATGCCTGCAATTAGCTCGGCATATTCCTTGGTCTTCGGATAGAACCCGACCGAGGTATAGTAGGTCAGTTCCGGCAAGCCGACGCCCTTCGGGAAGCCGGCCTCCGCCAGCAGCTTCTGTGCCTTGGCCGGATCGAATTCGGGATATTCGGCGACGTCGGTATAGCCGAACTTGACCGGAGAGATATGCGCCTTCGAGGCCGTGCCGGACATGCCGAGAACTTCCAGGATCTGCTTGCGGTCAATCGAATGGCAGGCCGCGAGACGAAGCTTTGGGTCGTCGAAGGGTTTCTTCGAGCAGCGGAAGAACAGGTACTTGTTCTCGACCGAAACCGCCTTGTGGATGTTGAAACGCGCGTCCTTCGAGATAGTCTCGACCTGCTCCTGCTCGAGGCGCTCGATGATATCGGCCTCGCCGTTGAGCAGCGACAGCGTCCGCGTCGTGGTGTCGCCGACGAATTTGTATTCGACGCCGGGGATCTTCGGCACGCCGAGGAAGAAATCCGGATTGGCTTTCAGGACCGTGGTATCGCCCTTCTGCTCGACATACATATAGGGTCCGGTGCCGTTCATGCGCGCCGAAAGCTGCGCCTTGTTGGCGACGTCCTTGGCTGACAGGATCGGCAGGAACGACGACAAGTAGTAGAACAGCGTGGCAGGATAGCCCTGCGCCTTGGTGTTGATCCGGCAGGTGAAGTCGTCGACGACATCCACTGTGACGAGGCCCGGATACCATTGTGCCGGACGATCGGGCATGCAGCCATATTCATAGGTGGCCTTGACATCGGCGGCGGTGAACGGCGCGCCGTTGTGGAACTTGATGCCCTTCCTGAGCTTCACTTCCATGGTGAAGGGGTCGATCGGGGTCAGCGATTCCGCGAGTTCGAACACCAGTTCGTCGGGCTTCTCCGGCTTCATCGGGGCGCGTGTCAGATAGCCAAAGACAAAGCCTTCGGCGATGATCTGGCCCAGATTGGTGTGCGTGGTCGGATCCCAGTTGCCGGTCAAGGCCTCGGCACCGAGAAACCGCAGCGTTCGGCCTTCCGCCGCGAATGCGGAATTGATCAGGAAGTCGGGATCAACCCGGCCAAAACCGAGCGCGGCCGCGCCCGCGGCGGCGCCCAGCAATAAATCTCTTCGATTGATCATCGTGACATTCCCCTCGACTGATAAATGGGAGCCGCCAAATGCCGCGAGCCGTCTACGCCCCTGGTCCGGCTGAGCGAGGAAATCGGCCGCTCCATCGTCTCCCGTGACGGATCGAGCAAAGCCTAGACCAATTGCGCAGTATGCCTGATACCTGCTCCTCCACGATTCCGTTGCTGACACTTCTCGCCTCGGCGCGCGTCGAGCCGCGGATTCGCACCATGGGAAAACCGGCGGCCTAGCATGCACGCACGACGCCTTTTCAGCGTGCAGAACATGAATGGTGCATAGGCAGAAATGGCGGTTGCGCGCGAAATCCGCTTATGATTCGCGCGCACATGAAGAGGAGCTATTGTTGGCACAACCTGACGGACATGGAGATGCGCCGATTCGCGGCATCGTCTCGGACCTCGACGGCGTGCTGTATCGGGGCAGCCAATCGATTCCCGATTCGGTGCGAGCCTTCCAGACCTGGCACGCCCGCGGCGTGCCCTATGCCTTCGTGACCAACAACGCGACGAAGTCCGCGATGCAATTCGCGGCGAAGCTTAAAGCCATGGGCGTGCCGGTCTCGGCGGCACAGGTCTTCAATGCCATTTCGGCGACGGCCAGTCTGATGCGGCGGCGCTGGCCGACGGGAACGCGTGTTTTCGCAATCGGGGAGAAGCCGCTGCTGCAAGAACTCGAAAGCAGCGGCTTCGCGCTGGCAGGCGAGAACGCCGAAGTCGTTGTGCTCGGATTCGACTATGCCCTGACTTACGACAAGTTGCGAACCGCCGTACGCGCCGCACTGAACGGCGCGGCCGTCGTGGTCACAAATCCGGACACGCTCACCCCCGCCGACAGTGGATTCGAACCCTGCGTCGGCGTGCTCGCGGCCGCTGTCACAGCCGCCGTGCCTACTGTGGTGCCGATCGTGGTTGGCAAGCCGCAGCCGTTCATGGTGCAACAAGCTCTCGCCCATGTCGGAACCGCAGAATCCGCCACCATCATGATCGGCGACCAGATCGCCACTGACATCGTGGCGGGTCAGAGCGCGGGCCTGCGCTCGGTCCTTGTCACCACTGGGCTTCCTCATGTGGCGGTGGCCGGCGTCACGCCGGATCGCGTGGTCTCGAGCTTGCTCGAGCTGGTCGACGACGTGACGCCTTAGGCAAGCGGCGAAACACTGAGACGATGTGTCACCGAAGTGGATTGCAACGGTGCCGGACGTGCCGGTACCTGGTCTGACTTCCACTTTCATTGTTCTACGAGTCCAGGGAACCGCGATAACGCGTGATTGAATTCCGCTCCTGGGCGATCGTTGAGCGCGACAGCGCCGGCGCGGACTGCGCACAAAACAGAGCAAGAACAATGGATATTCAGGCGTATTTCGAGGAATGGTCGCGCCTTCCCGGCGAAACCGTACGGATGGCGATCAGCACGCGGCATCCTTCGGTCCGCGCGACATTGGTGCGGCTGGTGTCGGGACCGGGAAAAGGCGAGACCGTCGAGGGGCGCACCGTTGATTTTTCGTCCGCTCTGGACGTGACCGTGCGGGGTCGTGTCCAATCAACTGTAGTCGGATCCTACGCGCATCTCCCGCTGCCCGAGGCTATCGCCGTCGGCGCGGTAAGCGTGCATTGCTGGGCTTGGCCGACCGTGCCGGCGCGCGAGACATCGCAAACTATCTGGTCGCTCGGCGAGACATCCCTGGTGATCGGCGGCGGCAGCATCCAGCTGCGTTGCCAGGGCGAAACGATCGTATCAATCGAGCAGACGCTGGTCGCGCGAAACTGGTATTCGATCATCGCGACGATCGCAAACGGGCAGGCCCTGATCGACCTGCAGCGCATCGGTGGCAAGGTCGGCGCGCATCGTATGGCGACCGCCAAAACATCCGCGGAGATGTCGGGGACGATGCTAACACTGGCGGCTTCCGGCATCGATTCGACCGGATCGCCGATCGAACCGTATAACGGCAAGATCGATTCCCCCGGGATTTACCTGGGCGACGTTGCTCCGGAGACGGCGGCGGCCCTTCACGCCGGCAAGCAACCGGACACAAAGGCATGGGCGTCGTGGGCTCTCGACCGCGACTTCGCCGACGAGGCAATTGCGCCGGCATTCCCCGAAGGCCAACCGGGCCGGCTGGTCAACGGCGTCGAACGCGGCGTGACCGGGCGCAACTGGGACGGCCGCAGCGATTCGTTTCTTGAAGTGCCCGGGCAATATTGCGCGCTGCAGTTTCACGACGACGACATGGTCGAGTCGAACTGGGACTACGATCTTGCCTTCGAACTTCCCGAGACGCTGTCGAGCGGCGTATACGCCGTGCGGCTGGACGCTGGCGGCAGCCGTAACCACTTTCCGCTGTTCGTCCGTGCCAAAGCCGGCAGCGGCTCACCGGTACTTTTTCTCGCTCCGACCAACACCTATCTGGCTTACGCCAATGACCATCTGGCCTCGCTCGATTTCTCCGCCGTGATGCCGCATGACAAGGTGGTGCCGACGGACGAGCAGTACCTGTTCGCGCACCGCGAGCCTGGCCGATCCTGCTACGACACCCATGGCGACGGTACGCCGGTGCGTTATTCGAGTCGCCGGCGGCCGTTGTTCAACGTCAGACCGGGCTTCCCCAACTGGCTGACCGGGTCCTATCGCCATTTCCCGGTCGATATGTACATCATCGAGTGGCTCGAACATGTCGGCATCGACTACGCGGTGGCAACCGACGAGGATCTCGAGCGCGAGGGCCGCGCCCTGCTCGATCGTCATGCGGTTGTGGTTACCGGATCTCATCCCGAATACTGGACCCGTGCAGGCCTCGACATCGTCGATGGTTACCTCAATGAGGGTGGCCGCATCATGTATCTTGGCGGCAACGGTTTCTACTGGGTCACCAGTCGGTATGCCGACAGGCCTCCGGTGATCGAGGTGCGGCGCGACAACAGCGGCACGCGCTGCTGGGATGCCCCCTATGGCGAGCGCACGCATGTGGCGACCAGCGAACTGGGTGGGATCTGGCGTTCGCGTGGGCGTGGACCCAACCGCATGCTTGGCGTCGGTTTCGCCTCGGAGGGCTGGTCGAAGGGTTGCGGCTACCGCCGCCTCGATGCCAGTTATCATTCGCCCGCCGCCAAATTCTTCGATGGCGTGCCGGAAGAGGTGGTCGGCGATTATGGCTACGTGCTGGATGGCGCCGTCGGCGATGAGGTCGATCGTTTCGACATCGCGCTCGGCAGTCCCGAGCACGCTTATGTGCTGGGAACGTCGACCGGCCTCGGGAACGAATATCAGCTCGTGATCGAGGACATGACGCTGTCGCTGCCCGACCAGGGCGGCGCGCAGCGCCCCGACATGGTCCGCGCGGACATGGTGCTGTTTCCGATCGACGGCGGCGGCTGCGTGTTCTCGGTCGGCTCAATCACCTATGGCGGAGCGCTGGCCTGGAACGGCTGCGACAACGGTCTCGCTCGGCTGACAGCCAATGTACTGACGGCGTTCGCATCGGACGAACCCGTGTTCTAGAGCATGTTGTTTTTTACCGGAATCGGGATTCCCATTTAGGGGAATTTCAGATTCAAACTCCATGCTGGGGAACGGGGGCCAGCATGAATGACGCGACCCTTCTCGGAAGATATTCGCCAACGCGCTCTTGCACGGGCTGACGCGGGCGAGACCGTTCGTTCGATTGCAGCAGCGCTTCAGATCAGTCCCTCCTGTGTGACGAAGTGGAAGAATCTGAGGCGCGAGACCGGAGGCGTTTCGCCCGGCAAGATCGGTGGTCACAAGAAGCCGGTTCTGTCCGGGGCCAATGCCGACTGGCTGCGCAAGCGCGTTCGTTCGGGACTATTCACCATACGCAAGCTGACGACGGAACTGGCCGCGCGGGGGATCAATACAGACGTCCGGGCGGTGGGGACTTTTGTTCACGCCGAGGGGCTGAGCTTCAAAAAAACAATCCGTCCAGCCGAACAAAGCCGCCCCGATATCGCCCGTAAACGAACACGCTGGAAGACCCATCAGGGTAGGATAGATGCCTCGCGCCTGGTCTTCATCGATGAGACCTGGATCAAAACCAACATGACGCCGCTGCGCGGCTGGGGACCGTGTGGGCGGCGTCTCGAAACATCTGCGCCTTTCGGCCACTGGAAGACAATGACCTTCATCGCGGCGCTGCGCCACGATCGGATCAGCGCGCCGTGGGTCATCGGCGGCCCCATCAATGGCGAGCTAGATCAGCGATTTTGAAATTCGAATCATATCAAGCGGCCTTGTCAAGTTTGTAGGTCCAAGTGTGGACGACGGGATCGCGATTGAAGAAGTCGAT
>LNAP01001025.1_pt2 | contig 34038 bp, 29 predicted proteins | sample 602601 | NCBI WGS metagenome assembly LNAP01 (sample SAMN02440304, study PRJNA202911) | soil metagenome | biome: Subtropical and temperate rainforests or woodlands; isolation source: soil samples (1 kg each in a 20% v/v slurry with milli Q water) were... ...
AGGCGTAGGTTGGGTTGAGCCAGAGGCGAAGCCCAACGTGGGCATATTGAAGGGAAAGCGGTTAGGTCGGGCGTGAGATCGCTTGTTGGGCTTCGCTGGTGCTCAACCCAACCTACGCCGTGCATTCGTCAACGGGCGTTGCGGCAGGATTATGGCAATGGCGCAAACGGCGAGCCGCCATCGGCGGTTTGCAGTTCGATCAGGTAGTTACGGAAGATCTGCCCCAACACCTGGGTGGCAATCTCCAGCTGCTCGCGCGGCATCTGCGCAGCAACCTGGTCAGCAGTATCAAGCGCGTCCTCAGCGCCATTTACCGCCGCCATTTTCAGCACGATATAGGCCTGAACGTTATTGGCCTGCACACCTTCACCGCGGAAAAACATCATGCCCAGCAGATACTGGCTTTGCGCATGGCCCTGTAACGAGGCTTGCTCGAACAGGTTCAACGCCTGCGGCAAATCACGCGGCGCGCGTTGGCCGTCGTAGTAAAACTCGCCGAGTTCGTATTGGGCTTCAGGATCGCCGCTCTGCGCGGCTTGCTGGCAGGAAGCAAGGGCTTCTGCCTGGTCTTCGGGAAGGGTGTTGAGCGAACAGCGGCCGGTGGCCGGAATCAGCAAGGAGTTGCCGCCAGCCGATGCAACCAGTGGCAGCAAAAGCAACAGGCAGCCCAGGGATAGGGTGCGGCCGATGCAGTTCATAACAATCAACATGCCTCTTAAAGCGTGCGGGCAATTGGCCCGGCCGACGGAAAAACGACGGCCCGCGCATTATGGAATAAGCAGGCCCATCGTTACAAAGTCTTTACCGACTTTTCTGTCTGCGCGGTTACACCGTTGCGCCCGTTCAGGCCCAGCAGCAGCCACGTCAGCAGCGGATAGGCCAAGCTTAGCAGCGCATGAAATACGTCTACCCGCTGTAACGGGCCTATAACGCCCTGGGTACCAATCACCAGCCCCGCCACGATAAACAGCGCTACCACGCCAACCGCAACGAGTAAGGGATTGCGCCCTGACGAGCCGCCGGCGTACAACACCAACCCCAGCGTCGCCAGGTTTAGCAGCAGTTTGTAGGTGTCGAGCATGCCCAGGCGCTGCGCGCCTTCAAACAGCACGCTGAGGCTGATGATCACCCAGCACCAACCCAGACGTTGCCACTGCCAACCACGGGTCAGTGTCAGCGCGACAACGCCGAGAATCGGCAGTGCCAGCAGGCTACTGGCTTGGCTAAGCTTGGCGTGCAGCACCTGCCAGCTCAGGTCCACGCCAAAGTGCAGCACGCCAACGACAGCGGCGGCGCCTGTCAGCAATAGCGCGGCAATCGCCATCAGCCAGGTGGCACGCCATGGTTTGTCGTGCCAACGCGGACTACGCAAAATGCCGATGACACTGGCCACACAAGCCAGCACCAACAGTGCATCGGAAGCGGCCGTGCTGTAGTGCATCAGCGCAATGCCGCGAAGGCGCGCTCAGCGGCGTCGAGGGTAATTTGCAGCTCTTTGTCGCCATGGGCGATGGAGGTGAAACCGGCTTCGAAGGCGCTTGGCGCCAGGTACACGCCGCCGTCGAGCATCAGGTGGAAGAACTTCTTGAAGCGCTCAGCATCGCTGCTCATGACGTCGTCAAAGGTGACGATGTCATCGGCGCCGCTGAAGTACAGACCAAACATGCCGCCCGCCTGGGTAGTCACAAACGGCACGCCCGCCGCGTCGGCGCGCTGTTGCAGGCCGTCGAGCATACGCGTGGTGTAGGCCGTGAGTTCGTCGTGGAAGCCGGGGCGACGGATCAGGTTCAAGGTAGTCAGGCCGGCAGCCATGGCCAGCGGGTTACCCGACAGGGTGCCCGCTTGGTACACAGGGCCAAGCGGGGCGATCTGTTCCATGATCACGCGCTTGCCACCAAAGCAGCCCACCGGCATGCCGCCGCCGATGATTTTGCCGAACGTCGACAGGTCCGGGGTTACGCCGTAGTAAGCCTGGGCGCCACCGAGGGCGACACGGAAGCCGGTCATTACTTCGTCAAAAATCAGCACCACACCGTGCTTGTCGCACTGCTCGCGCAGGCCTTCAAGAAAGCCCGGTGCTGGCGGCACGCAGTTCATATTGCCGGCTACCGGCTCGACGATAATGCACGCCACCTCGTTGCCCACTTCACTGAGCATCTGCTCAACGGCAGCGATGTCGTTGAACGGCAGGGTCAGGGTGTGTTTGGCGAAAGCCGCCGGCACGCCCGCCGAGCTCGGCACGCCTTGGGTAAGGGCGCCGGAGCCGGCTTTTACCAGCAGACTATCGGAGTGGCCGTGGTAGCAGCCTTCGAATTTGATAATGCTGTCGCGGCCGGTATAACCACGGGCCAGGCGAATGGCGCTCATGGTCGCTTCGGTGCCGGAGCTGACCATACGGACCATCTCCATCGACGGCACGATGGCGCACACCAGCTCCGCCATCTCGGTTTCCATGGCGGTTGGCGCGCCGTAGGACAGGCCATGTTCCAACTGCTTGCGCACCGCTTCCAGCACGTCCGGGTGGCTGTGGCCGAGGATCATCGGGCCCCAGGAGCCGACGTAGTCCACGTATTGTTTGTTGTCTTCATCAGTGACGTAAGCGCCCACCGCATGTTTGAAAAACAACGGCGTACCGCCGACGCTGCGGAATGCGCGTACCGGCGAGTTAACGCCGCCAGGAATATGTTTTTGTGCGCTGGCAAACAGAGCTTCGGAACGGGACTGGGTCATGGCTAGACTCCTTAAACGGAACAGGGTGGAGGCGGGCAGGGCAGACATGCCGGCGCGCTCAAGATTCGATTTTCACGATTGAAACAGCGCGCTAAAGGCGCGGGCGCGGCGGTTTACTTCCTGGGCGCTGTCGGCGCTAAACAGCGCGTGGATAACCGCGAGCAAGCTGACGCCACCGGCCACCAAGGGCGCGGCGTTTTCCAGGGTAATGCCACCAATGGCGCAGATGGGCAGTGGCACCCGGGCGCGGGCTTGTTGCACCAGCTCCAGGGTGGCGGCCGGGGCGCCGGGTTTTGTCTGGGAATTAAAGAAGCGGCCAAAGGCGACATAGCTGGCGCCTTCGCGGGCGGCCTGTTCAGCCAGTTCGATTTGCGCCAGGCAGGTGCCGCCGATAATGGCTTTGCGGCCAAGCAAGGCGCGGGCTACCGACAACGAACCGTCGCCTTGGCCGAGGTGCACGCCGACACCCAGCCGTGCCGCCAGCTCGGCGTCATCGTTAATCAGCAGGCTGGCGCCATAACGCTCGCACAAGGTTTTCAGCGCTTGGGCTTCGCGCAGGCGGCGCGCTTCATCGGTGCTCTTATCACGGTATTGCAGCAGCTTGGCGCCGCCATCCAGCGCCGCTTCGACATAGGGCAGCAACTTGCCACCGGCCAGCAGTTGGCTATCGGTAATGGCGTACAGGCCGCGCAAGGCAGCCATTAGCAAAAGTCCAAGGGCAGGCGGCGCGGCACATATTGGCCACGGCCCAATTGTTCGGCATCGCGCAAGGTGCGCCAGGTATAGGCCAGGGCAGATTGCACCGCGCTGGCCAGGTTTTCACCGAGGGCCAAGCGCCCGGCCAACGTGCTGGCCAAGGTGCAGCCGGAGCCGTGATAACTGCCTGGCAGGCGCTCGCAGGTAAACGTGTGTTGGCTGCCGTCGCGGCTATACAGACGGTTATGCACTTGCGCTTCGTCGCCATGCCCGCCGGTAATCAGCAGGTGTTGGCAGAAGGGCAGAAGTTTAGCGGCGCATTCGTCTGCGGTGCCTTCAGGCAGCTCAGCGAGGATGCGCGCTTCGGGCAGGTTGGGAGTGGCGATGGTGGCCACTGGCAGCAAGCGTTCGCGCATGGCAAAACCTACTTCGTCTTTGCCCAAGGCGCCGCCGCCGCCAGCACGTAGCACCGGGTCGCAGACCAATGGTACGCCGGGCAGCTTGTGCATGATTTCCAGCACGGTCTCAACCATTTGCACCGAGCCGAGCATGCCCAGTTTTACCGCTGCCACGGGCATATCGGCGATCACGGCATGGGCCTGGGCCAGCACCCATTCGCGATCAAGCACGCGGAAGTCGCTGACATTGACGGTGTCCTGCACGGTCAAGGCGGTTACCGCTGGAGCGGCGTGGCAGCCTTGCGCAAGCAAGGCCTCGATATCGGCCTGAAGACCGGCGCCACCACTAGGGTCGTGACCGGAAAGGCAGAGTACAACGGGGCGGGAGGCGTAGGTATTCATGGTGCGCGAGCTTATCACTTTTCACCTTTTTGTAGCCCATGCTGGGCGTGTTAATGGATGCGCTACCAGTGAGAAGTCGGGTGTGCGCTTGACGGCACCAACCCCATGCCAGCATTCCTGATGGCACTCGCCGTGCCTTGTGCTGGGCGGGTTTCAGCGCCCGGCGGCTATGCTAGAGTTGCCCCAATTAACTAGTCAGGCCGACGCGGTGACGTCACGACGGAGATGGGGCTCCGACGTCACACGATCAGGCCCATTGCGGGGCAGCATGCGCTACGGTCTTTTACTTCTCCTGTGCCTACTGGTGAACCTCGCCCATGGGGTCGAGTTTGACGAGTACACCACCCAGTTGGTACTCGGTCAGGAGATGGACGTGTTCGAAGATGTGCGCGGTGACGCCACCATCAACGACATCACCTCGCCCGCCCTGCAAGCCAGCTTTCGCCGCCACGACAAACCAGTGTTGAACGCCGGGTACTCCCACTCGGTATTCTGGCTGCGCATTGACCTGGCCTACCGCCCGCAAGCGCTGCTCGGCCAGCAGCCCTGGTTGCTGGAACTGGCCTACCCACCGCTTGATCACCTTGACCTCTACCTGCCCGACAGCCGTGGTGGCTTCCAGCTCGCCCAGCGCACGGGCGATGCCTTGCCGTTCGCCAGTCGGCAGATCAAGCAGAACAACTACCTCTTCGAAATCAACCTGCAGCCTTACCAGCCGCAGCGGGTTTACCTGCGTTTGCAAAGCCAGGGCTCGATCCAGGCGCCGCTGAATTTATGGTCGCCCAAGGTGTATATGGAGCAGATGCCCGGGCGCATCTATTTGCTCGGCATCATCTATGGCGTGCTGCTGGGCATGCTGATCTACAACCTGTTTATCTTCCTTAGCGTGCGCGACCCCAGCTACCTCTACTACATCCTTTATATCGCCTCGTTTGGGCTGTATCAGGTTTCGGTCAATGGTGCGGGTATCGAGTATTTCTGGCCGGATAATCCCTGGTGGGCCAACGCCTCCACGCCTTTCCTGGTGGGCTCGGCGACGCTGTTTGGTTGTCAGTTCGCCCGCAGCTTTCTGCATACCGCCGAACACAGCCCCTGGGTAGACCGTATTTTACTGGCGATCATGGCGGTGGGCGCCTTGGTGATGGTGTTGGCGCTGACCGTCAGCTACAGCGTGTCGCTGCGCTTGGCCACCTACCTGGCGTTATTGTTTACCGTGGTGGTGTTTTCTGCCGGTCTGATCGCCTGGCGCCGCGGCATGCGCGTGGCGCGTTACTTTATCTTTGCCTGGACCACCTTTCTCATTGGTGGGGTGATCAATACGTTGATGGTGCTTGGTTACCTGCCGAACGTCTTTCTCACCATGTACGCCAGCCAGATCGGCTCGGCCATTGAGGTGGGCTTGCTCTCGCTGGCCTTGGCTGATCGCATCAACTCGATGAAGGAGGAGCGCGCGCGCATCCTCTACGACTCGGGGCGCAAGCTGGAAGCCTTGAACCTCGAGTTGGCCAACAGCAACCGCCTGAAAGATGAGTTTCTTGCCACCGTCACCCACGAGCTACGCACCCCCATGAACGGCGTGATCGGCTCGCTGGAGTTGATGCAAACCGTGCCCATGGACGTGGAGCTGGAGCAGTACCAGAAGACTGCCAGCGCTTCAGCCCGCGACATGATGCGCATGGTCAGCGACATCCTCACCCTCACCGAGCTGCAAGCCGGCAAGCTCTACCCTTGGCGCGAGCCGTTTAGCCTGCGTGGCTTGTTTGGCGGCCTGCGTACCCAGTTCGCTCCACGCGCTGAAGAAAAGGGCTTGGGTTTTACCCTGGAAATGGACGAAACGCTGCCCGATACCCTTGAAGGCGACGCCGGCAAACTCAGCCAGTGCATTGGCTACCTGCTGGATAACGCCATTAAATTTACCCCCGGTGGCGCGGTGACCCTGCGCGCCGCTGCCGTTGAGCGCGGTCGTGAAGGGTTGGTGCTGAAGGTCAGCGTGATCGACAGCGGCATTGGTTTCAGCACGCCGCAAGACGGCTCGCTGTACCAACGCTTCCACCAACTGGATGGCTCCATGACCCGTGAGTACGGCGGCCTGGGCGTCGGCCTGGCGATCTGCCGCAAGTTGGTGGGTTTGATGGGCGGCGGCTTGAGCCATCACTCCGAAGTGGGCGAAGGCAGCACGTTTGAGCTGACCGTGCCGTTGTTTCTCTCGGCCAGCAACACCGCCGCTGCCCTACAGCGCGAACAGCCGCGCCGAGGCAGCGGCCAGGCGCTTCGCCGGCCAGAGCAATGCACGGTGCTGGTGGTGGAAGACAACGGCATCAACCAATTGGTGATGCGCGGCATGCTGCTCAAGCTCGGCTACCGCGTGCGCTGTGCCGACAACGGCGCCGATGCCCTGGAGCTGCTGCGCCGTGAGCCGGTAGATGCGGTGCTGCTCGACTGCCAGATGCCGATCATGGACGGCTTTGCCACCTGCCGCGCCCTGCGCGCCATGCCCAACTGTGCCGAGCTACCGGTGTTGGCGATCACTGCCCATAGTCATAGTGGTGATCGTGAGCGGTGTCTGGCAGCAGGCATGAGCGACTATCTGGCCAAGCCGGTCAAGTTTGAAGCCCTGCAAACCCTGTTGCATGAGTGGCTGCTGTGCCTGGAAGCGCCGGTGCCGGCGCGCACGCCCTAACGCTTGAGCGCCTTTCGCGCGGCAACGCCAATTGCCGCTACCACCGCGCAGGGCAGCCATACCCAGCGTGCTTCGCTTGCCAACACGGCTAATCCGCGCTCACTGAAAAAGCCGTTAATAAATGGCGAAACGGCAATCGGCCGCCACGGCATAAAGAAGCGCTGTTCACTCCAGGGCCATAGCCAGGCAACGCCCAGGCCGCCATTGGTGAGCGCGTCCAGCAGGCTATGGGAGGCGCAGGCCAGGGCTAGCCATAGGCCGGCTTTCAGGCGACTGCTGTTGAGCAGCGGCGCGCACAACACGCCGAGCACACCGACGATGGCAGCGAATAATAGGGAATGGCTGGCGCCGCGATGGCCGAAGCTGTCGGCGTAGGCAATGCCGAATTTAAACGCGAGCACGTCGGCGTCCGGCAAGCACGCGGCGAGCATGCCGGCAATCAACAAGCGCGGTGGAATAACCCGGCTGCCCAGTACCAAGCCAATGGCTAATACGGGCAGCGGGTGGGTAATCAGCGTGGTCAGAGAGGGATGCTCAAGAGCGCGCGGGTTGTTCGTGCATGCGCGCCAGTTGCCGCTCTAGCAACGATGGATACGGCTCCAGCAAGCGCTCCACACAGCAGGCGCCTTCCGGGCTGGCAATCGGGCGGATGCGCACGCGTTGGCGCAACAGCGGGTCGTCGCCAATGCTGCGTTCCACCAGCAGCAGGTTGCGGCTGTGTTGCGACAGAGCCAGGGCGTCCAGCGCTGTATCGCTGAGCAGCAGCTCGCCTTGGCTCAAATCAATCAGGTCTTCGCCAGCGGTCAGACCCAACTGCAATTGCAGGGTGATGCCGCTGTCGGCCACTTCAATTTGCAGGGCATGGCCAAGGGCACGCATCAGTTCGCCACAGCAGATGGCGTGGGTAAGGTAGTCCTCGCCGCTGTCGTGGCTGTTGAACAGCATCAGGCTGCTGCCATCTTTCAGGGTATGCAGCACGCCGTTGTACAGCGCAGCGGCTTGGTCCAGGCAGTCGCGGTAGCGTTGCAGCAAGTCCATCAAGCGGGCGCGGGGCAGACGGCGCAGTTGCTCTTGGGCGCCGAGCTGAATGGCTAATACGGCGCTGTATTGCGGTTCGTCGAAGTCGGGTTCGTCGTCGGCGTGCGCGGCGTAATCGTCTTCGTCGTCAAGCTCGACTGGTGGTTGTTGCAGATCAGCGAAGGGGTTGTCTTCGTCCAGCGGCGCCTGGATCGGCTTGACCCGCAGCGGCGATTGCACACGGCGTGGCGGCTCGCGGTAGTCATCATCTGCTTCGCTGTCGTAGCTGCTGTCGCGCAGGTCGCGGACCTCGAATTCCGGCTCGTCTTCCTCTTCGAGGTAGGGATCCTCGTCTTCGGCGAAAGACTGCTCGTCGTCTTCGTACTCGTCTTCGCTGTACTCAGGTTCTGGCGGCGCAACCGGTTTAGGCTTTTCCGGTACCAAACGCGATTGCAGCTGGCGGGCCAGATCACCGATTTCGTCGTTACGCCCAGCGCCGGGTGCCGGATCATCCGGGTCGCGCAGCCACAGGCGCAGCTGCAGCAGGGGCGTGGAGATATGTCGGCCCAAGCGCAGGCTGAGGGTCAAGGTCAGTGCCAGCAAAATCAGGCTGAGCAAGCCCATGCTTTGCAGGCTGATAGTCATCGGCTGCTGGAATTGCTCCATATCCAGGCTGATGCGCAGGTGCCCGGCAATCACTTCCTGGAAGGTAATAGGTGTGGAGTACAGGCCTTCGGTTTCCCCCAGCATGCCTTGCTTGGGGCGCGAACCGGCTTCGGCGAGGATGCGGTTATCCACGCTATAGATAGCCGCATGGGCCACCAGCGGGTTCTTCACGAGGTTATTGAGCAGCACGTTAAGGCTGAGAATGTCGTTGGACACCAGCAGCTCAGTGGCCGACGCGGCGGTTTGCGTAGTCAGGCTTTGGCCCAGGGCATCGGCCTGCTGTTGCATGGCCTGCTTGAACTGCATGCCCATCACCAAGGCGTAGATCACCAGCGCTGCAGCGACAAGCAGCAGGCTATGGCTGGCAATGCGCAGGGCCAGCGGCACGCGGCGCTGACGCAGCGCGTGGAAGATGAGCAGGAAGAAGTTGTCGGGTTTTACTGGCGCGGGCCGGTTCACAGAGCTCGGCTCTTCTCGAATGGAATTGCCGCGCAGTATAACGAGGGCATGGGGGTGGGCAAAGCGCGCGCGTGCCCGTATGGCGGTGAAAGTGGTTAGAATGTGCGCCTTTTCCCCGCCCACGGCGCCTGCCGTTGCCCCTGGCGACGCCGGCCCTGACGTTTTTGTAGTGCCCCTGGAGGTCCGCCTTGCGCGAAATCGTTCTGATCAATATCACCGGCGAAGATCGCCCAGGCCTGACCGCTGCCATCACTGGCGTGCTGGCGCAAGGCGGGGTGAATATCCTCGACATCGGCCAGGCGGTTATCCACAACACGTTGTCGTTTGGCATTTTGGTTGAGATTCCCGGCACCGAGCAGGGCTCTGTGGTGCTTAAAGACGTGCTGTTCACCGCCTATAAGCTCGATCAGCAGGTGCGTTTTACCCCCATTTCCGAAGCGGACTACCAGCACTGGGTAAACGGCCAGGGCAAAGCCCGGCATATCGTCACCCTGCTGACCCGCCGCGTTACGGCTGAACAGTTGCAGCGCGTCAGCTCCATCACCGCCAAGTACGGCCTGAATATCGACCATATCGACCGCCTTTCCGGGCGCATGCCGCTGGATACGCCGGCCGAGCAGAGCAAAGGCTGCATCGAGTTCTCCGTGCGTGGCGAACCGGCGGATCCCGCCGCGTTGCGGGCCGAGTTCTTGAGCGTGGCCCAGGAACTGAACGTCGATATCGCCTTCCAGCAGGACTCGGTATTCCGCCGTAACCGCCGCCTGGCGGTATTTGATATGGACTCGACGCTGATTGAAGCGGAAGTAATCGACGAATTGGCCAAGGTGGCGGGCGTCGGGGAAAAGGTTGCGGAAATCACCGAGCGCGCCATGCGCGGCGAACTGGATTTTCGCGCCAGCTTTAAAGAGCGTTTGGCCTTGCTCAAGGGCCTGCCGGAAAGCGAGCTGGCCGCCATTGGCGCTTCGCTGCGCCTGACCGAGGGCGCCGAGACTTTGTTTGTTGAGCTGAAACGCCTGGGCTACAAAACTGCCATTTTGTCCGGCGGGTTTAGCTACTTCGCCAAACAGCTGCAAGCCAAGCTCGGCATTGACTATGTGTTTGCCAACGAGCTGCAAATTGAAGATGGCAAGCTGACCGGCGTGGCCATTGAGCCGATTGTTGATGCGCAGCGTAAAGCCGACTTGCTCCGGCAGTTGGCGGAACAAGAGGGCGTAAGCCTGGAGCAGACCATCGCCGTCGGCGACGGCGCCAACGACCTGCCGATGCTGGCGATTGCCGGCTTGGGCGTCGCGTTTCGCGCCAAACCGTTGGTGAAGCAGTCGGCCAAACAGGCGATTTCGACGCTGGGTTTGGATGGCGTGTTGTACCTGCTCGGCTACCGCGACCGCGACGGGCAGGCGTAGGGCTTGTTGGGCTTCGCCTTTGGCTCAACCCAACCTACGAAACGCGCGGTGTAGGTTGGGTTGAGCGCAGCGAAGCTCAACAGGGCAATAAAAAACCGGGCACATGGCCCGGTTTTTTATTGCCTGGTGATCAGGCCTTGTCGCGTTCCAGCAGCGGTTTAAGAAAGTAGCCAGTATGCGATTGCGGCATTTCGGCGACTTCTTCTGGCGTGCCGCAGGCAATGATCTGCCCGCCGCGCGAACCACCTTCTGGGCCCAGGTCCACCAACCAGTCGGCGGTCTTGATCACGTCGAGGTTGTGCTCGATAACGACCACTGTGTTGCCGTGGTCGCGCAGGCGATGCAGCACGTCCAGCAGTTGCTGAATGTCGGCAAAGTGGAGGCCGGTGGTAGGTTCGTCGAGGATGTAGAGGGTTTTGCCGGTGTCGCGCTTGGACAGCTCGCGCGACAGCTTGACCCGCTGCGCTTCACCACCGGACAAGGTGGTGGCCGATTGCCCCAGCTTGATATAGGACAGGCCCACATCCACCAGGGTTTGCAGCTTGCGCGACAGCGCCGGCACGGCATCAAAGAACGGGCGCGCTTCTTCAATGGTCATTTCCAGCACTTCGTGGATGCTCTTGCCTTTGTATTTGATTTCCAGGGTTTCGCGGTTGTAGCGCTTGCTCTTGCACACGTCGCAGGGCACGTAGATGTCCGGCAAAAAGTGCATTTCCACTTTGATCAGGCCATCGCCTTGGCACGCTTCACAGCGCCCGCCTTTAACGTTAAAGGAGAAACGCCCCGGGCCGTAGCCGCGCGAACGGGCTTCCGGCACGCCGGCAAACAGTTCGCGGATCGGGGTAAACAGCCCGGTGTAGGTTGCCGGGTTGGAGCGCGGGGTACGACCGATCGGGCTTTGGTCGATATCCACCACTTTGTCCAAGTGCTGCAGGCCATCGATGCTGTCGTGCGCTGCCGCTTCCAGCGTGGTGGCGCCGTTAAGCGCGGTGGCGCTAAGCGGGAACAGGGTGTTGTTGATCAGCGTCGATTTGCCTGAGCCGGACACCCCAGTAATGCAGGTCAGTAGACCAATGGGAATTTCCAGATCGACATTGCGCAGGTTGTTGCCGCGTGCGCCTTTGAGCTTGAGCGAGAGCTTTTTGTCCCGCGGCGTGCGCTTGGCGGGGTATTGGATTTTGACCCGGCCGGACAGGTATTTCCCTGTCAGCGAATCCGGGTGAGCCATCACTTCTTCGGCAGTGCCTTCGGCAACGATGCGGCCGCCATGCACGCCGGCACCCGGGCCGATGTCGACCACGTAGTCGGCCATACGAATGGCGTCCTCATCGTGCTCGACCACGATCACCGTGTTACCGATATCGCGCAGGTGGCGCAGGGTCGCCAGCAGGCGCTCGTTGTCGCGCTGGTGCAAGCCGATGGAAGGCTCATCGAGGATATACATCACGCCGACCAGGCCGGCGCCGATTTGGCTGGCCAGGCGGATACGCTGCGCTTCACCGCCGGACAAGGTGTCGGCGCTGCGGTCGAGGGTCAGGTAGTCGAGGCCGACGTTGACCAAAAACTGCAAGCGCTCGCGAATTTCCTTGAGGATTTTCTCGGCGATTTCGCCTTTGCGCCCGGTCAGCGCCAGGGTGCCGAAATACTCGGTGGCATCGCCAATCGGCATACCGCTGACGGCCGGCAAGTTGCGTTCGCCGACAAAGACATGGCGTGCCTCACGGCGCAGGCGCGTGCCACGGCAGTCCGGGCACGGCTGGGTGCTAAGGAACTTGGCCAGCTCTTCGCGCACGGTGGTCGATTCCGTCTCGCGGTAGCGACGCTCCAGGTTGGGCACGATGCCTTCGAACGGGTGGGCGCGTTTAACGATATCGCCACGGTCGTTCAGGTAGCGGAAATCGACGTTAGCGCTGCCACTGCCGGTCAGGATGACTTTCTTGTGCTCGGCGCTGAGCTCATCGAACGGCTTGTCCAGGCTAAAGCCAAAGTGGCTGGCCAGGGAGCCAAGCATCTGGAAGTAGTACACGTTGCGCCGGTCCCAGCCGCGTATCGCGCCTTCGGCCAGGGTTAGCTCGCCGTTGACCAGGCGCTTGATATCGAAAAACTGTTTAACCCCCAGACCATCGCAGGTCGGGCAGGCGCCGGCCGGGTTGTTAAAGGAGAACAGCTTGGGCTCAAGCTCGCTGATGGAGTGGCCACACACCGGGCAAGCGAAGCGCGCGGAGAAGATCATCTCGTCGCCTTCTTCGTCGTCCATCGGCGCCACGAAGGCCAGGCCGTCAGCCAGCTTCAGCGCGGTTTCGAAAGACTCGGCCAGGCGTTGCTGCAAGTCGCCACGGGCCTTGAAGCGGTCGACCACGGCGTCGATGGAGTGCTTCTTCTGTTTATCCAGCTTGGGCAGCTCGTCCAGTTCATAGAGCTTGCCGTTGACCCGCACACGGACAAAACCCTGGGCGCGCAGTTCATCGAACACGGCCAAATGTTCGCCTTTGCGCTCACGAATAATCGGCGCCAGCAGCATCAGCTTTTTGCCTTCCGGCAGGGCTAAGACTTGGTCGACCATCTGGCTGACGGTCTGCGCCTCCAGCGGCAGATCGTGGTCCGGGCAGCGCGGCGTACCGACGCGGGCATAGAGCAGGCGCAGGTAGTCGTAGATCTCGGTAATGGTACCGACAGTGGAGCGCGGGTTGTGCGAGGTCGATTTCTGTTCGATGGAAATCGCCGGCGACAGGCCTTCGATGGTGTCGACGTCGGGCTTTTCCATCATCGACAGGAACTGCCGGGCATAGGCCGACAGCGATTCCACATAGCGGCGTTGGCCTTCGGCATACAGCGTGTCGAAGGCCAGGGACGATTTACCGGAGCCGGAAAGGCCGGTGATTACGATCAGTTTGTCCCGTGGCAGGGTCAGGTCGATGTTCTTCAGGTTGTGGGTCCGAGCCCCACGAATCAAAATCTTGTCCACTGCAGCCTCGCTTGGCGGGCGAAAACCATCGAGTATACGGGCCTTGTTAAGTCAGCGGCAAAGCGTCACGCCTGTGCGGCGCTGAATGGGGGCTGATAGAATCGGCGCGCATTTTCTTGAGGTCTTTCCATGCACGATCCGCACAGCGAACGCATGAGTGGCAGTGAAACCCGCGCGGCAAGCGGCTTGGCACTGGTCTTCGCGTTCCGAATGCTTGGTATGTTCATGGTCCTGCCGGTGCTGGCCACCTATGGCATGGACCTGGCCGGCGCGACGCCGGCACTGATTGGTCTGGCTATCGGCGCGTACGGGCTGACCCAGGCCGTGCTGCAAATTCCCTTTGGCGTTATTTCCGACCGCATTGGCCGACGTCCGGTCATTTATGTGGGCCTGATCATTTTTGCTGCCGGTAGTGTGCTGGCGGCCAACGCCGATTCGATCTGGGGCGTGATTGCCGGCCGTGTGCTGCAAGGCGCCGGGGCGATTTCGGCCGCCGTGATGGCGCTGCTCTCAGACCTGACCCGCGAGCAACACCGCACCAAAGCCATGGCCATGATTGGCATGAGTATTGGTTTGTCGTTTGCTGTGGCTATGGTGGTGGGGCCGCTGATAACCCGCGCGTTTGGGCTTTCCGGCTTGTTTTACGGCACGGCGGCCATGGCGTTGGTGGGCATTGCACTGGTGGCCTGGTGGGTGCCGCGTTCTGCCGGGCCGTTGCAGCACCGCGAGTCGGGCGTGGCCAAAGAAGCCCTTGGACGCACGTTGCGCCACGCGGACTTGTTGCGCCTGGACGTGGGCATCTTCGTACTGCATGCGGTATTGATGTCCAGTTTTGTCGCCTTGCCGCTGGCCTTGGTCGAGCGTGCCGGGCTGCCGAAAGAGCAGCACTGGTGGGTGTACCTGACGGCGCTGCTGGTCAGTTTCTTCGCCATGATCCCGTTCATTATTTATGGCGAGAAAAAGCGCCAGATGAAGCGCGTACTGGCCGGCGCTGTGGCCGTGCTGCTGGGCTGTGAAGTGTTCTTCTGGCTGACCAGCGGCACGCTGCATGAGCTGGTGCTGGGCACCATCGTATTCTTTACCGCGTTTAACTTGCTCGAAGCCTCGCTGCCGTCGCTGATCAGCAAGGTTTCGCCAGCAGGCGGCAAGGGCACGGCGATGGGGGTTTACTCCACCAGCCAGTTTCTCGGCGCCGCGTTAGGCGGCATTCTTGGTGGCTGGTTGTTTCAGCATGGTGGCCTGGATACGGTGTTTCTGGGTTGTGCAGCCCTCTGTGGGCTCTGGCTAATTATTGCTGTTACTATGCGCGAACCTCCGTATGTCACCAGCCTTCGCTTGCCCCTGTCACCCGCCGCTGTGGGTGATACTGGCCTGGTGGAACACCTGTTGGCGGTGCACGGTGTAACAGATGCAGTGGTGGTGGCCGAGGAGGCCGCTATCTATATCAAATTGGATTCCGAACAATTGAATCGCTCGGCGCTCGAGGAAATACTCGCGGCGCGTGCCGATACTTAGGAGAACGTTATGGCCCGTGGGGTTAACAAAGTCATTCTGGTCGGTACCTGCGGCCAGGACCCGGAAACACGCTACATGCCCAACGGCAATGCGGTCACCAACCTGAGCCTGGCTACCAGCGAGCAGTGGACCGATAAACAAAGCGGGCAGAAAGTCGAAAAAACCGAATGGCACCGTGTGGCCCTGTTCGGCAAAGTCGCTGAAATCGCCGGCGAATACCTGCGCAAAGGTTCGCAGGTGTATATCGAAGGCAAGCTGCAAACCCGCGAGTGGGAAAAAGACGGCGTAAAACGCTACACCACCGAAATCGTTGTCGACATCAACGGCACCATGCAACTGCTCGGTGGACGTCCAGATAACGGCGGTGGCGATTCCGCTCCGCGTCAACAGCGCCCGCAACCGCAGCGCGAGCAGCAGGCTCCCCGTGAGTCGCGTCCGGCGCCGCAACCGGCGGCCCAGCCAGCGCCGAATTACGACAGCTTCGACGACGATATCCCGTTCTGATCGGGTATCTCTGACGTATGCATATGCGCCTGATGCTACTGGGCGGCGGCAATGCCCTTGGGCAGGCGCTGATCCGCCTCGGAGCCGAAGATGATATCGGCTTCCTCGCCCCACGCCCGCCTGAAGGCGGCTGGGACGCCACCAGCCTGACCTTGCTGCTGGATGAAACCCGGCCGGACGTAGTGGTCAACCTCGCCTACTACTTCGACTGGTTTCAGGCCGAGGCCGTAACTGCTGAGCGTTTTGCCCCGCAGGAGCGCGCCGTCGAACGTCTTGCGGAACTCTGCCAACACCACTCCATTCGCCTTGTGCAGCCTTCCAGCTATCGCGTGTTTGATGGCTCGCGGGCCACTGCTTACAGCGAGAAAGAAGAGCAGGTGCCGCTGGGTTTGCGTGGTCAGGCGTTGTGGCGCATCGAGCAGAGCGTGCGGGCGGCCTGTCCGCGGCATGTGCTGATTCGTTTTGGTTGGTTGCTGGACGCCAGCGCCGAGGGTTTGCTCGGGCGTTTTCTGAGCCGCGCTGAACACGACCCCGAGCTGTTTCTCGCTGATGACCGCCGCGGCAACCCTACGCCCATCGACGACGCCGCCCGCGTACTGATCGCCGTACTGAAACAGCTGGATTGCCAAGCGCCACTGTGGGGCACCTACCACTACGGTGGCTACGAGGCGACCACCTCGCTGGCGCTGGGCCAAGCGGTGCTCAGCGAAGCCCGTGCGTTTCGTCAGTTAGCGGTGCAGGAAGTCGGTGCTCAAGCTCACGCTGCCCGCCCGGATGTGGCCGATGAGCCGCAACACGCGGTGCTGGCCTGCAAGAAAATCCTGCATACCTTTGGCATCAAGCCGCGCGCCTGGCGTGCGGGCTTGCCGAGTCTTTTGGATCGTTATTACCGCCATGCCTGATCTTCCCGTTCTGGTTACCGGGGGCGCCGGCTTTATCGGCTCCAACCTGGTCGATTGCCTATTGGCCAAGGGTTATTCCGTGCGCGTGCTGGACGATCTGTCCATGGGCAAGCGCAGTAACCTGCCGCTGGATAATCCACGCCTGGCGTTAATGGTGGGCAGCGTTGCCGATGCTGCGCTGGTGTCGCAGACGGTGGCGGGCTGTCAGGCGGTTGTGCATCTGGCTGCGGTCGCGTCTGTGCAGGCCTCGGTGGATGACCCAGTTGCAACCCATCAGAGCAACTTCGTCGGTACTTTGAATGTGTGTGAGGCCATGCGCGAGCACGGCGTCAAACGCGTGCTGTTCGCCTCCAGCGCCGCGGTGTATGGCAACAATGGCGATGGCCAGGCAGTAGACGAAGACACCCCGAAAGCGCCGCTTACCCCCTATGCGGTGGACAAGCTGGCCAGCGAGCAATATTTGGAGTTCTACCGCCGTCAGCACGGTTTAGAGCCGGCGATCTTTCGCTTTTTTAATATCTTCGGCCCGCGTCAGGATCCGTCATCGCCGTACTCGGGCGTGATCAGCATCTTTATTCAGCGGGCCCAGCAGGGGCTGCCGATTAGCGTATTTGGCGATGGCGAGCAAACCCGCGACTTTTTCTACGTGGGCGACCTGATTGACCTGCTAGTTCAGGCGCTGGAATTGCCCGCGGCACAAGAGGGCGCGGTTAACGTTGGCCTGAATCGCGCGACCAGCCTGAACCAGTTGTTGCAGCATATCGGTGATGTGGTGGGTGGCTTGCCGCAGGTGACCTATGGGCCAGCGCGGGCGGGAGATATTCGCCATTCCCGTGCCAACAACCAGCGGTTGTTGAGTCGATATCAAGTGGGTGAACCCACGCCGATTCAGCGCGGACTGGCAAAGCTTCTGTAGGGTGTGCTGCGCGCACCATTGCGGCATCGCGCCAATCTCTTAAATGCGAACATCCACGAAAAAGGCGCCCGAAGGCGCCTTTTTTTGCATTTCAAGATCGGCTTAGAACTTGTAGCCAATGCCGACCATGTAGACCCATGGATCCACGTCTACATCGACCTTCACTTTATCGCCCGCCAGGTAAGTAGTACCGGTGGTATCGATATCGATGTAACGCACTTGGGCGTTGACCATAATGTTGTCAGTTAGCAGATAGTCCATGCCCACCTGCGCTGCCAGGCCCCACGAATCCTTCATGTCCAGGCCGCTGAAGCCTTTCTTTTCAGCTTCGCTGCTGAGTTTGTCGTCGAAGAACCAAGTGTAGTTAATGCCCGCGCCCACATAAGGTTGGAACGCCGAATGGGTATCCATTGGGTAGTACACCAGGCTCAAGGTGGGTGGCAGGTGTTTGAGGCTACCCAGTTTGCCATTCAGGCCAGCAAAGGCGCCCGGCATACCTTTTACGCCAACGTCGTGGCTGAAAGGCGTAGCGGCCAGCAGCTCGATGCCCAGATGATCAGTCGCCATATACGCGAAGTTCAGGCCCAATTGGGTGTCGCTGTCCAAAGTGGCCTTGGTGCCCGGGACCTTGCCCAGCGTGGCGTGGTCGATATTGCCGCTGTTCTCGTGTGGGTCAACGGTAATCGCGCCAGCACGCAGGATGATATCGCCAGCCTGGTAGGCGTGAGCCATTGGGGCGACAAGTGCAACCGCCAGCAAAGAGGCGGCGAAGAGGGCCTTGGACATTTGGGTACTCCTTCATTACTAACGGTTCAGATGGCGTCAGTATCGAAGGATGCGTAGCTGCCTATCTTGATCTGTAGCAATAAACTCGTAAGTCAGGTTGCACCTGTTGCAATCGGACGGATCAGTGTCAGCTGTCAGGCGTTTCGTACGGATAAATCTTGTTGGCGTCCATCTGATAGCCAGCGTCAGCCAGTTCGCTGGTGCTGCTTTTTACCTGCAGCGGACCTTCAACCCAGAACGGCTGATAAAGCGCATCCATCAGCACGCCCAGCTCGCTTTTCACATGCACAATCTGGTTGGAAGGTGGCGGCGGCACATGGATGCAGGCACCGAAGTAGGGCACCAGTAAGAACTCGGTCACCCGGCCTTCCTCACTGACTTCCAACGGCACGATATAGCCGGGCAGTTTCACGTCCTGACCATCCAGCGCCTGCACCACCGGTGCGGCGGGAGACTGTTGTTTGGCGGCTGGAGCTTGCTCTGCCGCCAAGGCGTCGGCCAACTGCGACAGATCGTGCATCGGCGCTTGTGGCTGAGTGGCCACCGGTGCATCGGGTGGCACCATTTCCGACCAGGTCAGCTCGCGCACATCGGCGGCCCAGGCGCTTAGGGCAACACAGGGCGCCAACAACAGGGCGGTGAGCAACGGGCGCAGCATGGTCAAATCCTTAAAGGTTTACAGCGTTGAGCTACACGCGAATGGAAAGGCCATCGGCCAGCGACTGCCGATACGCGCGCCAGGCCGGAATTGCGCCCATCAGCAATGCGGCGGCAAGAATACCGCCCAGCAACGTCCACTCATAAGCACTCGGCAAGGCCAACGGCAGAAAAATCCCGTAGTTGGCTTGTACATAACCTTGCGCAGCGGCGATGCCGACATACAGCAGCAGCGTGCCCAGCACGACGCCGGAGAATGCCAGAGCAAAGGCCTCCAGCACCAGCAGGCTGGCGATATGCCAAGGCCGCGCGCCGACCGAACGCAGAATAGCCATTTCCCGGCGACGTTCGTTAAGGCTGGTAAGAATCGCCGTAAGCATGCCGATTAAGCCGGTAATCACTACAAACAACGACACCACAAACAGCGCCTGCTCAGCGGTGCCCATCAGGCTCCATAACTCTTGCAAGGCCACGCCCGGCAGAATCGCCAGCAGCGGCTCACCACGGAATTCATTGATTTCCCGCTGCATGCTAAAGGTCGCGACTTTGTTATTCAGACCCAGCATAAACGCGGTGATCGCTTGCGGCGTGAGGTCCATATTGCGTGCCTGATCGGCGCTGATACGCCCGGCGCCCCTGGCTGGCGCGCCACCTTTCCAGTCGATATGCAGCGCTTCCATGCCGCCAAGGCTGATATGCAGTGTGCGGTCTACCGGCGTGCCGGTGCGTTGCAGAATGCCGACCACGGTAAAGGGTTTGTCGTCGTGCTTGACCAGGCTGATGGCTGCTACGCCGTGGGCCAGCACGATCTTGTCGCCAAGCTTGTACTTCAATGCCTCGGCCACTTCAGCGCCTAGCACCACTTCAAAAGGGTCGGTATCGAATGCGCGGCCACTGGCCAGCGCCAGCGCCTGACCACGGCCGTAGTGATAGTGCTCGAAATAGGCGCCGGTGGTGCCCATTACTCTGTAGCCGCGATGGGAGTCACCGAGGGACATCGGAATCGCCCACTTCACCTGCTTGCTGTTGGCGAAATGTTGGAAGCTGTCCCAGCGAATGTTGTTGGTGGCGTTGCCGATGCGAAACACCGAATACAGCAGCAAATTGACCGAGCCGGAGCGCGCGCCGACGACCAGGTCGGTGCCACTGATGGTGCTAGCGAAACTGGCGCGTGCTTCAGTGCGAACCCGTTCCACCGCCAATAACAAACAAACTGAAAGGGCGATGGCGAATACGGTGAGCAGGGCGGTGAAGCGGCGGTTGGCCAGGCTGGCCATGGCGAGGCGGAACAAATACATCTCAAACCTCCGCAGCGGACGAAGCCGCGCGATTGAGTTCTGCCAAGGACAGATGACGGTCAAATAGCGGCGCCAGGCTCTGGTCATGGCTGACAAATAGCAGGCTGGAACCGGCGTCGCGGCATTCGGCAAACAGCAACTGCAGAAACGCCTCGCGGGCGTCAGCATCCAGCGCCGAGGTCGGCTCGTCGGCGATCACCAGTTCCGGTTGACCAATCAGCGCACGCGCCGCCGCCACCCGCTGTTGCTGGCCGATAGACAATGCGTCGGCGCGCCGCTCAAGCAAGTCATTCTTCAAACCCAGATGGGCGAGCAGCGCGCCAGCCGCCTGCGCCACGCTGCCATGACGTTGCTTGGCGCGGCTGGCCCGCAGCTTGGAAAAGTGGCAGGGCAACTCAACGTTTTCGCGTACCGATAAAAACGGCAGCAGGTTGAACTGCTGGAAGATATAGCCGGTGTGGTCAACGCGAAAATGATCGCGGGCGCCGGCCGACAGCTGCGTCAGCTCTTGCCCCAATAACGTAATGCTGCCGCGACTGGGCTTTTGCACGCCGCCCAATAAACCGAGGAGGGTGGTCTTGCCGCTACCACTGGGGCCTTTGAGAAAAAGGGTTTCGCCGTGGGCCAGGTGAAACGCGGGAATATCCAGCAGTTCTGCATGGCCAGGCCAGGCGAAACCGAGGTCACTGAGGGTCAGGAGCGGCGCAGTCATGGAGGGCATCTTGATCGAGGCGAAGAATCGACGCCGCCCAAACGAACAGGTGTCGGCAGGGGCGGCGTCGGCTGGCTGTTAGAGCATGGCTATATCAAAAGTTCAGGCGTGGGCTTTTTTCTGTCAGCTCGGCGCCTTGCTGGCCATTGGGGCCGATCAATTGCGTTTGCACCTGATGCAGCGTCGGGAAGCGTTTGAATAACGGCGTCAGATCCAGGTTGCTGAGCTTGCCCGGCTCAGTGCAGTTTAGCGTGTAGCTAGCGTGAATCTCGCTGTGGTGGTGCTCATGCTCGTGTTCGTCAGCATCGCCTTTGGCGTGCTCGTCATGATCGTGGTCGTGATCCTCGTCTTCATCGGCATCCGGTTTATCGCCGAACAGCGGGCTATGCAGCTTCACATCAGCCACGGTGCAGTTGGCCGCAGCGGGCAGAGCGAAGAGGCTCAAGGGTTTTTGCAGATCGGCTTTGGCCGAAGCGACGGTAGCTTGGTCGACAGCCGTTTTGGCGAGGTGCTCAAACCCCACCAGATTCATCGACGGGTTTTCCAGTTCCAGTTCCAGCTCAGTGCCATCCAGCGCTGCATTTAAGCGGCCAACACCGTGTTCATGGGTGCCTAAGCTGGCGTGCTCTTCAGCGTGGTCATCATTAGTTTCCGCAGCCTGAGCAACAACCAGCGGCAACAGGGCAAACGGCAGGGCGAGCAGCAAACGGCGCATGACTGAGGAACTCCGAAGGGTCAAAAAGAGATGTTATGTTATAACTCAAGTTGACCGCTTGCCTAGCCTGCTTGGCGAACATCTTTGCCCATGGGAGCATGGCCGCACTTTTACCGGAGGTTGTGTCATGGTGCGTATCAAGGGGACGATTGGCGCATGGCCAGTCGATCTGACCATCGAGTTGGATGAACACGATTGGGCGCAGCTCGCCGCGCAACTGCCGGTGCCAGTGGTGAGCACTGAACCTCAGGCCGCCGCAATCAGCGCCAAACCGTCTCAGGACGACAAACAATGGCAGGTGGTACAACAGTTGGTGCGCAGCGCCGGGCAAATTGAAGGCCCGGCCTTGCTCAACGAATTGCAGGCGCTAACCGGCAGCGCTGGTGCGGCCAAGCGTTTGCTGGTGCGCCTGCGGCATTCGGAATTGATTGAAGTGCAAGCCGGCGCGGATGCGCCGGTGTATCGCTGGGTCGGCTAGACGATCAATACAGTGCCTGATACAGCTTGCGGCGGAACAGGGCTACCAGCGGGTGATCATTGCCCAGCAGCTCAAACACCTGCAGTAACGTTTTGTGCGGCAGGCCGTCGGCGTAAGTGCGGTTGCGGATAAACAGCTTCAGCAACGCCTCCAATGCCGGTTCGTATTGCTGACGGGCCAGTTGTTGAATGGCCAGTTGGTAAACCGCCTCATCATCGTCGGCGTTTTGCGCCAAACGGGCTTTGAGGGTGGCGGCGTCCGGCAAGTCGGTGGCCTGGCGTAGAAACGTGATCTGCGCTTTGGCGCTGGCCAGCTCCTGCTTGTGGGCGTCGCTTTTCACCGCATCGAGCACGGTTTGCGCTTCGCCCAGCTCGCCGCGTTCAGCCAGGCAGCGTGCGTACAAAATCAGTGCGGCAGGCTTTTCGCTATCGGCGGCGAGGATTTCCCGCAGCAGGTTTTCCGCATCGCCAATACGGCCTTCGGCAAATAGTGCTTGCGCAGTTTCCAGTGGCTCAGCGGCCAGCGGTGGTGGAGTGGGCACATGGGGCTCAAGAATGGCGCGAATCGCCGACTCCGGCTGTGCGCCCTGAAAGCCATCCACCGGTTGCCCATTCTTAAACAGCACCACCGTTGGCAAGCTGCGAATACCAAAACGCGCCACCACGTCGGCTTCCAGATCGCAATTGACCTTGGCCAGCAGCAGCTCGCCGCGATAGCCCTCGGCAATCTGCGCCAGCAGCGGCATCAGCGCTTTGCATGGCGCGCACCACTCGGCCCAGAAGTCCACCAGCACCGGCTTGTGGAACGAATTCTGGATCACCAACTGGTCGAAGTTGGCCGTGTTGACGTCGAAGATATAGGGCGTGTCCTGGCTCATGCGGGTTCTCGAAACGCGGAAAAGGAACGGCCGGAAGGCTCCGGCTCAGGCTTGTCACTATAGGTGGGGACGATGGCTGCTGAAAACCAGTCTTGCACGTTACGCCGCCCAATCCCCTTAACAAAAACACGTTAAAAGCCCCTCGCCACCTAGGCTGTGCTGTGCGCACCAGGCCGCCTCCCGGTCAAACGAACTCTGTGTATCTGTCACGCCTTCCCACGCCTACTCAAGCCCCAGCTGGCATTCAACAACCCTCTGTTCGACGTAGTTTTGCAGGACGATTTTGCTGCTAAAACGAGACGCCAACATGGATGTGCATCGCCCGTTTTCCCGTTTTATCGCCTGTCTGTTGACTGGCGTTCTGTTTCTAAATCCGCTGCTATCCAATGCCGCCGAGCTAACCGTCGATGGCAGCGCTGGCAGCAATACCGCTATTACTCAAGCCGCCAATGGCGTGCCCATCGTCAATATCGCTACGCCCAATGGCAGCGGTCTCTCCCACAACAAATTCACTGACTACAACGTCGGCCAACAGGGCTTGATCCTCAATAACAGCACGGCGGCGTTCAACCAAACCGAGCTGGGCGGGGTGATTCTTGGCAATAGCCAATTGAGTGGGCGTGCGGCTGGGCTGATTCTGAACGAGGTCACAGGCGGCAACCCAAGCCGGCTCAAGGGTTACACCGAGGTGGCCGGCCACAGCGCCCATGTGGTGGTGGCCAATCCCCACGGCATCACCTGCGATGGTTGCGGGTTTATCAATACACCACGCGTAACCCTGAGCACTGGCGAGCCAGTAATCGAAGCGGACCAGCTCAAGCAGTTCAACGTAGATGGCGGCCAGATCGTGATTGATGGCGCTGGGCTTAACGCGGCGAATATCAGCCAATTCGACTTGATCACCCGCAGCGCCAGGCTCAATGCCGCGATTTATGCCCAGCAGCTAAACATGGTCACCGGCCGCAATGACGTGGATGCGATGACCTTGGCGACCAGTGCAAAAGCAGACGATGGCCGAGGCAAACCGGGTGTATCCATCGACAGTTCGGCGTTAGGTGGCATGTACGCCGGCGCCATTCGCCTGGTCGGCACCGAGGCCGGCGTCGGGGTAAAGCTGGCTGGTGATATGGCCGCCAGTGGTGACGACATCCATATCGACGCCAACGGCAAACTGACTGTGGCGCGGGTGATAAGCGCCGGGCAATTACGGGCCAAGGCCGAGCAGATTGAGTTCACCGACAAGGCCCATGCCGATGGGGATGTGCAGGTGGTTGCTGCTGGCGCTGTGGGCGTTGCCAAGAGCTTGACCAGTGCGGCTGATGTTTCGATTAAGTCCGCGAGCCTTGGCAATTACGGAACGCTCGGTGGTGCCGGTTTTGTGCAGTTGCAAGTGCCCGTTCTGGTCAACCAAGCCGGTCTGATTTTCAGCGGCCAGGACATGACGCTAAGCGTCAACCGCTTCACCAACCAAAGCGGCGATATCTACAGCCTCGGCACTCTGACAATCACCGCCACCGACGCGGTCGACAACCGCTCCGGCTCCATCGAAAGCGCTAGCGATCTAAGTCTGCAAGCCAAGCGCATCAGCAATACACGCGATGTACTTGTCACTCGCCAAGAGAAGTACGCCGCACAGATCAGTGAACTGCCCTGTAGCCGCGAGCTGGGTTCCGGTGACTGCGACGGTGGTAAAGAACATCAGTTCTGGCAGATCGTCGAGCGCGACCGCCTGCTGGTGACAGAGGCTAGCGCCGCCTCCTTTATCACTGCTGGCGGTAACCTGCGCCTGATGGGCGAAAGCCTGTTGAACAACGCCAGTTCAATTAGCGCCGCAGGTGACTTAAGCATTCAGGTGGATGACCTGAGCAACCTCGGCCTTCTGCCTGGCGAATACCAGACCAGTCGCGTATTTCGCTCTGTCCGTACCCGCAGCCCGGAGCTTCTCGAGCGTCGAGCCGATGCCTTTACAGCGTTGTACTGGCCTAGCAGTGAAGACCCGCTTGGTCTGGTCAACGCCCTGAACGACTTCCTCGGCCGCATGGAGCGTGAGCGTCTGCCGTTTCGCAGCACCAGCGCCATGACGAGCGAGGGCGAGACGTACAGCGCCATCATCCAAGCGGGGGGCAAGGTTGATATCAGCAGCAAAAACAGCTTCGACAGCAGCGTAGTTCGGCCCACCTACGCCTATGTGGCTGGCGGCAGTTTGGCCACCACCGACCTAACCGGCTCTGCCATTGCCACGGCAGTCAGCCACAACCCACAGCGGGCTCCCGACCTAACCCAGCAACCGACGCTGCCCGGCTTCAACCTGCCCACCGGTAACAACGGCCTGTTCCAGCTCAGTACCGATGGCAGCCATCACTATCTGGTCGAGACCAACCCCGCGTTAGCTACCTTGCGCGGCTTTCTCAGCTCCGACTATCTGCTGAACAGCATCGGCTACAACCCCGACCTCAGCCAACGGCGCCTCGGCGATGGCCTTTACGAACAGCGCTTGGTTCAGCAAGCGGTGATTGCCCGCACCGGCAAACGTTTCCTCGATGGTCTTAGCAGCGACGAAGCCCAGTTCCGCTACTTGATGGACAACGCCATCGCGAGCAAACAGGCCTTAAACCTGGTGCCAGGGATTGCGCTTAGTGCTGAGCAAGTCGCTGCGCTTACCCACGACATCGTGTGGATGCAGGAACAGGACGTTGCCGGGCAAAAGGTTCTGGTGCCGGTGCTGTATCTGGCTCAGGCCAAAGATCGCTTGGCGCCCAGCGGTGCCTTAATTCAGGGGCGCAATGTAATGCTGATTTCTGCCCAGGCCTTAAATAACAACGGCACGTTGCGCGCTACAAAAAACCTCAGCGTTAGTGCCGCGAACATTGGCAATAGGGGGCTGATCCAGGCGGATCAAAACGTATCGCTGCTAGCCTCCGGCGGCATTCGTAATACAGCGGGTGGCCTGATCGTTGGCAAAGACATAAACGCCACCACCTTAATCGGCGATCTCGTCAACGAAACCAGCGCCACCACCCACAGGTCCGCCAAACACGGCTATGAGCGCCGGGAAGATTTCGTCGACAGCGCCGCAGGCATCGAAGCCAGTAGTTCGTTGACCTTGTCTGCGGGCCGCGACCTGATCAACAGCGGTGGCGACGTCAATGCAGGTACAGACGCCGTCTTCCGTGCTGGTCGCGACCTATTGCTCACCAGTCAAAACGAAACCGACAGCGCCGCCAACCGCGGGCGCCAAGGCTACAACAACCGTGAAAAGACTACTCAGCACGGTGCCTCCATTCAGGTTGGAGGTACGCTCACGGCCAAGGCCGGTCGCGACCTGGCTATCATCACCAGCACCATCAAAGCCGCTGGCGATATCCAGCTTTCAGCTCAGCAAAATCTCGCCATCGCCTCCGCGGCTGACCAACTTAGCAGCGACAGCTTCCGCAAAAGCACGGGTAAAAAAATCACTGACCGAGCCAGCATCAGCCGCCAACAAGGCGCACAAATCGAAGCGGGCGGCGACCTCAATTTTGAAGCCGGCAACAATCTGCTGGTCAGTGCCAGTCAGCTAAAAGCAGGCGATGAAGCGTTCCTTTATGCCGGTAACCAGCTCGCCCTGCTAAGCGCCGAAAATAGCGACTACCGCCTCTCTGACAGCAAGAAAAAAGGCAGCTGGGGCGCCAAACAAACCCGCAAAGACCAGATCACCAGCGTGCGTAATATCGGCACCACCATCGCCAGCGGCGGCGACCTAAGCCTGATCAGTGAAAGCAACCAGCTCTTCCAAAAGGCCATCCTGCACAGCGGCGCAAATCTGACCCTGGACAGCGGCGGCGCCATCACTTTTGGAGCCGTAAATGACCTTGAGCAAGAAAGCCACGAGCGCAGCGAAAGCGACTGGGCGTGGCACAGCGCCAAAGGCCAAGGCCGCGCTGACGAAACCCTGCGCCAAAGCGAGCTAATCGCTGGGGGCGAAACCATCATCCGCGCGGTCCAGGGTTTGCGCATCGACGTTAAGCAGATCAACCGCCAGACCGTCAGCCAAACCATCGACGCTATGGTTGCCGCTGACCCCAACCTTGGTTGGATCAAAGCGGCGCAAGAGCGCGGCGACGTCGACTGGCGTCAGGTAAAAGAGCTGCACGATTCGTGGCACTACCAGAGCTCAGGATTAGGCATCGGCGCCGCGCTGGTCATCGCCATCGTCGTTACGGTGCTCACGGCAGGTGCGGCGAGTACCGCTATCGGCAGCGTGGCCGGGGCCACGGCGGGGTCAGGCACGGCCATGGCTACGGGCCTTGGTACCACCGCAGCTGGTTTCGGCAACGTCGCCGCAACGGCTGCCGCCACTTCAATGGCCAGTAGCGCCGCCATTAGCACCATCAACAACAAGGGCCAACTCAGCGCAATTGCAACTGACGTGTTTTCTTCCGCGAGCTTCAAGGGTTACCTCAGCGCCGCATTGATAGCAGGTGTCGGCGCGCAAACAAGCGGCTGGGGAACCAGCGTGCAGCAGGAGGCCAACCTGGCGGTGGTGGACTGGGGCGAACGGGCGAAAGCCTTTGGGGTTAATACCGCGCTTAAGGCACTGCTCAGCGGTGACGACAGTGCCAAGTCGTGGCTAACCATTGCCGGGGCCGGCGCCATGATGGAGTTGTATCAATACTCCGTGGGACGAGGCGCGGATATTCGTCCAGGCGTAGACAGGCCCGATGGGGCGAAATTTACGCCGCTAGACGGTGGCTATGTTCCGCAGGTAGTTAGTGATGGCTTGGCGCGAGAGGGGAAAAATATTGGCATGAATTGGCCGGCGATAGAGGCGTGCTCGAGTTGGTATGCCATTTGTCACGGTACGCCCATCAGTGATGCCGTAAACAAACTACCGGGTATGAATTCATTTGCCACCTTGCATGACAGCTGGATGGTGTTACTGGAAATCGCCAAGAAGAGTGACATGTCCACGTTGGAAAATATCGGCAGTATGCCGCCAGCACTCATCGTTAACTACGGCGCGCTTTACGATAAATATCAAGTTGAGTTGCGCAAGGTGCGAAAAAGTGAAAGCCAATAACCGGCTATTGCTTTGTTCATTACTTGCTGTGTTCCTGCTGTTGGTGCTCGGCTGTAGTGGTAGAGGCACATATTTAGATTCCGCCGATCCTCGCGCTGCCAAGGTGCGTTTTATAGCGTACGCAGAAAATGCCACGCTTGATTACTACGACGCGGACCACTGCGAGGGAAAAACTACTGGGCTGCTGAATAACTGGTTTTTTACACAGAGTGGGCGCCGTGTCGATATGAGGGTTGCGCCGCCAGCCAACGCTCCTGCTTATTTGGAGATCAGCGTGCCATCTGAAACCGAGCTGTTTGTGCAACTTAATACCACTGATAAATATGGCTATAGCTGCAATATTCCGCTGCAGTTTAGAGCGGGCGCGCGGCAGGAGTATGAGTTGACGCTGTATCGCCGCGGGCGACAGTGTGGCGCTGCTCTAGAGCAGTTGGAATTGCTCGCGGGACAGGTCCAGCGTAGAAAACAACCTGTCCTGAGCGACCGGCACTTTACTGCTTGCATCGGGCGCGGTCCGCTGTTCCCCAAGTAGACAGCGTTTATAGGCTGTCGCCAGAGGTCGGGCAGCCGGCATCTAATTTAACGGCTGCAATATAGTGGCCGTAGCTGCTGTATGTTGCCGGAATAGCAATTTTGGCTGTCGGGTTTAGCCGTAGGTTTTCGTTATTGGCAGTTAAGCTGGCATCAAATGCGTTGCATGCTTTAGCCGTCTCGCCATTTGCCTGGTACCCAAAGCCTGTGTTTAGTTTTACGTTGGTGACACTGTCGTATTTTTTGGAGTTAAGAAAAATCGGCAGAGCTTTGTCGAAGTACTCAATAGCTTTGATATAGCGCTTGTCATAGGAAGCGTCGATGTCGCGAAATCCATTGTTTATATAGTGGCCTTTCCATTGTCCGTTTAATGCGGCGGACATAAAAAAGTTTCCATAAGCGCGGTAGCCTTCTGCCAAGCACAAAGGGTCTGGTGTCTTCTCACAAAGTTCCAAGGCTTGGGTGATCAGACGCTCTGCCGGCGTAGGGCGCTCTAGGTCGAGCAAGGCACTGGCATTGTGCAACAGTTGATAGGGGTTGCTGCTGTAAGAGACTAATGCGGCCGAGCAGCCACTCAGAATAAGCAGGAAAAGAATAGGCACGGATTTAAAGTCCATTGATCGATCAGCTCCAGCGTTAACGTCGCGGAGTTGATGATCGGTCAGGCGTTGCTAACTATCTGTGCGATGCAATGAGAAGCTGGGGCGGAAAGTTCTGTATCGGGCTCGATAAAGCAGCGACTAGCGCTTGGCGTGGTACAGGCTGACGTGGCGAAACTCGGAGGGCTCGGCCAAATCCGGCCAGGTACAGGCCTCGATAATGTCCAAGCGTTGATACAGCGGATGATTGAAGTCCCGTACCCGCGAGTCAGCCACCAAGGCTTGCTGGCCACGGCTAAGAAAGTGATCCAGCAACGGTAGGTTGGCGCGGTCGTAGAGCACGTCGGCGACGATGATCAGGTCGAAGCGGTCAGCCTCGGCGAAAAAATCTGCGGAGTAACTCAGCTCAACACCATTGAGTTCGGCATTGGCGCGGCAGGAGGCCAGGGCCAGCGGGTCAAGGTCGCAAGCCACCACTTCGGCAGCACCAGCTTTGGCCGCAGCAATCGCAGCAACGCCGGAACCGGCGCCAAAGTCCAGTACGCGTTTACCGGCCACCCACTCGGGGTGCTCGGCAAACCAGCGTGCCAGCACCAAGCCGCTGGCCCAGCAAAAGCACCAGTAGGGCGGCTCTTCAAGAATGCGCCGGGTCTCTTCCGGGCTAAAGGCACGGTCCATATTGTTGGCATCGATCAGCCACAACTTAAGGTCCGTGCCGGGCAAGCTTTCGGCAACCAATTGCGCATCGCCCAGCAGTTCGCTGAGCGCCGCTTGCAGGGCCAGCGGTGGGGTCATGGTGCCGGGTCGAAACGCAGGTTGCCGACCAGCTGTGTCGTGGCCGAGGTAATGCGTTGCGGGCTTAGGCGCAGGATCAGTTGCGCCGACTGAGTGACCCGGCCATGCAGTTCTACGCGTGCGTCGGCGGGGAACGAGTCGGGGTTGAAGGGCAGGTGAAAGGGCAGCAACTGACCGGTGCCTTGCAGGGTGATATTGCCCAGCAGCTGTTGCGGACGGTCGCGCTCATCAATCACCAGCAAGGCCAGCTCGACGCTGGCACCTGCCGGCACATTGACCAGGTTGCCAGTCAGTTCGCGCAGGTTGGCCGGCAGCGGCGCGGGCGCAGCGGCAACGGGCGCGGTGGGTTTGCTGACAACGGCGCTGGCCGGTGCAGGCGGTTCGTTGGCGCAGGCTGCCAGCAGAGCAGCGGCACAAAGTAGAACGAGTGGGCGAAACATAAGAGAGTCCGTCACGAGTGCAGCGAATGTAGGGCGGGCGCTTGTATACCGCAAAGCCGCTGGGTTGTCTTGCCAGTGGGATGCGCTACCATGGCCCCTCCTCAATTTTGTTGCCATTTATTTTATGCACTGTCCCTTCTGCGGCGCCAATGACACTTCGCGACTGGTCGCCGAGGGCGAGCAGGTTCGCCGCCGTCGCGAGTGCCTGGCTTGCGAAGAGCGCTTCACCACCTTTGAAACCGCCGAGCTGGTGATGCCGCGCCTGATTAAACAGGACGGCAGCCGCCAACCCTTCGATGAAGAAAAGCTGCGTGCCGGCATGCAACGCGCGCTGGAAAAACGCCCCGTCAGTATCGAGCGTCTGGAAGCGGCCATTGCCCATATCAAGCACAAGATGCGCGCCACCGGCGAGCGCGAAATCAAGTCGCGGGTGCTCGGTGAGCTGGTAATGATCGAGCTGCAAAAACTCGATGAAGTGGCGTATATCCGCTTCGCGTCGGTGTATCGCCGCTTTCAGGACCTCAACGAATTCCGCGAGGAAATCGACCGTCTTTCCCGCGAACCGGCGCAAGACTAGGTATGTCGACTCCCGAGCAAGCCGCCGCTGATCCGCAATTTATGGCCCGCGCGCTGGAACTGGCGCGCAAAGGCATCTACTCCACTCATCCCAATCCCCGTGTCGGCTGCGTGATTGTGCAGGGCGGCAAAATTGTCGGTGAAGGCTGGCATGCCCGCGCCGGCGAGCCGCATGCCGAAGTGCATGCCCTGCGTCAGGCTGGCGATAGAGCACGTGGCGCCACCGCTTACGTCACCCTTGAACCGTGCAGCCACCATGGCCGCACGCCGCCGTGCGCGGATGCGTTGGTCAATGCTGGCGTTGCCCGGGTGGTGGCGGCGATGCAAGACCCCAACCCCGAGGTTTCTGGCCGTGGCCTGCTGCGCTTGATGCAGGCCGGCATCTCGGTAAACAGCGGCGTGCTGGAAGCCGAAGCGCGGGCACTGAACGCCGGTTTTATCAAACGCATGGAAAAGGGCCTGCCTTTTGTGCGGGTAAAACTCGCCATGAGCCTGGACGGCCGCACCGCCATGGCCAGCGGCGAAAGCCAGTGGATTACCGGCCCCGATGCCCGCGCCGCCGTGCAGCGCTTGCGGGCGCAAGCCAGCGTGGTGTTGACCGGTGCCGACACGGTATTGGCCGATGCTGCACGCCTGACCGTGCGCCCCGATGAATTGGGCCTGAATGCCGAACTTACCGCCCTGGCCATGACCCGTCCGCCATTGCGCGTCTTGGTCGACGGCCGCTTGCGCGTGCCGCTCAGTGCGCCGTTCTATCAGGCCGGTGCCGCGTTGGTCGCCACTTGCGCCGCCGCCTCGGCCCGTGATCGTTTCCTGGAGGAAGGCCACACGTTGCTGGCGATTCCCGGCAGTAATGGCCATGTCGACCTGCGCAAGTTGCTTGCCGAATTGGCCAGCCAGGGCGCCAACGAAGTGCTGGTGGAAGCCGGCCCACGACTGGCTGGTGCTTTTGCGCGATTAGGCTTGGTGGACGAATACCAACTGTTTGTCGCCGCCAAGTTTCTCGGTTCCAGTGCACGACCGTTGCTGGATATGCCACTGGCGCGCATGGCCGAAGCCACGCCGCTGAAAATCACCGAAATGCGTGCGGTGGGCGATGATTGGCGGATTATCGCGGTGCCTGATAAACCGCGCTGAAATTGGCCACAAAGCCCGGTGAATACGCCTACATAGATGCATTGCCAGTGCCACTTGTGGTAAAAACGCAGCCCAGCCATGCAGATGGCTGAACGTTCTCAGGGCGGGGTGCGATTCCCCACCGGCGGTAATGGCGCGCAATGCGTCTAGCCCGCGAGCGCTTGAGCAAGCCGACAACGGCACGCGCAAGGTCAGCAGATTCGGTGTGATTCCGAGGCCGACGGTCATAGTCCGGATGAAGAGAGAACGGGATTGCCTACCAGGGCACGCGCTCGCGTGTGCTCGCTCGAGACATCCCTTTCGATCAGACACGCCCTGTTTTTTATTAAACAGGAGTTCGATCCATGTTCTACCGCGATAACGCGATGGCACCTCTGTATACGGAGGTAGCCCCATGTTCACAGGAATAATTGAAGCCCTCGGCACCATTCGCGCGCTCAGCCCGAAAGGCGGCGACGTACGTGTGTACGTGGAAACCGGCAAGCTCGATTTGGCCGACGTCAAACTTGGCGACAGCATTGCGGTTAACGGCGTATGCCTGACCGCCGTGGAATTGCCCGGTGATGGTTTTTGGGCTGATGTTAGCCGCGAAACCCTGGCTTGCAGCGCCTTTATCGATTTGAAAGCCGGTAGCAAGGTCAATCTGGAAAAAGCCCTGACCCCTAGCAGCCGCTTGGGCGGTCACCTGGTCAGCGGCCATGTCGATGGCGTTGGCGAGGTGATTGCCCGCGAAGACAACGCCCGCGCCGTGCAATTTCGCATCCGCGCCCCGCGCGAGTTGGCCAAATACATCGCCCTTAAAGGCTCGATCACGGTCGACGGCACCAGCCTCACGGTCAACGGCGTCAATGGCGCTGAGTTCGAGCTGACCATCGTGCCGCACACCCTGGGTGAAACCATCATGGCCGACTACCGCCCAGGGCGGCAGGTCAACCTGGAGGTCGACCTGCTGGCGCGCTACCTCGAGCGCTTGCTGCTCGGCGACAAGGCTGCCGAGCCGAAGGCCAGTGGCCTGACCGAAAGTTTCCTGGCCGAACACGGCTACCGCTAACCGAATTTAAGGCACGACCCCATGGCTCTTAACAGCATTGAAGAACTGGTTGCCGATATCCGCGCCGGCAAAATGGTCATCCTCATGGATGACGAAGACCGCGAGAACGAAGGTGATCTGATCATCGCCTCCGAATGTGTAAAAGCTGAACACATCAACTTTATGGCCAAGCACGCCCGTGGCCTGATCTGCATGCCGATGAGCCGCGAACGCTGCGAAACCCTCAAGCTACCGCTGATGGCGCCGCGCAATGGCTCGGGCTTTGGCACCAAGTTCACTGTTTCCATCGAGGCCGCCACCGGCGTGACCACCGGCATCTCCGCCGCTGACCGCGCCCGCACCGTGCAAGCAGCGGCGGCCAAAGATGCCAAGGCCGACGATATCGTCAGCCCTGGGCATATCTTCCCGTTGATGGCCCAGCCTGGCGGTGTACTTGCCCGTGCCGGCCACACCGAAGCGGCCTGCGACCTGGCGCGCCTGGGTGGCTTTGAGCCGAGCGGCGTTATCTGCGAAATCATGAACGACGACGGCACCATGAGCCGCCGCGCCGAGCTGGAAGAGTTTGCCCAACTGCATGACATCAAGATCGGCACCATCGCCGACCTGATCCACTACCGGCTGATCCACGAGCACACCGTTGAGCGTATTTCCGAGCAGCCGCTGGACAGCGAGCTGGGCCACTTCAACCTAGTGACCTACCGCGACTCGGTGGAAGGCGACATTCATATGGCGCTGACCCTGGGCACCATTTGCGCCGAAGAACCGACCCTGGTGCGCGTGCACAGCATGGAGCCGTTGCGGGATTTGTTAATGGTCAAGCAACCGGGGCGTTGGAGCCTGCGTGCGGCGATGACCAAGGTGGCCGAGGCGGGTAGTGGTGTGGTGCTGCTTTTGGGTAACCAGTTGGCCGGTTCCGATTTGCTCGCGCATTTGGAGCAGCAACTCGGTGGCGAGCAGAAAACCACTGCCGCGACCTACAGCACCGTCGGTGCCGGTTCGCAGATTCTCCGCGACCTGGGCGTGCGCAAAATGCGCTTGCTGAGCTCGCCGGTGAAGTTCAACGCGATATCCGGC
>LNAP01000844.1_pt1 | contig 34024 bp, 29 predicted proteins | sample 602601 | NCBI WGS metagenome assembly LNAP01 (sample SAMN02440304, study PRJNA202911) | soil metagenome | biome: Subtropical and temperate rainforests or woodlands; isolation source: soil samples (1 kg each in a 20% v/v slurry with milli Q water) were... ...
CTAAAAAATTTTGTCTAATTTTATAATCAGAAATCAACATCAAAATAACTGTCCAGTTTAGTCCGGAATAGGGTGTACACTTTCACCGGAATAAGCACTAGAAACATTTCTTTCAAAATTTGAATCTATGTAACTGCTTTTGTTACTTTCAGTGAATAAATTGTACAAACTCCACAAATTAATGGAACCATCTTTATTTCTGCTGAAGTTTGGACAGTTATAATAATCCTTTACAACATTATTTATCTGGCTGTCATTTAGTGAAATTGGGAAGACACTTTTTTGAGCGTTTTTATCTAAATGTTGATACATTCTGGCTTTTCCAATAAAGTGTGCGAATTGTTTCTCTGACAACTGATACCTACTCATTTTTTCCAGATTGCCTAAATGCTTTTCCGCATTATAGCCTGAAAATAATTGTGTCATCTGTTGTTCCAATTCTGAAATTGACCCAATTCTGATTTCATTTGAATAACCGTCAGTAGAAATACATAAATTCGTACAAACTTTGTTTTTGAAGCCTATAAAAACTTTGAACTTTTCCAATGATTTTCTGCTGTATAAATTCTCCTGATTGTACGCTCTAACTCCGCCAACACTTAAAGTAAGCTCATTGCCATTCACAATTTGTTTCACACTTGGAATATCAATGATAAATGCACAGCGTTCATAATAGATGGTTTTCTCGTGCTCAAATAATTCTTTGGCTGGTTTACCAATTGCTGAGGGTATTCTGCCTTTAACGATGTGGCTCACTCTAATATCTGGTTCATTTACTTGCATTTCAGGAAATAGTTTTTGAACCACTTCACTTGCCTTATCAATAAACTGAAAATGACTTAACGTAGATTCATTGTCTTTTGAAAATACAGGTATGATGCAATCCTTTTGTAGATGGTTTAAACTCACCCTTTCGGTGTTTGCTTCAATAAAATTTCCCTCGCTCACAGTAGTAATTATTTGTTCTCTTGGGATTACTTGGGTGTTATTTGCTATCAATTCCATTTGTTGAATTTTTAGAAGGTTGAATAATTTGATTGTTTGGTATGATTTGAGAAGACACATTTTCAATTTCAGCTTTTTTCTGAATGACACTATCCTTAATTTTAATCTGATAGTTTGGGTATTTTGAATAGATGTGACGCAATCCTTCCAAAGTGGTACATTGATTAATTTCTAATTGGATATCTTCCAATAACTCTTTTTCAGTTCTCCCTTCATTACACCAATCTTTTAAAATTTTACCAGTTCCTTTGCCAATTATAAACTCTGGTTTATTCATAAATAACCCTGTTCTATCCTTAGATGCAACGGCTAAATGCTGGTCATTAACCAATTCAAAATTGGTTGTTAATTCATACTCAAAACCTTCCCTTGTAATTTCTTTGGTTCCGTGCTTAATAACCTTGGTTTTTCCATTTTGGTCACTATCCAAAGAATAGTCTATTTTTCTTCTTGTTGTGGTAATAATATGACAAGTAGATTGCAGAATAGCATCTATAAAAGCCTGATGCCTTGGACTTACTCTTGCCCAATCTTGGAATCTGCCACCTAACTGTTCGTGAATTTGCAGACAGCCACCTTTTCCATTCCATTCGTGTGTAATACTGTCAATGATAATGACCTCTATCTCTGCCTTTTCACACATTTTAATGGCTTCAATATACCTTTCTGGAGTGTATGGTTCATTTAATGACAATACATTAAAATCCCCTAAATGGGAATACAGACTTGCGCTGTTATTCTCCGTATCAATAACTGCAATTTTTGACCAGTCATTGGTTATTCCATAGGCTAATAATAAAGCAGAATAGCTTTTGCCAAATCCACTTGCGCCACTTAATCCAAGTCTTAATTTTACCTGATTTCTTTGAGCTTGTTCTAATTTCATAATAATAATATTTAGTGTTTATAATTAATTTTGTTATGGTAAATCATTTTCAAAAAAAGACATAAAAAAAGAGGCTCCATCACTGAAGCCCCTAATCATAATTAGTTCTTTTGGAAGCTAAAACACTTCTTCTTTTTGAACAATATTCTTTTTCAAAATGCTGTCTTCCTCACTGATAAACTCATATTTATGGGTTAAAGTGAGTATTTCTCCTGAATTAGGAACTGCGTATTCATAAGGCTCTGCCTCTACCTTTTGAACACTTCCTTTAATTTGTGTTCCTTTTAATGCTTCACAGGCTGACTCATTAAAAGTACAGGAAACTCTAGCTGTTTTGGCAGTTAAATAAGTTTTTCCTGTTTCTTTGCTTTTTACAGCTTCAACTCCACCTTGAACAACTAGCGCGTGGAATTCTGTCCCATCTTCTCTCTGATAGGTTTTGTAATCTACAATAGTAACCATAGTTTTTAAAAATTTAAGATTATGTAAGGCACGGGGGTATCCCGCAAAACCAAAAGTGAGTGGGGGATGAATATTATATTAAGTCGCTTTCACTTTTTTTAAAAAAGTTTTGAAAAAATTTTAGGAAAAAATTTATTGTAATTCTAAATCAAAAAATACCTGACTTGACTTTTCATTATAAACCATCAAGCTTAATTTCTCGTCAATTTTGTAGTAAAATACAATTGTAGTTTCAACAGGATTATCAAGATGCTCCGTTAAACACTTGTACAAATAATTTGTTTTGCCATCATCTTTAAGTACTCCTAAGTAATCAATTATTTTATAAATCAATAACTTATCTGGAATTCTTGGGTCTTGAATAATAATACTGCCTTCAACTTGATTTTCATCAATTAACACCGCAATTCTAAATTCTGTTTCTTCAATAAAATTATTTTTTGTAGATGGGAAATCTTGAAAACTCGTTTTATAACTTCTATAATCTCCTGTGAAGTTTTGAGCAGAACAAACCGTATAAAAGAAAATTAATATTGGAATTAGTGCCTTTTTCATTTTTTAATGGATTGTAAAAATTTTGTTTTTGCTTTTTCTTTTTCCAATTTAACCTTTAGCTCTCCTAATTTTCGTTCTAAATTTCTTATTTCAATGAATGCCTGGTATGAACCGACCTTATCTAATAATTGCAAATCTTTTTGAATATTTTCAAATGAATCATCCCTATCTACCCTAAAACACATTTTATTAACTTTCTTCAAATGGTCCTTAACTTCTATATCTAAACATATAGTTGTTAAATCACTACCTAAAATATATTTCCCCCAATATTCATATTCGTCTAATTTACATTGCAGATTATTCCATTTAAATGAATTATTTTTAATTACTTTTAAATTCCTGTTAATTACTTCATTTTTGTGGTATTGATATAATCCTTGACCTCCTGAACTTTTAATAAATGTTCTTTGTATAATTAATTTTACGTCTTGTCTTAAGAAAGTATCAATTGAATTTAACTTTTCAAGAGTACCATCATTCGTAAATACGACATAATGAATCCCTGGTTTTGTCATAGAGTTTGTAGATGATTTTTTAAATTTTAAATTAATTGCAATATTTAGAAATTTCATCATAAGCTTTAGATTCTCCTAACTCTCCAGCTTTAGATAGGTCTTTACAACCTAAATCTTTTTCCTTATTTTTTATATATGCTAAACCTCTAACTAAATATGAATTTGAATTTGGGTCGATTTGAATTGCTTTAGTAGCATCATTGATAGATTCTTTAAAATTACCCATATTTAAGTGAATTTCAGCTCTAGTATCCCAAATATACCACATCGAATTATTCTTTTCTAATGCAATATTCACTAACGGTAAAGCTTCATTATATTTTTTCATTTTTACTAAAGAATAAGCTTTGTTATTGTACACAGTGGCAATATCAGCCATCTTCAGGGGGTAATTTGATTGAAGTTCAAATATTTTATCGTAATCACTTATTGCGCCGTAATTATCATTTAACTCACTTTTAGCCCAACCTCTTAAAAATATAACATCAGTATTATTTTTATCAGATTCTAAATATTTTGAATAGTTATAAATTGCTTTAGAAAAATCTCCTTTTTGATGATATTCATATCCAATTTTGTAATAATTTATTTCCGTATTTGTATTATTGTTTTGATTTTGTTGTGAATTATTATTTTGTTGTGTTGCATTTTGATTTGAAACAAAAGTGTTATATTCAGAAATTACATTTTTTATCGAAATCTCTCGTTGTTTTAAGATATTTGTTGCTCTCGCTAAATCATCATTTTCCATAGATTTCAAAACTGATAATTCCCCATTTAATCGGTCGATAAATTTTTGTTCCTTAATTTGAGGTTTTAATTCAAGTATCCACGATTGTAATGCATATAAATAATCTTGATTGTGATTATATCTTTTTTGTAATTCCATTGGAAGTCTAGATAATTCTTCAAAAGATGAAGGGTTATATCTTGCTGGCTGAATAGGTTTTGAATACCTATTTACTTGAGAGTAGCTAATAAATGTAAATGCTAAAAAAAAGGTTAAAAAAAGATTTTTCATATCGTTAAATTTAATAAGTTGAATTTATAAATTCGTATTGATTTAGTAAACTATCGTATTTGTAATACCCTTTCATTTTACCGTAGTTATCGAATACCTCATAACGGTTTAGGAGTTTATTCCATTTTTTTATGAGTTTTTGATTGCCATAATTGTCGTATGTTTCGTTTTGATTGAGTAATGTATTATTCTGTTCATAGCTTTGCTGATTTCCATAATTATCATATGTTTCTGTACGATTTAGCAAAGCATTTTTTTTCTCGGTTTTAATCAAATTTCCATAATTATCATAATATTCAATTTGATTTAGTAAGGTGTTTTCTTTTGCATAAGCCACCAGATATCCATAAGAATCAAAAAATTCTGTACGTTGAAGTAAACTATTATATTTTTGTGTACTCACTTGTCCAATTCCGATTTGTACAATAAAAAGTAAAATCAGTGTTGCTAAAATTAATTTCATTTTTTTCATAGTTTATTTTTTTTAAAAGTTAAATATAGGCATATTTGCCTACATATTAATACTAATACTCTACGAATTTTACCTTGTGGAGTATATAGATGATTCAGCGTTTTTAATTGACTTTGGTAAGAACCTTAGAAAACACAGAAAATTAAAGGGTTTTACCCAAGCACAGCTTGCCATTGATTTGGGCGTTGAAATTTCCCAAATAAGCAGAATTGAAAGAGGTATTATTAATACTTCGATTGGAAACATTAACTTCATTGCTAAAGTTTTAAAAATTGATATAAAAGATTTATTTACTTTTTAAAACCAAAAATTATACTTAATCTAATTTAATAACTAACTACCAGTTTCTCCTAATACTTTTGATAATTAGCAACTTTTTAATGTTTTAGAAACATTCTAAAACATTGAATTGAGCAATTTTATATATGAATTTTTAGCGGTAATTTTTTATTCAATCAATCTGTCAATCTCATTTTCTAGCTTTGCTAAAATCACTTTTTGTTGACTGACATTTAAGGTTTCACAGATAAATTTACATAATTTTGTTTTGTCTAATTCTCTCAAAATACTCTCTGCGCCATAATTATCTATTTTTGTTCTTTGTTTGTAAAAAGTCTGAACATCTATGTTTTCGTTAATTGTTAAGAGGTTTTCAACACCAATTTTGAAAGTCACATTTTCATTGTTAGTTATCATTTTTCTAATAAAGAGATGTTCAATATTCTCTTCAGGTTTATTTGTATCACTGTCATAAAATAAAACTATTTTCTTGCTAATTTGATCCATATTGGCAGTAAAAAAAGTTTTGGCTTGATTTAATGCGGTATCACCTGTATTTTCTGCATTACCACTTTCGTTTATTCTCCCAATCCATTTAAATTCAATGGGTAATTGTGTTTTTTTAAACACCTCTAGACATTTATTATAATATATCTCATCTGTTTCTCCTTCTAAAAAAACAGTTGTTTTATCAGAAGATAGACTATGTGAAATACTAAACGCTTCTTGAACTATTTTTTCAGTCGACCAACCGAAAAATTTCGCCTCATTAAGGATGATAGTTTTACCATTTTGGTCTTTCTGTAGAATTATTACTTTGTCTTCATTTCTATTAGCATTATGTAATATAAATGGCGAATGTGTTGAAATAATTATCTGTGAAGTTTGTTCTCCGTTATTATTTGTAAATAGTTTCTTGAAGAAACTAAGAACCTTAAGTTGCCAATTTGGATGAAGACTAATTTCAGGTTCATCAATTAAAATCAATGCACCTTTAGAGCTTTCTTTATCTTTTAAAAGAAAGCTTCCACGAAATACAATTTGTTTTTCTCCAGAGCTTAATTGGCTTATTGACATTTCATTTCCATTCTCCTCGAAAATAATTTCTTTTCTATTACTTATATTCTCAATTCGTTTATATTTTTTTAGAGGAAACATAAAGTCATAGGCAGATGTAAACCTCTTAATTCTAACATCAATTTTATTAAGGTCTATTGGCTGATTAATATTATTTCTTGCCCATTCTGTAAATTCTAAAGCATCCAGACTTTGTACGTCAATCAGCAATTGTGTTATTTCTGTGGCTAAATTTGTATTAGACCTTTGACTTTTTAAATCAGTCCTATCAATGTTTGTTGATGTTACTGTGGATATTAGATTAGGTGTGAAATTTATTTCAACATCTGAAAAAATCGCTCTTAGAAGTCCATTTGTGTCATTTTGGGAAAATAGGTGACCTTCCATGGCTGAGGAAAATCCAGTTTCTGTCATTCCTTTGATTTCGATTTGGTTCCAATTTTCAACTATATTATAATCAATTGAAATGACGAAAATATTGTCTTTGTAATTTGTTGTGAAGTGTTGTTTTGAATTTTTTCCAACTTTTAAAACTTGAATTTCATCGTTTGAAAGTTCAATTTCAAAGGTTCTTTTTTCATCACGTTTATCATTTATTAAAGATAGACTTGAAAACTCAAAAATATGATTAAGTAAAAGTGATTTACCAACACCATTTTCTCCAGCAATAATAATTGTGTTAATGATTTTTCCATTAGAGTCAGTAAAGTCAAATTCTATATCACCAAATAAAGGATTGTTTTTGTAGCTAATTTTTCTAATTTTCATAGTTTGTCTGTAAATATTTCAAATTTACTCTAACGAGTTTTTAAAGATTTGTGCGACTAAAGATTGGATAATTTTCCATCGTAGCAATATTTTTATTGAATGCATGTCAGTTTGTACTAAATCCGATTTGAGCATAAATTATGTACGTCTTAAGCGCTTGCATTTTTCTTTTCTATGTATTCAATGAAGTTCCTATAAGTTTCATCTTTTCTTTCTTCAAATAAATCCAGCAATAGGTTTTTTACTTGGCTTTTATGTTTACTTGTGTAATCAAAACCATTTATAAGACTAAAATTGGAAATCGTAATTTCAAATTCAGCACTTGCTCCTTTGTTGGTAAAATCTCTAAATGAAAATATTACATTACAATTTCCTTCGTGATTACCGTGGTGAAATTTAAATGAGGATTCCATTTCCCAAAATTGTAAGTTTTTATGATATTTTTTGTCCTTAATAAAAAAAGTATCGTGAATTTGTCTACCTTTTAGTTTTAACTCACTTTTATTCATCATCCAATCAATTTCTTTTGGTAATATGATAGAATTATCTGGTTTGAATTCCATATTTATAATATCTTTAAATTCAAAGTACCTACTTTCTGTATATGTAGATAATCTATAGAAAAACACAATTCTGTCTTCATTGTTGAAATCTGAAAATAAGATTTTATTAAGTTTATTGTCTTTTTTGATAAAGTGGTTAGTTTTAAAATGGTCTACTAAAGATTTTTGTAAATTATCTCCGACAAAATTACTTTCAGAAGAAGTATATGTTTTGGTAATTCTTAATTCGTCTGAGGCAATTTTTTCAATTTCTATTTTACCTTTAAATATATTTGTTGACTCATACCAACTTTTGTTTAAATCATTTCTTTCAATTTCATATTCAATTGTCACTTTATCGTTATTCTTTTCTGCAATAGAAATTATTGGTTCAGAACTTAACCAAAAATTCACTCCTTCTGTTGGTATTAAACCACTTATTTTAAAATTTGAAATAGCATCGGAAACAGGTTTTTCAGAGTTCCACGATATTCTACTTGTATTCTTTTTTGTATTATCCTCGCGTGTGTTTTGAAACTCTCTTAAAACGTCAAATTCGGTAGGGCTTAATAATAATGTTGAAATACAAGGAACTAATAATTCTTTATTTGAATGATTGAAAAAAACACCTCTATTTCTTAAAAAGTTTTTTAAGTCCGAATTAGATATATACGTTTGATTTGCAAAACCTCTCATAAGTTCTCCAAATGGCAAAATCTTATCAATATGCTTGTGTTCTTGTTTCATATTAGATTTGTAATGATTTAAAGTTATCATTATAGCTTTCAATGCTAATTTGTTCAGTGAATGTTTCCTCTTCAAATGCACTTTTGGCAATTCTTACATCACTTGAATTTCTTATCTCATTATAATCCGGAAATAGTATTACTATTTTACTTGACCAAGATTTAGAAAGCTCTTTAGATAGACTGATTAACCTTTTTAAATCTTTTATATCAAAAGGTTCTATTGTGTATAAGGCTAAAGTTGTTATTTTGGTAAGTGGCTCCTCTATTCTTAAAGGTAAAATACTAGTATTAATATACTCCACTGGCAAAATTTTACCAAAATTCCTTTTTATAGTTGGAATAATATTTTTTCCTGTATCAGGATAAAAAAAAGTTATGTCAGAATCTTTAAATCTTGAAATCGCATACTTTAAACTACAATATATAAAATCAATTCGTTTATTATCAACGATGTATAAACTATCATAGTTGTAATCCTCAGAAAATCTTAAATTGGCTAATTTGGGAATTAAGTCAGTATAAGATGTTTCATTATTTGTTAACCAAAAAAGTAATCCAACATCTTCACTTTTTGTATAATTTCTAGTTTCAGAAATTATTTCTTTTGACTGTTGGCTTGTCTTAAAGCATTCAATAGCTTTTGTTAAATCTTCAAAATGACTTTTGAAAGCAGAAGAAGGTGAATTTGGATATGGCAAATCACTAAATTTAACAGAAATATTAATCTTTTTTAAAACAGAATCAACGAGAGGTGATTTATATGTAAAGAAAAAATCTAAGCCATGAGTTCGCTTTTTATGACTTTCTTTGGAGCAATTAAATTCAATATTTTGGTGAGCTTTTCCCCAACCGATAAGTTTTAGAAAATTCTCAACCGACTTTTCACCATATTCTCCAATTAATTTTGATTTTTCTCCCATTTGTTAATTATTTTTTCTGTTTTGACTAGAGGTTTAGGCTAGGAAATGTTTTTATTTTATATCAGTTTTTTGAACTTATATTCAGATTTCAATTGCTCTAATTCATTTTTATCAATCAATTTTGTGTTCGAAAGCCACAGAATATTTGCCATAAATTGCTCCTCACTCAATTCAAAGTCAATTAAGAATTCTTTCTTTTTCTTGTTAGAAACTTTAATAAGATAATTTGCAAATTCTAGGACTTTTTCTTCATTAGGTTTATTTCTAAAAAGTCGAATAAGTTTATTTCCATTATTAATCAGAATGTCGTCTTTATGAGGTTTTATATACCCAATTATTGAAACCGCCCCCCAAATAATCGCCATTACAACATAAGTACCTGGTTTTTCAGGGTTACCAAAGAAGTAAATACCTAAACAAATCAGAGTTATTAAACTAGATATTAATAAAAATATTTTTCCAAAAATTACATTATCAGCTTCATATTCAATTTGATTACCAACATCTATCAAATGAATTTTATATTTAAATTTATCTTTTATTGTATTAAATTCAACTTCTACAAATTCATTGTCAGAGTCAATAGAGTAAGTTCTAGTCTCAAATCCTCTTTTTTGTTCAATTCTATTCATAATTTTTTGTATTCATTTTTTCAACTTGTACCCAACTTATTATATCCTTACAAATAACAATCTTGTCCTCAATTGATTTTAGAGGGTGTTATATGGTATTTGCTAATTAAAATTAAATGGATTATTTTAAGCAATTTTTAAACAATTTATTTTATATAAATGTAATCAATTTTTTTAAACAAAAAACCACCCCCCTTTTAGGTACTTAATTTCATTAACTATTATTTATTAACTTTTTTCATCAAAAAAGAATTCATGTATTTTAATTATTTCTCCCCTTCCAATTTGAACTAAATCACCTGTTTCTTTAAGAAAAATTCCAAGTGACTTTTCATTATAAATAAATTTCATATCATTAGAATAATCTGTAACAATATACATATCACCTTCTAGTTTAAAAAATGGAATTTCTAGGTCACCTTTTCCATCTATGCCTTTATTTACTATTTTACCGGAAAGTAAAGCATCATTAACACGTTTGTTATTAGTTTCTCCTGAAGCAACTTTAACATATGAAGTCATCATTTTTAGCCACTCTATTTTATCCACTAAGTGCCATTTCACTTTATTAAAATCTATACCTTGTTCATTTATCCACCCATAGCTTGTAAATCCAAATAAAATTTGCTTCTTACCATTAAGTACAGGTTTATCTTTAGGTTCAAACTCCTGAATGTTAAATATTAAGACAGATACAGCAGACATGTCTTTTAATTTTTTACCATTAAAATCAAGTGTTTTTAAAGAAAAACTAGTTAATTCAGGTCTATTTGAAAGTACCCACTCAGTTCCTGTTAATTCGGCCTGTTCTTTCATTTGTTCTATTGCAGCAACACCTGCACCAATTGCAAGTAGGCCTCCAACAACAGCGGCTGTTGCTGCTCCATTATTTTGAGCTTCAACATTTTTGGGCAATAATATCGATATGATAATTAGAAATGTAAATAACTTTTTCATGTTTTTTATTAATTTTTATTAATTCTACTCTTAAGGATTTTCAAATTACTCCCCGTTTATTTTAGTGGTTTCTGGTCTCCACTATATTTATCCCAACAAAAAAATATCAAAGAGATTAACTCTTTAAGCTTGGATTCACAAAAACAAAAGGAATTTTAGCGATTTTTTTCATAGGGGTAAATAACAACATTAAAACTAAGTAGTTTAATTGAAATTTGTAATGATAATTATCACACACCCAAATTTAAACTCAAATAATAATTTTACATTACGGTAATCCGTAATGCTTATATAAATTATTATGGTTTAGACATAAGATATCCTTAAACAAAAAACCACCCCTTAAGGAAAGAGGTGGTAAAAATTGCTATGAAAAAGATGTAGGTCATAATGCCTACAATTCAAATATAGTAAATTAAATTTATTTATTCATCTTTTTATTCAACTTTTTCATTTCCTCGCTTACCTTCTTTTGAACAACTTTTCCATAATGTGCTTGGGTTATTGCCATACTGCTATGCCCTAACAATTCACTGACAATTTCCATTGGGACATCATTATAAAGCAATACAGTAGAAGCAAAAGTCTTTCTGGCTGTGTGAGTGGTTAACCTTTTATCTATACCCACAATCGTTGCTATTTCCTTTAAATAAGAATTATATAGCTGATTGCTTGGTATTGAAAACAAAAATTCGGTACTATCATCAGAATATTTATCAATTAGTTCTCTAGCTTTTGGCAATAAAGGAATTGCAAAATTACGCTGTGTTTTCTCTCTTTTCATTTCAATCCACAATTTACCATCAAATCCTTTTGAGATATGTTTTTTTTGTAGTTTGCTAATTTCATTATATGCCAATCCTGTGTAGCAACTAAACACAAACCAATCTTTTACCTTTTGCAATCTGATTTGTGCAAATTGGTGTTTTTCTAAATTTGCCAACTCTTTTGAAGTTAAAAACACCACTTCAAGTTTTACTCTTTTGGATGAATATAGCATAAATGGGTCTTTTTCTAAAAAACCTTCAGCAATGGCAACTTTTACAGATTTTCTAAAACGTTGAATTGATTTATTAATAGTAATTTGCTTTTGTGCCTTTTCAACTTTTAAATAATAATCCAATTCTTCTAAAAATTGCAAATTCAACTTTTTTAACGGCAAATCATTCGTTTTATATTTATGTTTAATAAATGATTTCACATTATTTTTGACGTAATAAAACTTATTCCAAGTAACCTCTTTAATCCCCTTCCCTATAAGCCTTTTAAGCTTGATTAAGTAGACTTCAAAGTATTCAACCGTATTGTATTCTTTGGCTGATTTCTTGCCTTTATACAACGTGTAAATGTCATCTACAGTAAAATTTCCTTCCTGAACTTGAAGCAATAAAAAAGCCTTATTAATTTTACTTTTAATAAGGCTTAGTTGTGAATTAACAAATTCAGTTTCATCATATGGAGGTTCAGCTTTTTGATGCTTACTCTTCCAATTTTTAGGGTTTACAAATAATCCTGTAGCAAATTCCTTTCTAATTTTATTATATGTAATTCTACATTTAATTGGACATTCAGCTTTTCTATTGATTTTGGATTTATCAATAATAAATCTTATTGTAATTTTCATAATTTAATGGTTTTTATGGTTTTTAAAAAGTGGGGCACTTTTTTTAATATCTATGCACCGAATAGGGCACCTTTTTTTAATAAAAAAGTTGACAAATTGGCAATTAAAAGAATTGGGAATTGTAGGATGCAATGAATGCATACAATGCAGTAATAACAAGTAAAATGTAATGTTTAGTCCTGTTTAAAATAAAAAAACCACTCAATTTCTTGAATGGTTTTATACGCTTGGGCTCCTCCTCTTGGGCTCGAACCAAGGACCCTCTGATTAACAGTCAGATGCTCTAACCAACTGAGCTAAGGAGGAATTTATCCGCTTTTGCGAGTGCAAATATACAAGGTTTTCTTCTTTTTGCAAGAAATTATCAAAAAAATTTCTTCTTTTTAAATTCTTTAATTTCAATTAAAAGCAACATGTTGTAAATCAACTTAAAACAAGTCGCTTAAATCCGCATTTATTTTAATGGTTTCCCATATTATTCCACAAAAAAGCCATTAAAAAACCATATTTTTACTAGGTTTGGCTAAATATTACTAAAAGTATAATAATTGCAAAATAACCATAATTAAAATGGTGGTTTTGGTAAAAGTTGTATTTTTGCGCTATCAATTAAAACATTGACTACTAACAATACTATGGATAAATTTTCATTTTTAAATACGGTGCACACGGGCTTTATTGCCGATTTATACGACCAGTATTTGATAAATCCTGATACAATAGAACCCAGCTGGAGAAGTTTTTTTCAAGGATATGATTTCGCCAACGAAAAATATTCATTTAAAGACGAAGAAGAAGACAAAGAAAATGCCGCCTTTGAAGTTCCGGAAAATGTACTGAAGGAATTTAAAGTTCTCGACTTAATTAATGGCTACAGAACGCGCGGCCATCTGTTTACAAAAACAAATCCGGTTCGCGAACGCCGGCAATATTTGCCAACGCTGGCCATCGAAAATTTTGGACTGTCCGAAAATGATTTGGATACCGTTTTTGACGCCGGACAAGTTATTGGCACAGGGAAAGCGACTTTGCGCGAAATAGTTAAGCATTTAGAGACCATTTATTGTGAATCTATTGGGGTTGAGTATATGTATATTCGAAATCCAGAAGAAGTAAAGTGGATTCAAAAACAACTTACCACCAACGCCAATCACCCCAGCTACACGCCTGAAACTAAAAAATATGTATTGCAGAAGTTGAATCAGGCGGTGACATTTGAAAACTTTCTGCAAACCAAATATGTAGGCCAAAAGCGTTTTTCATTAGAAGGCGGCGAAACTTTAATTCCTGCTATTGGCGCGGTGATCAGGCTTGCAGCAGAAAATTTTGGCGTAAAAGAATTTGTGTTGGGTATGGCGCACAGAGGGCGTTTAAACACGCTGATAAATATTTTCAGAAAACCGATCCGCGATTTATTCAGCGAATTCGAAGGCAAAGATTTTGAAGATGAAGATATTGATGGCGACGTTAAATACCATTTGGGTTTAACCACACGCAAAACATTGAAAACCGGTAAGGATCTTATTATGAATTTGGTTCCGAATCCTTCACATTTGGAAACTGTTGGCCCTATAGTTCAGGGGATTTCCCGCGCAAAAATAGACAATGATTACAACGGTGACAATTCAAAATTGCTTCCGATTATTGTTCATGGTGATGCGGCAATCGCTGCCCAAGGCGTTGTTTATGAAGTGATACAAATGAGTCAATTGGCTGGTTATTCAACCGGCGGAACCATCCATATTGTGGTGAACAACCAAATCGGATTTACCACAAATTATTTGGACGCCCGTTCAAGCACGTATTGCACCGATGTTGCGAAAGTAACCTTGTCGCCCGTATTGCACGTAAATGCCGATGACGTGGAAGCCGTGACCCACGCCATAGAAATGGCCATGAATTTTAGGATGCAATTCAAAAGAGACATTTTTATTGACTTGCTCGGATACAGAAAATACGGACATAACGAGGGCGACGAGCCACGTTTTACGCAGCCAAAATTATACAAAGCCATTGCAAAACACCCAAATCCGAGAGATATTTACGCGCAACAGCTGATTGCCGAAGGTGTTATTGATGATGCTTATTTAAATAAAATTATTGCTGATTTTAAAGACTTGTTAGAGGAAGAATACCTGCATTCAAAAGAGGTTGAAACTTCAAAAGTAAGAGAATTTATGCAAGAAACCTGGGAAGATTTTACCAGAAGGGGTTTGGAAGCGATGCTGGTTTCCGAAAAAACCGCTTACCCAAAATCGAAACTGAAAGACATCGCCAAAATTGTTTCCACTGTTCCAAAAGGCATTAAATTTTTACGCAAAGCTGAAAAGATTTTACTGGACAGACACCAAATGGTTTTTGAAAATGACAGAATCGATTGGGGAATGGGCGAAACCCTGGCTTACGGAACCTTGCTTCAGGAAGGATTTGACATCCGTATTTCCGGACAGGATGTGGAGCGCGGAACATTTAGCCATCGCCACGCCATTTTACGTGATGAAATTTCCGAAGAACGCATCAATCTGCTGAACATGATTGGCGAAAATCAGGGTAAAATGAACATTTACAATTCCTTATTGTCGGAATACGGCGTGCTTGGTTTTGATTATGGTTACGCCATGGCAAACCCTAATACCCTGACCATTTGGGAAGCCCAGTTTGGTGATTTCAGCAACGGCGCCCAAATTATTTTCGACCAATATCTATCGGCTGCGGAAGATAAATGGAAATTGCAAAACGGAATTGTGGTGTTGTTGCCTCATGGATATGAAGGACAAGGATCTGAGCATTCATCTGCCCGAATGGAGCGTTTTCTGCAATTATGCGCCATTGACAATATGATTTTGGCCGATTGCACAACGCCGGCAAATTTTTTCCATCTGTTGCGTCGTCAAATGAAACGCGATTACCGAAAACCGCTTATTGTGTTTACGCCAAAAAGTTTGCTCCGCCATCCGGCCGCAACTTCTTCATTGGATGATTTTTCCAACGGCAGTTTTCAGGAGGTTATTGATGATAACATCGACAAAAAAAATGTGACCAAATTGGTGTTTTGCACCGGCAAATTTTATTATGATTTATTGGCCGAACGCACTTCGTTGGAAAGAAATGATGTGGCGCTGGTAAGAATTGAACAGCTATTCCCTTTGCATTTGGAAAAACTGCAACAGGTAATCGACAGCTATCCGAAGGTGAAAAAATACGTTTGGGCACAGGAAGAACCTGAAAATATGGGCGCCTGGAGTTTTATGCTGCAACGCTTCAGGCTGGTAAATTTGGAAGTGGCATCGCAAGCTTTTCATGCGGTTCCGGCAGCAGGTTCTTCTGCACGTTTTAAGCGAAGGCACCAACGCGTGATTGATAAAGTATTTGAAACTCAACAATAAATTAAGTTTAAATTATTTTCTTCGGAAGAAATTTAAGTCAGAAGAAAGATAAAAAAAAATTAAAGAAATGATTTTAGAAATGAAAGTTCCCTCACCGGGAGAGTCTATCACAGAAGTAGAAATTGCGGCCTGGCTAGTTAAAGATGGCGATTATGTAGAAAAAGACCAGCCCATTGCCGAAGTGGATTCCGACAAAGCGACCCTTGAATTGCCTGCGGAAGAAAGCGGCATTATTACGTTGAAGGCTGAAGAAGGCGACACGGTAAGAGTTGGTTCGGTTGTTTGTTTAATCGATTTAGACGGGAAAAAACCAGTTGACGCAAAACAGGCTGCAGCAAGCAGTGAAAAAACCTCAGAAGAAATTGAAGAAAAACAAGCTGAAAAACCTTTTGTGGCAAGTGTTGTCGAAAAAACATACGCAAGCGGCACAGCTTCTCCTGCAGCAAAGAAAATACTGACAGAAAAAGGAATTGCGGCTTCTGAAGTTTCAGGAACCGGCAAAGACGGCAGAATCACAAAAGACGATGCCGTAAACGCTGTGCCAAGTATGGGAACGCCAGCCGGAGGATCGCGCAGCAGCGAACGCACAAAACTTTCTATGCTTCGCAGAAAAGTGGCGGAACGATTGGTTGCCGTAAAAAATGAAACTGCCATGCTTACCACTTTTAATGAAGTGGATATGAAACCTATTTTCGACTTGAGAAACGACTATAAAGAGGCATTTAAAGAGAAACACAATGTTGGATTAGGGTTTATGAGTTTCTTTACTTTGGCTGTTGTAAGGGCTTTAAAATTATTTCCTGATGTTAATTCCATGTTGGATGGCGATTATAAAATTTTGCACAACTTCATGGATATTTCCATCGCGGTTTCCGGCCCGAAAGGCTTGATGGTTCCAGTAATCAGAAATGCGGAAAATCTTTCTTTCAGGGGTGTGGAAAATGAAGTAAAACGTTTGGCTTTAAGGGCAAGAGACGGACAAATAACGATTGATGAAATGACCGGAGGCACTTTTACCATTACGAACGGCGGTGTTTTTGGTTCCATGTTGTCAACGCCAATTCTTAACCCGCCCCAAAGCGGCATTTTAGGAATGCACAACATTGTTGAAAGACCCATTGCCGTTAAAGGTGAAGTGGTAATCCGGCCAATTATGTATGTTGCCTTGTCTTACGACCACAGAGTTATTGACGGAAGGGAATCTGTAGGGTTTTTGGTTGCCGTTAAGGAAGCATTGGAAAATCCGGTGGAAATTTTAATGGACAACAATCCTAAAAAAGCGTTGGAATTGTAAGATTCTAAAAATATTTAATAATAAAAAAACCGAGCAAATTGCTCGGTTTTTTTATTATTTATTATTGAGCAGACAATTTACGGCCCTCCAAAAGAATGGGCAGCTTGCGACCTGTACATACAATAATTTATTTAAAATTTATACACCAGCTTTTTTAAATACAGACATTTTTTCTCGTAGTTAATTATGGCACTTCCTTTTTCAAGAATGTCGGCACCAATAATGCCGTCAACAGCTTCGGCATGATGTTCTGTCAGTGCAGTATTAACGTGATTTAAATCGAGCAACACAACCGTGAATTTTTGGTATTTCCATTGGTTAATCTCAATGCTGTTTTTAGAAGAAATTTTTGTTTCCATGCCAATTGCACCCGCACCGGCAGCCTTTGTGGCTGAATCTTTCACCACAAGTTTAAATTTTTCGGCCAAATTGATGTCGATACATGAATTTGAAGCGCCGGTATCTAAAATAAACCGACCTTTTACATCATTTAATTTTGCTTTAAGTTCAAAATGATTGGTGTTAATCTTTTTGAGTTTTATTTTGGCATATCCTTTTCTCAAAAGAATGTTGTTAAATTCCATCTATTTGTATTTAGGGCAAATTTACCGCTTTTTTTATAAGAAAATAAGCGTCTGAAAATGAAACAAAAAAAATACCGTCTCAAAAAAGACAGTATTTTTATATGATTTAACTAATTTGTTATTCTACTTTAAATGCGATTGGCAAACTGTATTTTACACCCACTGCACGTCCGCGTTGTTTACCTGGAGTCATTTTAGGCAATGATTGCACAACTCTAATGGCTTCCGCTTCCAATCGTTTGTGGGGTGCTCTAGCCTGAATATCTGTAATCTCTCCTGTTTTATCAATTTTGAACATTACGAATATTTTTTTAATACCTGGGGTTAATCCTAATTCCGATGCCAAATCTGCATTAAATTTAGAATTCACGTGTTTAGATATCTTATCCTGCAAACATTCTTTTAATTCTGCTTTTGAGCCTTTACATCCTGGAAATACAGGTACATCTTCAATAATTGCGAAAGGAACATCTTCCGTAACTTCTTCATCCACACTTGCTTCAACGATTTTCGTAACTTCAACAGCTTCATCTTGATTGGTTTCAGTAGATTTAATTACTGTTTCCTCAATTTCTTTTTCATCCTCTACAATTTCTATCCTATCTGGTGTTGGAGGTGGCGGTGTTTTAACTTCCGGTGGTTTTACTTGTTCAATTTCTATAGTTTGCTCCTCTTCCTCTGCTATTAAGCCAGCAGGGCCAAGTTCAGCAATAACTCTATCATACGTCTTCTTTTCAATGGCTAAATACACCACTAAAAGAGCTAAAACCAAACCTAACTGCATAAACAATTTGGTATAGATCTCTAAATTTGCTTTCGGGTTCTTTTTGACTTGCATCTGTAAAATTTTTTATAGGTTGCTAATTTAATAATTTAAATATATTATACAAGTATATTTTTCAATTCATATGTAAATTTTATTTGATTTTTAGGTATCAACTGAAATTTACATATATTCTGGCCTCCTGGTCAGATTGGTTCGTCGGTTTTTGTGATGCGAACTCTTATGTTCTTCTCATCTTATTTTTTTAAAAACAAGCATAAAAAATAGGGTTGCAACAATAATTCCCGCAAAATTGGCAAAAACATCATATAAATCTGCTTGCCGGTTGTTGGTAAATACACCTTGTAAAATCTCAATAATTATGCCATAAATAAAAACAGCCATCCCTATTGAAAAAGCTGATTTCCACTGATACGTTTTTGGTTTAAAGGTTAATAACCAACCTGTGGTTAAAAGACAATAGCCTAAAGCGTGCAAAATTTTATCCGAAATCTGCAGGCCTATCCCTAAACCATTATTAAGAGAAATTAGACTTCCAATTGCAATTGCAATTGTTAAAAGGGTGGCAACGTAAAAAAAATAATTACGCGCCAATCAATTCTGCGTATGCTGAAGCCGACAATAATTCATCAATTTGAGAAGCCTCTGAAATTGAAATTTTAATCATCCATCCTTCACCATAAGGATCGGTATTTACTTTTTCAGGCTCGTCAGCCAACGCTTCATTAATTTCAATTATTTCCCCTGTTATAGGCATAAATAAATCTGAAACAGTTTTTACGGCTTCTACCGACCCAAAGACTTCTTCTTTCTCAATTGTTTCATTTAAAGTATCAACATCTACATAAACAATATCACCCAATTCGCTTTGTGCAAAATGTGTAATGCCTATTGTTGCTGTATTGCCTTCAATTTTAATCCATTCGTGGTCTTTAGTGTATTTTAAATCTGCTGGAATATTCATTATTTTAATTTATTTAATTTACTGATTAATTTATTGTTTAATTACCAAATATATACCTTACACTTAATCCCGAGCTAACCGACTGTCTTGGGAAAGTTGTTGAAATTGCGTATTGGGAGGAACTTTGGTCGAAGTAAAAAGAGGTTGTTAAATTTTTACTTACCGCATAATCTGCAAAGAACTTCAGCGACAATAAACGTTGCCCGCCTGTAACCTGATCGTTATCTTTATCTATTGCCCTGATAATTGTTTCATTGTCTCTTAAGGAAACATCGGCCCGCAAATCCAAATCGCCCTTCAATTTTGTCAACTCGCCTCCAAATCTAAATTTCATGGCCAAATCTTTAATTCTGTACCCCAATCCAACCACATATTCGGTGCCTTTTATCTGGGTAATTGTGTTGTTGTTAAAGTTTAAAGTAAGCCCTCTGTCCTTGTTAATTCGACCGCTGAAAGATACGGAATTTTTCATTTTCACATCAACTTTTATCAGAGGAGAAAATTCTTCCAGTAAATTGACATTTGTGAAGATGGTTTTGTTAACATAATTCCCTGCTATGTCGGTTTCTGCATACGGATTGTCGCTGTTATACGCCAAATTATTGCTGAAACTTGTGATGGAATATAGCGAATTATAGCTGTGCGTTACCAAAAAACTTCTGAAATTTTCCTTAAACCAACCAATTTTCATCAATCCTTTATATGTTAATTTCCAACTTGGAATGGGCACATCCCTGAAAGCGCCCAATTTTACCTTAGCCGCATCTTTCCCTGAATAGGCTGCCACAAATGCCGGCAACATCACCTGTTCGCTTGTTTCCCCAAAACCGATTATCGGCTGTCCGGTATTTGTTGCCAAACGTTGCGCAATAATTGCCCGGTTATTTTTAAATTCTTCAAAAGTGACATCAGGGTTGGTAAACGCTGTTTTTAACATATTGTGGCTAATACTGAAATTTCCGTATTGGGTAATTGGAGAATTTGTGTTTAATTGGTTATTCACCACATCCAATTGTTGCGAGGTGTTTTTTGTGTAGGTTTTACTTCCCCTAAATTCGATGTCTAAATTTGGGGACGGTTCAACGGTGATGGTGGCATCCAGTTTGTTTAAATGCGTTTGGCTGAATGTTCTGTTGAAATATGGATCATTGATGTCTCGCGACAATAACCAGCCATTTTCAACCGCTCTTTGTCTGATGTCAATCTGGCTTCCAAACACAAATCCGAATGTTGGCGCAAGACTGCCGCTGTAATTGTCGCGTCCCAAAAATCCGATTTGTGGCATGTATCCAGGCAAATATGTTCCATTATTTTCGGCATAATTAATCCTTGCTTTTTTAACTGAAGTTAATATGTTGTAAAAAGTCTGTCCAATTTCGGCACCCACGGATTTGTTCTTTTTGGCGGCGCTATTTTGGGGAACTTCAGGCGTTTTTGAATCTTCGGCATCGGCCTTGGATTTTTTATTCAAAAGCTTATCAATTCCGATAGTTTTGTAAAAAGCGTTAAAATCCAAATCCACGCCAATGGTATGCGTGTTCGCATTTTGAATTACATTTCCAACTTTATCAATATAGGTTTGTGAAGATGCCTGCCAGTCAAAATCGGCTGTATAGGCGTAATCTGCATTCACAAATTCCAAGAACGGAAACTTATTTAAAGGTATTTTGTAGGTTCCGTTTAATGTTTGGTGGTAATGGTCCGGTCTTCCTACGGTAAAGAAATTGTCAAATAATTTTATGTCATCCGTTGCGCTGAAATCATCATAAATATAATTGTTGGCCGCCCTAAAATTAAACTGCAGCGATTTTGTTAAATTGTACCCAATTCCATAATCCCAGTCAAACATAAAATGACGTTGTCTCAGCACCGGCAATTCCGGCAAGCCTTCAATCAAACTTCTTGATAATTGCTCATTATACCTTCTGATGATATTTGAATTTACGGAAATTGTTGAAGGCAATAAATTCACGTTAAAATCTTTAATGAATTTTAAATATTTACCATCCAGTGCGCCCACGTTTTTAAATGGTTCAATGGTCTTTTCATTGAAAGCAAAATTATAGTTGGCAGAAGTCCGCACATTTTGGTCGCTATATTTTTGGACATTGTAATCTTTATGGTAAGTTTCGTTATAGGCATAAGAAACCGATAAATTTTCAACGCTGTAAAAACGCTTTTTATTCTCTGAATTTGGGTTGAATTCTTTACTGACATTGATTAAACTGATGCTTCTTCGCTTGGTATAATCTTGGGCGTTTTTGCTGTTTGGATTGATGTCTTTTGCATCTTCAAACAATACATCCTGATATTGCGGATCGTATTTCGGATCTTTAAACTCTTCGGAAACACTATAATTGAAAGGCAATCTTATGCCCCAATCTTTTGGCAACAGTTTTCCGAAATTCACATTGGTAACCACGTCATACAATTTCGTGTCTTGCTGGCTTCGTTCATTTACGCGCTGTTCAATGCCACCAAATCCTTGCGTTTCCATTCTTCCGGTTACGGCCACATCCGCAAAATCGGCGAAATTTGCATCGGCGCTTACCACGGCTGCCCATCCGCCTTTATTGTCGAACTCCGATACCCGCATTTCATTAAACCAAATCTCAGCACTTTGATTGGTGGTTGTCACATTTTTTACGCCCAACATAATGGTTTTGATGTTCGCCAAATTCGGATTTCCTTTTACCCGAATATCGTAACCTTCCAATCCATCAATGGGTGAAGGTGCATTTACTGCTGGAAACAATACATTTGGGGCAATACCGGCTTCAAATCGCAACAATTTAAGTTTTCCCAAATATTCCAAAAAGGCATCCAAATTGTTTTCTTCCGGCCAAATTTCTATCGGTGTTGTTACGCCGTAATCAGATACCGTCATTAATTTTTCCAACTGATAATAGTTGTCGTTTAAATCACTTCCTATTCTGATAATCGCTTTTAATTCATTGTCCTGAACCTGCGGTTTTGTTTGAACGCCTTCGGCATGCAAAAACAATTTCAAATGTTTGTACATTCTTAAATCTACCCTTACATTTTTAAATATTGCCCTGGTTTCTTCAGGTTCAAGATCGGTGACTTTTAACGATAATGATTGCTCATTTTGTTTTTGTAAAGTAGTGGTTCCCCTTAAAATTTCACGCTCAATTCCCGGAGGCAATACATAAGGAATTGGACTTCTGCTTTCGTTTTCCTGAATATTCACCACGCCTACCTGAAAGTTTTGCAGTTGTGCATTTGTTAAATCTTGTGGCGGCACAATCACTTCATCCAATGTTTTTGTGTAACGTCTCCAATCGCCGCGCACCAACTGCAACTCCCCAAAACGCAACACCACCGGCATTTTAAATTTGGTTAAAAATATTCGCATAAAACGAATGGTATTAAACCCTGTGATATTGTTGACAACCTCATCCGGACTGCCAACCTGAATCCTGAATTGCAACCACCTAAATTCCTTTTCACTGCCGTCTTCCAGCGCAACTTTCACTATTTTTTCATCAACAATATTGTTTTGCCCAATAACCAAATCGTTTTTATTTAAAGACACTTTGTATTGATAATAGCTTTCAACCGTATTCATGGTTTGGTCTTTATTGATGTCTTCAACATCCGGAAATGTTGTTGCTGAAGTTGGATAACTTTCGGTTGATAAATTATTGGTTGGCGAATTTCCCTGTGTATTGTTAAACTTTTTGTAGCGTGTTAAAATCGAGGCATTGTTGGCATCGTATTCCGAACTTCTGAAATAGCTGTAATTGTCATTCGCAGGATCGGGGCCAAAAGCAGTTCCAAACAATTGGGTTTCTTCGGTATCATTCAATCCGTCAAAACCAATATCTTGGCTTAAACGTTCCTCATCTTTGTCGCTGAAAGCGTACAATAAAGATTGGTTGGTGGGAATTTTACCCCAAACAGTCGGTTCGGTGTTGCTGGTGCTCAACGGATTTTCAGGCAAACCGTTTTCGTACATTTTTCTGCCGTCTTTTAAAATATCTTCTGAAACGTTTCCAAGGTTAAAATAAACTTCCCCAACCTGGTTTTCGGGATCGTTCGGATTTACTCCGGCAGGCAATCCTTCCGCATTTGTGATGGAATAATGGTCGTAAGGATCCATCAGCCAAAATTGGATATATTCAACGTTTGATTGTTCAAAGTTTGTGGTGGTCAATGGCCTGGTAATCCCTGCCCATCTGTCTTCCGGATTGGTGAATTTTCCATCGGCGCCCAAATTGGCCGTGTCATAATTATAACTTCCCCTTTCATTCGGAAAATAAGCCAAATCCAAAGTTCTCACTACGGTTGACTGGGTTAAATCCAAGTCTTGTTCAGGAAATAATTCTTCGTACCTGATTCTTCTGATTTCCGCACGTGAAAGTTCTGTATTGTCAATGTTTCCAGGCTGTAATGAGGAACCTCCATAAAAAAGCGGATCAACGGTGTACCAGGCCAATCTGGCTCTTTTGTATCCGTAAGGAAGTCCGGTGATATTTCCGCCCAAATCAAATTGCGTCTGGTATTGCGGCGTACTGGCCATATACCATTGTTGAATTGTTTTTATTTCTATAGGAATTTGCGAGCCTTCAAAATCATCTACATAAGAAGTGGCTTGTCCGTCTAACTCAATTCTTTTTGGCGAACCCGGAATTAAATAAGCAAAATCTCCCCGAATCGAAAAATTTGAAGGAACATCCGTATCCATATTTGGCAGTTTGTTCACCCATTTTGTAAATTTCGGAACTTCTGTTCCAAAGCTTGCGTTCAATCCAAAAATGGTGTTGTTAATTGGTTCTTGACCGAACAATGCCTTTTGTGTCAATGGCTTTTCATTTAAATTTAAAATGGTGGCGCCGGCAATAAAATTCTCGGAAAACTGATGCTCCACATTAACACCCAAAAAACTTTTTGTCTGTAAATTGAAGGTCGCATTGTTTTCAACAGAAACTTCAATTGGCGCATTGGAAGCTTCCAAACTTGGGTTGATAATCTGCACTCGTCCCATTTGATAATCCACCACATAATCAATGCCTTCAACCAATTCCCTTCCGCCGGAAGTCACCCTAACCGAACCTTGTGCCACATTAAAAGCGCCTAACGGAATGCCATTGGCACTTTCAGATTTATGATATCCTTTTATTAAATACTTGTCTTTTTGCTGAAAATTATTTTTTGCTTCGGATTGCGTAATTCGGTACAGTTCATTAAAAATATAAGTTTCATCGGCAGTGTTGGTCAATTTCGATTGCAGATCTTTACCGAAAGGTTCCACATTCGGGAAAATAATATAGCCTTTTTCCGAATTTACCGTAGCGCCTTCCACATAATCAAAATAGCCGTCGCCTTCGGGCGTGTAAAACAAACTTTGGTCCAGCCTGTCAACATCCAATAAATTCAGCAAAGTTTTGTCGGAAATACTTGGCGTTTGCGCATTTTGCAAAACGTTTATTGGCACTCCGGTAGCGTCATCCGCATACAACAATTCCAACCTGAAACCATCGCGCTGCATTCGGTAAGTTTGCAAAGAATAGATGTTTTTCATCATCAAATCCCACAGCGGAATTTCGGTGCTGATAATTTCACTTCGCAATAATTTTACCACTATATTTTCTGGGGCAATAATACCGTCGCTGGTAAATTCACCCACTTTATATACTTGGGAATCTCCGCTTACAGTATATTCAAAAGCCACCGCAAGCACATCAGAATCGGCCAATCTTCTGTTTAATGAAATAAAACCCAATTGCGGATGAACCCTAAATTCATCAGGCCTTAATTTGATGGCATTTTCCAAAACCGAATAATCTCGGCCCTGTTGCATGGCAAAAGGCGAAAGTCCGTTGCTTACTGTTGAAATATTGCGAACCGGATTTGTGGTTGTCAATATGGATGAAATGTCGTTGGCGTTGTTCGAAGGAAAAATGGCGCCCGGAACCGGCGTTACGTTGGCCGGACCAATATTTGACGGATCACCTTCCCCAATATCGGAAAGTGCGACAATATTCCTGATGTCAATGGTTGTGGCGTTTCTGTTGGTGACCCAAACTTCCACTTTTGTGATATTTACGGCACTGTTAATTAACGGATAATCTTTTAAAGCGGTGTTGTAAACATCCCTAAAATATTGAGACAGAAAAAAGTGCCGATTTTCATCATAATCTGTTGCCTGCAGCTCAAATTCCTGAATGGTGGAACCGCCTTGCGCAGCCACCGTTTTTGTTTGTGATTTTTGTTCCGCAAAAACGCCCGTAACGGTTGTTTTTCCAAATTGCAGTTCTGTTTTAACCCCAAACAAGCTTTGTGCACCCACAATTAAGGAGTTTTTTAAGGGCATGCTTACATTCCCGACTTCAATTTTTTGAAGAATATCATCTTCCGTTGGCGTGTATTCCAACTTTATCTGATTCTGGAAATTGAAGGTAGATTGTGTGTCGTATTGTGCGCTCACCTTTAACTTGGTTCCCACTTTCGCTATAATACTGGCGCTAATTTCCTGGTTAAAATCGAAGGTGAAACTTTTTCTGTTGCGTTCCGACAATTGCGGATTGTCAACTTTTTGATACAGCATTCCCAACTTCACCAATACGGATCCCTGCGGATTTACCTCGATGGTATTTCCTCCAAAAACGGATTGAAAAAAATCTGATTTTATGTAATACGTTGGCAATAAGTTCTTTTGGGCATCGGCGCTTCCGGCTTTTTTGCTGTTGGTTGCGCTAATTTTGCTTTTGTAGTAGGCAAGCATGTCCTTTTTCAGTTGGTACTGTTTATACTCATCCTGAGTCATAAAAATTGGATACTGCACATAATACTCTCCAATTTTTTCAACAATCATATATTTTCCCAATTCGGTATCGTAAATAATTTCCGATTGCTTTGGGTCGGTTAAATACAAACTTCCTTCCTGAAATCTTTTAAACGGATATTTTAATTTTATGGTATCAGTAGCTTTCCCAACAATTGTAGTGTCGGTTGGGGTTAAAATAGGAGACGTTTGGGCTTTAACTGCTGAGAGAAAAAACCAAAAGAAAAAAAATAAAATATATGTTTTAAGTATATATCGCTTGTTTTTCAAATCCTATAAATTTTTCAATGCGTTTTTTATTAAAACTTCAACGCTTACGGTTTTATCCTCAAGCAGTATTTTATCCACTACTTTTTCTACCTGTTTTCGATTAAATCCAAGCACTTCCAATGCTGATAACGCTTCATTTTTAATCGTATTGCTTTGGCTGATGTAAACTTCATCAATGGCATAAGTTTTAGAAATTTTGTCTCTCAAATCGACCAAAACCCGTTGTGCAGTTTTAACGCCGATTCCTTTTACGGACTGAATAACACTCACATTATTTGAAGCGATGGCCTGTTGAATTTCATCTGTGGTCATGGAAGACAACATGGTTCGGGCAATACTTGGCCCGACCCCTGAAACTGAAATAAGCAATCTGAAAATTTCGCGTTCTGTTTTGTTGATAAACCCATATAATGTATGCGCATCTTCCTTGATAGAAAGATGCGTATACAGCATAACAAATTCATTGTCCGGGAGCTGAGAATATGTATTAAGAGAGATGTTTAGCCAGTAACCGACGCCGTTAGTTTCTACAACGGCAAATGTTGGGTTTTTTTCAACTAATTTCCCTCTTATGTGCGTTATCATATTTCATTTTTTCTATTGTCTCCCAAATGTAGTAAAATATTACTTAATATTCATTTTTTCCTGAGCATGAACAATCGCAACACAGGCTATATTTACAATCTCGTCAACGCTTGCACCAAGTTGAATAATATGAACCGGTTTTTGAAGTCCCATAATAATTGGCCCAATGGATACAATTTGGTCAAACTCTTTCATTAGTTTATACCCAATATTTGCTGATTCCAAACTTGGAAAGATTAAACCATTTACTTTTTTGTCGGTTAGCCTGGAAAAAGGAAATTTATCTTTCATTAATTTAGGATTCAACGCAAAGTCGGCCTGAATTTCACCATCCACATTCACTTCCGGATATCTTCTGTGCATAATTTGAACAGCTTGTGCAACTTTATCGGCTAACGGAGATGGAGATGACCCAAAATTAGAAAATGACAACATGGCCAAATTAGGTTCAAATCCGAACATTTTCATGGAAACGCTTGTCATATAACAAATGTTTGCCAATTCTTCTGCGGTTGGTTCTATATTTATTGCGGTATCTGAAAAGAAAATCGGGCCCCTTTTGGTTAACATAATATTTGTTGCCGCAATACGTTTCACTCCTTTTTCTTTGCCAATTAACTCAATCATTGGCTTTACCACAGTTGGATAAGCTCTTGAATAACCGGTAATTAATGAATCTCCTTCGCCTTCATTTAACATCATGGCAGCAAAATAATTACGTTCACGCATTAATTTTTGTGCAGCAAATAAGGTGATTCCGTTACGTTGTCTTTTTTCCCAATATACTTGTGCGTATTTATTTCTGCGTTCTTCTTCTTCATCACATTTAGGATCCAAAATTTGCACATCCGCAGTAAAATTTATTTCCTTCATTAACTCTTTAATGATTTTCTTGTCGCCCAATAAAATAGGTTTTCCAATACCGTCATCATGAATAATTTGGGCTGCTTTTAACACATCTAAATGATCAGCTTCAGCTATAATTATGGTTTTTGGGTCATCTTTTGCACGAGACATGAGCATACGCATCAATTTGCTTCCTGTTCCCAACCTTTCTGCCAATGCTTCTTTGTAACCTTCCCAATCGGTAATTGGTTCCCTTGCCACACCCGATTCCATCGCAGCTTTCGCCACTGCCGGCGGAACTTCGGTAATTAATCTGTGGTCAAATGGTTTAGGGATTATGTACTCTTTACCAAATTTGATATTGGTTTTTCCGTACAAAATATTTAAATGTTCCGGAACAGTTTCTTTGGCCAAGTTTGCCAAAGCGTGAACGGCAGCCAATTTCATTTCTTCATTAATTTTAGTGGCTCTTACGTCTAACGCGCCTCTAAATATGTATGGAAAACCAAGCACATTATTCACTTGGTTAGGATAATCTGAACGACCCGTGGCCATAATAATATCCTTTCTTGTTGCCACTGCCAAATCGTATTCAATTTCCGGAGTTGGGTTTGCCATCGCAAAAACAATTGGATCTTTTGCCATGGTCATCAGCATTTCTGGGGTAACAAGGTTTCCTTTAGAAAGTCCGATAAAAACATCGCAGCCAACCATCGCTTCTTCCAAAGAATGTAAATCCCTGTCGGTGGCAAATTCGGCTTTTTGTTCGTTTAAATTCCCTGCATCTTTTCTGATGACCCCTTTGCTGTCGCACATCACCAAATTTTCTCTTGTTGCACCAATTGCCAAATACAGTCTTGAACAAGAAATGGCTGCGGCGCCTGCGCCACTCACCACAATTTTTACTTTTGCTAGGTCTTTTCCTGTAATTTCAACCGCATTTTTTAATGCCGCTGCGGAAATGATTGCCGTACCATGCTGGTCATCATGCATTACGGGAATGTCCAATTCTTCTTTTAGCCTGCGTTCTATTTCGAAAGCTTCCGGCGCTTTTATGTCTTCCAGATTAATGCCACCAAAAGTGACCGAAATATTTTTTACCGTTTCAATAAATTTCTCCACATCGTGTGTGTCCACTTCAATGTCAAAAACATCAATATCGGCAAATATTTTAAACAACAATCCTTTACCTTCCATCACTGGTTTACCAGCCATGGCTCCAATGTCTCCCAAACCTAAAACTGCAGTTCCGTTAGAAATAACCGCCACTAAATTTCCCTTTGCAGTATATTTATATACATCATCCGGATTTTTTTCGATGGCCAAACACGGTTCAGCCACGCCCGGTGAATACGCCAGCGACAAATCGCGTTGCGTTGCATGTTTCTTTGTTGGAACTACTTGAATTTTTCCCGGACTCGGGTATTGGTGGTATAATAAAGCTTCGCTCTGTTTTTTAGAATCGCTCATAATAATAGTTAATTTAAAAAATCTTAAGTCACAAAGTTAACCATAATTGACATAAAGGAAAGCTAACATTTATCATAGTTTCAAAATAAATGAAAATCGCAACCCATAAAACAGGTTTTTTTGGCGCACTTAATTTTTTAAAAAAGCACCAATAAAAACTATTTAAATGAAGGTTTTAATTTGAAATGGTTTTGTTTTTGAGATGAAATTTTTTTTGAATTTGAGTGATTTTATGAAGAAGATTGAACTTTATTTAACTAAAAAAGCCCCTTAAAAAGGGGCTTCTTACTTTCACTATTATATATTAACCAAACTATTATAATGCTGCTTCAACCAATTTTTTCATGGTGCCATTCTTTTTTAAATCGAGATGCCAGCTAAATGCTTTTTCCATCACATGCGGCGTTTGGCCGCCACGTTTTAGGGCTTCCTCAACATAATCCTGCATTTGCTCTTTGTATTCGGGATGCATACAATTGTCGATTATAACTTGCGCGCGTTCTTTTGGCGCCAAGCCTCTTAAATCGGCCAAACCTTGCTCTGTTACCAAAATATCAACATCGTGTTCTGTATGGTCATGGTGCGAAACCATAGGAACCACGTGAGAAATGGTGTTGTTTTTGGATGATGACGGACAAACGAAAATGCTTAAATAAGCGCTTCTGGCAAAATCTCCCGATCCTCCAATTCCATTCATCATATGTGTTCCGCCCAAATGCGTTGAATTCACGTTTCCGTAAATATCAAATTCTATGGCAGTGTTTATGGCGATAATTCCAAGTCGGCGTATAACCTCAGCTGCATTGCTGATATTTTGCGGCCTTAACAAAATTTTATTTTTATAATCTTTAAAATTTCCAATGAATTTTTTGTAACATTCTTCAGAAACGGTGATGGATGAAGCCGATGCAAATATCATTTTGCCGGCATCAAACAATTCAAAAGTGCTGTCTTGCAATACTTCAGAATACATGGTTAAGTTTTCAAAAGGACTGTTTACAAAACCAGACAATACAGAATTTGCTATTTTCCCGATACCTACCTGAATTGGCAATAAAGAATTGGTGAGTCTTCCTTCTGTCACTTCATTTTCCAGAAATTTAAGAATATGCTGGGCAATGGCAGTGGTGTTTTCATCGGGCGCAGAGATTTTTGCCGGACTGTCAGGGCGATCCGTAAACACAACAGCGATTACTTTTTTCGGATCAATTTTTATGTATTCCGTTCCAATTCGTGTTTCGGGATCGGTAATGGCTATGATGTTTCTGTGCGGATAAGGCTTCGGAATAAACACATCGTGAATTCCTTTAAAAGATAACGGGATAGATACGTTCACTTCAATAATGATTTCATCGGCCAAAGCCGCAAAATTTGCTGAATTCCCTACCGATGTGGTTGGAATAATATAACCGTTTGCATCAATATAAGTCGCTTCAATAATGGCCATATCCACTTTTGGCAAATGCTGGTTGTGCAACATTTCCGCCGTTTCGCTTAAATGTTGGTCAACATACAACACTTCGCCCGTATTGATTGATTTACGCAAAGTTGGATCGGCCTGAAAAGGCATTCTTTTATAAATAGCATGGTTTTTTGCCAAATCTGCATCGGTATCATATCCAAGAGAAGCCCCGCTTAAAAGGGTAATTTTCACATCTTCTGTTTCGGCTCGTTTTGCAAAAGCAGGCAATACGGATTTGCTGTCTCCGGCTTTTGTAAAACCACTTACCCCAACAATTGAATTGTTTTTAATAAATTTCGCAGCCTCTTCAGGCGTAAAAATTATATTCTTATAATGCTCGAAAAGAATTCGCTCCATCCTTACTTCTTTGTTATTTTTCATAAGTGACATATTTTTGTTTTTTATTTGCCTTCCGATAGATCAGGAACAATTCGCATATTTTTATTTGAGTTCATATATTGTAATGATTATGCTCATTTCATACCAAATATTTAAAAAATTAGCACTAATTTGCTCAAATAAAATGAAAACCAATTCATTTAGGGATGCAATGTAGCAATTCTGTACGTTAACCATATATTTAAAATGGTCAATGATTTATTCAATTCTGCCAAATGAAAGAAAACGAAACCAAAGAGAAATATTATTTAACCGAAGTTGATAAAATTGACAGCAGTATTTATTGTCATCACGATTTGATGGGCGAGATTTTTATTGAGATGCATTTTCATAAAAAAGGACAATTTATTTATACTGAAGGCGGCATTGTTTACATAAAAACAGGAAATAAAACTCACTTTTTGCCCGCAAGGCATTATATGTGGATTCCTCCCGATGTTGAACATGCCATTTATCCCAGCACTCCTGAGGTGATTATGCGCAACTTGTATTTCCCGACAGAAAAAACTGATGCCCCATTTTATCAGCAAGTAGGGATTTACCCGATGAATGAATTGTTGTGGGAATTGTTGTGCTATACGCGAAAATGGGATGGCGATATTCTTGAAACTGACCCAAAAAGATTTCCTGTGGTGGCAGCTTTTAAGGTTTTGTTGGCGCAAATTTCAACCGCTCCATTGATGCTGACGCTTCCGCGTCCAAAAGATCCCAGACTGGAAAAAACCCTGGTTTATTTAAAAGACAATTTAGACAAAAATGTTTCGCTGGCAGAAATTGCTTCTCATTTAGGAATGAGCGAACGCTCCCTTCACAGGTTGTTTAAAAGTGATGTAAAAATGACTTTTATTCATTATTACACCTTGCTCAGAATGTTTAAAGCGATGGAATATGTGCTTGAAAAGAAACACACCATCGGCGAAATTGCGTTGATGGTTGGTTACAGCAGTTTACCCACTTTCAGCAATACTTTTTTAAAGATATTAGGAAAAAGACCTTCAGAATATATACAAGGAAACCGGATTTATCTGAAATAAATCAAAATTTATAGGCTAAATAAAATCCATAGTTTTCCTCATTGATCTGAGGGTAAAAAGAGACGTTTTCTGAATTTTTAAACGGATTAAATTTCTTAAAAGGCTCAAAATGATACACCAGTTCTGTGACAATTATTCCAATTCCAGCACCTGCCAAAACATCCGACAGAAAATGTCTGTTGTTGATCATTCTAAAAGCACCCGTTGTTGTTGCAAAAGCATAGCCACTATAGGCTAAAACCGACGAAGTATCTTTAAACTCATTGAACAATACCGTGGCATAAGTAAAAGCAGTGGTAGTGTGTCCTGACGGGAAAGAATACGGCAAACCGTCGGGGCGCGTTTTTTTAAAAATGGTTTTTAAATTGCCTGTTACGGTGTAGGAAACCAAATTTGAGATGAACAGATATTTTGTTTGGTCGAACCAATGATTTTTAGCTTTTACACCAAAAACATCGGCAATATACATTTCTGCAACAGGCACCAACACTAAATAATCATCTATATGAAACACATAATCATTTCCAACTTTATTGCGCAAATCAGTTTGTAATCTTCTTTCAAAATCGCTGTTGTTAATAAGTAAGCCAACACCTATTAAACTTATGGGAACAATGCTTTTTTTTAAGAAATGCGTAGATTTTATGCTGTCGGTTTTAGAAACATTCAGCGATTGCCCCTGAACACCAAAGGTGCTGAGAAAAATTAAAATATAAGTTATTTTCATTTTTTATGAAAAAAATTTAACACCATAAATTTCCTGTTTATTAAAACATCCCGTTTTCGTTGATCATTTCAGCAGGGGCAGCTTGTGCAAAATCCCAAAGTTCCACAACTTTGTCTCCTTCAAAACGAAAAATATGCATCACGGCATAATCTGTATCTTTCGGATTTTGCCGGAAACGAGAATGCACCGCCACCAAATCGCCGTCTTCCAAAGCGCGTTGAATTTCAAAAATTTTGTTGGGGTTCATTTTAGCGTCTTCTTCAATTGCTATCATTAAAGTATTGGCATCGCCCTTGAAATAAACATTGTGGTGTTTAAAATCTTTCCCAGCATAAAGTTTAAATGCTTCTCTTGATTTACCTGCTGAAGCAAGTTTTAAAAAGTGCTGGGCGGTTTCTTTTTTGGTTGGCATAGGTGTTTTGATTTATAATTTTTTGAATTGTGTTGTATTTTATTTAGCAATTTTTTTAAATATCTGCCCTTTTAAAATTGCGTCATATTTCTTGTCACATTATATAAATCTGTCGTAAATTTTTTAGCACCTTGGCTGTTTAAATGTCCACAATTAACAAATAATTTGTCATCATATCCTTTTGAAAAGTCAACAAGATTTGGGACTTTATTAATTAATTTATTAATGTAATCCATGTTTTTTGTTTTACTGCAATATGGTGAAACATAAAATATTAATTCTATTTTGTTTTTCTTGCATAGGTCAATTATCTCATCAAGGATAATGTTGTTTTTAGCTATTTCTTTAGGCAAACTGCCTCCAATTAATGGAAGTGTATTGCCAAACTTTGGTGTAAACCCAATACTTGGATTGATTCGAGGTTTTTTATTAATAAGGCACCTTACGCAAAAATAGGATAAATATTTATAATTTTAACATTTGAGATGTTGATAACTTTTAGCAGAGAATACAATGGAAAATTTTGCAGATT